>Ga0335084_10007588_pt1 | contig 10780 bp, 7 predicted proteins | sample Lox_Sample_44_FD_206721 | JGI IMG/M metagenome (GOLD analysis project Ga0335084, IMG submission 206721) | Soil microbial communities from Loxahatchee National Wildlife Refuge, Florida, United States - Lox_Sample_4.4 | ecosystem: Environmental > Terrestrial > Soil > Wetlands | place: USA: Florida...
GAGGCCGAGGCCGGGATCGTAGACGCTCAGCCTGAAGGTGCCACCGGCCGGCAGCGGCGACGTCTCGCAGCGCCCGGTGCATTCGGAGCCGCCGTTCGACAGCAGCACGGGGTTCTGCCCCGCGTCGACCAGCGACCAGCGCGGCGTGAAACCGGGCAGATGAAAGGCCGGCACGACGCTGATGCTCACCACCTCGCCGGGCTGCGCGAGCAGATCGAACTCGTCCGTGCCGAGCGCGAGCACGCGCGAGAGCGTGACCCCGCACGAGATCTTGCGCGGTGGGGCCGCACCCGCAGGGGTGGCGAGTGCCGTCGCGAGGATCGCGAGGACCCACAGGCGAAAATGTCGACTCATCAGGGCGCTACAGTCCGTGTCACGACGCGAGCGGGGTCGCGCGAGGCGTGATCCGGACAAGGCCTACGGACGGCCATGTCCTTCGTCAACCCCTGGTCGCGATGCCGTGCCGTTCGCCATGCGCGGTGATCAGTCGATTTCGCAGACGGTTTTGCGACCGGCCGTGTGTCGCTGCCCGACAGGGAGGTGCCATCTGGCGTTCCTGCACGGGCTCGGGCATGCCGTCGTGGTGCTGAACGAACAGCCGGAGGCGGTCGTCGCCATCCTGCGGTCGGCGCTCTCCGACCGGCCCGATCCTCGACTCGGCGACGTCCTGCACGGCCTGCGACGCGACTGGGAACGCCTCGGCAGGCGTCGTTATCCGGGCCTCGGCGACGGCCTCGAAGACGCGCTGCAGGTGGCACTGATGAAGGTCATCGCACCCGAAAAGCTGGATGGATTGAAGGATCCCTCGCGCCTCGCTGCCTGGGCCCGGAGCATCTTCATCCACGCGGTGATGGACGTGGCGCGCGACGTCCGCCGGCACCGCGGGCAGCGCCTCGCAATGAGCTCGGAGGACGATGCCGAGGAGATCCTGCGGGACCGCCTCGCGAGCTCCGAGCCGGACCCCGAGGAGACGACCGCCGGCCGCGAGCGCCTGGCGATCGTTTCGCGCTGCATCGGGCAGCTCGAGGTCGCCCGCCTGCGCTTCGTCGAAGGCCTGCCCGAAAAGGACATTGCCGAGCGTCTCGACCTGTCCCGGGACGGTGTTGCCGGGCAGCTCAAGCGGATCCGCAAGGCCATCCGCAATGCCCTGGGAGAGCCCGAATGACCCGTCGACACATAGGGTTTACCCCAAGCGTCTCCCCCCTGGACACGTGACGCACGCCAACGCCATTTCTGCGCTGATCGCCCTGGCCACCGAGCCCCCAGTGGGGCCCTGGCCCGACGCCGCGGTGCGCGACGCCGCGACGGCGCACGTGGCACGGTGCTCCGACTGCTGGACGTCACTCGCCCGCCTGCTCGAGCAGGCGACGGGGCAGCGACCGGCGGACGACGCGCGCATGCGCGCGCTGTTCGGCTGCGAGACGATCCAGGACGTGCTGTACGAGCTCGTCGGTCTCGACGCGGCGGCGATTGCGCGCACCGCGCCGGCCGCCGCGCGTCACCTCGGGTGGTGTCACGCATGCCGGAGTCGGTTCGCCGAGCTCGTGCTCGTCGAGCGCGACGTCCGCGACGCGGCCGAGCCGCGCTGGACCGAGGTGCTCACGAAGGCGGGCGAGCGCGCGCACGAGGTCGCCGGGCGTGTCGTCGTCCGCATCGGACGTGCCGTGGCGGGGCTGCTGGAAGTCCCGGAAGGATTCGGCGTCTTCGGTCCCGGACTGGCCGCGGCTGCGGTGCGCACCGCCGCGCTCGAAGCCGTCGGCGACGCGCCGCGACCGCTCGGGCAGTCGACGCGCTTCGAGCTGGGCGAGACCGGCGTCTGGGCCGAGCTCGGCGTCGAGTCCGCCGACGATGCGCACGTGACCCTCGCGCTTCGCCTCAGCACGCACGAGGCGGGTCCCTTCTCCGTCCACATTCACGAGGTTCGCAGCGATGAAGAGGTCCTCGTCGCGCGGCACACGCTGCGCGGTGAAGAGCCCGTCGTCGTCCGTGGCCTCTGGCCGGGGTCCTTCATCGTCGAGCTGCATGAGCCGCGAGACGGCCAGTGCTACCGCGTGCGGTTGGACGTCGGTTCGCGAAACTGAGCTCCAGGGCGGACTCCGTGAGTGGACCCGCCCCCCGCACAATGGTAGGTGCCCTCCACCGAGACGACGCCCGAGCTCGGCGAGGCCGCTCTGACGCACGTCGCCCAGACCCGCGGATGTCCGCGCGAGCTGCCCGCTCGCCGTCACCCCGTTCCCGCGCGGCCCTGGTGCTCCGCGCCCGCATGAGCATGGCGGTCGGCGCGACGCTCACGATCGAGCCCCTCGCCGGCGGCGCCCTGCGCCTGCGCCTCGACGTCCCCGAGCGCGATCTCGGCGAGCCGCTCCAGCAGGAGTTCCGGCAGCCGATCGACGACGCCACGCTGCGCGCGCTGCAAGCGAGCGCGCCCACGCTCCTGCGCGCCGGCGAGCGACCCGCCTTCGGCGCCGACGCGCGCGCGTGCGGCGCCATGCTGTATCGCACGCTCGTGCCCGAGGCGCTGCGCCCGGAGCTGCGCGCGCTCACGGGGCCGCTCGTGATCGCGACCTCGCTCGTCGGCGTGCCGTGGGAGATCCTGCACGACGACGAGGAGTTCTGGGGGCTGCGTTACACGATCGGGCGGCGCCTCCTGCTCGAGCGTCCGATCGCGACGCGGGCGCCCGCGGTGCGACGCGAGCGTCCGCGCGCGCTCGTCGTCGGCGTCGATCCGCGCGGCGACCTGCCGTTCGTGCGCGCGGAGGTCGAGGCGGTGTGCGACGCCCTCGAGCGCCTCGCCGACGTCGACTGCGTGAGCGATCGCCTCGCGACGTTCGAGCGGGTCGTCGGCTATCTGGGCGAAGGCTTCGACATCGTCCACTTCTGCGGCCACGTCGTGACCGACGAGCGCGGCGAGTCGGCGCTGCTGCTCGCGGGCGAGGAGCGGCTGCCGGCGCGCGTCGTCGAAGCGAATCTCGCCGGACGGCCGCTCGTGTTCGTCAACGGCTGCGCGAGCGCGGCCGCCGCACCCGCGCAGCCGTGGGACGCAACCGTGTCGAGCGTCGCGCACGCCTTCCTGGTCGGCGGAGCGACCGCGGTCGTCGGCACGGTCGCCGAGGTGAGCGACGCGCGCGCCGCGACGCTCGCGGCCACGTTCTACGAGCGCGCGCTCGGCGGCGCGTCGCTCGGCACGGCTCTCCGCGAGGCGCGGGCGCGCGTGCGGGAGGTCGCGCCGGCGTCGCCGGCGTGGTTGTCGTTCGTGCTCTACGGCAATCCGGCGCGCACGCTCGGGCGCGACGAGCGCGGCAAGGTGATCCCGCTGCGTGCCGACGTCGCTGCGCCCCCCGTCGTGACCCCGGTCACGGTCACGCCACTTCCGGCGCCGTCGCGCGTTCGCGGCAGATGGGGCACGTGGGCCCTCGTCGCGGTGGCGGTGCTGCTGGCGCTCGGGCTCGTCGTCCGGTTCGGCCGCTCGCTCCTGCCGGCCGCCGGCGGGCCGATCGCCGTCGGCGTGATGGACGTCTCCGCACGGGGCGCAGGGGTCCCCGACTGGATGCGGACGCTCACGCGCGACAGCCTCAACACCGTGCTCTCGCGCGTCCCGAACGTGCAGGTCTACTCGCGCCAGAAGATCGACTTCCTGCGCGAGAAGCGACACCTGACCGAGATCGAGGCCGCGGAGGCGCTCGGCATCCGCAAGATGGTCGCGGCGCGGGTCGGCGTCGCCGGCGACGAGGTGACGCTCGACGTCGAGGTCGTCGACATCGCCAGCGGCCTGCTCGAGTCGATCGAGCGCGTCGAGGGTCCGGAGTCGAAGCTCCTCGACCTGCAGACCGAGCTCGCCCTCCGCACGCTCACCGCGCTCGGCGTCCATCCGTCGGCGGACGAGCTCCGCCGGATCGTCGAGCAGCGCCGCGACGCCACCGTCGAGGCGTATCGGCTGCTCACCGAGACGCTCGGCGGGTCCGGCGGATCGGCCGCGCCGAAGCCGACTGCCCCGCCGTCGACGCTGCCCCCGAACGGCGCAGGATCGTCGTGGCTCGAGCTGACGCCGCCCGCGTACGCCCAGGTCCCCGACCAGGACGAGGTCGCCATTCGCGAGCTGCTGCGCCGCTACGCGGCGGCGCTCGAGGCGAAGCAGGTCGACGCGCTCGCCCAGCTCCAGACCGATATGAGCGATGCCCAGCGCGCGTCGCTCGCCCGCTACTTCGCGGTCGCCCAGGACCTCCACGTGCAGGTGCGCGACGTCGACGTCCTGGTCGAGGGCGACGACGCCGTCGTCACCTTCACGCGCGAGGACACGTTCACGGATGCGCCGAGCGGCCGCCCCATGCGGCTCGAGGTGCGCATCACCGGCCGCCTCTTGAAGCAAGCGGGTGGATGGAAGATCAAGTCGCTCGGGAGCCCGTCATGAAGCTCGTGCTCGCCGTTCTCGGGCTCGCCCTCGCCGCCGGCGGGGCGCGGGCCGATCTGATCGATCGCTTCGACACGCCGCTGCTGCGTCCCTTCGGCCAGGCGCTCGCGCGCGCGGTTGGACGCACGCTCCCGGTGCCCGCCGCGTCGAGCGGCGTGCGGTTCACGTTCAACCCCGAGACCTCCGCGTTCGAGCGCGAGACCGAGATCCTGGGGCAGCTCTACCTCGAGCGGGCGCAGCCGATCGGGAAGAACGTGCTCAACGTCAACTTCACGTACCAGTGGGTCAAGTTCGACAGCTTCGACGGCAAGGACCTGAACGACCTGCGCGACGTCGGCGTGCCGATCGTCCAGCCGCGCGGCGCCGGCGCCGGCGACCAGTTCCAGATCCCCCGTTTCGACGTCGGCCTCGTGACCAACGAGATGACGACGAGCGCGACCTACGGCATCACCGACGACCTCGAGGTGAACCTCACCATCCCGGTGCTCTACACGACGCTCGACGTCGACCCGCTCCTGCACAACCTCACGACTGGCCAGACGCAGACCGGCAGCGAGAACGGTTCGGCGCTCGGTGTCGGCGACATCTTCCTGCGCGCCAAGTACCGCCTGCTGCGCGGGAGCTGGGGCGACGTCGCCGCCGGGCTCGTGTTCCGCCTGCCGTCGGGCAACGAGAACAACTTCCAGGGCACGGGCGACTTCGAGCTGAGCCCGATGCTCTACGCATCGACGCGATCGATCGAGGTCGCGCCCGGCATGCGGCTGCAGGGCTACGTGAACGCGGGGCTCGACTTCGTGCCCGCGGACTCCTCGCTCAGCGAAGGCCGCTACGGGATCGGGCTCGACTGCATGCTCGCCGAGCGGGTAACGCTGTCGGGGGCATTCCTCGCCCGCAACTCGTTCGGCCGCCTGGTCCCACCGGGCACCTTCGACGTCCCGCGCGCGAACGGCACCCGCACGCCGCTCTTCGGTCTCAACCCCGGCCAGGAGAACTACTACGACGTCTCGGTCGGGGGCCGCGTCGACCTCTGGCACGATCGGGTCTTCGGGCTGTTCAACGTCATCGTGCCCGTCAATCGCGACGGCGTGCGGTCGAACGTGATCCCGCTGGTGGGCATCGAAGCGACGTTCTGACGCCCCCTCCCATGAGCTGCGCCGACCGAGTATGAGCGGGGGCATGCCATGGGCCGCCACGAAGCTCCGCCTCCCGACGCGCGATCAAGCGCTGCCGGGACGCTCGCAGAAAATGCCCGTGCCCGAAACCCATTTCGTCTCCGGCGCACGCATCGTGCCGCCGTTCCCCGACGGCCTCGAGCTGGCCCAGTTCGGGCTCGGCTGCTTCTGGGGCGCCGAGCGCAAGTTCTGGGAGACGCCGGGCGTCTACTCGACCGCGGTCGGCTACGCGGGCGGCTACACCGAGAACCCCACCTACCGCGAGGTGTGCAGCGGCCTGACCGGCCACACCGAAGCCGTGCTCGTCGTCTTCGATCCGAGGAAGGTGTCGTACGAGGCGCTCCTCCGGCTCTTCTGGGAGAGCCACGATCCGACGCAGGGCATGCGGCAGGGCAACGACACCGGCACCCAGTATCGCTCTGCCATCTACTACTACGATCAGAAGCAGAAGGAGGCCGCCGAAGCGTCACGCGACGCGTACCAGGCGGCGCTCACGGCGCGCGGCCACGGCACGATCACGACCGAGATCGCGCCGGCACCCGAGTTCTACTACGCCGAGGACTACCACCAGCAGTACCTCGCAAAGAATCCGGGCGGCTACTGCGGGCTCGGCGGCACCGGCGTCGCGTGCCCCGTCGGGCTCAACGCCTAGCCGCACCCAGCTCGACGGTCACCACCGGATCGCCTTCGGCCGGCTCGCCGCCCTGAGCCTCGGCGCGTGCGATCTGCTCTGGCGCGATGCCGTACTTCTCGCGCAACGTCTTCTCCACCAGCGCCACACGCGCTTCGCCGAGCTTCTGCAGCTCGGCCGCCGACGGCGCGGGCACGTCGGCCACCCATTCGTCGAGGGTCTTCGCGTCCGAATCCTCGAGCTTGCCTTCCTCGCCGCGCGAGCGCGCGTCGAGCGCGTCCATGATGCGGCCGCGCCCGCCGACGTTGCGGATCGAGCCGATGACGCCCTTGCGCGGCCCGAGCGACTTCAGGAGCGCCTGCTCGCGGAGCCCGCGCGCGTCGATCGCGGTCCGCGGCGCAGCGAGCGTCACACCGAGACCGGGCCGGCTCGCGAGGAAGCTCGCGACCTGCTGAACCTGCTCCTCGCCGGCCGAGTCGAGGAGCGCCGATCCCGCGTGGAACTTGATCGGCGCCGGCGCGAGGCTCCCGCCGCCGCTGCCGCCGATCGGCAGCACGGCGCCCACGAGCTTCAAGGGCGACATGAGGGTGCCGACGAGCGCCTTCACGAGCGCCTGCGCGATGATCGTGCCGAAGGCGATCTGCGTCCCCTTCTCGTCCACCTGCACGGGGATCGTGATGTCGATGTTGCCCTGCCAGTCGCGCAGGAGCGCGATGGCGACCGTGATCGGGATGCCGAGCTGCTCCAGCATCACGTTCTGGCCGCTCCGGCTCGCGAGATCGAAATTGGAGAGCGTGATGTCGGTGGTGGTGTCGTAGCGCGCGCCGCTGATCTGCGCCTTGGTCGTGACGAAGAGCGCGCCGCGCGCGATGCTGTAGGGCGACACGCTGGTCACGTACGGGTTGAACGGCGAGAGCTGCAGGTTCTTCACCGTGACGTCGACCTTGCTCCGCGGGCCGTAGCCGCCCTTCGCCTCGATCGTGCCCTTGGTCGGCGTCTGAGTCTTGAACGAGAACGCGCCCACCTCGGGATTCGGGTACTTCACGCGCTGCACGTCGACGTCGATCGGCGAGAGCGCCGTCCAGAAGAACGGCTTCACGGTGCGGTCCATCACGTCGACCCGGCCCTGCGTCAGCTTGAAGCTCGCGACCGTCGCCTGGGGAGGCGGGCCGGCAGGGCCGGCGGGCTTGGCCGGCGGCGGCGCCTCTTCTTTTTTCTGCGCCTCGGCCGGCTTCGGGGGCGGTGCGAACGACGGGAGCACGATGCCCTTGACGGTGCGCGTGACCCGCGCATACGGCGCAGTGATCTCGACGTTGCCGAGGGCGACCGTGATCGGTCGTCCGGTCGCGGGCTCCTTCGCGAGCACGCCCGGCACGGTGACGTCGGTCACACCGATCGCGATGCGCGTGGCCCCGGCGGAGAATTCCTTCGGATCGGTCGCAGCCACCCACGGGCCGTCGAGCGAGAACGTGCCGTCCGAGACCCGCGCATCGCCAGGCGTCGGCGCACCCGTGCCGAGCGCGACGTGCGCCTTGCTGTCGAGCTTCCCCGCCTGGAGCAGGCTCGACGAGGCCACTCCGAGCACGTCGAGGAAGTCCGACAGCCCGAGCTGCGTGCTCGCCACCTCGCCGTCGAAGCCGAAGGTGTCCAGGCGCAGCGTGCCGTCGACGTCGATGTGGCCGTCGTTGTGTTTGAGCGCGAGCTTCACGGGCGAGGTCGTGTGCCGCGGCCCGGAGAGACCCTTGGTGTCGATCCATACGCCGACGTCGATCGGCGGCTTTTCGGAGATGAGCCGCACGGTCGAGCCGTCGAGAGTGAACGTGCCGACCGACCAGCTCCACGGCGCCGACGGCTCGACCTTCTCGTCGGGTGGGGCGTTCGCCTTGATCGCCGCGCGTGCCGCCTTCGCAGCCGCGAGGACGGGGAGCACGTCGGGACCGAGCGGACGCACCGGGATCACGGCTCCTTCGAGCGCGACACTGTCGATGCGGGCGTCGTGCTTCACGAGATCGACCTTGCCGATCCCGACCGCGAGCCGATTCCACCGAAGGGCCGGCTCGTCGAGCCCGGCCACCCAGGCGGTCAGGTCCCCGAGGTCGAGCTTGCCGGACAGCTCGTTGCGCCCGCCCGTCTCGAGCCGATAGCGCAGGCCCATCGTGAGCGTGCCCGTGAGGTCGCTCCAGGCCACGTTCGGCACGTAGATCCGCGAGCGGTGGACCGGCAGGCGCGTCACGGCGATCGTGACGTCGATCGCCATGCCCTCCGTGCGCGGCACGAACCGCGTACGGCTCCGGATGGCACCCTCGTCGAGCTTCACGTCGAGCTTGATGTTCGCGGGACCGCCGTAGACGTCGGGCTCGAAGGCGATGTTCTTCACCTCGATCGACTGGAGCCCGACGTCCACCGGCTCGGACCCGGGCACCACGAGATCGCGGAAGCGCACGCCCCCGCGATGCAGGACGAAGTCGTCGATGCCGATTCGCCAGGTCGATTTCTGCGGCGGAGTCCCCTCGGGCGGCGGCTCGGATTTCGGCACCAGCGCCATGAGGTTGATGTCGCCCGACTGGAGCCGATCGAGCTTCACGTGGGGCTCGGAGAGCTCGACTTCCTCCAGGCGGATCATCTTCTTGAACAACGACAGCCAGGCCAGGTTCACGGAGAAGTGCTTCCAGCCGATCAGCGACTCGTCGTCGGGGGCCGCGTCCTTGGCGCGCACCGTCACGTCGTCGAGCGCCACGAAGCCGCGCAGGAGCCGCAAGGTCACGTCGCCGACCTTCACGTTGGCGTTGAGGGTCTCCGACGCACGCGTCTCGATCTGCGAGCGCACGATCGAGGGCAGCGCGATCCTCAGAATCACGATCAGCAGCGCGAGGATCGCCCACCACCAGCGTCGAACGAAGCGCACGGTCAGTCCTCGTGGAAGAAGTCGATCATGGCGCGACTCGTGAGGTCGGGTTCCTCGTGGAGCAGCCAATGGCCGGCAGCGTCGACCCGGATGAGCTCACCACCCGGGCAGTGCTGCACGCTGAGATCGGCCATGCGCGGCTCGAAGAACCGATCCTGCACGCCCCACACGATGCGCGTCGGCACCTTGACGGTGCCGTCGCCCCTGGTCCGATAGGGATACTGGAACGCCGCGCGGTACCAGTCGACCATCGTCGACATCGCGTCGTCCCGCGCCCACGCCGCCTTGTAGTAGGAGAGCTCGGTCGCGTCGAAAGTCCCTGGACGACTCGTCTCCTGGAGGTTGCGTGCGACGAGCGCCCAGTCGCCCATCCGCATCACGACTTCGGGGACGACCGGGATCTGGAAGAAGGTGCGAAACCACGTGGTCGTAGTCGTATCCCGCTCCGCGGCGCTCTTGGCCGCCTCCTCCCACGCGAGCGGGTGCGGAGCGTTGAACATGACGAGGCGGCGCACGCGCTCGGGATGCTCCAGGACGACGGTCCACGCGACCGCGCCGCCCCAGTCGTGGCCGGCGAGGTAGACGCGATCGATGTGGAGCGCCGAAAGAAGCGCGAGCACGTCGGCCGTGAGCGCCTCGCGCCGGTAGTCCTCGACTTCCTCCGGCTTGTCCGACGCGTTGTAGCCGCGCTGGTCGGGTACGATGACGTGGAAGCCCGCGTTCGCGAGGCGCACGATCTGCGCCTTCCAGCCCCACCAGAACTCCGGGAAGCCGTGCAGGAGCAGGACCGGCGGGCCGCTCGCGGGCCCTGCCTCGACCACGTTCAATCGCACCTCGCTCGCCGGCACCATGTGCGCGCGCAGCTCGACGCCGAGCTCGCGCTGCCCCACGGCCACCTGGTCGACGGGTTCGTGGTTGCCGCTCTGGTAACCGGTCACCAGCAGGACCACGACCGCGGCCACGATCGCAGCGAGCCATCTTCCGAGCCGCCCCATCGTGTCCCCCATGCCACAAAGCTCGCGGCGGACCTACCCCCCGATCGACCATCGCGCCGTCGCCCGCGAGTGCGGTATGGGTGCGGCATGGCCGATCCCGTTCTCCTCGTCGACAAGTCCGAAGGCATCGTCACCCTCACCATGAACCGCCCGCAGGCGATGAACGCGCTGTCGCGCGAGCTGCGCGCGTCCCTCATCCAGGCGTTCCAGGACGTCGGGCGCGACGCCGACGCCGGCGTCGTCATCCTCACCGGCGCCGGTCGTGCGTTCACCGCGGGGCTGGACCTGAAAGAGCTCGGTGGGGAGACGAGCGCGACGCCCCGCATCGCCGACGCGGTCGCGACCGGCGACCTCATCGACACGATGGCGCGCTGCGATCGTCCGATCATCGGTGCCGTGGGCGGGGTGGCGGTGACGGGCGGCTTCGAGGTCGCGCTCGCGTGCGACGTGCTCATCGCGTCCACCGAGGCACGCTTCGCCGACACGCACGCGCGCGTCGGCATCATGCCCGGCTGGGGTCTCTCGCAGAAGCTCTCGCGCATGATCGGCATCGGGCGCGCGAAGGAGCTCTCGCTGACGGGCAACTACCTCTCGGCCGAGCAGGCGTGCGCCTGGGGCCTCGTCACCCGCGTGGTCGCGCCGGACCAGCTCCTGCCCACCTGCCGCGCG
>Ga0335084_10007589_pt1 | contig 10780 bp, 10 predicted proteins | sample Lox_Sample_44_FD_206721 | JGI IMG/M metagenome (GOLD analysis project Ga0335084, IMG submission 206721) | Soil microbial communities from Loxahatchee National Wildlife Refuge, Florida, United States - Lox_Sample_4.4 | ecosystem: Environmental > Terrestrial > Soil > Wetlands | place: USA...
CATCAGCGCGCTGCTGTCGGCCCTCCACGCCCTGCGCGCGACCGCCGTCTTCGATCTGGCAACACCGCTGAGGACGATCGTCACGCCCGCGGGCGTGAGCGATTGGATCGCCAGCTGTGCCGTGCTGCTGTTCGGCCTCGTCTGCGCTCTCGGCGCGGCCGCGCTCGCGGCGGCACAGCACGGTGTCGCTCGACCTGCGCGCGCGCGATAGCGACGCGACGGACGTGACGCACCCGGCGGTGGTGTCTCAGTTGTGACGAGTCGGCTGGTGGACGCTCCGTCCGTGTAGCACAGGGATGCGGAAGCTCTCCGATTCGGCGAGCCCCTCGATACGCCCCCTTCGGGGGCTACTCGGGGACGTCGGGGAATTGGAAACCGTCCGCCCCGAGTAGCCCCCGAAGGGGGCGTATCGAGGGGCTCATTCGCGTCAAGCCAAGGTTGGCTCCGATCGCTCCTGATTCAATCTGCGACACTGCTCACGAGGCGATTCCATTGACAAGGGGCGTTGCAGACGCAAACATGAGGACGACTGGCGTTGCCTGAGGCGACCATGGAAAGTGACGGAAGCTCGCTGGCTCCGACCCTGCTGGTGGCAATGCCCCAGTTGCAGGATCCGAATTTCACCAAGTCCGTGGTTCTCCTGTGCGAGCATCGGGATGCGGGTGCCATGGGCCTCGTCGTCAACCGCCCCACCGAGACGCGCGCGTCGCAGATCGTCAACCTCGATCCGCCCCCGAAGGAAGACAGCGGCCTCGAGGTGTGGATCGGTGGCCCGGTGGAACCCGAACGCGGCTGGCTGCTGATCGCCGACCGCGAAAGCGAAGGCCTCGAGATTTACCCCGGCCTCTTCCTGTCGGCCTCGGTCGAGCTGTTGCGCTCGATGATGGAAGCGAGCGAAAGCAAGTCCCGCTGCCGCTTCCTCGTCGGTTACGCCGGCTGGGGACCGAAGCAGCTCGATCGCGAGCTCGCCGCGTCCGCCTGGCTCACCGTACCGCTCGACCTCGATCTGCTCTTCGAGACCCCCAGCGAGCACATGTGGGAGTACGCCATCCGCCGCCTCGGCATCGATCCGTCAGCGCTGGCGATGGGTCCGGGCATTCATTGAGGAAGAATCCAGGAGTCAGAATCCAGAAGTCAGAATCTCCCTCCCCTTCTGACTTCTGACTTCTGGATTCTGGATTCTAATTCTTCCTCCCCCCCTCCGGCACCGGCACACGCAGAAACTCACTCAGCTCCTTGATCCTGTCCCGGACTTCGACGGTCCGCTGGTCCGCGGGCGGCAAGGCGGACTGTGCCCGGACGTATTGATTGAGCGCCTTCTCATAGTCGCCGCGGAGGCGAAGCGCGCTGGCGAGGTGATAGAAGCCGTCGGCCTGATTTCCGCCACGCCCGGCGAGGATGGCGAGGCCGTAGTGCGCCGGCTCGAGGTCGGGTGCCAGTGTCACCGCCTGGCGGTATGCGGCGACGGCGTCCTCGGTCCGGCCGAGCGCCTCCAGCGTCTTCGCCAGCTCGAGATAGGCCCCGGCGTCCGTGGGGTCCGCTTCGACGGCTTCCTTCAGCAGCGGCAGGGCCAGGTCCGGTTGCCGCTTGCGCAAGGCCACGCGGCCCAGCTCACGGTCCACACCCTGCACGCCGCCGCCACGCGCCACGCGCAGTGACGCCTCTGCGGCGTCGAGTTGTCCGGTTTCGAGCGCCGCGACTCCGTACAGATAGCGCGCCATCGGATCCTGCGGGTTCGCCTCCACCGCCTGCCGATATGGGATGAGCGCGTCGGCCGGTTGCTGCGTCTCGGCCCGCGCCAATGCCTGGGCGCGCCGCAGCGCAAAGCTCGCCGGCGCCCGCGGGTACGCGTCCCACTGCTGCGTCCCCAGCACGGCCTCGAGGTGATTGAGGCGCTCGTCGGTGACCGGGTGCGATGACAGATACGGCGGCGCGAACGTCGGCTGCATCCGTTCTTCGTCGGCAAGCTTCTTGAAGAAGTCGAGCATGCCGCGTGGATCCCGGCCCGCCGCGCGGAGGTAGCGCGCCCCGAGAAAGTCCGCCTCCTGCTCGAACTCCCGCCGATAGCGGAGCTGCACGGTCTCGTTCGCCGCGACCGCGGCTGCGCCCAGCGCCGGCTGGACGACCGCGAGCGCCATGCCCAGCAGTGTGGCGTAGTTCATCAGTCGCGTGGCTTCCTCCTGGCGAGCAATGTGGTGCGCGTTCACGTGGGCGATTTCATGACCCAGGACGCCCGCGACCTCGTCATCGTTGGCCGCGCGGAGCAACAAGCCGGAGTGCACGTAGACGAACCCGCCGGGAACGGCGAAGGCGTTCAGGCTCGCATCGCGGATGACGAAGAAGTGATAGTCGAAGAAGGGGGCATCGATCTTCTTGACGATGTCCTGCCCGATGCGCTCGACGTAACCGGCGACCTCGGGGTCGGTGACCAGCGGCAGCTGCCGGCGTGCGGCGAGCGCAAAGTGTTCACCGACCTCGCGCTCTTCCTGCAGCGAGAAGGCGGCGAGCCGTGCAGCCGGCCAGCCAAGGAGCACCATCGCGCTGAGGACGCAGCCGGCCGCGCAACGGACAACGCGCATGGAGGCAGTTGAGCAATCGGGGCGGTGCAAAGCAAGGGAGGCGCAACGCGGTTCGTGAAGCCCGGCTCCCCTCATCCGCCCTTGCTCGAAAAGCGCAGGCACCACGGCGCCTCCGCGGAATCTGAGAGGCGAATTTGCCCGACGCCATCGGCCATGCTAACGGCCCCACGATGCTCACGCCGGGCGGCAGGCGCGATGAGATCGACACGCCGGCGCTCATCGTCGATCTCGACGTCATGGAGCGCAACATCGCGACCATGATCGCGTTTTTCCGTGACCGCCCGGCGAAGCTGCGGCCGCACTTCAAGTCGCCAAAATCGCCGGCGATCGCCAAGCGCCTGCTGGCCGCCGGAGCGATTGGGATGACATGCGCCAAGGTCGCCGAGGCCGAGGTCCTGGTGGAGCATGGCATCCGCGAGATCCTCATCGCCAACCAGGTCATCGGCGCGCAGAAATTGGCGCGGCTCGCCGCGCTGGCGAAGCGGGCCAGCATGATCGTGGCGGTCGATTCGGTTATCGGCGTCGAGACGCTCGCGGCCGCGGCTGACGCCGCCGGCGTCGTCATCGGTGTCCTCGTCGAGGTCGACGTCGGCATGCATCGCTGCGGCGTGCGTTCTCCGGAGGCCGCCCTCGACCTGGCGCGCCGCGTGCAGCAGCACCGGGCGCTGCGCTTTGCCGGGGTCATGGGATACGAGGGTCATGCGGTCATGATGCCCGACCGCGGCGAGCGCGAGCAGGCGGCACGGAAGGCGATGGCGCTGCTTGCCGCGACGGCCGACGCCATCCGGGCAGCCGGCGTCCCGGTCGAGATCGTCAGCGCCGGCGGCACCGGGACCTATGACCTGACGGGCGCCTACCCCGGCGTTACGGAAATTCAGGCTGGCTCCTTCATTCTCATGGACGCACGGTATCGCGAGGTGGATGTGCCGTTCGCGTGCGCCCTCTCGTTGGTGACCACGGTGATGAGCATTCCCGATGCGCGCGCCGCCGTGATAGACGCAGGCATGAAGGCGGTGACGTTCGAGTTCGGCCTGCCGGTCGTGAAGGACCTCGCCGGCGTCTCGCTCGTCTTCCTGTCAGAGGAGCACGGCCACCTGATGACCGATGACACGAGACTCCAGGTGGGTCAGCGAATCGAGTTGACTCCGACCCACTCCGATACCACGATCAACCTGCACGACCGCCTGTACGGCGTTCGCGGCGAACGTGTCGAGGCGATCTTCAGCATCGACGCGCGCGGCTGTTGTCAGTAGGCAGTAGGCAGTAGGCAGTAGGCAGTTTAGGACGGGAGCGATGGCCGAAATCATTCCGATGGCAGAGGTGAGGCGGGAGCGACGGCGGCAGCGGGAGCGCGAATACGCCCGCAGCTGCGCTGACATCATCGAGGCAACGCTGCAACTGACCTTGCGGCTCTACTCCGCGGCGCCGGCGGCGGACCGCCCGATTCGCGCCCGCCAGCTCCGCCAGCTGGCCGAGCTGCTGGAGTACGTGACCGGGAGCAGTGGGCAGTAGGCAGTGGGCAGTTCCCCCACCTCCTCACCGAGAGTCACATTGCGAACCGGTGGCGGGGCGGCGGGGACTGCCCACTGCCTACTGCCGACTGCTCCGCGCGTACCACTCGATCTGCCGCGCGAGGCCGAGAAGGATGCGGACGTCGCGCTTCTCGAGCCCGGCGCGGCCGAAGATGCGGCGAAAAGCGAACATGATGTGCTCCGGGTTCTGCGGATGCAGGAAGCCGATCCGCAGCAGCGCGACCTTCAAGCGCTCGAGCGCGAAGTCGATCTCGGCCGCGGCAGCGGGCGGCGGCGCGGAGCTTGCCGGCGCCACGCCGCCAGCGAGGAGCGCCCGCCGCAACTCGTAGCAGCAGAGCAGCACCGCCTGGGACAGGTTCAGCGAAGGGTATGCAGCACTGGTCGGGATGACGATCAGGCGCTGACAGTGCTTGAGATCGTCGTTGCTCAGGCCATGGTCCTCCGGGCCGAAGAGGAGCGCCACGACGCTCTGGCGTGCCCGCTCGAGGACGATGGGCGCGAGCGCCTCAGGCCATTCGGCCGCGGCGCGATACAAGCCGCCGCGGCACGTCGTTCCGACCACCAGGCCGCAATCTGCCACGGCCTCCGCCAGCGTCGGCACCGTCCGCGCCCGTGACAGGATGTCACGCGCATGGACCGCCATCGCCGTGGCCAGCCGTGCGTGGGGCTGCAGCCGCGGCGCCACCAGGACGAGGTGGCGGAGGCCCATGTTCTTCATGGCCCGGGCGACGGCGCCCGCGTTCGCCGCTCCTCCGGGCCGCACCAAGACGATCCGGATGCGGGCGAGCAGCGCGTCCGGTCTCGCCGAGCGGGAGCCCGGACGCTGGCTACGCCTTGCCCGGCGCGTCACCGATCGAAGCGGCCGTCTCGCTCAAACGACGCTCGAGCTCACGCGTCCGGATCTGGGCCCGCAGGCGGTTGAACAGCTCGTGCTTGTTGATCGGCTTCGTCAGGTACTCACTCACGCCGAGCAACATGCCGCGCGCCCGCGTCTCCATGTCGTCCTTCGCCGTCAGCAGCATGACCGGGATCGCCCGCCAGCCCTCGTTGGCCCGCAACCGCTCGCAGACCTGCAGGCCGTCCATCCCGGGCATCATCACGTCCAGAACGATGACGTCGACCGGCTGCCGCTCGAGCACCTCCAGACACGCCATGCCGCCGGCGGCGCTGGTTGTCGAGTAGCCTTCGCGGGCCAGCCAACGGCCGAGGATCTCGAGCGTATGTGGATCATCGTCGACGATGAGAATGTGGGGCCGCGGTCCCGTATGTGCTTCGCTGCTCATGCCGTTCCGCCTCTCTTCCGGTTATAGGAGGTAGCCTTCGGCGGCGCCCGAGCCGCTGCTCTTGCGGCGCAGCTTGGCGACCAATGTCGTCCGCTTGAGCCCGAGCAACCGCGCCGCCGCCTGCTTGTTGCCCTTGGTCCGGCGCAGTGCCTCGTCGATCAGGCGGTACTCGAACTCCTCGACGGCCTGGTTCAGATCGATGCCTTCGTCCGTCAGCGTGGGACGCGGGATCTTCTTTTCCGAGATGAACGAGCGGATGTTCGGAGGCAGGTTCTCCACACGGATCATCCCGTCCTCGCTCAGGATCACCAACCGCTCGACCAGGTTCTCGAGCTCGCGCACATTGCCGGGCCAGTCGTACTCCCACAGATGGACCATCGCATCATCGGCGATCTGACAGGCGCGCGACTCGTGCTTGGAGTTGTACTTCTCGAGGAAGAACTGGGCCAGGATGGGGATGTCCGAGCGGCGCTCACGCAAGGGTGGCAGGACGATGGGAATGACCTGCAAACGATAGAACAGGTCCTCGCGGAACCGCCCCTTCTCCACTTCCTGGCCGAGATCGCGATTGCTTGCCGCGACCACGCGCACGTCCGTCTTGATCGTCCGATCGGAACCCACCGGCCGGATCTCGCGTTCCTGCAGCACGCGCAGGAGCTTCACTTGCAGCGGCGCCGTCATCTCACCGATCTCATCGAGGAAGATCGAGCCGCCGTTGGCGAGCTGGAACATCCCCATGCGTGCGCCAACCGCTCCGGTGAACGCCCCTTTCTCGTGCCCGAACATTTCGGATTCGAGCAGATCGGGCGGGATCGCTCCGCAGTTGACTGCAATAAATGGGTTGCTCGCGCGCCGGCTATGAGCGTGGATGAAGCGCGCGACGAGCTCCTTGCCGGTGCCGCTCTCGCCCATGATCAGCACGGTGGAGTCCGTGGTCGCAACGCGCTGGGAGATGCTCAGCACTTTCTCCATGACTGGATGGACGCCCTTGATTACGAAACTCTCCATATCAACCGCCCGCCGTTAGAGTAAATTTTTTAAGCCCAAACGCGGCAAAAAAGTAACACCATGCAGTCGCCCTGACAACATGAATTTTACACCCCGGATAGATTTGTGCCGGCCGCTCGCAGCCTGCTATTGGGACTCATCTAATATGCGAAGTGATTCGAGAGCCCCACGACAGCTACGTACCATCGCCATCGTGCCCGATTTCATTCGCAACGCCGAGGGATCCGTACTCATAGAGGTCGGCGATACGCGGGTCATTTGTACGGCCACCGTTGAAGAATCGGTCCCTCTCTTCCTGCGGGACTCGGGCCGGGGTTGGTTGACCGCCGAGTACGGCATGCTGCCCGGGTCGAGTCCCGTCCGCATTCCCCGGGAGGCTACCCGCGGCCGGATCGGCGGGCGGACCCAAGAGATTCAGCGCCTGATCGGGCGCAGTCTGCGTGCGATCACCGATCTCGAGGCATTGGGTCCGCGAACGATCTGGCTCGACTGTGACGTCATCCAAGCCGACGGCGGGACCCGGACCGCTGCCATTACGGGCGGCTATGTCGCATTGGCCTTGGCAGTGCGCCGGATGCAACAACGGGGGTTGATCGGTTCGGAACCGTTGCGGCAATCGGTTGCCGCAGTCAGTGTCGGAGTCATCGACGGAGAGGTACGAGTGGACCTTTGCTACGAGGAAGACAGCCGGGCAGAGGTCGACATGAACGTCGTCATGACGGGGGACGGACAATACGTGGAGGTTCAGGGAACGGCGGAGAGCCGGCCGTTTTCCAGAGACCAACTGGAAGAGATGACCGTCGTGGCGGCCGCGGCGATCCATGAGCTCACGGCTCACCAGCATGCGGCGCTCGAGGCGAGTCTCACCTGAGAGGCCGAGCCTGTTCAAAGTAGAGGCGACCCGAGGCGCATAGCCTCTCAGACAAGTGACGTCTGATGGCGCGCCCGACGTTGATCATCGCGACACGAAATCGGGGCAAGGTCCGCGAGTTTGACGAGCTCCTCGCGGCCGCAGGAATGGAGCTACGTGGCCTCGAGGACACCGGCGTGCCCCCGGTAGCAGAAGACGGCGTTACCTACCTCGACAATGCGCGCACGAAGGCCTTGGCGGTGGCACGCTTTACCGGCTTTCCCGCGCTCGCCGACGATTCGGGTCTCGAGGTAGACGCGCTCGGCGGGGCCCCGGGCGTGCGCTCCGCCCGCTTCGCCGGCCCAGGGGCCACGGATGCCGACAACGTCGAACTTTTGTTGCAGCGCATGGCGTCGGTACCTTGGGAACGCCGAACCGCTCGGTTTCGCTGCGTGATCGTCGTCGCGCGAGCCGACGGCCGAACGCTCAGCGCAGAAGGAACCTGCGAAGGGATCATCACCGAGCGCCCGCGTGGCGCGGGTGGCTTCGGATACGATCCGGTCTTCTACTATCCAGCCGCGGCGCGAACGTTTGCCGAGCTGCCCGCGGGCGAGAAGAACCGCGTCAGCCATCGGGCCCGCGCCTGCGAACGAATCCTGCCGCGGCTGGTGGAGTTCCTCGGACGAGGACAGACAGAGAGTTGAGACAGAGACAGAGGATCGTCATCGAAGCCGGCGGGCGGGCGCCCCGCGTTGATTTCGGAGCGGCGCTTTGTTACAGGCGGGCCATCGATGGCGCGCGGGGTGTAGCGCAGCCTGGTAGCGCACCTGCCTTGGGCGCAGGGGGTCGGAGGTTCAAATCCTCTCACCCCGACCATCATCGATGTTTTGGCGAGGCCGGAGATGGCTGCAACGGTCTCGTTGGAGCCGGCAGCTCAGGTGGACAGAGCCGCGGGCTTCTAAGCCCAGCATGAAGGAGCCCTTGGGCCTCACTCGGCCGGCAGCCGGAACTGCGACAGGAACTCCCAGGCCGTCCGGGTGACGTCGAGGTCGGGATTCAAGTAGAGGATGTGCCCCGCGCCGACCGACGTCTGGCTAGCGTCGACACTGCACCGCTCGACCTGCACCCCCGCGCTACAGTTCCGATACGTCTCGCAGTAGCTGGTACCGATGTCGACGCGATCATCCGGTGGGCCGCTGCCGCAGCCGTCGACGTTCCGCCAGACCGTGAAGCCCACCGTCGACAGCACGTATGGGGTCTGGGGGTCGTGGAGGCCGGCGAACGCGATGACGGCGATCGGCCGCGAGGGTTGGCAGGCGACGCCGATGAACCCCGCCAGGGGAGCGACGCCGGCGAACAGGTCCGCCGCTTCGCAGCTGAGCCGCGAGGCCATCCCGCCGCCGTTGGAGTGCCCCGTCGCGTACACGCGCGCGCGGTCGACGTTGGCCTCGGCGGCCATTGCCTGCACGATGGCCCGGGCGAAGCCGACGTCGTCGACTTTGTTCTGCGCAGCGCCGCCGCAGCAGCCCGGCCCCGCGTTGAACGAAGGGCCGGCCGGTGTGTCGACCTCCGGAGCCTCGGGCTGGCCGAACAGCCCGAGCGGGTAGGCGACGATGAAGCCCTCACCGTCCGCGAGCGAACGCCACCCGGACAGGCCGGCCTGCTCGGTCGGGCTGCTGGTAAAGCCATGGAAGTCGAGGACCAGCGGCACCGCCGTGCGGCCGTCGTAGCCGGGCGGGATGTGGACGTCGTAGGTACGCGAGTACCCACCGAACGCCAGTCTGCGGTGATGATCCCCCGGCGTGAGCGGGTCAACGCAGCCGTGCAGCGCGTTGTTCACCCCGGAGACCACCTCATCGACCGTCACGCTGCCGTTGCCATCGAGGTCGAACATCTCGCACGTGCCGACCGGTGCGGCACCGAGGGCGATGTCCACGCCCCGCACCAGCTCGTCGGTCCTGACCTGCAAGTTCCAGTCGCAATCCCCCACGCAGCGCACGAGCGGCGCCATGCCGCCCTCGTCGGTGCTGAACACCAGGAGGGCGTTGTACGAGTAGCTCGCCACATACAGGTACCTGGCGTCGGCGCTGAGCGTCGGTCGTGTCACCGCCCCCATGCCGATCCACTCGGGCACCACATCGCGCCGCGCCTCGATAAAGCCGAGCTGCCCGGTATTCGTGTCGCGCGAGAAGAGCGCGATTGCCTTGTCGGCCCAGCCCGCGGTCCAGAGGTGCTCGCCATCTGGGCTGACCACCACGCCGTTTGCTCCCTTGAGGCCCTGCACGCCCTCGAAGCCCGACTGCACGGCCTGTACAAAGCTCAGCAATCCCGTGCCCGCATCGCGCGCAAAGACGGCCACCGAGTGCCCATAGTAGCCGTTCACGTACAGGCTGGCGCCGTCGACGCTCAGCGCGATGCTAGCGGCACCCTCCAGTCCATGCACGCCATCGACCCCTTCGCGCCAGGAGGCGAGCCGTGTGAGCCGGCCCGTCGTCTTGTCGCGTTTGAACGCCGTGACTGCGTTGGCTGTCAAGCCGGCCGCGTACACGTTCGCGCCGTCGGAACTCACCGCCAGCGCCCAGGTCGGTGGCACCTCGGTCGAGACTACCTCGACCGGGGTCAGTACGCCGCTCGAGCCGTCTCGAGCGAACACCGCCACATCGTTATCCGCTCCGAATCCACAGGCATATACGTGCGCACCGTCCGGACTGATGGCCAGCCCTCTCAGCTGGTGGTCGGGACCCGGCAGCCCGTTGCGCTGCACCTGCACGAACGTCAGCCGGCCGCCGGGGTCACGCGCGAAACTGGCAATGGCGCTGCCGACTTGGCTGGCAACGTACACATGCGCGCCGTCGGGACTCACCACCAGCGCGATTGGGTTGCCCAAGCCGTCGACGCCGTTCATCCCGTTGCGTTTCGCCTCGAGAAACGTCAGCCGCCCGCTCTGCGCATTGCGCCCGAACACGGTCACGCTGTCCCCGAGAAAGCCGGCCACGTACACGTTCGCTCCGTCGGGGCTCACCGTCGACGGTGCCGGCCCGAACAGACCCTCGACGCCCTCCTTGCCGTCCTCCAGCACCTGGACCAGACGCAGGCGGCCGGAGTCGTCGGCAGCGGCGGGCGCGGAGAGCGCACCCAGCAGCGCGATCGTCAGCCCCATCGACAGAGACCACAGAAGGCCGCCGGTCCGATTCGCTCGTACCAGGCCCGGCCGTGACGCCAAGATCGGCATTCCCTGTGTCATCGCGGAACCTCCTTGCGGCGGGAGCGCCGCGATTGGTGCACACCGGCGGGTACGCGCCGGACGTCGCCCGTTTCGGGTCGCGAGAAGCGGCCAGATTGGCCGCGCGGCCCAACCTCCCCGCTGGTCGCGGTTGGTGCGGGCGTGACGCGCGCCCGGTAGAACGTTGGCGAGGTTCATGACCCGCCTCCGGGCAACGAACGGTCAAACAGCAGAAAGCGTGCCGCTCGCTGCGTCACCGGCGATCGGCGCTCAGCGGATGCCGGCGTGTCGTCCGCGGGAATCTT
>Ga0335084_10007591_pt1 | contig 10778 bp, 8 predicted proteins | sample Lox_Sample_44_FD_206721 | JGI IMG/M metagenome (GOLD analysis project Ga0335084, IMG submission 206721) | Soil microbial communities from Loxahatchee National Wildlife Refuge, Florida, United States - Lox_Sample_4.4 | ecosystem: Environmental > Terrestrial > Soil > Wetlands | place: USA: Florida...
CTGGTGTCGGTGCTCATGGTGGACGTCGACCACTTCAAGCGCATCAACGACGACCACGGCCACATGGCCGGCGACGAGGCGCTCAAGATGGTGGCGTACGTGCTCCGCGGCGCGATCCGCAAGGAGGACGTGCTGGCGCGCTACGGCGGCGAGGAGTTCGTGGTGGTGGCGCGCGAGACCGGGCTCGCCGGGGCGCGCGCCCTGGGCGAGCGCATCCGGCGAGCCGTCGAGCGCTCGCGTTGCCAGTGGCAGGGGCGCGACCTCGCGCTCACGGTCTCCATCGGCGTCACGGTATCGGTCGGCCTCACCGACTACGTGGCCGGACAGACCGACCGCGACATGATCGCGTCGGCCGATCAGGCCCTGTACCTCGCGAAGCAGGCGGGCCGGAACCGGGTGATCGCGATCCCGGTCCAGCTCTCCGGCTCGGGGGCGGCCGGCGGCAGCCAGACGCCGCCGACGCCCGCCACCTGACCCGCCGGGCTACTTGACCTCGGGCTTCTCCGCGCCCGCCGCCTGCAGCACGTGCAGCACCGCCACCTGGGCGTTGAAGGCGTCCACCTGCAGGCCGAACTCGGCGTTGCGCAGCTGGGCGGTGGCGTCGGCCTGCTCGATGGCGGTGGCCGCGCCCGCGCGGTAGGAGACGTCGACGAGCCGCTGGTTCTCGGCGGCGAGGTCGCGTTGCTCCTTCGACTTCTCGGCGTTGGCGCGGGCACTGTCGAGGTCGAGGAGCGCCTGGCGCACGTCGTCCCGGGCGACCGCCTCGGCCTTCTGCAGCGCGGCGTCCGCCTCGTCGATGCGGGCGTTGCCCTGGCGGATGTTCGCCTCGCGCAGGCCGCCGTCGAGGACGTTCCAGGTCAGGGCCAGGCCTCCGAGCCAGACGTCGGAGCCGGTGAAGCCGGCCGCGTTGGCGAGCGAGTAGCGACCGAACGCCGTCACGTTGGGGAAGTAGCCGGCGACGGCGGTGTTGCGGGTGGCATGGGCGAGCCCGACCGACGCCCGGGCGGCCTGGACGTCCTTGCGGTCGCGCAGGGCCCGGGCCTCGAGCTCCCTGGGATCGAGGGAGGTGACCGGCTCGGGAGGCTCGACCACGTCGAAGTCGGCGGGGCGGTCGAGCAGGACCGCCAGGGTGAGCCGTCCGGACTGCAGCGCGTTCTGGGCGCGCTTCAGGTCCTGCTCGGCCTTGGCCCGGTCGATCTCCGCGCGGAGCAGGCCCACCTTGGCGATGGTGCCGGCCTTGAACCTCACCTGCGCGTCCTTCTCCTGGCGCTGGGCGATCTCGAGCAGCCGCTCGGCCACGCTGTACGCCTTCGTCAGGGCGGCCACTCCGTAGAAGGCCTGCGCCACGCCGAAGCGGACGGCCGTCCGCGCGTTGTCGTACGAGGCCTTGGCCACGTCCTCGCCGCGGTTCGCCCCCTGGATGTTGAACCAGAGGGAGGGCGAGAAGATCGTCTGGGTGAAGTCGATCTGCCCCTGGAGCTGGTTCTTCGCCTGGAGCGTGATCTCGCCGATGGGCGGTCCCAGGTCGAAGGCGATCTCCTTCTGGTTGTGGACGTACGTGCCGGAGACCCGCGCCTGCGGCAGGTAGTACGACCACGCCTGCCACGAGTACTCGTCCGCCTGGCGGAACCGCGCGGCGAGCTGCTTCATGTCGAGGTTCCGGGCCTCGGCCTGGGCGAGCGCGTCCGCCAGGGTGAGGGTCTTCGCCTGCGCCCCGGGCGCAACGTCCGGCGCGGGCGGCGAGGCGGTGAGGTCCGGCGCCTGCGCCGACTGCGGGGCGGGCGTCTGGGTCGCTGGGGTCTGTCCGGGCGTCTGGGCGAGGGAGAGCCACAGCGCCACCGTCACGGCATTCATGCCACGTCCTCCGTGCTCCGGGCGGCGATGCGCCGCCCCTTCCGGCCGGCGTCGAGGACGCCCAGCCTCTCGATGATCCGATCGACGATCCTGAGGAGCGCGCGGCGGTCGGCCGCGTCCAGAAGCCCGAGCAGCCGCCCCACGCTCGCCTGGATCTCGCCGTGGATGCGGCGGTACGCCTCCTCGCCTCTCCCGGTCAGCCGCGCGCGCACCACCCGGCGATCCACCGGGTCGCGCTCGCGCAGGAGGTGCCCGTCGCGCTCCAGGCGGTCCACGATGCCGGTGACCGTCTTCTCGGTCACCGCCACCCGGCGGGCCATCTCGCCCATGGTGAGCGGCCCGTCCTCGCCCAGCCAGAGCAGGGCGTGGATCTGCGGTGGCGTGAGGGAGAGGTCGGTGCAGCTCGCCGCCATCGGGTCGCGCAGCGGGCGCAGCCGGGCCAGGGCGAGGATGCGATCCTCCAGCACCTCCGCCTCGTGGCGGAGCCGCGGGCCGCCCTCCCGGCGCGCGGGAGCGCCGGGGCGGACCGCGCGGACCGCGCGGGCCGAGCGGGTGTGGGGGATATTCCGCATCGCGGACTGTCTTTAGAGCGGATGGACCGGAGCGTCAAGCGAATCGGGAGGCCGCCGGGGCTGCCTCCCCGGCGCGCCCTCGGGCGGGGCCGGCCGTCCGGGCTACGGCGTCCCGCCCAGGTCCTCGATCTCCGCCTCGATGTCCTTCTTCTCGTCTGCGTCCGGCTTCAGCTTGAGGAAGGCCTTGAACTCGGCCACCGCCTTCTGCTTCTGGCCGCGCTCCTTGTAGGCGAAGCCCAGGTAGTAGTGCGGCATGGCGTTGCCCTTCTCGTTCGCCGCCGCCTTCTCGTACCAGGGGAAGGCCGCCCGCGCACCCTCCGCCTCGTGGACCGAACGGGCCATGCGGTAGTAGACGCCGACGGCCGAGGGATCGTTCTTCAGGACCTCGCGGTAGACCTTCATCGCCTCCTCGTGCTTGCCGAGCTTCTCCTTGCAGTCGCCCAGGGCGATGCGGTGGCGGGACACCTTCGGCGCGGCGGCGATGACCTTCTCCCAGACCGGCACCGCGAGGTCGCAGCGGTTGTTGGCGGCGTAGAGCAGGGCCAGCCGCTCGTGGCCGTCGGGCGTGCCCGGGGCGGCGGCCGCGGCGGCCTTGAAGGCCTCCACCGCCTCCTCGAGCGCGCCCGTGCGCTCGAGGCCGGTGCCGAGCTGGAGCTGGTTCTCCGGGTCCTTCGGGTCGAGCTCCACGGCGCGCCGGAGCTGGACGAGGGCGGTGGTGGTCTCGTTTCGCGAGAGGAGCGCCCGGCCGAGCCATCGGTGCGCCTCGGCCAGGTTCGGGTCCTCGTTCGAGGACTGGGTGAGCCGCGACACCGCGCCCTCGACGTCCCCGCGCTGCAGCTTCACGGCACCGAGCATCATGAGCGCCACGGCGTTGCGGGGCTGGATCTCCACGGCCGAGGTGAGCGCCTTCTCGGCGCCGGGGAGGTCTCCCGCGGCCCAGAGCAGCTTCCCGTGCAGGGCGTGCGCGTCCGCGTTGCGCGGCTCCACCGCCAGCGCACGCTCCAGCCCCGCCCGGGCCGCCGTGGAGTCGCCGCGCGCGAGGGCAAGCCGGGCGAGGCCCACCTCGGCCCCGGCGCTCTCCGCGTCGAGCTCGAGCGCCTTGCGGTAGGCGGCGCCCGCCACCGCGGCGTCGCCCTGGGCGAGCGCCAGATCGCCGGCGAGCACGTGCACCGCTGGCTCCCGCGGGCCCTTCTCGAGCGCGGCCTTCGTCTCGTCCACTGCGCGCGGGAGGTCGCGGCGCGCGAGCGCGAGCCGCGCCAGGGCGAGCCTGGGCTCGTGGAGCGAAGGGGCCCGCGCGGCCGCGTCCTGGTAGAGCGCGAGCGCCTCGTCGGAGCGGGAGGCGTTCTCGAGGGCGGCCGCCTTGGCGAGGAGGACCTGCGGCTCGCCGGGCGTGGCCGCCAGGGCCTGGTCGGCGAGCGAGATCGCGTCGAGAGCCCGGCCGGCCCCCGCGAGCGCGCGCACCCGGAGCGCCGCCACCGGCGGGTTCTGGGGGGCCGAGGCCGCGAGGGGATCGAGCACCGCCACCGCCCGGGCGGCATCGCCGCGCCTGAGCCGGAAGCGGGCGAGGGCGACGCGGGCGTCCGAGTCGCGCGGATCGGCCTCGAGCGCCTTCTCCCAGTACGCGTCGGCCTCGGCGGCGGTCGTCCCCTTGCGGGAGAGGATCGTGGCCCGGAGCGAGAGGGCGCGCGATCGCTCGAGCGGGCCGAGCCGGGCCTCGGCGTCCTTCTCGAGGAGCGGCGCGAGCTGCGCCTCGGCGGCGGCATCGTCGCCGTTCGACACGGCGAGGGCGGCGAGCTCGAGATGCGAGGGGAGGTGGCCCTTCTCCTTCGCGAGCGCCCTCTCGAAGGCGGCCTTCGCCGCCGCGCCGTCGCCCTTCCGCGCCGCGGCCAGCCCGGCCGCCCACGGCCCCCTCGGGCCCGCGGGCTGGGCGGCCTCGAGCCGGGCCGAGAAGGCGGCCGCCCGCGCGGCATCACCCCTTGCGAGCGCGGTGCGCGCGAGGAGCGCGAGGACCTCCGGGTCCGGAGCGCGCTTCGAGGCGGCCTGGTCGAGCGCCGCCTCCTGCGAGGCGGTCGAGGCGCCCGGCTCGCTCACCGCCAGCCGGGCCGCCAGGGCCTCCGGCTCGCCCTTCGCCTCGGCCTCCAGCTTCTCGGCCGACTTCCGCGCGGCGTCGAGCGCGCCCGCCGGGGCGCCGTGAACGGCCTCCAGAGCCGAGGCCGCGAGGGCCTGGAGCGCCAGCGCCTCCGCGGAGTGCGCCGACGCGCTCACCGCCTGCGCGGCGAGGTCGAGCGCGGAGCGGCTCGAGGCGAAGTCGCCCTTCGCCATCGCGGCGCGCGCCCGGCCCGCGAACGCGGCCGAGGCTGCCGGGTCGCCGCCTCGGAGCAGCTTCGAGAAGAAGAACCCGTACGGCGTCACGAAGCCGACCGCCACCCCACCGCCGACGACCGCGAGGATCACCACCCCGGCCGCGATGGCGAGGAGCGGCCGCTTCCCGATCGCGAGCGACGGCCGGTCGGTGACGTGCTCGGCGGCGGCCATGCGGTCGCCGAACGTGGGCATGGCGCGCTTCCCCGGTGAGGGCTCCGGGGTGCCCACGCCCGCCACCTTCTTCAGGGCGTCGGAGAACGCCCGCACCTGCCCGATCGACTTCCAGCCGTCCGAGCCGACCTCGGCCACGTCCTCGTTGCCGAGCAGCTCGCCCTTCTCGAGCATCTCGGCGATCTGCGCCTCTTCGAAGGGGCCGAAGATGCGCCCCGAGCGGCGACGCACGCGCCACCCCGACGTCCGAGCCTGGGCGCCCTCGCCGAAGAGGCTCTCCAGCTCCTCGCCGCTCCCCGACGGGATGCCGGCCGACAACACCGTGGCCGGCCCGCCCGCCGCGGGCGGCTTCACGACCGGAGCGGGCGGCGGAGGCAGCGGCTGCTCCGGGACGGCGGCCGCCGGGAAGCTCCCCCCTGAGGGCCCGGCCGGAGGCTCGAGGCGCGCGAAGGGATCGTCGGGAGGAGGGGGGACGCCGAAGGGATCGGCGGGGCCCGGCGGGACGGCCGTGGATGGACCATCGGTGAAGTCGACCTCGCCGAACTCGAGCGGGGTCGCGGCAGGGTGCGACGGCGGGGCGTCGCGGCTCTCCATCTCGAGGTCGGGAGCGGGCCGCGGCGGGGTGGCCGGTCCGGCGTCGAAGGCCGAGCCCGCCTCGAAGCCGGGGCCGTCGCCGAACGGCGTGTCGGCGTCGGCCGAGGCGTAACCCTCCGGAGCGCCGCCCGACTGGAACGGGGGGATGTCGCCGAACGGCGTGTCGGCCTCGGGCGTGGCGTGGCCGCCGGGCGGCGCGGCGAGACCCTGGGGCTGAGGCAGCGGCACGCCGGAGGCGCCGCCGGGCGGCGGGGGAAGGGGAACACCCCCCGCGCCGCCGGCCGGTCCCGGCAGCGGCACGCCGCCCGGGCCCGCGCCGGGTAGCGGCACCGCCGCGCCGGGGTCGGTGGGAAGGCGCACGGGGAAGGTCTGCTGGCACTTGGGGCAGCGGACCGTGATCCCGGCCGGCGGGATCTTCCGGTCCTCGACGTTGTAGGCCGCGTTGCAGTGCGGGCAGACCACCCTCATGTCGCGCTCCTCCCGCCTTCGTCCGATCCGAACCTGCGCCGCAGCGTCTGGTACTCCTCCCAGTCCGGGCCCTCGTGCGACGCGGCCTCGTCGCCGCCCAGCCGGACGCCCAGGAGCTCGCTCGCGGCCGCGCCGGCGGCGTCCTCGCCGAGCGCGGGGACCTCGGCGAGCGCGTCGGCCGAGAGTGCCTCGAAGCGGTTGCGGAGCTCGAGCCATCTCAGGAAGGCCTCCACCACCTCCTGCGGGGCGAGCTGCGCCTCGCCGCCCACCTCGCGCACGAGGCGCGCCGAGCGCAGCCTGCGCCAGACCTCGGCCGGGTCCATGGCGGGCGCGAGCGCCACCCGCGCCGGGGAGACGTCGGGCGGGATGGGGCGGAAGCCGTCCTCTCCCGGCGGCCCGCAGAGGGCCCGCAGGGCCTCGACCGCGCGGCCCATGGCGTCGGCCGAGAGGAAGTTACGTATCTGCCGGTTGGCCTCGCGGAGGCGCGCCGAGAGCCGCTTCAGGAGGCGGAGCGCCACCTCCCCGTTGCCCTTCACGAGGTCGGCGAAGGCCACCCCGTCGATCTCGAGGATGCGCGCGTCCTGCTCCACCACGGCGGTGGCCGAGCGCGGCTGGCCCTCGAGCAGCGCCATCTCGCCGAACGCCTCGCCGGCACCCAGCACCGCGAGCGTCACCGTGCGCGAGCCCACCTTCTTCTCGATGCGGACCTCGCCCGACTGGATGACGTACATCCTGCTGCCGGGGTCTCCCTCCTCGAACAGCACGGAGCCGGCCGGGAAGTCGCGCCCGTAGATTTCGGCGGCCGAGCGGTCCGATCGCATGGGGAGAGGTGGCTTCCCGGGAGAGAGCCGAGGCGAGGTCGGCCGAAGGTACCACCCGGCGTGCGAGCCATTCAAGGATGCGACCCCGTGGTAGATCCAGGGGATGGCGGAGCTTTCCGACCTCCTTCGCGAGCGTCTCAAGGCGTGGACCTTCTCCCTGGCGGGTCCCGGGGCGCGGGCGCGCCTGGAGAAGATCACCCCGCCGGCGAACGAGTTCGGCGTGGACCCCTACGGCTTCGACCTCGAGTACGCCGTGGCGGCGGTGGCGCCCTTCCTGTGGCTCTATCAGCACTACTTCCGGGTCGAGCTCGCCGGCCTCGAGCACGTACCGGGCGAGGGCCGGGTCGTGCTGGTCGCGAACCACTCCGGGCAGCTGCCCTTCGACGCCGCCATGCTGACCGTGGCGCTCCTCATGGAGAAGGACCCGCCGCGGGTGCTGCGGGCGCTCGTGGAGCGCTGGGTGCCCACCCTGCCCTTCGTCTCCACCTTCATGGCGCGGGTGGGCCAGATCGTCGGCACGCCCGAGAACTGCCGCCGCCTGCTCGCGGCCGACGAGGCGATCCTGGTCTTCCCCGAGGGGGTTCGCGGCCTCAACAAGCCGTTCTCCGAGCGCTACCGGCTGCAGGGGTTCGGCCCCGGGTTCATGCGGCTCGCGCTCGAGTCCGGCGCGCCGGTGGTGCCCGTGGCCGTGGTGGGCGCCGAGGAGCAGTCGCCGTCCCTCGTCGACCTGAAGCCGCTCGCGAAGCTGCTCGGCATCCCGGCCTTTCCCCTCTCGCCCACCCTGCTCCTCCCCCTGCCGGTGCGCTACCACATCCTGTTCGGCGAGCCGATGCGCTTCGAGGGCTCGGCCGACGACGACGACGCGGAGATCGAGCGGAAGGTTGCGCAGGTGGAACGCAACGTGAAAGCGCTCATCGACCGCGGGCTGCTCGAGCGCCGGAGCGTCTTCTTCTAGGCGGACCCGTGCCGATCCCGGCGCCCATCAGCCTGCCCGGCCTTCCCCGCACCGTGCTCGTCACCGGCATCGCCGGCAACCTCGGCCGCGTGCTCGCGAAGCTCCTGCACACCGAGACCCGGGTGGTCGGCATCGATCGCCGCCCCTTCGCGGGCAAGCCCAAGGACATCGCCCACTACGAGGTGGACATCCGCAAGGCGCGCGCCGAGGAGGCCTTCCGCCGCAACCGGGTGGATGCCGTCATCCACATGGCCATCGCCCACGACCCGCGGATGCTCCGCAGCGAGGCCCATTCGTTCAACGTGATCGGCACCCACAAGATCCTCGACCTGTGCGTGCGCCACGGCGTGAAGAAGGTGGTGGTGCTCTCCTCGGCGAGCGTCTACGGCCCCCGGCCGGACAACTCCAACTTCCTGCCCGAGGAGACGCCGCTCATGGCGGCCGAGCGCTTCAACGACATGAGCGATCTCATCGAGCTCGACATGTACGCGCAGTCGTTCATGTGGAAGCACCCCGAGATCGAGACGGTCATCGTCCGGCCGGTGCACGTCGTCGGCCCCACCGTGAAGAACGCGCCGTCGAGCTACCTGCGCATGGAGCGGCCGCTCACGGTGATGGGCTTCGACCCGATGATCCAGCTCATCCACGAGGAGGACGCCTGTCGCGCCATGGTGCTCGCGCTGAAGCCCGGGCTGCGCGGCGTCTTCAACGTGACCGGACCCGGCCAGGTTCCGCTCTCGGCGGTCATGAAGGAGCTCGGGCGGAACCCCGTCCCCGTCCCCCAGTTCCTCCTGCGCCCGCTGGCGCGGCAGCTGTTCGGCGCGCGCCTCTCGGGCTTCCCGCCCGAGGAGGTGGACCACATCCAGTACCTCTGCGTGGTCGACGGCTCGCGATTCGCGCGGGAGGCCGGCTGGCAGCCGGCCTACTCGATCAGGGACACGATCCGGAGCGTGGCCTGAGCCCGAGCCCGGCGGTTAGACTCCCGGGATGGCACCCATCGCACGCGCCGCGGCCGCCCTCGCCGTCACCGTCTGCCTGCAGCCCAGCACCACCTCCGCCCAGGCGGACGAGCCGTTCGACGCCACCGGCGAGATCCGCCTCCGCACGAGCGGCGGCCAGACCGCCAGCGCGGCCTTCAACACGTCCCGCGTCGTGGGCCCGTTCGTGAACGTGACCCGCCGCGAGGACGGCACCTGGGGAGGCGACCTGCTCGGCCAGGACCTCGACCTGCACTCCGTGGAGGGCAAGGACCAGAAGGTCACGGGCACGAACTTCCTGCTCGTGCAGCGGCAGTCCGGCGACCGGACGGAGGTCGAGGGTCTCCTCAACGGCATCCGGTTCCGCGCCTCGCTCGACGCGAAGCAGATCACCGCCAAGTTCGGGGACTGCTCCATGGACCTCTCCCGCAAGGGCAGCATCTACCGGGGTACGGTGGGCTGCATCCAGCCGAGCTCGACCCTGCCTCGCACCGATCGCATCCAGCTGGAGCTCCTCGGCGAGGCCGGTGCCACGATGCCCCCCTTCCCGCAGTTCGGCATCGCGCTCGTGGCCGTGCTCCCCAACTGAGCTCCCGGCCCGCCGCGGCGGCGCCCCCGCGGGTGGCGCCGCACCGCGGCCCTTGGCAGGATCTCGACCGTGAGCGATCGACTCTGCCGCGGGCTCGTGCCCCGCGCCGGCCTGCGGGCGGCCTTCGTCCGGGTGTCGGACACCGCCCGGATGGTCCGCGTGCTCCACGGCCTCTACCCCACCGCGGCGGCGCTCTTCGGCGAGGCGCTCGCGGCGGGGGCGCTCCTCGGCGCACTGCAGAAGGACCACGCGCGGGTGAACCTCCAGCTCTCGTGCGACGGCCCCATCGGCGGCCTGCTCGTCGACGCAGACGCCGAGGGCAACGTCCGGGGCTACGTGCGCCGGCCCCAGGTGCACTTCGTGGGCGACCCGGCCCAGGGAGCCCGGGCAGCGCTGGGCGGCACGGGTTTCCTGTCGGTGGTGCGCGATCTCGGCCAGGGCCAGTTCTACCGGAGCGCCGTCCCCCTCGAGGCCATGGACCTCGCCCAGGATCTCCGACGATGGTTCGCCTCGTCCGAGCAGGTGGGCACGGCATTCGACCTCGCGGTGGTGCCCGCGGGGGACGAGCCGCTGGGCGAGGTGGCCGGGATCGTGGTGCAGCGGCTGCCCGACGGGGACGATGCGGCGGTCGCTGCGGCGCGGGACCGGATCGCCGCGGGCGCGCTCGCCTCGGGCCTCCGGCGGGGCGCGCCCGCCCAGGAGATCATCGCCGACGCCTGCGGGGGCGGGTTCGAGCTCCTCGCGGACACGGAGGTGGCCTACCGCTGCGGTTGCAGTCACGAGCGGGCCCGGGTCGCGGTCTCGGCGCTCGGCGTGGACGGCATCGCCGAGGTCATCGCCCACGAGACGCGCGCCGAGATCACCTGCGAGTTCTGCCGCAAGCGGTACGTGATCGAGGAGCCCGAGCTGCGCGAGATCTCGGCGAGGCTCGAGGCCCAGCGGGGCGAGGTGTAGGTCGTCGGCCGCGCCAAACCTAGGGCAGGCACCCGCCCCCGGCCGGGCAGGTGCACGTCCCCGCCAGGCACCCGTTGTAGGTCTGGTTGCAGCCGGCGTTGCCGGTGAACGTGTTGCCGCTCGAGAGGTCGGGCGTGTCGAACGTGCTGTTCGCCCAGATGGCGTCGATCCCGAACCCGGCGCTGTCGCTGATGGTGCTGTTCGCGAGGAGGGACGCGTCCGGGACCCAGCCCGGAGCGCCGCCCACGATGATCGCCGCGGCGTCGGCCGTGCCGGTCGGCTTGCAGTTGGTGGTCACCCAGCCCGAGAACCCTCCGGCGTACGCGACCGTCTCGTAGGCGAGCTGCGAGCCCGGCGAGTCGATCAGCTGCAGGCCCGACCAGTCCCCCGGAGCGGGCGACGCCTCAGCCGAGGTGATCGTGATCGGCTCGAGCGCGGTGCCCACCGCGACGAGGTTCC
>Ga0335084_10007592_pt1 | contig 10777 bp, 11 predicted proteins | sample Lox_Sample_44_FD_206721 | JGI IMG/M metagenome (GOLD analysis project Ga0335084, IMG submission 206721) | Soil microbial communities from Loxahatchee National Wildlife Refuge, Florida, United States - Lox_Sample_4.4 | ecosystem: Environmental > Terrestrial > Soil > Wetlands | place: USA...
CACCGTGAAGCAGCTGATCCTGTTCCGTCACGCGAAGTCGAGCTGGGACGACGACGTCGACGACCTCGATCGCCCGCTCGCGCCGCGCGGCGAGCGCGACGCGCCGCGAATGGGTAAGCGCCTGAAGGCCCGCCACGCGCGGCCCGCCTTGATCCTCGCGAGCCACGCCGTGCGTGCGCAGCAGACCGCGGAGCTCGTCGCGCGCGCGCTCGGGATCGGATCGAAGCAGCTCGAGACCGACAAGGCGCTCTATCTCGCCTCCCCCGACGCGATCCTCGCCGCAGTCGCGGGCCTCGACGACGCGCATTCGTGCGTGCTGCTCGTCGGCCACAATCCCGGTCTCACGGAGCTCGTGAATCGTTTGCTACCCCGCCTCGGGCTCGAGAATCTGCCCACGAGCGGCGTCGTCGCGATCGATTTCGCCGCCGCGCGCTGGAAAGACACGTCGAGGGCCGACGCGAAGCTCGCTTACTACGACTACCCGAAGAACCCCGAGCTGTTCGTGACCGAGGACTGACGCCTCAGCGGCGATCGCGGGCGCGGAGTAGAAGCCGGCGCGTGCGCTTGTCGGGCCGCCCCGGCGTCGGCGGCGCCGGCGCGAACTTGCGCGCCTCCGCGGCCGCGCGCCGTCGCTCGACCGACTCGGCCGTCTCGACGTAGCACGCGGCGGCCTCGGTCGCGGGCCCGCGGCGGACCGGGATCGCCGCGATCGTGAGGTCGCGCTCGCCGGCGCCGATCTCGACCGCGATCGCGTCGCCCACCTTGACGTCGTGCGCGGGTTTCACCCGGGTCCCGTTCAGCCGCACGCGACCGGCGCGGACCGCCTCGGCCGCGGCGCTGCGCGACTTGAAGAGCCGCACGCACCAGAGCCAGCGGTCGATACGGAGCCGGCCGGAATCCTCGTCGTCGCCGCTCATCGCCTCAACGCGTGTCGCAGAAGCAATACGCGTAGACGCCCCGCGGGTCGTTGAGCCGTGCGAGGAACGCGAACGGCGACAGCGCCGACTCGAGCCAGCGCGACGCGGTCTCCTGCCAACCCGACTCCGCGCTCACGCCTTTGATCGCGGGCTGCAGCACGGTCGTGAGCTCGAGCGCGAGCTGCTCGCTGAAGCCGAGCTGCGGCTCGACGTATTCGACGCCGTACCCGCCCTTCTCGAGCCCGGCGAGCTCGGCCGCCGACGCGATCGCGTCCGATAGACTACCCAGCTTGTCGACGAGACCGCGGTTCAGCGCGTCGGTGCCGACCCAGACGCGGCCGCGCGCCGACGCGTCGACCTCGTCGTAGGTTTTCTTGCGATGCTCGGCGACCTTGCCGACGAACTCGCGATACGTGTAACGGACGGACTCGGCTTGCAGCTTCTTCATGTTGTCGTTGAGGCCCCGAAGCGTCGGGTCGAGCGCGCCGGCGAGGTCCGTCGTGCCAATGCCGTCGACGTGCACGCCGAACTTATCGAGCAGGCGCTGGAACGTCGGGAGCGTTGCGCCGACCCCGATCGATCCGGTCAGAGTCGTCGGGCTCGCCCAGATCTCGTTCGCGCCCATCGAAATCCAATAGCCGCCCGAGGCCGCCACGCTGCTCATCGACACGACGACCGGCCGCTTGGACTCCTGGAACACCTGGAGCTCGCGCAGGATCACGTCCGACGCGGTCGCGCTGCCGCCGCCCGAGTCCACGCGCAGCACGAGCGCCTTGACCGACTCGTCGTCCTCGGCCTGGCGGATCAGCTCCGCGAGCGAGTCGCTGCCGATCGAGCCCGGGGGCTCCCTGCCGTCCAGGATCGTGCCGGCCGCGACGATCACGGCGACGTTGCTCGACTTCACGGTCTTCTGGCTTTTGCGCACCGCGCGAACGTAGTCCTCGAAGCCGATCTCGGGGAAGTCGTCCGCGTGCGGCTTGCCGCGGCCGGACGCGCCGATCGACTCCCGGATCCGCTGGCGCATCGCGTCGCGGGTGAGCAGCTCGTCGACGAGGCCGTAGTCGACGGCGAGCTTGCCCGTGTTCCCGCCGGCCTCCGCGAGCAGAGACGCCGCGCCGTCGGCGTAGCGCTGCAACGCGTCCCCGGGCAGCTTGCGTGCGGCCGTGACGTCGGCCTGATAGGAGCCCCACAGAGCCTGCAAGAACACCGAGCTCGCCTCCTTGTCTTGAGGAGACATGTTGTCGCGCGTGATCGGCTCGACGAACGACTTGTACTCGCCGACCGTCCAGACGTTGTAGTCGACGTAGAACTTGTCGAGAGCCGACTTGTAGTAAGGCAGGAACCGGCTGTAACCGTCGATGAGCACCTGACCCATCGGCTGCATGTAGATCTTGTCGGCCTGCGCGGCGAGGTAGTACTGGTCGCGCGTGAAGTCGCCGCCGATCGCCGTCACGGGCTTACCGCTCTGCTTGAACGCCGCAAGCTCCTTCGCTAGCTCCTGGAGCTTGCTGAGCCCGGCGGCGCCGAGCCCGTCGAGGTCGAGCACGACGCCCTTGATGCGCGTGTCGGTTCGCGCCTCTCGCAGAGCGTCGATCACGTCGCGCAGCGCGGTCTCTTGGATCCGCGTGCCGCGCGCGCGTGCGAACGCGCGCTGCAGCGCGTCGCCGGACAGCTGCTCGACGAGCGTCCCTTGCGGAGCTATCACGAGCGCGGCCTTGCTCGGCACGAGCACGCGTTCGCCGACGAGGCTCGCAAGCACGATCAACAGGATCGTGAGCAGCAGCAACAGGTGCAGCAGTCGGCGGAGCCAATCCAGGCCGCGCCAAATCGCGGCGACGATACGCAGGGGCAAGCTACGCGGGTTCGTGCTCATGTTTCGTCCTCGCTGCTCGAGCTCAGTGCAGCAGCATCAGTGACAGGGCCGGCCAGAACGCGATGATCGCGACGGCGATGATAGAAACGATCAAGAACGGCTGAGTGGCCAAGTAGATCGAGGTGATCGGCTTGTCGAAGCGGTGGCTCGCGATGAACAGGTTCAGGCCCACGGGCGGCATCAAGTAACCGAGCTCCATCGTCGCGATGAACACGATGCCGAGGTGGATCGGGTTCACGCCATACTGGGCCGCGATCGGCAAGATCAACGGCACGACGAGGACCGTCGCCGAGAAGATGTCGAGGATCGCGCCGAGGATCAGCAGGAAAATCAGCAGCACGAGCAGGAAGCTCCGCGGTCCGGTGACGAACGTGCTCACGCTCTCGAACAGCCTCTGCGGGACGCCGGCGTCGATCATGTAGCTCGTCGAGGCGAGCGATACGCCGAGGATGATGAAGATCGCGCCGACGAGGACCATCGACTCGCGCATGATATTGGGTAGAGCGCGCCACTCCACCTCGCGCAGCACCACGAGCTCGACGATCGTCACGTATAGCGCCGTGACCGCGGCGGCTTCGGACACCGCGAAGTAGCCGCTATAGATCCCCCCGAGCACGACGACCGGCAGCGGCAGATCCCAGCGCGCCTCCTTGATCGCGGCCCAGACCTCGCGACCCGAGCGCTCGGTGAGCTCGTAGCGCGACCCGCGGTTGCGCCAGTAGCTGTAGACCGTGAGCATCGCGAGAATCAACGCGCCCGGCACCACGCCCGCCAGGAACAGGTCGTCGATCGGAGCCTCGGCCACGACCCCATAAAGAATGAGCGGCAACGACGGCGCGAACAGCAGGCCGAGGCTGCCGGAGGCCGTGAGCAGCCCTAGGCTGAAGCGCTCGTTGTAGCCGGCTTGCAGCAGCGCGGGGTGCAGCAGCGCCCCGAGCGCGATGATCGTGACACCCGACGCGCCCGTGAACGCGGTGAACAAGGCGCACGAGACGAGCGAGATGATCGCGAGACCGCCGGGGAACCAGCCGAGCAGTGCCTGCGAGAGCCGCACGAGCCGGCGCGGCGCATGACCCGCGCTCAGCACGAAGCCGGCGAACGTGAACAGCGGGATCGCGACGAGCACGGGCGTTTCGGAGAGCTGGAAGAAGTTGATCGCGACGACAGAAAGGCCCACTCCTTCGCTATGGAAGCCGACGATCGCGCTCGTGCCGATCACCGCGAACAGCGGCGCGCCGAGCAGCGTGAGGACGGCCAGAGCCACGGGGAGCCACGGCACGATCAGGTTCCTCGCATTCGAATGACGGCGTGCAGGGCGAAGCGGTACGCGATCAGCGCGAACGCGACAGGCATGACTGCCTGAAACCACCAGGCCGGAAACTGGCCGAGAAGCACGTCGCCGTAGCCTCGCGAATCACGTACGAAAACGAACGCGAGGTACGCGAGCACCCCGCTCACGACGGCCGCGAATAGATCCGAGCCGACGCCCGCTGCCAGTTGGACCTTGGGCGGCAGCCACTGCATCACGGCGTTCATCCGGATGTGCCGCCCGTCGCGGCTCGCGGCAAGCGCGCCCAGCAGCGCGAGCCAGAGCACCACGACCCGCGTCAAGCCGTCGCCCCACGTCACGCCGATCGAAAATACGTTGCGCAGCACGATCTGCGCGAAGGAGAACACGACGAGGAAACCCAGGAGCGCGACGAGCAAACCGTTCTCGAGCGCCAACCCGACGCGTGCTGCGCGCGTCAACCAAGAGCTTTGCGACCCGTCGTTCAAGCGCGAGCCGGCGCGTCCGCCTAGGGGTGGGCCTTGCGGTACTCGGCGAGCGTTGCCTGAAGCTCGTCGAACAGTTCCGCGTTGATGTCCGGGCGCGAGCGCAATTGCGGGTAGATTCCCTCGATCGTGTGCCGCCACGTGTCCAAATCGGCGGCGCCGACCTCGACGGGCTTGAGCCCGGCCTTCGCGAGCGTGTCGTTCGCGCGCTCGTTCTCGTCGCGCGCCTCCTTGTCGAGCCCGCTCATGGTCCGCGTCATGACCTCGCGCACGGTTTTCTGATCGTCGGCCGCCAAGCGCCAGAAGGCCTCCTTCTCGATCGCGAAGATTCCGAACGAGTAGGACACGGGCAGCCTCGTGATGAACTTCACCTTCGTGTGCCACTGGAGAACGAGTGCAACGACCGGCGACGCGAACGTGATCTCGATGAGCCCCGTCTGCAAGCCCGTCAGCACGTCGGTGACCGGCAGCGTCACAGGCGACAGCCCGAGCTCCTGCATCGCCAAGAAACTGATCTGGTCGCCGTCCGGGACCCAAACCTTCTTGCGGCGCATCTCGCTGACCGAGTGGATCGGCTCGTTGGAGAACAGATTCGCAAACCCGCCCTCGACGAAGCCGAAGCTCACGAACCCGGCCTGCTCGAGGCCCGCCATGAGCTTCGGGTCGAGCCGCGCGCGGACCGCATCGACTTCGTCGAGCGACCGGAACAAGAGCGGGATTCCGTAGAGATTCAGCCCATTGAAGCGCTCGGCGAGGCCCCCGGCCGCGAACGCGCCACCCTGGAGCTGACTCACGCGGACTTTGCGCAGCACCTGGGCGTCGTTGCCCATGACGCCGCCCGGATAGAACTTCAGGAACACGCGGCCCGCGGTTCGCGTCTTGATCTCCTCCGCGCCGGCGCGCATCTGCTGCATCCAGTGCGAGCCGTCGGGCGCGACCGTCGCGATCTTGATCTCGGCCGCCGTCAGCTGCGCGGCCGAACCGAGGTACGCGAGCAGCGCAGCCACGGCGACGCGCAATGTCCGGATCGCGGCGGGCCGGTTCATCAGAAATACTCCTTCGACGTTGCGAGTAAGCCCTCGGCTTCCTTCTTCGCAAGTACGTTGAACAGCGTGTACTTGTGCGCTTCGGTCGGCGAGTTCAGGACTTCCGTCAGCAGACGGTCGTGCAGCTCCTGGTCGAACACGAGGCGCGCGTAACGGCGCGCGTATTCTACCTTGATCGACAGATCTTGCCCGCCCGATAGCTCGATCGCGCGTTCGAAGTGCGCGCGTGCCTCCTCGGGCTTGCCGCCGAGCGCGGGCGGCCTCAGCGAACCCAGGATCCCGAGATAACCGTGGATGGCGCCGTGCTCGTAAGTCTCGTCGAGCGCCAGCGCGCGCTCGAGCACGGCTTCGACCCAGGGCAGATCTGCGACGGAGCCCCAATCGGCGCTCGTCGTCTGCAGATTGCTGAGCCAGCCGACCGCGTACGAATAAAGCGGGCCGATGTTCTTGTCGCTCACGCCGGCGAGCTCGGAGACGAGCTTGTCGTATTCGATGCCGTTCCATCCGCAAGCGGGCTTGTACGACAGGCAGATCGCGCGGTCGCCGTAGCGGCGAGCCTTGGCCGTCAGCGCGACGGCGTGGTCACCGGTCGCGAAGCGCGAGCCGTAGAGCGCGAACATCTGCGCGCCCGCCGAGAGCAGATTCACGTTGTCGGGGTGCTGCGCGATCAACCCGTCGATGAACAGCAGATAGGCGGGCAAGCCGCTCGCGACGAGATCCGGGTCGCTCTGATCGAGGACCACGGTCGATAGCGTGTCGGCGGCGCGCTTGCCGATGATCGAGCAACCGGCCGCGAGCACGGCGCACGCAATGCCGCAGACGACGCGCCGAAGCGCGTGCGCGTGCGCGCTGGACGCGCGCGGGCTTTCAGACTTTTTCTTTGATGCGGGCGGCTTTGCCGCTGAGGTCTCTGAGGTAGTAGAGCTTGGCTCGGCGCACATCACCACGTCGTTTCACCTTGATCTCCGCGACAGCGGGACTGTGGGTCTGGAAAACGCGCTCCACCCCTTCGCCGTGCGAGACTTTCCTCACCGTAAACGATGAGTTGAGCCCGCGGTTCTTCTTCGCGATGACGATGCCTTCGTAGGCCTGCAGACGCTCGCGGTCGCCCTCCGTGACGCGCACCTGGACGACCACCGTGTCGCCCGGCCCGAAATCCGGTACGTCTTTCTTGAGTTGATCGTTCTCGATCTGGTCAATCAGTCTGGACATGACTCAATCCTTTTGCGTTCGCATGCGGTCGCCGCTCGCCGGCCGTCTTTTCGAGACCGCGTATTCTACGAGACTTTCTCGCCGGAGTTCACCGCAAACCATTCCTCGCGGAACTCCTCCAGGAGCTCGCTCTCCTCTGCCGACAGCGAGCGCCCGGCCATCAGCTGCGGCCTCTTGAGCCAGGTGCGCCCCAGGGCCTGCTTGAGCCGCCAGCGACGCACGGCCTCGTGATCGCCGCCGAGCAGCACGTCCGGCACCCGCCGGCCATCCACGACCTCCGGTCGCGTGTACTGCGGGCAGTCGAGCAGCCCGGCCGTGTACGAGTCCTCTACGTTCGAGTCTTCGTGGCCGAGCACTCCCGGCAGGAGGCGCGCGACCGCGTCGATCACCACCGCGGCCGCGAGCTCGCCGCCCGAGAGCACGTAGTCGCCGAGCGCGAGCTCGGTGCGCACTTCCGCCTCGACGAACCGCTCGTCGAGCCCTTCGTACCGGCCCGCGACGAGCAGCAGCCCCGGCGCCGCCGCGAGCTCGCGCGCGAACGCCTGATCGAACACGCGACCTTGCGCCGTCAGCACGATCTCTCGCGAGCCGGCCGGCAGTCGCGCCCGTAGTGCGCGCACGGCCTCCCGCAGCGGCTCGTACTTGAGCACCATGCCCGGCCCGCCGCCGTACGGACGATCGTCCACCGTCCGATGCCGGTCGGTCGCGAACTCCCGCGGCGACACGTGCTCGAGCGACAACAAGCCCCGCTCGCGCGCTCGGCCCACGACGCCGACGCGTGCGACCGGATCGACGAGCTCCGGGAACAGCGCGACGACTCCGATCCGGTACATCTCTCGTGCAGCCTCAAAACTCCGGCGACCAGTCCGCGACGATCACGCCCGCCTCGAGATCCACGGACTGGATCACCGTCCCCGGCACGAACGGAATCAATCGCTCCGGTCGACCGGCCAGCACGAGCACGTCGTGCTCGCCCGTCGCGACGAGGTGATCCACCTCGCCGAGCCGAGCCCCGCCCGGCGTCACGACCGCAAGACCCTCGAGGTCGGTCCAGTAGTACTCGCCCGGCTCGCACTTCGGCAGTGCCGCGCGCTCCACCGCAACCTCCGCACCAATCAGCCCGCGGGCCTGATCGCGATCGTCGACGCCGCGCAGCTTCGCGACCACGTTCGTGCCTTGCGCGCGGCCTTCCTCGACCTCGATCGTCCGTTCGCTACCCCGGTGGCGCACCGTCCAATTGTCGAAGCCGACGATGTTCCCGCGCGGCTCGCAGTACGACTGCACCTTGACCCAACCGCGCACGCCGTAGACGCCGCTGATGCGGCCGAGCGTGACTAGCTTGCGGGTGGTCGCGCTCACTGCGTGATCGCAGAGCGCGCCGGTTCAGGCCGCGGCGGCGGCGCCCTTGTTCTGCTTCAGCAGATCGGACACGCGTTCGGACTGCTGCGCGCCCTGGCCCATCCAGTAATCGACACGGGACTGGTCGACCCGGAAGCGCTGCTCCCCGCCGGTCGCGATCGGATTGAAGAAACCGACTCTTTCGATGTAGCGCCCGTTGCGCGCGCTGCGCTTGTCGGTGACGACGATGTGATAGAACGGCCGCTTCACGGTGCCGCCGCGAGCGAGACGAATGGTGACCATAGCGTGTGGGAGCCCTGCCGTAACCCGTTTTTGAGGCGCGCCGGCCGTCTCGGCCAGCCGCGGAAAACCCGGCATTCTACTGATTTGCCGGGGCCGGCGTAACCCCCCGGAAAACCTTGGGATCAACGCCGGCGCAGCGGCGGACCCCCGCCCCCGCGCATGGCACCGAGCAGCCTCTGCATCCCCCCCGCCTTGGCCATCTGCTTCATCGTCTTAGCGAGGTTCTTGTGTTGCTTCAGCAGCCTGCTCACGTCCTGAACCGGCAGGCCGGCCCCGGCCGCGATCCGCCGCTTGCGCGACCCGTCGATGATCGCAGGGTGTCGCCGCTCGCGCGGCGTCATCGCATCGATGATGCCGATCTGGCGCCGAAACTGTTTCGGGTCGAAGTTCGCGGCCGCGAGCTGCTCCGGCTTCACGCCCGGCAGCTTGTCGAGCAGCTGCTCGAAGCCGCCGAGGTTCACGATCTGCCGCAGCTGGTCGCGAAAGTCCTCGAGCGTGATCTCGCGACCCTGCTTCACCTTGGTCGCGACGCGCTCCATCTCCTCGTGGTCGAGCTGGCGCTGCACTTGCTCGACGAGACCGACGACGTCGCCCATGCCGAGGATCCGCGATGCGAAGCGCGCGGGCACGAACGGCTCGAGCGCATCCACTTTCTCGCCGGTCCCGACGAGCTTTATCGGCAGCCCGGTGACCTCGCGCACTGACAGCGCGACGCCGCCGCGCGCATCGCCGTCGGTCTTCGTGAGGATCACGCCCGTGAGCGGCAACGCCTCGTGGAATGCACGCGCCGAGTTGACGGCGTCCTGCCCCGCCATCGAGTCGACGACGAACAACGTCTCCGCCGGGCTCAGCAGCGCATGCAGCGTGCGCGCCTCGGCCATCATCTCGGCGTCCACGTGCAACCGCCCCGCCGTATCGACGATGAGCCAGCGCTGACCGCCGCGGCGCGCGCTCGCGAGCGCTTGCTCCGCGATCGCGGCGGGCGAGCTCTCCGCGGTCTCGAAGTAGCCCGCACCGATGTCGCGCGCGAGCTTCTCGAGCTGCGCCCGCGCGGCCGGCCTGTAGACGTCGGTGCTCGCGAGCAGCACCGCGCCGCCGTGTTGCTCGAGCAGGCTGCGCGCGAGCTTCGCGGCGGTCGTCGTCTTGCCTGCGCCTTGCAGACCGACGAGCATGATCACGGCAGGCCGCCCGTGCGGCGCGATCGGGCTCGCGTCGCCGCCGAGCACCGCCACGAGCTCGTCGTGCACGATCTTCGTGAACGTTTGGCCGGGGTTGAGGCTGCGCGCGACCTCCTCGCCGAGCGCGCGGTCGCGCACGCGATCGACGAGCGTCTTCGCGACGGGCAACGCAACGTCGGCCTCGAGCAGCGCCATGCGGATCGTGCGCACGGTCTCGCGCACGTTCTCTTCCGTGATCCGGCCGCGCCCGGTCACGCGCTGCAGCGCCGCGGTGAGGCGCGCGGTCAGTTGGTCGAACATGGGTGAAAGTTTCTCCGCGGAGTGCGCGAGAGCCTAACACGGCGCGGCGGCGCGCCGCGTCGCGCGCCGCCGGCGCGGTGGGCGTTTCTTGACACTCGTTTTGGCGTTCGGCCAATCTAGCCGAAGCCCCCTCGGGAGGAGTCGAGCTCGTTGATTGACGAAGCCCCAGTGGGCGTGCTGGTCGGGCTCGTGGTCGTGCTGATCGTCCTGTCGGCATTCTTCTCGGCCACGGAGACCGCGCTCATGAGCCTCAACCGCTACCGGTTGAGACATCAGGCACGGGCGGGCAACCGCGCGGCTCGCGTTGCGGAGCGTCTGCTGCAGAGACCGGACCGCCTGATCGGCGTGATCCTGCTCGGCAACACGGGCACGAACATCGCCGCGGGCGCGCTGGTCACGATCATCGCTCTGCGCGTCGGCGGCGAGCGCGCGATCTTCGCGAGCACGCTCGCCCTGATCGTCGTCGTGTTGATCTTCGCCGAGGTCGCGCCGAAGACGCTCGCCGCGCTCAATCCGCCCCGCTACGCGCTGCCCTCGGCGCCCATCTACTACGTCTTGCTCAAGATCGTCTACCCGGTGGTCTGGATTCTGAACCTGATCACGAACGGGCTGCTGCGCCTGCTCGGCGTGCGTGCGGATCAAATCGCGTCGCACTCGTTGAGCGCCGACGAGCTCCGCACGATCGTCGCGGAGGCCGGCGTGATGGTGCCGCGTCGCCATCAGCGGATGCTGCTCAGCATCCTCGACCTCGACGCGATTCGCGTCGACGACGTGATGGTGTCGCGCCAAGAGGTCGTCGGGCTCGACCTCGACCGAGACTGGCCAGACAACCTCGCG
>Ga0335084_10007594_pt1 | contig 10776 bp, 6 predicted proteins | sample Lox_Sample_44_FD_206721 | JGI IMG/M metagenome (GOLD analysis project Ga0335084, IMG submission 206721) | Soil microbial communities from Loxahatchee National Wildlife Refuge, Florida, United States - Lox_Sample_4.4 | ecosystem: Environmental > Terrestrial > Soil > Wetlands | place: USA: Florida...
CGGTACTTGCCCGTCAGCATGCCGCTCGCAAGCGGAAAGTACGGCAGCATGCCGAGGCCGAACCGGGCGCACGCGGCGAGCACTTCGGTTTCGACGCCGCGCTCGAGCAGGCTGTAGTGGTTCTGCGCCGACACGAACGGCGTCCGGTGTGCGGTGCGCGCGGTCCAATCGGCATCGGCGATCTGCCAGCCGGAGAAGTTCGAGTTGCCGATGTAGCGCACCTTGCCTTGCCGCACGACCACATCGAGCGCGTCGAGCGTTTCGTCGATCGGCGTGTCCGGATCGGGCGCGTGCATCTGATACAGATCGATGTAGTCGGTGCCGAGGCGGCGCAGGCTCGCCTCGACTGCGGCAAACACGTAACGCCGCGAGCCGCCGCGGTCGTGCACCGATTGCCCCATCGGCATCGCGAACTTCGTCGCGATCACGACGTGCGGGCGACGTTTCCCGAGCGCCTCGCCGAGCAGCACTTCCGACTGTTGATTGCCGTACACGTCGGCCGTGTCGAACAACGTGATGCCGGCGGCGATCGCCGCATCGACGACGGCCTTCGTCGCCGCGCGATCGCAGCGCCCGCCGAAGTTGTTGCAGCCGATGCCGACCTCCGACACCTTGAGTCCGGAACGACCCAGTCGTCGATGTTCCATCGCCTTCCCTCGTCTTCGTCTTACGTGGACTTACCTAGCCTACGCGCGGCGAGTTACGGTTGCAGCCGCGCGTGTCGCCACGGCTTCGACTCGCCGTCGCGCTGCCATATCGCGCGATCGTGCGCCCGCCCTGTCGATGCAACCCACAATTCCACTCGATCGAGCACGAGCCGATAGCCCCCCCAGTGCGCCGGTCGCGGCACCGGCGTCGTGCCATCGATGCCGCCAAAGCGCGCGGCTTCCGCGTCGATCTGCGCAAGCAATCGCACGCGCGATTCGATCGGCTGGCTCTGACGACTGCCCCGAGCTGCGATCTGCGACAACCGCGGCCGCGTATTCCAATACTCGTCCGACTCCGCGTCGGTCGTGTGTTCGACACGGCCGGCCGCGCACACCTGTCGGCCGAGCGGATCCCAATAGAAGACCGCGCTCGCGCGCGCGCGCGCCGCCAATTGCCGGCCCTTCGCACTGTCCCGATTCGTGTAGAAGACGAACACACCGCGCCGCGCATCGACGCCGCGGCAGAGCACCGTGCGTGCCCGCGGCGCGCCGTGCTCGTCGACGGTACCGATGACCATGGCGTCCGGGTTGTTGAGGCCGCTCGCCTGCGCTTCGATCATCCAACGCAACAGAATGACGAATGGATCGGCCGGCAACGGATCGGCGAGCGATGCGTCGCGCGGTGCATCTTCGTATGTTCGGTGCGCGCTCATCGGCGGCTCCTTGCGGGCTCCGCTTCGAAAGGGTCGCGATCATACCGTGGTCTTGTCTTTTGCGGATCGTTACCCGATGCTTCGACGCCTCACCGAGGGGAACGAAACGATGGCACCAATCAGCGATTTTCGTGCGCAAACGCGCGAATGGCTCGCGCGAAATTGTCCGCCGGGTGCACGCGGGCCGGGGCAAATTCCGACCGGCAGCACGAAGATCAAGATCGAAGATCCCGATACGCGCATGTGGCTCGAGCGCATGGCCGAACGCGGTTGGACCGCGCCGATGTGGCCGAAGCAATACGGTGGCGGCGGTCTGACGAAAGAAGAATACGTCGTGCTGATCGAAGAGATGCGCCGCATCGACGCGCGTTCGCCGTTGATGGGCATGGGCACGTCGATGATCGGGCCGACGTTGCTCGAACTCGGCACGGAGGAACAGAAGCGCCGCCACATTCCGCCGATCGTGCGCGGCCAAGTCGGCTGGTGTCAGGGCTACAGCGAGCCGAGCGCGGGGTCCGACCTCGCGAGCTTGCGCACCCGCGCCGAGGATCGCGGCGATCACTTCGTCATCAACGGTCAGAAGATCTGGACGTCCGGCGCGCAATTCGCCGATTGGATGTTCGCGCTGGTGCGCACCGATCCCGACGTGCCGAAGCACGACGGCATCAGCTTCGTGTTGCTCACGATGCATCAGCCCGGGGTGACGGTTAAGCCGATTCGACTAATCAGCGGCACGTCGCCGTTCTGCGAGACGTTCTTCGACAACGCGATCGCGCGCAAGGAGGATCTCGTTGGGGAACTGAACAAGGGCTGGACGGTCGGCAAGCGATTGTTGCAACACGAGCGCTCGGGCATGTCGCAGCTCGTCGGCGGCGGCCGCGTCGAAGGCGGCCCGAACGTCACCGACGTTGCGAAGCAATACGTGGGCTGCGTCGACGGCAAGCTCGCCGATCCGGGCCTGCGCAACGAAGTGATTCGCCATCAGATGAACTCCCGCGTGTTCCGCCTGACGCAACGACGCACCGTCGAAGAATCGAGCGACGGCAGAACGCCGGGGCCGGCGACGTCGATCTTCAAGATGTACGGCACCGAGCTGCAGCAAGAGCGTTCGGCGCTGCTCGTGAAACTGCGCGGCTTCCGCGGCATCGGCTGGAGCGGCGATGCGTTCGAATCGGACGAGGTCGACGGCATGCGTACGTTCCTCGGCGAACGCGCCGCATCGATCTACTCGGGCTCGAACGAAATCCAGCGCAACATCATCGCGAAGCGAGTCCTCGGACTGCCGGATTGAGCCGCTCGCGCCGCGTGGTCTCGTGACCGATCGTCCGGTACCGCCGATCGCGGCGCGCAAGCCGTATCGCTACACACGCCACGGCGTGGCGATCGACGATCCGTATCACTGGTTGCGCGATCCGCACTATCCGACGGTCGACGATCCGGAGATCCTCGCCTACCTCGACGCGGAGAACCGCTACTTCGACGCCGTGATGGCGCCGTGCCGGCACACGATCGACGAACTGTTCGCGGAGCTCAAGGCTCGCCAACAGCCTGACGAAGCCGCAGTGCCGTGGAAGGACGGCGCGTACGAATATCAATGGCGCTACTCCGAAGACGCGGAGTACCGCGTGTGGACGCGCTGGCCGGTCGGCGAACCCGCGAAGAAAGATACGTTCCTCGACGAACCCGCACTCGCCGCCGGTCACGATTACTTCAATCTCGGCGGCTTCGACATCAGCCCGGACGGGCGGTGGCTGGCGTATGCGGTCGACACGGACGGCTCGGAGCGCTACACGCTGCGCATCAAGGACCTCACGACCGGCGCGTTGCTCGACGACACGATCACCGGCGTCGGCGGCGCCGCCGTATGGGCGAACGACAACGCGACGCTCTTCTACGTCGTGCTGACCGAGAACTGGCAGCCGTATCTCGTGCGTTCGCATCGCCTCGGCGACGCAGTCGCCGCCGACCGCGACGTGTACGAAGAAACGAGCGGCACGTTTTTCGTCAGTGTCGGCAAGACGCAATCGCAGGCATATCTGTTGATCGGCGCCGGCGATCACGTGACCAACGAAGTGCGCATCATTCCGGCGGACGACCCCGCGGCCGAACCGCGTCTGATCGCCATGCGTCGCGCCAATCACGAGTACGACGTCGAACACCACGGCGCGCATTTCTACATTCGCACGAACGACACGCACAAGAATTTCCGGCTCGCGCGGGCGCCGATCGACGATCCGCACGAATCGAACTGGCAAACGGTGATCGACGGCAGCGAACGACACTACCTGACCGCCCACGATTGCTTCGCCGACTTCATCGTGCTCGAAGAGCGCATCGACGGGCTCGATCAGATCCGCATCCGCGCCTACGAAGGCGCCGAGCACTACATCGCTTTCCCCGAAGCGTCGTACGACGCCGGGCTCGGCACGAATGCCGAATACGACACGCGCGTGCTGCGCATCGGCTACGACTCGATGGTGACGCCGCAGACCGTGTACGACTACGACGTCGCAACGCACACGCTCATTACGCGCAAGGTGCGCGAAGTGCCGTCGGGCTACGACGCGACGCGATATGCGACGGAACGGCTGCTCGCGCCGTCGCGCTACGGCGTCCGAGTTCCGATATCGATCGTCTATCGCAAGGACTTCCGCCGCGACGGAACGCAGCCGTTGTACTTGTACGGTTACGGCGCCTACGGCGTCGCCATGACGCCGAGCTTCTCGACGTCGCGGCTGTCCTTGCTCGACCGCGGCTTCGCCTACGCGATCGCCCATGTACGCGGTGGCGACGAACTCGGTTATGCCTGGTACGAAGGCGGCAAGCTCGATCGGCGCACCAACACGTTCGACGACTTCGTCGACGTCGCGCGCTACCTGATCCAACAACGCTACACGGGGGCGGGAAAGATCGTCGCGGCCGGAGGGAGCGCGGGCGGCACGCTGACCGGCGCCGTCGCAAATGCGGCGCCCGAGCTGTGGGGTGCGGTGGTATCGCACGTGCCGTTCGTCGACGTGCTGAACACGATCATCGACGAGACGTTGCCGCTGACGAAACTCGAATGGCCCGAGTGGGGCAACCCGATCGAGGACAAAGCCGCCTTCGACTACATCCGTTCGTACGCGCCGTACGAGCAGATCCGCGCACAGCGCTACCCGCCGATGTTGGTGATCGCAGGTCTCAACGATCCGCGCGTGACGTACTGGGAAGCGGCGAAATACGTCGCGAAGCTGCGCTACCTGAAGACCGACGACAACGTGTTGTTGCTGAAGACGAACATGGGGACGGGCCATCAAGGGCGCTCTGGGCGATACGACTCGCTCCACGAAGTCGCCGAGGAGTACGCCTTCGTCCTGACGGCTTTGGCAGGGGACTAACGACATGGTCACGCGGTAGGCTAGGCATGCCCGCGCAAACGCCCGGCGGCCCAATCGAACCAACACAATGGGAGGGGGATAACCCGATGGACCTCAACAAGTTACTCGAGCGCGCCAAGGCGATCCTGTTGACTCCGCGAACCGAGTGGCCGGTCATCGAGAAGGAGCCGACGACAACAGCCGACCTCTACCGCAACTATGTCGTCGTGTTGGCCGCCATCCCCGCCGTCTTTGGATTCATCAAAGGCAGCTTGATCGGCATTCAAGTTCCGCTGCTCGGCATGATGCGCGTCGGCGTCGGCGCGGGCTTGGCAGGAATGGTGGTGCATTACGCGCTGAACCTCGTGCAGGTCTATTTGATCGCATTGATCGTAGACAACCTCGCGCCGACGTTCAGCGGCCAACGAAGCATGCCGCAGGCTTTGAAGCTTTCCGCGTATGCATTCACCGCCGCGTGGGTCGCTGCACTCGCGCAGATCCTGCCATGGATCGGGCCCTTGGTCGGGCTGCTCGGAGCGGCCTACAGCATTTATCTCTTCTATCTCGGCATACCAGTGATGATGAAGTGTCCCCCTGAGCGCGCGGGCGCTTACACCGCAGTGACCGTCATCGTCGCGATCGTATTGAGCCTGCTGATCGGTCTGTTGGTCGGCGGCTTGACGGGCGGCACGGGTGGCATGACATCGCCGCAAGTCGGGAGCTCGAACGTTCAGTTCGACAAAAGCAGCCCAATGGGCAAACTCGAGGCTTGGTCGAAGCAAGTGGATGCGGCGAGCAAGAAGATGGAAGACGCCCAGAAATCGGGGGACGCTGCGAAGGAAAGCGAAGCGGTCGGCGCCATGATCGGTACTGCGCTCGGCAGCGGCGGCAAAGTGGACGCGCTGGCGCCGGATCGGTTGAAACCGTTTGTACCCAACAGCCTGGGCGGACTGCCGAGAACGAGCATGTCGGTGGAGAGAAACGCCGCCATGGGTATGCAAATCGCCGAGGCACAGGCCACCTTTGCGAGTAGCGGCGGCCCCTCGCTGGACCTGCAGATCACCGACACCGGGTCAGCCAAAGGGCTGTTGGCACTCGCCGGATGGGCGGCTCCACAGGGGGAGAAGGAGACGGCGACGGGCTTCAGCAAGACCTACAAGGATGGCGACCGTGTCGTCACGGAAGAATGGGAAAACAGTGGTCACGGTGCATATGCGGTGATCGTTGGCGAGCGATTCACCGTCAAGGTCTCAGGCAACGCAAAGAGCATCGACGATCTCAAACGCGCCGCCAACGAAATCGATCTGTCGGGGCTGGAGGGCCTGAAGGACGTCGGCGTCGCGTCGACCGACTAACGCGCAACCGGGTGCGCGGATGTCGCGCCTCAGCGAACCAGGCGCGGGACCGAGTGTTGGCGCTCCGACTTCTGCGCTTCGCGCATGCGCCGCCGAATGATGTTCTGGACGATGTTGATCGTCGTCCAATCGTGCTCGATCGGATGACCGCAGCCGTCGCAGCTGAGCCCGCCGCGACCGATGACCTTCCGCAGCAGGTCGCTGTACGGCAACCGTACGATGTGCTTGCAGCCGCCGCACTCGAGGCCCACGGTGGGGTCCAAGCCTACGTAGTCCATTCCGAGCCTCCTTCGTCCAATTGCGACGCGGATGGTCAGCCGTCCTTGGCCGAAACCCGCGTCATTGCAGATACCACCGTAATGGCTGCGAAAGCCGTGCCAGGCGGACCCTGATTCTCACGGTTCGCAGTGCGACATAGGTCAGTATAGGCAGCGATTCGGGACGCGCCGGGGCGGACCGCAGCGCTCGATACGTCGAGACGACGTTCATCCGGCGCGTTGCGTCTCGCGCCAGCGGGTCGTCAATTCGTCGCGAAACGACGGCGCGGCGATCGCGATCAACGCCTCGGCGCGCGTCTTCGTCGACGCATTCTTGAGCGACGCGACGCCGTGCTCCGTGACGACGAGGTCGACGTCGGTGCGCAAGGCCGTGGCGAGTTCGACGCGCGGCACGATGCGCGACACCGCGCCGCCGCGCGCGGTCGCCGTCAAGGCGACAATCGATCGGCCGCCGTTCGATGCCTTCGCCGCGCGCATGAAATCGACCGATCCGCCAGTGCCGGAGATTTGTCTGCCGCCGACGCGTTCGGCGTTGATCTGCCCGAACAGATCGACCTCGACCGCCGAATTGATCGACACGAAGCTCGGAATCTGCCGAATGACGGCAACCTCGTGCGTGTGAATGGCGCCGCGGAACGCGACGTCGGGCCGGTCCGCCAACCAATCGAGCAACGCCGCGCTACCGAGCGCCATGCCGGTCACGTGCACGCCGCGGTCGATCGGTTTGGTGCGGCCGGTCATCACGCCGCGCGCGATCAATGCCATCCCGCCGTCGTCGATCAGCCCGGAGTGGAGACCGAGGTCGTTCTTGTCGGCGAGCGCCGACAGAATCGCCGCCGGAATCGCGCCGATACCGGTCTGAATGCAATCGCCGTCGCGGACGAGCGCAGCAACATGACGCGCAATCTCGTTCGCGACCGCGTCAGGCGTGCCGCCGTCGAACGGCCGCAGCGGTCTGTGCGTCCGCACCAACGCGTCGAAACGTCCTTCGTCGACCGGCGGACATCCGGCCGGTGCGACGATGGCCGTATTCACCTCGGCCACGCACGAACGCGCGCTCGCGAGCGCCGCGGCCGCGAAATCGACGTTGGGGCCAAATCGCAAACGCCCGTCGCGGCCGTAGGCGAGTTGCAGCAGCGCGACGTCGAACGACGCGCTTGCGACATAGTCGTAGACGGCGCGCATCTGCATCGGCAGGAACGCGACCCGCCCCTGCGCAAATCCGTTGGCGAGCTGCGGCGCCATGAAGAAACACTCGACGCGCGCGTCCGGGTGCCACGACGACGGATCGTGATTGTTGAGACCGCCGAGCGGGAACTGGACGAACGTGACGCCGGCCGCCCGCGACGGCTGTGCCGCGATCGCGTCGAGCAATCCGGTCGGTTCGTTCGACGAACCTCCGACGTAGACGCGCATTCCAGCCGCCAGTCGCGCCGGCGTCTCCGATGCGTCGATCCAGCGAGCGGTCATTGGCGCGGCGTCCCCACTTGCGAGCGACCGCGGAGTATCCATGCCGCTTCGACTTTAGGCTAGAGTGCCGCGATGACCGATGCGCTTGGCCCATTCCATCGCTTCACGCGCGCGTGGTTCGAATCGCGCTTCGGCGCGCCGACCGACGTGCAGTCGCGCGCGTGGCCGGTCATCGCGTCGGGCCGCCACGCGCTCGTCACTGCGCCGACCGGCAGCGGCAAGACGCTGACGGCGTTCCTGTGGGCGCTCGATGCGTTCGTTGCGGGCCGCTACGAGCCGGGCGCGACGCGCGTGCTGTACGTTTCCCCGTTGAAAGCGCTCAACAACGACATCGAGCGCAACCTGCTGCAGCCGCTCGAGGGGCTGCGCGCGACGTTCGCCGCCGCCGGCGCGGCGATGCCGGACGTGCACGTCCGGGTGCGTTCCGGCGATACGTCGTCGGGCGACCGACAGCGCATGCTGCGGCGGCCGCCGGAAATCCTGATCACGACGCCGGAAAGCCTGCAGTTGCTACTGACGACTGCGCGCGGTCGCGCGGCCCTCGGCGGGGTCAATACGGTGATCGTCGACGAGATTCACTCGATCGTCGACAACCGCCGCGGCACGGTGCTATCGGCGTCGCTCGAGCGGCTCGGCCACATCGCCGGCGAATTCCAGCGCATCGCGCTTTCGGCGACCGTGAATCCGCTCGCCGACGTCGCCGCGTTCGTCGCCGGCTTCGACCGCGCCGGCGCGCCGCGGCCGATCGACGTCGTCACCGGCGCCGACCACAAGCAACTCGAATTCCGGGTGCGTTTCCCGGAGCGGGTTCGCCATGCGGTCGCTGCCGGCCAGAAGATCTGGGAACCGCTCACCGACGAGTTCAAATCCATCATCGACGCGAATACGGCAACGCTGTTCTTCGTCAACGGCCGCCGCCTCGCCGAGAAGATCACGCTGAAGATCAACGACGCGGAAGCCGCGCCGCTCGCGTATGCACACCATGGTTCGCTCGCGCGCGAGATCCGCACCGAAGTCGAGACACGCCTCAAATCCGGCGAGCTGCGCGCCATCGTCGCGACGAATTCGCTCGAAATGGGTATCGACATCGGCAGCCTCGACCAAGTCGTGCTGATCCAATCGCCGCCGTCCATCGCGTCGGCGCTGCAACGCATCGGCCGTGCCGGGCATTCGGTCGGCGACGTCAGTCGCGGTGCGCTCTTTCCGACGCACGCGCAGGACTTCGTCGAGGCGGCTGCGCTGGCCGGTTGCATCGAGACGCGCGATCTCGAACCGATCGCACCGATCGACAAACCACTCGACGTGCTGGCACAGATCGTCGTGTCGATGTGCGCGTCGCAGACGTGGCGCGCCGACGACGTGTACGCGGTCCTGAAGCAGAGCCGCGCGTACCGTTCGCTGACGCGCGACGAGTTCGACCTCGTCGTCGAGATGCTGGCCGGTCGCTACGCGGGATCGCGACTGCGCGACCTGAAGCCGCGGATCGTATTCGATCGCATCGAGCGCACCCTGCACGCAGCGAAGGGCGCCGTGTATGCGTTGTACAACTCCGGCGGTACGATCCCCGATCGCGGCGCGTACCACCTGCGCCACGCCGACACGAATGCGCTGATCGGCGAGCTCGACGAGGAATTCGTCTGGGAAGCGACGGTAGGGCAGATCTTCTCGTTCGGCACCCAGAGTTGGCAGATTCGCCGCATCACGCACAACGACGTGCTCGCAGCGCCGGCGCCGGCCGGCACCACCGCCACGCCGTTCTGGCGTGCCGAGCCGAACGATCGCAGCTTCCACTATTCGAACCGCATCGGCGAATTCCTCGAACACGCCGACGACCTGCTCGCTCACGAGGCCCGCGACGAGCTCGCCGACGAATTGCAGTCGCAGCGCGGTTTCGACGCGGGCGCCGCAACCGAGCTGATCGACTATCTCGAACGCCAACGAGAACACACGGGGGCGGCGCTCCCGCATCGTCGCCACGTGTTAGTCGAGTACATTCGGACGGGACCGGGCGGCTATCGCGGTCCCGACGAGGAGCAGCTCGTGTTGCACACGCTGTGGGGGGGTCGCGTCAATCGACCGTTCGCGCTCGCGCTCGCGGCCGCCTGGCAACGCGAATACGGCTACGCCCCGGAGGTGCACGTCGACGACGATGCCGTCGCGATCCAAACACGCGACACGATCGACGCCGAGCGCGTGATCGATCTCGTGCGCGCCGGCGAAGTAGACGCGTTGATTCACGGTGGGCTCGAACGCTCCGGCTTCTTCGGCGCGCGGTTTCGCGAATGCGCGGGCCGCTCGTTGTTGGTGACGAAGGCGCGCTTCAACCAGCGCATGCCGCTGTGGATGCACCGCCTGCACGCGAAGAAGCTGCTCGAGACGGTGAAGCAGTATCCCGATTTCCCGGTGCTGATCGAAGCGTTCCGGACCTGCCTCGTCGACGAGTTCGATCTACCCGCGCTGCATCGCGTGCTCGGCGAGATCGACGACGGCGAAATCCGAGTGACGACGGTGGCGAGCACTACGCCGAGTCCATTCGCCGCCAACGTCGCGTGGGGCCAGATCTCGCGTTACATGTACGCGGACGACTCGCCCGACAACGATTCGCCGAGCGCGCTATCGGACGACCTGATTCGTGCGGCGGTCGCCGACGCGACGCTGCGACCGGCGGTCGAGCGCGACGTCGTCGAGCGGTTCGTCGCAAAACGGCAGCGAACGGCGCAAGGCTACGAACCGCTCGACGCGGCCGATCTCTCCGAATGGTTGAAGGAGCGCGTGCTGATGACGCGCGCGCAGTGGAACGCTGCAAGCCGCAACGTCGCCGACGACGAAGTGCAAGTACGTTGGTTCGAATCGGGCGAACGCTCGTGGGCCGTGCACCCGGAGTCGGCGCACGTCGTCGGTCGCGAACTGTTCGATGCGGCCGATGCAAACGATACCGACGTCGGCGATCCGCGCGA
>Ga0335084_10007595_pt1 | contig 10776 bp, 5 predicted proteins | sample Lox_Sample_44_FD_206721 | JGI IMG/M metagenome (GOLD analysis project Ga0335084, IMG submission 206721) | Soil microbial communities from Loxahatchee National Wildlife Refuge, Florida, United States - Lox_Sample_4.4 | ecosystem: Environmental > Terrestrial > Soil > Wetlands | place: USA: Florida...
GTCGGCGACATAGGCCACGCGCGAGCCGTCGGGCGAGATCGTGAATGCCGCTACGCCGTACGACGCGGCCGGCTGGACGTCCCCCAGGCGGAACGGCGCATCGACGCCGGAGAGGGGGTCGAGGTCCGTGCGAAAAAGTTCGAAGTGACCCGCCGTGCCGGAACTCGCGCGGAACACGATGGCGGATGAATCCGGTGCCGGCGCGTAGTCGGGAACCGCGCCGCCGGCCGGCAATGCGCCATTGACCTGGTAGACCGTCGCGGGCCAGCGATTGCTCGAATCACGCCGCTGCAGCTCGAGGTCGAAACGACCGGCTTGCGCAAGGTCGGAGTAGAAGAGCACCCCGCTGGCATCCGGCAGCCAGGCGGGATCATCGAGCGAGGCCGTGCCCGGCCATGGGGTGGGCGTGATGCGTGTGCTGTTGGGCGTTCCGAGCGAGACGTCGTGCTCGTTCAGGCCGATCCCGCGCCCGTCCGACAGGTTGTGTACGACCTGCAGGATGTAGCGACCGTCGTTCGACCAGGCGCCGCGGTCCGGCAGATACAGTTCGACCTGCGGCGGCGAGCCCACGCTGCCGTTGATCTTGTGCTCCGCAGTCCCGTCGAGGTTCACGAGATAGATTTCCCGCACGCCCTGGATGTCCATGTCACCCGAGTAGGCGATCTGGCTGCCGTCGGGCGAGATTTCGAAGCGCACGACGTTGCCGCCCGTCACCGGAGCCCGGCTCAACTGCACGAGCAGACGCGGGTGCGCCAGATCGACCCGATACAGCGCGAGCGAGCCGGCCCCCACCGAGGTCGAACCGATGAACACGACGCTGTGCCGGTCGGGGGTCACCTTGAAGGATGAGTCGAGTTGCACGAGAGGGCCCGTGAGGCTCTCCCCGGTTCCGGACAGGTACAGCTCGGGCGCAGCGCGCGTCGCAGCGTCGTTGGCCCGATAAACGACGGTCGCCGACAGCGGGCCCGGAGTAGGCGCACCACCGCCCCCACCCCCTCCGCCGCCCCCGCCACCCCCGCCGCAGGCTGCGAGCATCGAGACGATCAACCCGATCGCCAGGGTCTTGGGCGCGGCGTGCCGCGCAGAACGAGTCGCTTCCATGACCTTCTCCTGGTTCGGCACAGGGCCGCATGCCAGGTAAAGCAGGAAGGTGCGTGAAATTTGCCAGCCCTGCGAGGGCGTTCACGAATATTCACAAGGGCGTTTGCGGAACCGAGTGGCCGCGCGTAACGGCCGCCGGAACGAGTGCCGCCAGCCGCCTCTCGGCGAGGCGGCGCCACGGATCTCCAGGGGCCCGCAGCGCTCGCAGACCTGCCGTGACACGTGTCAGCTCGGCGCGCGCGCCCTCCCGGTCACCACGCACAGCGCGCAGGGCGGCTTCGCCGCTCTCCAGCACGAGGCTCTGGTAGCGCGGGGTCGGTGACACCTTCTGCAGGGCCGCACGCGCGCGGTCGTATGCGGCAGCCGCCGCATCCGGGTTGCCCTCGCCAAGGGCGACGTCGCCGTCGACGAGCGCGAGATACAGGCGCGACGTGACGACCTGGGCGTCGCGCCCGCCGCGGTCGAGCAACTCGTTCAACACCTCCCGCGCCCGCGCCACGTTGCCGCGCTCGAGCAGGGCGAGCGCGAGACCGCGCACGGTCGTGCCGGCGTCCAGCGTCAACCAGCCAGAAGAACTCATCGACCGAAACAGCGTGAGCGCCTGATCCAGCATCCTTACTCCGCCCGCGGTGTCGCCCCGCATCACGTCGAGCGAGCCGAGGGTGCCGAGCGCGATCGCGATACCGAGCTTGCTGCCGGATTTGCGATACAACTCGAGCACCTTCGCGCACTGCGCACGCGCGTCATCGAGACGCGCCTGACCGATCAGGCTCACGCAGAGCGTGTGGCGCAGCCGGGCGAGACGCGCCGGGCTGCCTGTGGCCGGGTAGTGCTCAACCGCGTACCGCGACAGCATCTCGGCGACGTCGAAGTGCTCGCTGCCGATCTCGGCGCCCGAGAGAAGATCCATCTCGACCAGCGTCGTCAGCGCATTGACGCCCTGCAGGGCTGCGTATCGCGCCAGCTGCGCACGATGCACCTCGGCGGCAGCGTCGAAGCGGCCGAGCTCGCGCAGCGAGATCCCGAGCATCCCGGCCGCGGCCGCGGTCGTGTCGTCATAGCGATCATCGGGTGGCTTGAGCGCAAGCGTGCGTTGCAAGTGGGGAATCGCTTCTTCGATGCGGTCGGCCTCCAGCAGCGCGCGCCCGGTGGAGGCTTCGATCCAGCGCTCCAGTTTCGCCCGCTGGGCGACTTCGCGCACGGTGTCGAGTTGCTGGCGTGCATTGGTCAGTTCGACCAGCGCTTCGTCCGAGCGCCGGTTCTCGCCCAGACGCGACGCCAGGCGGATACGCGCCTGGATCGTCTCGAAAGCGTTGGGCCCGAGCGCGTCCGCATAGAGCTCCAGCGCACGACGCGCTGCCTCGATCGATCGCGCATCCTGCTGCTGCGCCAGCGTGCCGCTAAGGCTGGCCCAGAGTCGCGCGCGTTCCGCGGTCGGTCCACCGCCCTGGATTTCGTCCAGCGCGATCGCCTTGCGCAGCAGCTTTTCCGCTTCGGTCCACAGAGTAAGGTTGAGGTACACGCCGCCGATGATTCCCAGCAGGCGGCGCTGCGCCGCGGGCTGGCCGGCCAGCTCGGTTTCGATGCGCCCGGCCGCCTCTCGCACCACGTCGCGCACGCGCAGGTTCGGGTCGGCGTTGACCGTCGGGCTCGTGCTCTGGAAAAGCGACCCCATGAACGCGATCACCTGCTCGGCGGTCTTGCGTTCCTGCTCCGCCACGTTGCGCTCCCGCGTCACGCGCGAGGTGTAGTAGAGGGTGAGTCCGCCGGCCACCACCAGCAGCAGCAGCGCCGCGGCAGCCGGGCCACGATGGCGCCGCAGCCCCTTCCCCAGCCGATAGACGAACGAATCACCGTGCGCGCTCACCGGGCGATCCTGCAGGTAGTTTTCGATGTCGTCGGCAAGTGCGCCGGCTGTGGCATAACGGCGCTGCGGGTCCTTTTGCAGCGCCTTCAGGACGATGTTGTCCAGGTCGTCCCCCAGCTCGCGGCGCAGCCGCCACGCGCCAGGCGGCAGCGCCTGGCTGGGACGCGGCGGATCGGTCTCGAGGATCTCGCGCACCAGTTGCGCGGAGTGCGTCTGGCGGGACGGGTCGGCCGGGAACGGCAGGCGGCGTGCCAGCAATTGAAACAGCAGCACACCGAGCGCATAAACGTCGGTTGCCGTCGTGATCGCCTCGCCGCGCAACTGTTCGGGACTCGCGTGCGCCGGTGTCAGCACGCGCTGGTCGGCTCGCGTGACGCCCCCTTCGTCGTCGATCAGCTTGGCGATGCCGAAGTCCAGCAGCTTCGGCAGTCCCTCGCGATCGACCAGGATGTTCGCCGGCTTCAGGTCGCGATGCACGATGAGGTTGCGGTGCGCGTGCTCCACGGCTGCACAGACCTGCTGCACCAAGCGCAGTCGCGCGGACGTGCCCGCGCCCCGCTCGTCGCAATAGCGGTCGATGGGGACGCCATCGATGTACTCCATCACCAGATAGGGCGCGCCGTCCGGCGTCGTACCGCCGTCGATCAGGCGGGCGATGTGGCGATGTTGCAAGCGCGCGAGGATCGCACGCTCGGTGCTGAGCCTCGCCCGCATCGGCGCCGACACCAGCGCCGGGTTCAGCAGCTTGACCGCCACGCGCTGCTGATAGGCGCCGTCGGCGCGCTCGGCGAGGTACACCGCGCCCATGCCGCCGTCGGCCAGGTGCGAGACGATGCGCCAGGCGCCGAGCTGCCGGCCTTCGAGGCGCGCTCCTGTCTCCTGGACGAGCGTGTTCGCGGCGGCACGCACGATGTCCTCGATCTTGTCCTCGCCCGTGACGTCATGCGCCAGGAGCGCCAGCGCCTCACGCTCGACTTCGGTGTCGCCATCCGCGGCTTCGATTGCATGCGCGCGCCATTCCGCGCGCGGGCGGCCGCGCGCGGCCGCGAAGATCGACTGAACGCGTGCCCATCGTTGCTTGTCCACGCCCGATCCTCCCGGTCAATGCCAACGCGGTGCGGCGAAGCCGCAATCGGTCGAGAGAACAATGACGATCGATGCGCGCTTGCGCGCGGCGGGGCGCCGATGACTGCGCGTGCGGCCCCGGCCTGGAGCCATTCGGCCCGGTGTCGGGCGAATGCTTACCAATGGGTTGGGCAGCCGAAAGCGTAACAGCACACGGCGTAGCGGTCCGTCTCGCGGCATGGCTTGGCGGATCGGTCCGGGAAACTCCCGATGTCTCCGTCGGGGCCGGCGGAAGGGCCGCGTAAACGGCTTTGCGGCGGAGCAGATCGCCGCGGGGGTAGCTGCGCCGGATCCTGCCGCCGCTGACGCGCGACCTGCCGGTCAGGTCGATCGTGCGGCGGGCGGTTGGCCCGCCGCACGGCGTTTCAACGCAGGAACACCACGGTCGTCGCGATGACGGTGCCGCCGCTCAGGCTGCCGTCGATGAGCACCTGCTTGCCGTTGGCGAGATCCGTCGCCGCGCCGTTCTTGAACGTGGCGCCGCTCGCGTCGATCGGTTGATCCTGCACCTTGAAGTCCGACTGTGACACGAAATCGGTGATCGGCCCGATCAAGCGCGCGGTGGCCATCGGCGCGCGCACCTCGATGTGCGTTGCGACCAGCGGGCAATCGGGTGCCGTGCCGGTCGTCGCGCCACAGCGCGCCTCCACCTGCACGAACTGCCCGTCCGCGAGCGGCCCGCCGTCGATCGTCGTCTGCGCATCGATGGCGATGCTCGTGCCATTGAGCATGAAGCCTGTCGCGGTGACATTCGAGATGGTGCCGCTGACGAAGATCACGAGCGGTGTCGGCGCGAAGAAGTGCACCTTGCTCACAACGAACACCGCGCCGTTGAACATGCCGCTGACCTCGACCAGGTCGCCGTTGCCGAAGTCGGCGAGCGTGCCGTTGTCGAACGTCGCGGTGCTCGAAAGCGTCATCGAGATCCCAAGCAGCCGGAACGTGCCTGCGGTGGCGTCGAATTCGCTGACCGCGCCGACCAGCCTGATCGTCACGTTCTGTGGCGGGTTGCGGAACGTCACGCTATCGGCTTGCACGAGATCGCCGTTGATGTGTCCTTTCACGACGACGAAGGCGCCGTTCTTCAGATCGTCCTTCGTGCCGTTCTGGAACGTCGCCGTGTCGGCGTTCACCGGCGTTCCGCGCACGTTGAAGCTGGACGCCGACACGAAGTCCGTGACCTGCCCGACCAGCAGGATGACGCGTTGATCCGATGCCGGGATGATCCACACCGTGGTCGCAGTGAGCACTGCGCTCGATCCGCTTCCGCTCAGCGTGCCCTCGACCCGCACCAGCACCATGTTCTTGATGTCGGCAAGCGTCGGGTTGTTCGGACCCCTGATCTGCGCCGTGCTCGCATCGACGGCGATGCCGTTCACCATGAACGTCTTGCCGTCTGCACTCGCGTTGGTGACCAGACCGCCGACGACGAACTTGTGGCCGGCGAAGGAAGGCATCCGCGCGACGCGGATCGCCTTCGCCACCAGCTTGCCTGCTGTCGGCAACTGATCGCTGAAGACGAAGACCCGGACGCCGTTTGCGAGCGTGGCATCGGGCGGCACGAGTGTCGCCGTCGAATAGTCGATCGTGAAGCTGCCCAGCGTGAACGTCTTCGCCGTCGTGTCGAGGTTGCTCACGAACCCGCTGGTGCGAACGCGCACCACGCCGTCGGCCGGCTTGAGCTCGACGCGCGTCGCGACGATGTGCCCCGCGGTGTCGAGCGTGCCATGCACCTCGACCAGGTCGCCGACCTTGAGTCCCGAGAGGCCATCGACGCCCTCGAACATCGTCGCGCCGTCGCCGCTCGCGACGACCTCGATCGTCTGTCCGACCGCGGTGAAGCTTGACCCGGCGAGATCGATCGAGTCGATCGTGCCGATCACGCTCGCGCGTACGAGAACGCTGGTCGCCTGGCCGTTGCCATCGACCTTTGCCTCGACCTGCTGGCCCACCTTGAGATCTGCGGTGGTGGCCGCGGTCTCCGCACGCGGATCCACATCCATGGCGACGGTCGTCGCGGTGTCGCCGTAGGTCACGCCGTCGACGGTTACGCCGCCGAGCCCGGTGATCCTGCCCGCGACGACGGTCTGATCCGCCGTGGGATTCGTCGTGTTGCTGCTGCCGTTGCTCGATCCGCCACCGCAGGCAGCAAACAGCGCTACCGAGCAAACAAGGAGCAGCCACCTGATAAGTCTCGTCATCATTGATTCTCCTTCGATGAATCCGCGCCCGGCATGCACGCGTTCAGAACGACACGTCACTCCTTTCCCGCCCGCTTGTGAACTATCCACTGGCGAGGTTAAGGACGCCTTGCAAAACGCCCCGCGATCGGGCTAGCCCGAAGGGGGAAGGAAAAAGCCGCGGATTTCCGCGTCACGCGCACCGATCCCGCGCCACGCACTGCACCCAAGATAGTTCGTAACGGCAACCTTTCACGAAGCCAACACAGAGATGACCGAAGCGGTTCCGCAAGCAGTTGACGTGCCCGGAAGGTTGCGCCGCCTGCTCAGTTCGCATGGCGCACTGCGCTCGGGCAGCGGACTCGCCACCGGCGTTCTCGCTTTCGGGCTTGCGGTTCTGAGTGTCCTGGCGGTGATCGCCTTTCACTTCCCGGCTTATCTGACGACGCCAGAGCTGCGCAAGAACTACGACGTGAACACGTTGCGCGCCGTGTTGCTCGCGGCCATGGTGCTCGCGGGTGCACTGTCGTTGCTCAATATCACGTTGCACCGCATGCGCTGGCTGTCAGGCACGGCGTTTGCGCTGGTCGCGCTCGCCGCTGTCCTCGGCGGGCACACCGTGCCGGTTGCCGGCTTTCCTGACGGCACGCCTTATGTCGGGCTCGACTGGTTCATCCTCGACCTGCTCGGCACCACGCTGATCTTCGTCTTCATCGAGAAATTGTTCGGTCTGCGCCGCGAGCAGCCCGTGTTCCGGCGTGAGTGGCAGACGGATCTTTCCCACTTCCTGCTCAATCACCTGCTCGTGGGCTTTTTCTTCCTCGTCACGAACAAGCTGGTGCACGCGGGTTTCGACTGGGCGATCGACAGCCGGCTGCAGGCGTCAATTCGCGCGCTGCCGTTCGTCGTCGAGTTGCTGGTGCTCATCCTCGTCGCCGACTTCGTGCAGTACTGGCTGCATCGCGCCTACCACCAGGTTCCGCTGCTGTGGCGCTTCCACGCCATTCATCACAGCATCGAGCACATGGATTGGCTTGCGGGCTCGCGCATGCACATGGTCGAGGTGCTGATCACCCGTACGCTCGTACTTGCGCCGATCGTGGTGCTCGGCTTCGACAAGGCGGTGATCGATGCCTACATCGTGCTGGTCGGCTTCCAGGCGGTGCTCAATCACTCGAACGTGAGCGTACCGCTCGGTCCGCTGGCACGCGTGATCGTCACGCCGAACTTCCACCACTGGCATCACTCGCAGGATCGCGCTGCGCTCGACCGCAACTACGCCGTGCATTTCACGTTCCTCGACCTCGTGTTCGGCACTGCGGTGAAGAGCGAGCGTGCGTGGCCGGAGCGCTACGGCGTCAGGGACGACTACGTGCCGAAGGGCGTCGTCGCACAGACGCTGTTTCCGTTCACGTGGAGCGGGCGACGGCCCGACTGATTCAGAGGCGCTCGAAGAATGCACTCATCTGGCGGCGCATGGCCTGATCCGGCAGGCGCCCGAGGCCGGCACTCATGTTCTCGTCCATGTGCGCCGGTTGCGTGGTCGCGGGAATCGCCGCCGTGACTGCAGGGTGACCGAGGATCCACTTGAGGAAGAACTGCGCCCAGTTCGCGCAGTCGAATTCGGCCGCCCACGGCGGCAGTGTCCGCGCACCCACTGAGTTGAACAGCATGCCGCCATCGAACGGACGATTGATGAACACCGCCATGCCGTGCTCCGCCGCAAGATCGAGCACCGGTTCCGCGCTTGCGTCGGCGAGGCTGTAGGTGATCTGGATCGCGTCGATCGGCTGGCTGCGCATGATGCGCTGGATCTCGTCGTGCTTGCGGCCATGCGATGTGGACACGCCGATGTAGCGCACGCGGCCCTGCTCCTTCGCTGCGCGCAGCAGTTTCAGATGCGCTTCCCAGTTGAGCAGGTTGTGCACGAGTACGAGGTCGAACCGTGGCACGCGCCAAAGGCGCAGCGACTCCTCGAGCTGGCGCGGACCGACGCGGTCGAAAGCCGTCCACACCTTGGTGGACGTGAAGAGCTTTTCCGCATGCGGAAGATCCGGCAGCAGTTCACCGAGGAGCCGCTCCGCGCGCCCGTACATCGGCGACGAGTCGATGACGCCGCCGCCCGCGGCGAAGAACCTGCGCAGGACCTCGCGCCGCTGCGCGCGCGGCGCGGGTTCGTCGCCGACATCGAAGGTGAGCCACGTGCCCATGCCGACCGCAGGAACGGATTCGTGCGTGCGCGGGAAGGTGCGGTGCAGGCGCGTGGGTTGTGCGCGAGCAGACGCGCTCGCGACGAGGAGCGATGTGCAAGCTGCTTGCAACAGGGTGCGGCGATGCATTTGGCGAGACTACGCCTCATCGGCTCCCACCCTGGCCCTCCCCCGCTTCGCACGGAGCGGAGTCAAACTCCACGCCTGCGCTTTCAAACCCCTCCCCCGCCTGCGGGGGGAGGGTTGGGGCGGGGGCGGAACGGCGGCCATTCATCACGCCTACCAGTAGTTCTCCACTGCCATGTGCCCGGGTTCGCCGCGCCGTGAGACACGATAGCCGGCATTCTGCAGGTGATGCCGGATGTCGTCGACCATCTCCGGATTGCCGCAGATCATGATGCGGCTGCGCTCGTGATCGAGCTTGACGCCGGCGTGCGCTTCCAGCGCGCCGCTGCCGAGCAGCGCAGGAATGCGTGCGTGCAGCGCATCGCCGATCCGCTCGCGCGTGACGATGGGTACGTAGACGAGCTTCTCCGGATGCGCCGCGAGCTGCTCGCCGAACAGCTCGTGCGTGCGGAACGATTCGACCGTGTCGCGGTACGCGAGCTCGTTGGCGTGGCGCACCGAGTGCACCAGGATCATCCGCTCGTACTGCTCCCAAGCTCGCAGGTCATAGAGGATCGAAATGAACGGCGCGAGGCCGGTACCCGACGACAGCAGCCAGAGATCCTTGCCGCGTTCGAAGCGATCGAGCGTGAGGAAACCGTAGCTCATCTTCTCGATGAGGACCTGGTCGCCTTCGCGCAGCTGTGCCAGCCTGGTCGTGAAGTCGCCGTCCGGCACGACGATCGAATAGAACTCGAGGAACTCGTCGTAGTCGGCCGAGACGATCGAATAGGCGCGCCAGATATAGCGCGAACCCCTGGCGCCATCGTCGCGATAGACGCCCAGCCGCGCGAACTGGCCCGGCTTGAAGCGATATCCCGCGTCGCGCGTGATGCGGAACGAAAACAGGTGACCGCTCCAGCGCTTGATCCACGTGATCGTTTGCCGCGTGTACTTGGCTGCCGGCAGTTCGCCCGGCACCCTTGCCGGTTTGACCGGCGTCGAAGCAGTTCCGTCCATTTCTCTTTCAGTCGATCAAACCGGCCGCGACCGTGTCGTTGGTCGCTTCATCGATCAGGATGAAGCTGCCGGTATCCCGGTTGGCGCGATACGAGTCGGCCACCAGCGGTTGTTGCGTCTTCAGTTGGACTTGCACGATGTCGTTAAGTGCCACCGCGTTGCCGTCGGGGGTCCACGCGAGCGAATGAATGTCGAGGCGCGCGGCGACCGCAGTGAGCCGCGCCTTCACGCTGCGCGTCGTGTGCTGCAGGACATAGCTGCGTGCAGTCGAAAGCGGTGTTGCCGACAGCCAGCACAGCGTTGCCGCAAGCTGCTGCCGCTGCGCCGGCGCGGGCTCGTCGGCGCGCACGACGGTGTCGCCACGCGATATGTCGCGCTCGTCGGCCAGCGAAACCATCACCGACTGGCCGGCAACGGCGCGCCGGAGTTCGGTTTCTCCGATGGCAATCCGCGTGATGCGCGAGCGCAGTCCACCGGGCAGCACGAGCACTTCGTCGCCGACGGAGAGGGTGCCGGCCTCGAGCCGTCCCGCGTAGCCGCGAAAGTCCGATTGCGCCGGCCGGCAGACCCACTGCACGGGCAAACGCGCCGGGCCGCCCGTATTCAACTGCTCGCTCGGCGCCGCTTCGAGCAGTTCGACCAGCGTCGGGTCTTCGTACCACGGCATCTTCTCGCCGCGATCGACGACGTTGTCGCCTTCGAGCGCGCTGATCGGGATGTAACGCACGTCGACCGACACCTCTGCATGTCCGGCCAGCCAAACGCGGAAGTCGGCACGGATCGACTCGAAGCGATCGCGCGCGTAGTCGACCAGATCCATCTTGTTGACCGCGACGATCAGCTGGCGGATTCCGAGCAGCATTGCAAGCGTGGCGTGCCGCTTGGTCTGCGCGAGCACACCCTTGCGCGCATCGACGAGCAGGATCGCGACATCGGCAGTCGACGCGGCGGTCACCATGTTGCGCGTGTACTGCTCGTGACCGGGGGCATCGGCGATGATGAACTTGCGCCGCGCCGTGGCGAAGTAGCGATACGCGACGTCGATCGTGATGCCCTGCTCGCGCTCGGCCACCAGGCCGTCGGTCAGCAGCGAGAGATCGGGCGCGGAAAGGCCGCGCTTCGCCGAGGTCTTCTCCAGCGTCGCGAGCGTGTCGGACAGCAGCGCCTT
>Ga0335084_10007596_pt1 | contig 10775 bp, 9 predicted proteins | sample Lox_Sample_44_FD_206721 | JGI IMG/M metagenome (GOLD analysis project Ga0335084, IMG submission 206721) | Soil microbial communities from Loxahatchee National Wildlife Refuge, Florida, United States - Lox_Sample_4.4 | ecosystem: Environmental > Terrestrial > Soil > Wetlands | place: USA: Florida...
CCGCTGCGACTCACGACGCCGGCCCCGAGCCCCACATAGAAGGACCAGGGGGCCTCCCGCTTGCCCGGAGGGGGCTTGAAGGGCATCGGCGAGAAGGCATAGAGAGCGCGAATGCTGGCGAGTACGACCGAGCTATGATGGTCGCTGATGCCGGAGCTGTCCTGCACCGCTAGTGTGCTCGGGCAATACGTCACGGCGCCCTGGATGCCAAACCGATCCGAGGTCCAAACCACGGCATTGCCCGAGAGCATGGGGGTGATCTGGAGCCGTTGCTGGAAGAAGGTCGCCGGGTGGGATTCCGACCCTGTCTGGACGAGAGCGCCGATCGGGAAGTACACGCCTGCGGCTAGTCCAATGTCCACGGCCTGGGCGGCGCCTGAGTCCGGCGCCAACAGGCCGACGGCAATGACGCAACCCACCGCCGCGGCACTCGCGCGCGTCCGTGGTGTTGAAATGGTGCCTCCCTTCCAGACCACCGTTCGCGTGGGAATGCTGCAACACGGGTAGAATATCCTGAGCTTCAAGTACCAGCAAGCAGGACCAGAGTTCCGGAGTGCATCCGATCGTCCGTGCAGTCGCTCGTGCACGTAACAGGGCGTTACTTGTAGCGGTAGGTGATGCGGCCGCGCGTGAGATCGTAGGGCGACAGATCGACTGCAACCCGATCGCCTTGCAGTATGCGGATGTAGTTCTTGCGCATCTTGCCACTCACGTAGGCGAGTACTTCGTGACCGTTCTCGAGCTTGACGCGGAAGGTGGTGTTGGGGAGGACCTCGCTGATCGTCCCCATCATTTGTATGGCGTCGCCTGCCACGTGCCGCGCGTGCTCCTTCCCTGAGTGACAAATGAAATGCTGGGGCGGTCGGCTAACGGACCCGGGACACCTCGGGGTGCGGATCCATCGTGCTGTCACGCGGAGGCTCTGGCCCGCGCTCGATGTATGCCGCGTGGCGACCGCAGGTCTGGCACGTGAGCGTGATGCGCTCCGACTGGAGAATCACGCCGGCTCTCTCGCCGCGCCGCCGCGGCACACGCTGGATGGAGCGCGTCCCACAGGAAGGACAGACCAAGGGGGAGTGCTCTCGGTCCGCCGCGATCAACGCCAGCGCCTCAGGCGCCCGATACTCTTTAATGCCCCGTCGCCCCACGTCTTCCGTGCACCTCCGACCACCAATCTAGCCACACCTGGCAGGGCAGCAAAGCCTTGGGTGCTCCCGTGTACCTTCCCGGCAGGACGCCTATCTCTCTATGGGATAGGAGGTTGGCTGGGTGCTACCCCTGACCCGGTCAAATTCTTGACGCTGTCTAGGGCGGGGTGTAGGTTGGCGCGACCCTAAACGCCGGAGCAGCTTGTCGATGCCAGCCGAACTCGGCGGGTCGCAGATCTCTTCGCTGCTCGAGGCGTTGCCGGGCATTGCGAGCGTACTGCGCAGCCCGGTAGCGGACGCCCTGGTCAAAGCCATCCGAGCGGCTGCAGGCGAGGGTGAGTTCGCCTATGAGGATGCCGAGGAGTTGGTGCGGTACGCGGTACGCCGCGGCCTGATCGGGCCTGATGAGGGCGACCGGGTGCTGGCCGACGTGCAATCCGGGCTCAAGGGCCGGCGTAAAGTGGGCCGGGCCCCCAAGCCTAAGTCGAAACCCAAGAAGGCTGCGAAAAAGAAGACCCACCGCTGACCGGTAGAGCATCCTAAGCCCTGTATAATCAGCAGGTTCCGCAATCGAGCTCAAGGCACGCCCCGCTGTGACCTGGGTCCTATGAGCGGGGCGTAGCTTGGAGGGAGTGGTCGCGCGGCGGCCTCTCAACTTCAAGTGGATCGATAGCTTGCGTCACTTCATTTGCCTGCTGTTGGTGGCGGGCGGCGCGTGTGCGCGCGCTCCGCGGCCAGCCGACGTCACGCCGGCCGAGATTCCGAGCCTGCTCGTCACGACGCGGGAGCACCCTGAAGACCTAGGGGCGCGCTTCCGCCTTGCCGCTGCCCTTGCTGCGGGCGATCGCTGCGACACAGCGATTGTCGTTGCCCAAGCGGCGAACGCGCTGGCTCCCGACGACGCGCTCGGCCCACTCGTCATCGGGGCCTGTCAGGAGCGAGCGGGGCGCTTCGACGCGGCTGTCACGACCTACAACGAGTTCGCAGGAGCCCATCCCGACGCGCGCGGGGTCGCCGCGGTGCTCGCCAAGGCGCAGCTCGCGTTGCGCACCGGCGCAGAGCACACCGCGCAAACGGCGCTCGCTCACGAAGCCGAGCTGGCCCAGCAGGCACCAGAGCCGAGCACGTTGGCCGTGTTGCCGCTCGTCGTGTCGGGTGACTCGAGCGTGCAGCCCTTGTCACGCGGGCTCGCAGAGCTGATCACCACCGATCTCGCCGCCATTCGCAGTCTCCGGCTGCTCGAGCGGGTGCAAGTCGGTGCGTTGGTCGACGAACTGAAGCTGGCGGAGGGCTCGTCGGTCGATCCCGCGACGGCGGCGCGCGTGGGGCGCCTGCTGCGCGCAGAGAGAATGGTGCAGGGCGTGGCGTCGATCCCGCCACACGGAGTGGTGCAGCTGTCCGCGTCGGTGGTGATAGTGACCGGGGCGGTGCGTCCGGTGAGTCCGGTGACGGGGCCGTTCGCGAATCTGCTCGATCTGGAGAAGCGGCTGGTGATTGACCTCAGCGGGCAACTCGGCATCGAGCTGACGCAGGCCGAGCGCGAGCGCATACTGCGGGAGGGCCCGAAGAACCTCGCGGCATTCCTGGCCTACAGCGACGGGCTCGACGCGATGGATCGCGGGGACTACCCGGCAGCCACGCGTGCGTTCGGCGCCGCGCTGCGCGCCGACCCGACCTTCCAGTCCGCGAGACAGGCCCAGGAGGCCGCGCAGGTGGCCCCCGCGGTCGAGCAGGCTTCGGCGAGCGCCGGGGGAGGTAGTGCGCTCACAATCGCAGCGGCGGCGGCGGCCGCCACCCCCGCCATGCCGCCCCTCCACGGCGTGTTGGGCGCGACATCGCGGGACGTGGCTCCCAGCACGGGCGACATCTTCAACGCCGTGGGCGGCGAGAGTCGGACCGGGGGCGATCTGACCACCCGCCAGGTCACGCCTGAGAGCCAGGGCCCGACGGTCGTATCCGAGTCCGGCATCATCCACATCATCTTCAGGCGCCCGCGGTGAAGCAGGCAGTGGTTCTTGCCCTGCTCGCGGCGGCGCCGCTCGCGGCGCAGGTCCCAGCCGACGCCCCTGGGACCACGGCGCGCACTGGCCCGATTTTCGAAGCCTATTCGTTCGGGTCAGGGCTGGCGTTCGATCGGGTCAGCGAGCTGACTATTCCCGTGACGGCGTCGCACGACTTTGGATCCCGCCTCCGTCTGGATGTTGCGGGGGCGTATGCGACTGCCACGGTGCGCGCCTCGGACGGCGCCGAGAGCAACGTATCCGGCCCGACGGACATTGACGTCCGAGCCACGTTCGCGGCGGTAGCGGGACGCCTGCTCCTGACCTTCGTCGGCACGCTGCCGACGGGGACCAAGGCGCTGCCGGACACGACCTTGCCGCTCTTCACCATCCTCGCGACCGACCTCTTCGATTTCACGACGCCGAGTTTCGGATCGGGTGGCGGCGTCACGGGTGGCGTTGCAACGGCGACTCGGTGGGGCTCGTGGGCGGTCGGCGGTGGGGCGAGCCTGCGGTATTGCGGGAGCTACGAGCCAGTGGCCGGCGGCGGCGAGCTGAAGCCAGGCAACGAAGCCCGCGCCCGGCTTGGCGCCGAAGGGCCGCTCGGTGGCGGGCACTATCTGCGGGTCGCGCTCCTGTACACGCTGAGTCAGCACGACGAGGTGACGGGGGGTGCGCCGAGCGTCTCCGGGGACCGAGTGCTGTTCTACTCGCACCTGTCCATGCCGATGGGACGGAGCAGCCTGTCCCTCTACGGGTTCGACATGTACCGGATGCGCGCTCGCAAGTTCAACACAACCGCGACGTCAGTTGTGGAGGTCCCGCGCGGCAACGTGCTCGCGTTGGGGGCGCGGGTTGAGCACCCGCTTTCCGTCCGCGCCACGCTGGCGCCGTCGGTCGAGCTGCGCCACGAACTGACCGAGCAAGACTCATCGCTCACCCCTCTCGGGTTGATTGTCCGACCAGGGCTCGACCTGCGGTATCGCGTGAGCGGACCCGCCGCGCTCGTGTTTCAGGCACAGGTGCCCTTCGGCTATCTGAAGGACCAAGGCTCCACGATCTCCCTGGTCGGCCCGCGGCTCAGCGCCATGCTGGAATGGACCCGATAGTGCGGCGCTTCGGCATCGTGCTGTCCGTCACTGCGGCGCTTGCGTGCGCCGACGCCATGGGCCCTGGCAGGCGTTTGAGCCTCGTGATCGCGCCGGTGTTTTCCTCGCAGACGCTCGACGTCTTTACCGGTGACCTGGACGAGCTTCACGTCCGCGTCACGCGGCTGCCGTCGCCCCCCGGGACCGTCGTATTTGACGACACGGTGGCGGTGGACACCGCGGGAAATGCCGACCTAGCGGTCAAAGTGGCATTATCGGAGACGACGGAGCGCTTCGAGGTGTTGCTGGAAGGTATTCGCTCGAGTGATGGGGCCGTGCTCTACACGGGCGCGGACACCGTGACGGTCAACGCCGGCGTCTCGACTGCTGTAGCGGACGTGCCGGTGAGCTACGTCGGACCCTGTGGTCCGTCCTCGGGATGCACCCTCACCGCCGAGCCCCAGGACACGAGCGTCGATCCGGGCAGCGCCTTCGCGATGCGGATTCTCGTGGACTCGGCGCGCAAGGCTATCGCGGGTGTTCCTGTTGTCCTCACGAACCTCACGCCGCAGCTCATCGCGGTGAAGCCAGACGGGTTCATCACGGTCCTGACCGCCACGACCGGGGGCCTGGCGCAGGTAATTGCCGCGACGAGCGGCGCGGTGGATACCTTGCGCGTGAACGTGACGGCGCAGGGCTTGGTCGTCACGCCCAGCTTCGTGACGTTGACGACCCAGGCGCCGGCGAACGCTATCCAGTTCACCGCGAGCGTGCCGGGCGCGAGCTGGGTGAGCGGCGACCCCAGCGTAGCCACGGTAGACCCCACCGGCCTCGTCACGGCCAAGGGGAGAGGAACAGCCGTAATCGTGGCATCCTTTGGAGCGACGCTCGACTCCGCCGTCGTGGCAGTGAGCAACCCAGCGCCATCGGGCGACGCCATAGTGGTTCCCCTCGCCGGAGGCCAGCCCTTTGCCACGGCGCACATCGGGAAGCCGTTTGCGGTCGACGTAGTGGTGGACCTGAAGTCCGTGCCGACCGAGCTTCTGCAGAGCTATCAGGCGCGACTCGTATGGAACGCGGGGATGGTCCGGTTCGACAGCAGCAGTGCGGGCCCCGGGTTCTTCACGACGCAACCGGCGGTGAGCCCGGATTCGACGGGTGGGGGAGCGCTGCAGTTCGGGGACGTGAATCCCATCGGTGCCGGCGGCGCGCCGACACTGATCCGGCTGTGGTTCACGGCCGTCGAGTTCGGGGTCACACCCTACGCGGTTCAGATGCTCGGCATGACCGCGGCTGGGACGGGAACTGATTTTGTCCGCGGAAACAGGGTGATCGCGGCACCCGGTGGCGTGACGATACTTCCGTAGCCCGACCGGCTACACCCGAAATCCCTTCACCATACCCCGCAGCTTCTCGGCCGCCTGGAGCAGGTGGGCGGCGGCGGCGGCCATCTCCTGGGTCGAGGCGCCTTGCTCCTCGGCTGCGGCCGTGACCTGTTGCGCGCTCGATGCGTGCGCCACCGCCTGAGCCGCCACCTGGCGGGACTGATGCTCCAGCCGCTCGGTGATCTCGCGGTACTGCTGCGCCGCCTGCGCGACGCGCGTGGCGGCTTCCTCGACCTGCGCGACCGCGTTGGTGATTTCGGCGAGGCCGCGCGCGGCTCCGCCCGCGACGTCCTCGATTCCGCGAACCTTGGCGGTGCCGGCAGCCATGGTTGCGGTGACATCCTCGACCTGCTCCCGAATGGTGTTGGTGGTCTGGGTGACATCCTCCGCGGCGCGCGCCGATTCATCCGCGAGCTGACGCACTTCCTCGGCCACCACCGCGAACCCCCTTCCGTGCTCGCCCGCGCGGGCCGCTTCGATCGCGGCATTCAGCGCCAGCAGGTTGGTTTGTGACGAGATACGGCGAATGAGGTCGACGAAATCGTCGATCGCCGCGGTTTGCTGGGCGAGGGCGGATACCTGCTTCGACGTCGTCCGCACCACCTCGTGCACGTCGAGCAACACGTTCGAGGCCGAGACCATTGTTCCCCGGTGCCGCTCGGCGACGCCGCGGATCTCCTCACTCAAGCGCGCTACGCGATCGGCTGCATCGGCCGTATCCGCCGTTGCCCGCCGCAAGGTCGCGAGGCCGGCCCCGATCTGGTCGACTTCCGCGCGCTGGTCGTCCGCTCCCTTCGAGACGTCCACCATCGCCGTCGTCACTTCGCCCGAGGATGCCGCGAGCTCCTGACTGATGGCGGAGAGGTCGGTCGCCGATCCGGCAATACGGTCCGCCTCGCCGATCACGCTGCCGACGATCGTGCGGAGCCGTTCTCCCATGAGTCGCATCGCGTCGGCGAGGACCTGGATGTCGCCAGGCATGTACCCGGTGGTCACCGGGCGGAGGTCACCCTCGCCGAATCGCTCGGCGGCGAGCACGACGCGGCCGAGTGGACCCTCGACCGCTTGGAGGGTCCAGTAGCCGATGAGGGCGGTGGTGATCATGACCATGAAGAGGCCGAGATACAGATAGACCTGCCAGCGCGCCGCGAGGGCCGCCACGCGCTGTTGGGCCTGACGCGCGTTCTGCGCGAGCGTGGCCGCGAACGTGCGTACCAGACGCGTCAGCTCAGCGGCAGGTTGGATCACGCCGAGGGCTGCCGCGCGCGCGGCGTCATCGCGACCCAAATCGCGTTGAGCGTGCGCGATTGCGTAGTCCGTTTCGATCGAGGTCTGCAGCTCCTTGATGCGGCTGATCGCGAGGCGCTGCTCGAGGGTGAGATCGGGCACTCGGCCGAGCTCGCGGGCGAAATCGAAGCTCTGGTCCGCCGCATCCTGAAATTGGGCCCGCAGCGCTGGCGTGGGCGTGATCAGGTACTGCTGCCCCGAGTTGATCTGCTGGAAGACGCTCGTCACGACCCCGTTTGAGAGCTCACCGGTGCGCTGTGCGGTCTCGAGCTGGGTGACTTCGGAGCGGCGGATGGTCCGGAGTGTGTAGATGCTGAACCCCGCCCCGCAAACGTTGGCGAGGCCAAGCAACGCCAGGCCACCCAATATGCGGGCACGGATCGTGTCCAACTTCACTGGGTCGCCTCCGCCACGAGGTGTCCGTCTCGCACCAGGCCGATCACCACACCGCGGGACGTCACGTTGCGGGTTTCGTCGAAGCCAATGCGGCCCGTCACTCCCTCGAACGGCGGGATGTCGCCGCCCACGCGCGCGAGATAGTCGCGGATCGCCGTGCGCCGCGGCCCCACTGTCGCGATCGCCTGCGCCAGGAGGTACACCACGTCATACGCGCCGGCGCTCCGGTAGTCGGGTCGCGCTCCAGCGTAGGCCCGTCCGAAGTCGGTGACGAACGCCGCGTTTCGTTCCCCGGGCCGGTCCGACAGATAGGCCGTGGCGATTCGCACGCCGACGGCGGGTGCCCCAAGCCCTTCGATCCCGGCAAGCTCCTCGCCTCCAAGGACGGGCCAGCGCGCGCCACGGGCATCGAGCTGCCGGAGCGCGGCCTCGCCAGCCGCCTCGTCTGCGGCCAGCACGAGAACATCGATTCCGGCGCCGCGCATCCGTGAGAGGTAAGGCTCGAGCGACGCGGTCGTCGGCAGGTAGGGGTCGGCTTCTACGATCACTCCGCCCGTCTTCGTGAAATCCGCCACGAAGGCCTTGCGTAATCCGCGCCCATAGTCGCTCGCCGCGAACAGGACACCGGCTCGTCGGGCGACCAGGGTTTGCCACGCGAACCGCGCCATCGCGGCGCCGTGGACCGAGTCGGAGGGGAAGACGGTAAAGGCGTATGGGTTGAGGCTCGTCAGGTCGGGACTCGAGGTGCCCGGCGTGATCATGGTGAGCGGGTGGGCGCCGTTGCCGTATACCTCTCCGGCGGCGATCGAGGTGCCGGATGTGAGATGTCCGATTACGGCGATGACGGCGGGATCGTCATACAGCAGCTGCGCCACGCGGGTGGCGCGGTCATCGCTTGCGCTGTCGTCGAGGGGCCGCAACTGCAAGAGTCTCCCGCGCACGCCACCCTTGGCGTTGATCTCGTCCACAGCGAGCTGGGCGCCATGTTGCATGGCGACCCCCCTGGGGTCCGACAGGGGTCCGGCCAGGCCGATCTGGATCGGCCCCCGTTGGCGGGAGCAGGCCGCGAGGAACAGGGCGGCGCCGACGAGGGCGAGGGGGCGGGTGGATCGCACGATGATGGACGCGGGCAAGGTTAAGGCCGGGTAGTCGGAATTGCAATATTGCGCATCACTTAAGCACGGTCCAGACAATAGGTTGGGCGACGATTTCCACGCGGTTTTCCAGATCGGTGTGGACAACCGCGGCGGCCCAGCCAGCCGGGCCCCCCCCTCGCCGTGTGCTCCGCGCCGCATAGTTTCCTCTGGTCATGGATGCGGTGTCGCAAGTTTGTCGGTTTGCGGGCGCGCTCGAGGGGTTGCTGTCGGCGCCCGATCCCGCGGCATTCGAGGCCGCCTGGACCGACGATGACCTGGATCGGCTGAGCTGGGACGCGCTCGATCTCGCCCGGCGAACGGACCGCGTCGCACTCGCCCCGTTCCTCGCAAGAGTGGACCGGCGGCTCCTCGCTCTCCTCGACCGAAGTCGCGGCTTCTTCGAGCCGCATCTCGTGACGTTTCGCGTCCCTGAGATCGAACGGTGGCAGCACGCGGCGGCGGCGGCGCTCGTGGGTGCACGATGGGGCGTGGCCGGGCTGCGTACGGTCGTCGCCGACATCTCGGCACCCCGCGCGCGCCGCTACTTCGCCTTTCTTGGACTCGCCGACCGCCACCCCGCCGCGGCGTGGCCGTTGTTCGAGTGCTACCTCACGACTCCCGGCGCGCATCACGCATTCGTAGGCGCGGCCGTGGACGCCGCCCGCTATTACCCACGAGGCGTCGATGTCCTGATGCGGTTGTTCGATAGGATCCGCGGCGATGAACTGCTGCGCCGCTTTCTTGGGCCCAAGATCCTCGAATCGTTATACGTCCTCCGAGATCCCCGCAGCCTGCCGTTATTCGAGGGTCTCCTCGTCGCCGGCCACACGGATCCCGATGTGGACCACTGCGAGGTGACGCGCGCGCTGGTCGCCGTCCGCGTGATGACGGGACGGGTGGCCCCGAGCGTGAAGTTCCCCGACGAGTTGGCGCCCGAGGTGTGCCGCGCGTTGGACGATGCGCAATGTCGCTTCGATGCGACGCGCGATCGCATCCCGCCTGTCACTGTCATCTGACCTAGGGACGAGGCACGGGGGACGAGGGACGGGTCACGAACGCCCATATCCTGTCCCGGTACTCGCGACCGCCTACGTCGTAGGTGTCGTTGTGTCCCGACTGGTGGATCGTCACCAGCTCGACCGGGCCCGGCGCCGCTTCGGCCACGCGACGCCCCATGGCGATCGGCACGAGGCGGTCGGCGTCGCCGTGAAAGATCAAGACGGGGCAGCGGACGTGCCGGATGGTCGCGACGTTGTCGAGACGCAGGCGCACAAGCCAGCTGGGCATCGCCGGGTAGTGAAGTCGCGCCATCTCGCGGGCGTTCGTAAACGGTGATTCGAGGATGAGGCCTGCGGCCGGGTGCGCCGCTGCAGTGCGGATCGCGACCGCAGTGCCGAGCGAGCGGCCATAGATGAAAATGCGGCCCTCCATGCCCAGTCGGTCCGCGAGCGCGCGGTACGCGGCATCTCCGGCGATGTACAGCGCGCCTTCCGTGGCCGAGCCGCCGCTCTCCCCATAGCCCGGGTAGTCCACCGCGAGGAGGGCGGTGCCAGGAGGTTGGAATTCCTGCAGGACCGGCCAGATCCGCCCGAGGTTCTCACCGTTGCCGTAGAACCACAGCAGGGCCCGCGCCGGTCCCACGCCGGCAGCGAGCGGCCGCAGATACCATCCCACGAGGGTCGTGCCGTCACCGAGCCCGAGCTCGAGGCGTTCACCGTTTGCCATCCCGAGCTGTTGGGGATTGGGGACCGGGCTGCGGGGAGCCGGGAAGGCGAGACGGTTCTGGAACAGCCATCCCAGCACGACCAGTGCGACATAAGCGAGCGCTAGACCGAGAGCGACCCGCAGAATCGGCATGGGGCCAAGATAACCCCTTCGTCACTGTTGCCCCCGGAACCTCCGAAGCGAATCTTAGTGCCGTGTCGATCCAGCTCACGTGTCCGTCTTGCAGGGCGGAGATTCCCACAGGGTCCGCCTTCTGTCCCTCCTGCGGCAAACCGTCCCCAACAGTGATTTCGAGCGAGCGAGCGACGGTGACGCCGGTCAGCGTCGCGTCGGCGATCGGGGAGGCGACGAGTACGCGACTCGCCCGGGCGCTCGGCTCCAAGTACGAGGTGCGCCGGCTGGTGGGTCAGGGCGGATTCGCCGAGGTCTACGAGGTCGGGGACCTGGATCTGGATCGACGGCTCGCTTGCAAGGTGCTCCACCCCGAAATCGCGTGGACTCCGGGGATGATCGCGCGGTTCCGCCAGGAGGCGAAAGCGCTGGCGCGACTCCAGCACCCGGCGATCCTGCCGATCCATTTTACGGGCGACGGTGAGGGCCTGGTCTACTA
>Ga0335084_10007597_pt1 | contig 10775 bp, 7 predicted proteins | sample Lox_Sample_44_FD_206721 | JGI IMG/M metagenome (GOLD analysis project Ga0335084, IMG submission 206721) | Soil microbial communities from Loxahatchee National Wildlife Refuge, Florida, United States - Lox_Sample_4.4 | ecosystem: Environmental > Terrestrial > Soil > Wetlands | place: USA: Florida...
TGCGCGCATTGCGCGGCACCGCGTCGATCTCGGCGATGATCCTGTTCATCATCCTCGGTGCCACCACGTTCGCGCAGATCCTGTCGTTCTCCGGCGCCAGCAACGGGCTGGTGCAGACCATCACCGGCCAGGGGCTGTCCACGGGTGCGATCGTCGCCGCGATGATGGCGATGCTGATCTTCCTCGGCGTCTTCGTCGACCAGGTCAGCATGATGATGATCACGCTGCCGATCTTCATGCCGGTGGTGCAGACACTCGGCATCGACACCGTGTGGTTCGGCGTGATGTACCTGATCTGCATGCAGCTCGGCCTGCTGCTGCCGCCGCACGGGCTGCTGCTGATGACGATGCGCGGCGTCGCGCCGCCGGCGGTGACGATGGGCCACATCTTCGTCGCGGTGGTGCCCTACGTCGCGATGAGCCTGCTGCTGCTGGCCGCGGTGTTCTGGCTCCCTGCCATCGCGACCTGGCTGCCGCGCTGGATCGGCTAGCCAGGCCCCAGAGCAGTCGCGCGAGCGCCGCCATCAGCAGCGTCGCCAGCAGCACCTGCAGGCCGAGCGCGATCGCGGGCTCGCTCACGGCAGCCATGCGGCCACTTGCTCATTGGCCCGCGCGCGCTGCGCCGCGCTCATCGGACGCATGCCGGCCAGGATCTGCCGCACGCGGTCGCGGTCGATGTCCTTCGCCTGGCTGTAGTGCTGCAGCTGGGCGTCCGGGTTGCGCAGCAGGCTCACCAGCCACGCCGCCGACACCGGACCGACCTTCGACGCGCTCTTGCCGAGGTACGCCTGCGCCGCGCGCTCGGCGCCGCAGACGCCGTCGCCCCACGGCGCGAGCGCGAGGTACAGCTGCAGGATGCGTGCCTTGCCCAGCGTGCGCTCCATCTCCACCGCGTACAGCAGCTCGCGCAGCTTGCGCACCGGCGTGCGGTCATCGCCGGTCATCGTCAGCTTGGCGAGCTGCTGCGTCAGCGTGCTGGCGCCGCGCAGCGGGGCGCCGCCGCGCTGGTTGTGTGCCCCGGCGGCCAGCAGCTGGTCGAGCTCGTAACCCGGATGCTCGTAGAAGCGCGCATCTTCGGCGGCGATCAGTGCGCGTGGCAGCCACCCGGTCAGCGGCGGCGCGTCGCCCGCGGCCGCACGACACGCCGGCGGCAATTGCATCGACAGCAGTCGCTCGGTGCCCAGCCCGGCGACGCTGAAGTCGCTGATCACCGGCCGCGCCTGCCACGTGCCTTCTGGCCAGCGCGCCGTGGCGACGAAGGCCAGCGTGCCGTCGACCTGTGCCGTGGCGGCCTCGGGCAGGTCGTGCCCGAACACGCCGATCACGGTGGCCAGCGGCGTGGCGGGCATCGACAGGCTGACGTCGGCACCGCGGCGCTGCAGCTGGGCGCTGAACGCGAGGTCGATCCGCTGCGGGCCCTCGGCGAACGACAGCGTGCCGACGAAGCGCCCGGCGCCCTCGTGCTGCGCCAGCAGCCGCGCGCTCGACAGCTGCAGCGGCGCCGGCCCGAGCGCGCCGAGCTGCAGGCGGCATGGCGCGCACACCGCCTGCAACTGCGGGCCGGCGCGTAGCAGCCGCCAGTCGCCCCAGCGGCTGTGCATCGTGCGGCCTTCTAGCAGCGGCGCGGCCAGCGGATGCGCGGCCCAGCGGATCAGGCCCGGCAGGCTGACCTCGCGCTGCCATGGACCGATGCGGACGCTGGTGCGCCACTCGTCGGGCTCCGGGGTCAGCGCCTGCAGCGCCACCCCCAGCAGCGCTGCGGTGAACAGCAGCGCGGCCAGCGTCGCGAACGCCAGCATGAAGACCAGCCGATGCAGCAGCGTGCGACGTCTCAAGCTCATCGTCTCTTCCTGGTGGCCGGCGCTCGGGGTCACAACGATTCGACGCGCGTCATCGCGCGCCAGGGTCCGTGACTGCGGCCGAGCAATGCCGACCAGTACCACGACGACGCGTCGATGAAATCCTGACCGTCGGCGTCGACGATGCGCTCGCACACGCGCACGCGCTCGCCGGCGCGCTCGGCGACGAAGCAGCGCCACAAGCGCGCGTCGGCGTCGCGCTGCAGCTGCGCCTGCTCGATGCGATAGCCGAGGCCGCGAAAGCAGTCGCCGGCGGGGTGCAGGGCGCGCGTCGGTTGCGTCACGTCGCGCAGCACCCAGATGCGGCCGTCGTCGCTGGCGAAGCGGCCGATGTGCCCGGGAAAGCGCTGCGCGAAGCGCTGCTCGATCGCGGTCGGTGCCAGCGGGCGCAGCGCACTGCCGCGCCATTCGCGCGGCCACTCGTGCGCTGCGGCGGTGGGCGCGAGGTGGTCGTGACCGCGGCCGGCGAGCGGCCACAGCGCGCCGACGACGAGCGCGAGCAGCAGCCAGCGCGGCCACTGCTCGGCGGCCCAGCGGCGCGCCGCGACCACGCGGCGTTCACGCATCGCGCCGGCTCCCGCGCAGCATCAGCAGCCACACGGCGCTGCACACCGCCGCCAGCACGGCCAGGCCGATCACCTCGTGCCACAGCGGCGCCAGGCCGACCGGGCGCGACTCGAGCGCCACCAGCACGCTGTTGCGCAGCACGTTGCCCAGCAGCACCACGGCGCCCACCAGCGCCGCGCGCTGCGCGAAGCGGCGGTCGGCCAGGTCCGCTGCGGCAGCGCCGGCGCAGGCGGTGAAGTACGCGAACCACGCCATCTGCACCCCGGAGCACGGCGCGTCGACGATCAGCAGTTGTCCGTCGACGACCATCGAGGCGCCGCTGCGCTCGGCGACGTACCCCGCGACCTGCAGCGCCCATGCGCTGAGCTGTGCGGTCAGCACCCGCAGCGGCCAGCCGAGGTAGAACTGCAGCGTCGCCAGCCAGGGCAGCGACAGCACCAGCAGCCCCAGCAGCGGCGCTTTCGGGTGCCCGCGCGGCCACCAGGCGAGCGCCGCGCACGCGAGCGACAACACGGCGATCAGCGCGCCGGCCAACGACGGCACGCCGGCCCACCAGGCGCCGTTGGCCAGCAGCGCCAACGCCGCCGCGACGAGCAGCCAGCCGAGATGCGGGGTCAGGCGCAACCGCTGATGCTGCGCGGCCACCAGCGCCAGCGCTGCGAGGAGGGCCACCAGCCCCAACGGATCGTCGGAGCCGTCGCCGGCGCGCTGCACGAGGTAGACCCCGTGCGGCCACAGCGTCAGTGCGTGCAGCGCGAGCCACTGCGGCGCGCCCAGGCGCACGGGGCGGCAATCGAGCGTGTGGGAGAGTGCCATGGCTCAGCCGAGCGACGGACGACGCCACCACGCGGCGATCGCCAGCAGCAGCGTCAGCGCCAGGGCCCACGGCCAACGCGGCTCCGGCGTGGTCGGCACCACCGCGGCGACCGCCTGCGCCGGTGCCGCGCCGACCGCCAGTGCGCTGACCCCCTGCGGCAGCGGCAGCGGCTGGGTCACCGGCGTCGCGGCTTGGTTGCTGCGCACCACCTGGTCGATGGCGATGAAGCTGGTGTAGGACGTCAGCAGCCCGTACTTGAGCCCGAGCGCGGTGATCGGCTCGCGCTGCGACTGTCCGCCCATCAAGGCCTCGTCGTCGCCGAGTCGTGCGATGCGCTGGCGCGCCCACAGGTGCTTCAGCGCCACCGCGTCAGGGTCCGGCATCGGCGCGTCGACCACGTCGGCGACGCTGCCGTCGGCGGCATGGCCCTGCAGCACCAACTTGGCGCCGGCGGAAGAGCCGCGCCACTTGCCCCACAGCACCACCGGCCGGCCGGCCATCACGTCGGGCAGCGCCGCGGGCTCGACGTCGTACACCTCGAGGCCGGTGAAGCGCGCCTGCAATTGCGTCAGCACCGGCGTGTCGATGATGCGCCGCAGCCGCTGCGCCTGTTCGGCTGCGCGCTCGGGCCGGGTGACGACGAAGGCCTCGCCCTGGCCGGCGCGCGCCAGGCCTTCGATCAGGTGGCGGTTCACGGCGCTGCCGATGCCGAACGCGAACACGTTGAACTGGTCGAGGTTGCGGCGCACCAGCTGGAACACCTCGTTCTCGACCGCGACGTAGCCGTCGGTGACGACGATCACCGTGCGCGACACGTCGGCCGGCTTGGGCAGCGCGGCCACGCGGCGCAGCGCGGGCACGATCTCGGTGCTGCCGCCGCCGCCGGCACGGTCGATCGTGCGCAGCGCGCGCTCGATGTTGGCCTGTGTCGCCGGCACCGACCGCTCCGCGAGCACACGGCTGCTGCCCGAGAACAGCACGACGTTGAAGCTGTCGCTCGGGCGCAGGCCGCCGATCAGCTCGCGCAGCAGCACCTTGGCGGTGTCGAGCGGGTAGCCGTGCATCGAGCCGGAGATGTCGACCACGAAGATGTACTCGCGCGGGTTGATCTGCACCGGCGCCACGGCCTTCGGCGGCTCGACCAGCGCGAGGAAGAAGTTCTCGGCGTCGGGCCCCGGTGGCGCCTCGTAGAGCATCAGCCCGGTGGCGGTGCGCTCGCCGGCCAGCCCGTACTCGAGGACGAAGTCGCGGTTGTCGCGCACGCCGTCGTCGGCCAGCGCGAGCTGCACGTGCTCGGTGCCCAGGCCCAGCGCCTCGAGCTTGTGCGTGTCGCAGCGCACTGCGCGCACCGGGAGTGGCGCGTCGAGCCTGACCGTCAGATCGAACGCCACGTTGGACTCGACACCCGGCTGCAGGTGCGCGGTGGCAGGGAAGCCGCCATTGGCCGCGGCGGCCGTGGGCGAGCGATAGCGTGGGCCCACCACGGTGGGGAAGACATAGCGGTACATGCCGTCGTGGGGGGCGATCAGCTCGCTGTACTGCAGCTCGACGCGCACGTCGTCGCCGGGCAGGATGTTGGCCACGTTCATCGAGAACACGTTGGGCCGCTCCTGCTCGAGCAGCGCCGCGGTCTTGCCCTCGCGCCTGGCGCCTTCGTAGTCGAGCCGCGCGCGCTGCTTCTCGCGGATCTGCGCGACGATCTGCCGCTGCCCGACGTGCACCGTCATCGCGTGCACGGCCGATTGGGTCGAGCCGGGGAAGATGTAGCGCGCCTCGATGGGCCGCTGGCCCTCGTTGCGGTAGTGCTGCGTCACCGTCACCGCGGCGATCACGCCGGCGATGCGCACGTCGACCCGGGTCGCCTTCAGCGGCAGTGCGTCGAGCCCGGGGTCGTCGCTGTGGACGTGGAAGTATGGGCTCTCGGGCGTGCGCGCGTCGACGTCCTCGGCGTGCGCCGGCGGCCACCACACCAGCGCCAGCGCGGCGATCAGCGACAGCGCGATGCAGGCGAGCACGCGGCGCACGGGCAGCGGTGCGCGCGGCGAATCGGTAGGGTTGGGCATGCGGCGACTCCTGCGGCTGGGGGCTCGCGTGCACTGTGGCGCCGTTGCGCGAACGGCGTTCGAAGCGTGTGCGCGGCGGTGTGAAGTCGGCGTGAAGTCGCCGCCGACGCGCGGCTCAGGCGGCGTCGGCGCAGGGCAGGGTCAGCGTGGCCAGCGCGCCGCCGCCGTCGGCGTTGCGCAGGCTGACGCGGCCGCGATGCAGCTGCGCGATCTGCTTGACGAAGGCCAGCCCGAGTCCGGTGCTCTTGCGCCGGCTGTGCGGCCGCGCGAGCGAATAGAACTTCTCGAACACCTTGGCGTCGGCAAACTCCGGAATACCCGGCCCGTGGTCGCGGATGGTCACGTCGGCATGCCGACCGTGCCGCGTGAGCGCGATCTCGACGGTGCCGCCTTCGGGCGAGAAGTCGAGCGCGTTGTCCAGCAGGTTGCCGACGGCCCGGCGCAGCAGCAGCGGGTCGCCGTCGACGCGGGCGTCTGGGCCGGCGTGCAGCTGCACGCGCAGATGCCGCGGCGCGCCGGCCGCCTCGGCGCTGCCGGCCAGCTCCTGCAGCAGCGGACGCAGCGCCACCGCTGCGGTCGGCCCCAGCGTGCGCCGGCGCTCCAGCGCCGTGAGTTCCATCATGCGATCCACCAGTTCCTGGATGCGCTGCGTCTCGCGCTCGACGTTGGCGACGAAGCGCTGGCGGTCGGCCTCCGGCATGCCGGGCTCGTGCAGCAACTCGGCGGCGCCGCGGATCGCCGACAGCGGGCTCTTCAGCTCGTGGGTCAACGTCTGCACGTAGTCGGCGACGTAGTGACGGCCGGCCAGCGCGTCGCGCATCTCGTCGAAGGCCGCCCCGAGCGTGCCCAATGCGCGCCGCCCCACCTGGGTAAGACTCGGCTTGCGCTCGCGCCGCAGGTCGCGCACCGCATCGCCGATGAGCCCGAACGGCCGCACCAGCCAGACCGCGACGATCACCGCCAGCAGCAGCACCGCCACCACCGAGGTGGCGCCGACGATCAGCGTCTTGCGCCGCGCCGCGACGACGAACTGGCCGAAGCTCTGCGCCGGCTTGGCGACCGACACCGCGCCGACGATGCGCCCGTCGACGCGGATCGGCACCGCCACCACCATCACCGAGGTGTTGGCGTCGCCGTCGATGTCGGTGCTGGTGCGCGCGCCGTACTGGCCGGCCAGCGCGAGCCTGATGTCGCGCCACTGCGAGAAGTCCTTGCCTTCGTGGCGACCGAGCGAATCGAACAGCACGATGCCGCGCGCGTCGACCACGACGGCGCGCAGCTCGACGCTGACCTTCTTGACGCCGAAGATGTCGGCCTCGAAGTGGCGCGCGTAAAGCTCGCGGAACAGCGGCTCGAGCCACTGGGTGTCGAGCGGCACGCCGGCGCCGCTGCGCTGCTCGACCATCGCGGCCATCAGGTGCGCGGTCTCGACCAGCGACTCCTCGGCCGACTCGCGGTAGCGCGGATCGATGTCGGCGAGTAGGCGCCACATCAGCACGCCGACGCCGAGCGCGTAGACGAGCAGGATGCCGACGAAGACGCGGGTGCGCGCGGTCAAGAACCTGGGCCCCTTGGCGCGTGCCGCGCCCTCCCCCCGGGGGGGAGCGCGCCGCTTGGGGCGGCCCGGCGCGGCGCTGGCCCCCGTTCTCGGCTCACGGCGATGGCAGCGTGTCCGGCAGGTCTTCCGCCAGCGCGTAGCCGACGCCGCGGTGGGTGCGGATCGGCTCCAGCGTCGGCGCCACCGCCTTGAGCTTGGCGCGCACGGTCTTCACGTGTGCATCGACCGTGCGATCGAGGCTGTTGCTGCCGTCGTCCCACACCAGCTCGAGCAGCGCGTCGCGCGTGTACACGTGGCCCGGCCGGCGCACCAGTGCGCGCAGCAGGCCGAACTCGTAGCGCGACAGCTCGAGCGGCCTGCCGTAGAAGCGGATCTGCCGCCGCCCATCGTCGACGTCGAACACCTGCACCGCCCCCGGTGCCTTGCCTGCGACCGGACGCGCCGCACGCCGCAGCACGCTGCGCACCCGCGCCACCAGCTCGCGCGGCGAGAAAGGCTTCGGCACGTAGTCGTCGGCGCCGAGCTCGAGGCCGACCACGCGGTCGATCTCGTCGCCGCGCGCGGTGAGGAACACCACCGGCACGTCGATGCGTTCGCGCAGGCGCTTGAACAATTCGAAACCGCTCATGTCGGGCAGGCCGACGTCGAGGATCACCAGTGCCGGCGTGCGCGTGCCGATCGCGCCCAGCGCCGCCTCGGCGCTGGGCACCCAAGCCGGCTCGAAGCCGTCGGTGCGCAACGCGTACTGCAGCGTGTCGGCGATGCCGGGTTCGTCTTCGACGATCAGGATCAACGGCTTGGCCATCGGGCGCTGCGATGATAGGGCGGCGCCACCGATAATCGGCGCGATGAGCGCAGCGCTGGCCAACGACACGTTTCTGCGCGCCTGCCTGCGGCAGGCGACCGACTACACGCCGGTGTGGCTGATGCGACAGGCCGGCCGCTACCTGCCCGAGTACCGCGCCAGCCGCGAGCGCGCCGGCAGCTTCATGGGGCTGGCCGGAAACCCCGCATTCGCGACCGAGGTGACGTTGCAGCCGCTCGAGCGCTACGCGCTCGACGCCGCGATCCTGTTCTCCGACATCCTGACGGTGCCCGACGCGATGGGCCTGGGCCTGCGCTTCGAGGCCGGCGAGGGCCCGCGCTTCGAACGCCCGCTGCGCGACGAGGCGGCGATCCGGGCGCTGCAGGCGCCCGACCTGGCGCGCCTGCGCTACGTGTTCGACGCGGTGTCGTCGATCCGCCGCGCGCTGGCCGGGCGCGTGCCGCTGATCGGCTTTGCCGGCAGCCCGTGGACGCTGGCGTGCTACATGGTCGAGGGCGCGGGCTCCGACGACTACCGTCACGTGAAGACCTTGATGTATGCGCGGCCGGACCTGCTGCACCGCGTGCTGGCGGTCAACGCGCAGGCAGTGGCGGCGTACCTCAATGCGCAGATCGAGGCCGGCGCGCAGGCGGTGATGGTGTTCGACTCCTGGGGCGGCGTGCTGGCGCACGATTGCTTCGAGCCGTTCAGCTTGGCCTACACGCGGCAGGTGGTCTCTCACCTCCACCGCGAGCACGACGGCCGCGTCGTGCCACGCATCGTGTTCACCAAGGGCGGCGCGCCGTGGCTCGAGGCGATCGCGGGTTGCGGCGCGGACGTCGTCGGGCTCGATTGGACGGTGCCGCTCGCGCAGGCGCGGCGGCGCGTCGACGATGCGGTCGCCTTGCAGGGCAACCTCGATCCGGCGGCGTTGTTCGCGCCAGCCGACGTGGTGGCGGCGCAGGCGCGGGCGGTGCTCGACGACTTCGGCCAACCGGAGCGGCGCGATGGCCGCCGCGGTGGTCACGTGTTCAACCTCGGGCATGGCATCAGCCAGCACACGCCGCCCGAGCACGTGCATGCCTTGGTCGAGGCGGTGCATGCCCATTCGAGGCAGCGCGCGCGACACGGCGCGTGAAGCCGAGGCATCAACGCGAGCGACGAGGCGTCAAGCACCGCCGCCAGGGCGCCGTCAGCAGGGCTCGCTCGGAGGCGGTAAGTGAGTGCTCAGAACTTGACTTATCCCCACAAATTTGGTCCATGAATGTTCAATGACAGCGCTGGATGATGCCCTGCCAGAAGTGACGCAAGATCGTGTTAAGTGGTTGATTCATTGGATCAAACAGCCTCAGCCCCAAGTGTCTGGGCAGCCTCCCGAAGACGTGCTGGATCAACGGCTTAGCGCATCCGACGCCAGTTTCCCCACAAAGTTGTCCACAGCTTGAGCTTCGAGGCTGAAAGCGCTGATAAATCAGTGACTTAGAAGTGAACGCTCAGGCAAAACTTTGTGAATCGAAAGTGATCCGAGGCGCTCGCACGTGAGCGAGCAGGCGAGCGTGCGGGTGGTGGTCGATGCGCCGCGCCACGCGGGCTTGGCGGCGCTGGACTACCGCAGCGACCATGACCTGCCGCCCGGAACGCTGGTGCGCGTACCGCTCGGCCGACGCGAGGTGGCGGGCATCGTCTGGGGCGGCGCTGCGGTCGTGCGCGCGCCGGCAAGCGGGCTGCGCGACGTCGCGCAGGTGCTCGATGCCATCGCCCCGCTGGGCCCGCATTGGATGGCGCTGGTCGAGTTCACGGCAGCGTACTACCAGCGATCGATCGGCGAGGTCGCGCTCGCGGCGTTGCCGTCCGAGCTGCGCACGCTCAGCGCCCCACAGCTGGCCGCACGGGTCAGGCGCTCGCAGCGCGTTTCCGAAGCGACTTCGCCAGCGGCTGCCCCGGCGCAGGAGGTCGCACTCACCGCGGAGCAGGCCAGCGCGCTCTCGGCCATCGACGCAGCCGCGCAGCGCCCGCACACGGCCCCACTGCTGTTGCATGGCGTGACGGGCAGCGGCAAGACCGAGGTCTATCTGCGCGCGAGCGAACACGCACTCGCGCGCGGTCGGCAGGTGCTGCTGCTGGTGCCCGAGATCAACCTCACGCCGCAGCTGCTGGCCCGCGTGGTCGAGCGCTTCCCATCGCGGCGCGTGGTGGCGATGCACAGCGCATTGACGCCCGCGCAGCGCCTGCGGGGCTGGCTCACCGCGCATGCCGGCGGCGCCGACATCGTGCTCGGCACGCGGCTGGCCGTGTTCGCGTCGCTGCCGCGGCTCGGCCTGGTGGTGGTCGACGAGGAGCACGACGCCTCGTACAAGCAGCAGGAGGGCGCACGCTACTCGGCGCGCGACCTCGGCGTCTACCGCGGCCACCTGGAACGGGTGCCGGTGGTGCTGGGCTCGGCGACGCCGTCGCTCGAGACCTGGCAGCACGTGCGCTCGGGCCGCTACCAGCGCCTCGCAATCGACCAACGCATCGGCGGCGCGGTGCTGCCGCGCGTGCGGCTGTTCGACATGGCCACGCTGCGGCGCGTCGCGGGGCATGCCCCGCCAGCGCTGGCGCCGCCGGTGCTCGAGGCCCTGGGCGAGCGCGTGCGCCGCGGCGAGCAGAGTCTGGTGTTTCTCAATCGGCGCGGCTACGCCCCGGTGCTGCACTGCGCCGATTGCGGCTGGAAGAGCGAGTGCCCGCACTGCAGCGCCTGGCGGGTGTTCCACAAGTTCGACCGCACGCTGCGCTGTCACCACTGCGGCGCGAGCGAGCCGGTGCCGCGGGCCTGCCCGACCTGCGGCAACCTCGACATCCAGCCGATCGGCCGCGGTACCGAGAAGCTCGCCGAGCAACTGGCGGCCGAGCTGCCGACCGCACGCATCGCGCGGCTCGACGCCGACGCCACCCGCGGCCGCGGCGCGCTCGAGCAGACGCTCGCGACCGTGCACCGCGGTGAAGTGGACATCCTGGTCGGCACGCAGATGGTGACCAAGGGGCACGACTTCCGCCGCATCACGCTGGTGGTGGCGGTCAATCCGGACAGCGCCCTGTTCAGCAGCGACTTCCGTGCCGGCGAGCG
>Ga0335084_10007599_pt1 | contig 10774 bp, 8 predicted proteins | sample Lox_Sample_44_FD_206721 | JGI IMG/M metagenome (GOLD analysis project Ga0335084, IMG submission 206721) | Soil microbial communities from Loxahatchee National Wildlife Refuge, Florida, United States - Lox_Sample_4.4 | ecosystem: Environmental > Terrestrial > Soil > Wetlands | place: USA: Florida...
GCTTGCTCCCGGGGCACACCTGACGTTGGAGATGAGGCTGCGTCATGAGCTGCCCACACCCCGGCTGGTGAGTTGCGATACGCACGTCCATACTTTTACTTTCAGCGGCCATGGGGACGCGACTTTGGATGAACGGATGGCAACGATTGCCGGCGAAGGTATCGAACTGCCAATCGCCACCGATCACAACACGCTCACAGACTACTCGGAAGCCGTCCGGCGATTGAAGGTCCAGGATTTTTTCACGGCGGTCATCGGTGATGAAGTCACGACGGAGTCGGGACATTTCAACATCTTTCCGGTGGAACCGGGAAGTCGCGTGCCCGATCACCGCATTCAGGACTGGCCGAAATTGATGCAGGTCCTGCGGACAACGCCGGGAGTACAGGTCGTCATTCTGAATCATCCTCGAAACCTCCACAGCAACTTTCAGCCGTTTGCGGCGACCAATTTCAATCAAGCCACCGGCGAGAACCGGCGCGGGCCGGATTTCAGTTTCGACGCCGTCGAAGTATTGAACTCCTCCGCGTTGCAGTCGGACCTGATGCTCGGGTTTCGCGATTGGTTTGCTTTGTTGAATTATGGTTATCGGATTACGGCGGTGGGATCGAGCGACTCCCATGACGTGAGTCGTTACATCGTTGGGCAGGGTCGCACCTACGTCGCCTGTGGAGATTCGGTTCCTGGAAAAATTGACGTGAAGGCAGCTTGTGAGAGCATTCTTGCGGGACGCGCACTGGTCAGCCTGGGTCTGTTGGTCCGTGTGACTGTGAACGACAAGTTCACTGTCGGTGATCTGGCGACAGGCCTCGGCGACACGATGCGAGTGACCGCGATTGTGTCCGGGCCATCGTGGATTCGCGCGGATCGTGTGGAGCTTTATGGGAACGGACTCAAGATTCGCGAAGAGCGGATCAAATCGCCGGACGGCTCGATCGAGAAGGCGCGTGTGACCTGGCAGATTCCGCGTCCCCTCCACGACGCGCATCTGGTGGCCATTGCTTCCGGTCCTCCGGTGACCGCTCCATTCTGGGCTCTCGCCAAACCGTATCAACCCAGCTCGACAGTTTGGGAACCCCGGGTGATCGGTGCCACGAATCCGATCTGGATCGACGCCGATGGCGACGGCAAATTTACAGCGCCACGCGGTTACGCCAGGATGCTTTTTGAGAAGGCGGGCCGTGATCCAGGGAGGCTGATCGATGCATTGGCCGCGTATGACGAAGCGATCGCGACTCAAGCCGCAAGTCTCTGTCAGGCCGCCGCCGTGGATGTGCGGGAGATACAAACGTCGCGTATCTTTGAAAAAGCTGCTCCTCAAGTTCGGCGCGGCTTTGAGACTTATGCGGCGACGCTGTTGCCGAAGTGAACCTGGAATTGATGTCAGAAGGCGAGGCCCCCTTCCAACGAGACTGAAATTCAACTGAATTCTTTGCCGGGTCGCGCCGTCGAACAAATCGATGGAACCTGCAGCAAACACCGCCCTTCAGCGTGAAGCCCGGAAGCCAGTTCGACCGGCTCCGGAACAAGCCTCCAACAGCCGGGCTCCGGCTGTGCGGGTCATGCAGTGGCACTATTCTTCCTCACGGCCTAATCGTCGTCGGCTGTTCAGCTTGACGACGGAACTCGCGAACATCCGTCCATAGGCTGCAGCAAAGGAGCAAGCCGCCACCTGCGATCGGGAACCCCGGCTATATCGGAGTATTCAGACCCCATCTCGACCCGTATTTCATGGGTTGATTTTCCGCGCCTCCATGGCCACATTCGTTAGCATGGTGAATGGTATGAATCAGTTTGCCGCAAGTAAGTCGAGCGGGTTGAGCGGTACGAGTCGCGGCTGTTGCCGTGGACTGGTCGCCTGGATGGTTGGAATCTGGCTCTGCGCGGGTTCGCTATCGGTCTGTGCGGACCGTGCAACTTTGACACCTGGGACGAAGATAATGGATTCCCGGCGGCTGTATGCGTTGGGCATGATTGAGAGCGGGAACAACGATCGAGTTATCGGCCCAGGCGGTGAGGTGAGTCGGTACCAAATCCAGTTGGCTGTTTGGAAGACGTATTCCGACTCGAGGGCTTATTTCGAACCGGAAGTCTCCCGGAATGTTGCCCGGCAACATTGGAGCTACCTCACGAATTATTTTCGTGAAAAGGCCGGGCGGGAGCCGACCGATTTCGACATGTATATCCTCTGGAATACACGGTACGGGTATTACGCGAGCAAAGGCTTTGATCAACGCTTGCTGAACGAGACCTTGCGTGATCGGGCTCGCCGTTTTGTCAACCTCGTCAATCGCTGATCCTGGTTCTCCTGTCCCGCGCGGTGCGGGATGACTCACTTCGTTTGCAAGGCGTGGGCCGCTTCACAAGAGATCATCGCACAATAGATCAGTTGAGCGTGACAGATTCTTGATTTGTGGAATCACACGACTCCAACTGACGCCGGCGGATAAGTTGCATCGACAAATCAAAAAACTGTGGTACAGGAGATTCCGTGAGCCGACGCAACCACACCGGTCCAAAAGGGAGGTCAGGTCTGGTACTCGGATTCACCCTGATCGAACTGCTGGTCGTGATTGCCATCATCGCCATTCTGGCCGCGTTGCTGTTGCCGGCGCTGGCCAAATCCAAAACCAAGGCGCAGGGAATCATGTGCCTGAACCACGGCCGGCAGATGATGCTGGCCTGGAGGTTATACGTCGATGACAACCTCGATAAACTGCCGCAATCCTTCGGACCGAACGAATGGGTGCACGGCTCGCTGGACTTCAACGGTGGCAATCGGAGCAACTGGGATCCGGATCGGGATATCAAGAAGAGTCTTCTCTGGCCTTATTGTGGGAACAGCGTGGGCATCTGGAAATGTCCGGCCGACACCAGCACGGTGAAATTCATGGGTGTGATTTATCCCCGGGTACGCAGCCTTTCGATGAACGCCTGGTTCAATTCGACGGATGTGTCTGATTTCGGAACCGGATTCCGGATTTACAAGAACATGAGCGACGTGGTGGATCCGGGTCCGAGCCTCACCTGGCTTTTTGTGGACGAGAGGCAGGACAGCATCAATGACGGCGAAATGGTGGTGGGCATGGCAGGCTACCCGGACCAGCCGCGGCAATGGACCATTATCGATTTTCCGGCCAGTTACCACAACGGGGCGTGCGGCTACTCGTTTGTCGATGGCCACTCGGAGATCAAGAAGTGGAAGGACAAACGCACCACGCCGCCGCTTTCCAAAGCGGGCCTGAACCTGGGAGTCCTTTCCACCAATAACCAGGATGTTTTCTGGATGATGGATCGATCCACACGAAAGGTTCAATAACCGGAATTTGTCAGATGCCTTTTCCTTCTGCCGTCCCACTTGACTCGACTCCGGTGGGTTGTTGTCGGACGACATCGGGAAGGCAGGCGGGAAATTGACAAGGCGCGGACACTAAACGAAGGGCACACTATGGCTCAGGCAATCATGGATCCGGAGGAGGTGCGGCGGTTTGCCGAGGAGTTGAAGCGATTCAATGCCGAGATCCAGAATCGAATGGCGTCGTTGCAGGCGCGGTTCACGGCGCTGGGAGACACCTGGAAGGACCAGGAGCACGTCAAGTTCGCCGATGAATTCGTTCAAACATTGAAGGCTTTGAAAAAATTCGTTGAGATCTCCAACCAACACACCCCCTACCTCCTCAGAAAGGCCCAACGCATCGAGGAGTATCTGAACCAACGCTGAAGTCGTGCCCGAACGCGCCCATGTCACGTCGGTGGAAGCGATCGAGTCCTTCCGTGCTGATTTGATTCTTTACACAAGCAAGGCGCGTCCGGCCCTGGAGGAAATCGCGGCGGATGTCCTTCGCACCCGGCTCTGGTTGCAAAACGAACAGCGCACACATTGGGAAAACATGGTGCGCCGACGGATGCGGGAACTTGAACAGGCTCAGCAGGCCCTGGCCCTAGTCCGGTTTTCCTGCCTGGGCCAGTCCAGCATCATGGAACAAAAGGCCGTCCAGAAGGCCCGGCTCGCGCTCGAGGAAGCCGAGGCCAAATTACAGCGACTGAAACAATGGAACCGGGAATTCGACAGCCGAGTGGAACCGCTGGTAAAACAACTGGGAAAACTGCAAACGATCCTAGCCAATGACATGCTCAAAGCAACCGCCAGCCTCGCGCAGACAATCGATACCCTGCACGCCTACTCCGAGACGGATCCGTCACTGACGCCGCCCCCGGCGGACACACCATCCGGCCCGGGCCCTTCCGATCCGCTTGGCGCGTCACCGGAAAACGGAGGCGCGCCTGGAACCGGACCCGATGCCGCGAGCGCTTCTGGAACGAGCCGCTCATGACTGGAAACAAATCCAAATTGATTGCGCTGACAAAAGTGTTGTCCAGCCAATGGCAACAAACCCGGGAGTCCTGGAAGGATTCCAGGAGCCGGGAATTCGATCGACTGTATATGGATGAATTGCTGAATGCTGTTGATCAAGCGGTGCCGGTGATCGACCAGTTGGAGAAACTCGTGAGGAAGATCAGGAGCGATTGTGAGTAATCATCCTGGCGTGGAACAAACGCTTGGGCTTCTGGAAAACCTGAAAGTCATCGTTCGCGATTTCTCCGCGCGCGAGCGAAGGCTCATCGAGGAATCCAGCATCAGGATCACCGCGCTGCATCGTCGTCGCGACGCCGCAACGAACGAGGCAACGACGCAGCTTGCCGCGGAGATGCAACGCGCTGAATCGGCCTTTCAAGCCGGGAAGGAAAGGGCCACGTCAAATTTCGAGCGACGAAGGTCCAGGATCAATAAAGCGCAAAAGACGGTCAGAAAAAAAACGCTGGAAGCCATTGAAACCCGGGAGGGGAGCCGAAAACACCGGCTCCAGACCGAATTGTTGCAATCCAAGCGCAACCGGGAATCCAGTCTTTCCTCCGCGGAAGTCGCCCTGGCCGAATACAAGAGCGTCCTGGCAGTGGAGCACGAGGCGACTGTCGCGCTCGAGAAAAAATTGCGGAGATCCTTCAAAGGTTACCGGTCGTTTCTCCGCCTTCTGTCAGGCGTTCGGGATGCGAGCACACTGAATCTCAATCGCGACGAGCACGAACTTCTTATCGAACTTCGGGAATACCTTGCCAAAAGCGCCCATGCGCTGCGCCGCTTTCGCAGGCTGCCGCTGCCTGCGCTGTTCAGATGCCTTCCGTTCTGGCCGGTGCTGGCTCTGTTTCCGATTCCGCTGGTACCGATCCTCCCGAGATTTGGCGTCAATTCCATTTCATTCCGGATGGCGATCGCATCGGCTGTCGGCCTTGAAATCGCAGGTTTCATCCTCCACTACCTCGGAAAGCTTCAGGCGGAATCACGCGCACGCGCCGCTGCTGACAGTTTCGTGATCGCTCAAAAACTCCTTGAAGCGTGCATTCAGAAATCCGAGGCCCGGTACGCCCACGAGGTCGGGCGGATCGAGAGCGAGTTCGAGAGTAAAAACCAGTGGATTGAACAGGAATGGAATCGCGCTGTGGACGAAGCGGCAGTTGACCGGGAAAACGCGCCGGGACAGATCGACGAAAAGGTGTCGCGCGTCGCTGCCCGGAATCTGGAATTGCAGCAACAGAGGCAGGAGCGACGGGAGAGAGACCTTGCAACTCTCCTGCACCAATTAACGAGTGAAACCGAGGCCAGAAAGAAGGCGTTTGCCGCAAACTGCGAAGAAATGGAGGCCAAAGTCCGCGCAGAATCCGGCGAGCAATGGCGGCTTCTCGAGACAGAATGGAAGTCAAAGGTGGAGCCCATCTATGGAACGATCGACCGCGCAAACTCCGATGCCGGGAAACTGTTTCCTCCCTGGCAGACTGAATTGTGGGAAAACTGGGCGGCTCCGGCACAATTCGGGAACGCGGGAAAATTTGCCCGCCTCGCGGTGGACGTCGAGAAACTGGCGGACGGTTTGCCGCGGGATCCGCGACTGACTCTCCCGGGCCCGGCCCGGTTTTCACTCCCTCTTCTGCTCACGTATCCGGACCAGGGTTCGATCCTCTTCGAAACGCCGGGGCCGGGTCGCGACGAGATCATCGGAGCGCTGAACAATATCATTCTGCGCCTGCTTTCAACCGCGCCGGCCGGCCGCCTGAGTTTCACCATCATCGATCCCATCGGACTGGGTCAGAGTTTCTCGGGTGTCATGCACCTTGCGGACTATGCCGAGCATCTGATCAACAATCGCATCTGGACGCAGGCTGCTCAAATCGAAGAGCGGCTCGCCAACCTGAACGAACACATGGAAAAGGTCATCCAGATGTATCTGCGCAACGAGTACGCGACGATTGCCGAGTACAATGAGCAGGCCGGCAACATCGCGGAGAAGTATCACTTCGTGGTCGTGGCCGATTTCCCGGCGAACTTCACTGACACCGCGGCGCGGCGGCTTCTTCGCGTCGCTGCGAGCGGCGCCCGTTGTGGTGTGTTCACTCTGATTCATTGGGATCACCGGCAGGCGCCGCCGCAGGAACTGGTTCCCGAGGAACTTCAAAAAAACAGCGTTGGCATTACGCGCAAAGGCAACGACTTCATCTTCACCGGGCGATTGCTTCCTGGAACAAGTCTGACCCTCGACACACCGCCGGCGCCGGAGATGGCGATCCAGTTCATTCAAAAAGTCGGATTGCTCAGCCGGGATTCAAACCGGATCGAAGTCCCGTTCGCGCAAATCGCCCCGCCGGAATCGGAAATGTGGAGCCTTGATACGACTGCCGAACTCCGCGTCCCGATTGGACGTACGGGCGCGACCAAACTCCAATACCTCGCCATCGGCAAGGGCACACGACAGCACGCGCTGCTCGCCGGGAAAACCGGCTCTGGAAAATCGACGCTCTTTCATGTCATCATCACCAACCTGGCGCTGCGCGGCAGTCCGGAACAGGTCGAGTTCTATCTGATCGATTTCAAGAAGGGCGTGGAATTCAAATGCTATGCAACGCATCATCTACCCCATGCACGGGTCATCGCCATCGAGAGCGACCGCGAATTCGGACTGAGTGTGCTCCAGCGGCTCGATGACGAACTGAAGCGTCGCGGCGATCTGTTCCGCGGCCTCGGAGTCCAGGACATTGCCGGATACAAACGCGCCGGCGGATCCGAGCCCATGCCGAGGTCTCTGTTGATCATCGACGAGTTTCAGGAATTTTTCGTCGAGGACGACAAGATTTCGCAGACGGCGTCCCTGTTGCTTGACCGCATTGTCCGGCAGGGCCGCGCCTTCGGCATTCATGTTTTACTGGGTTCCCAGACACTGGGCGGCGCCTACACCGTGGCCCGCACCACCCTTGGTCAGATGGTCATCCGGATCGCGCTTCAGTGCAACGAAACCGACGCCTACCTGATCATGGATGACAACAATCCAGCTCCCCGCCTGTTGTCACGGCCCGGCGAAGGAATCTACAACGACACCGCCGGCACCGTGGAGGGCAACAGCCCGTTCCAGGCGGTGTGGTTGCCGGAAGACGTGCGCGACAATTATCTTCGCCTGATCCGCAGTCGGGCGGCGCAGGTGGAAAAAGATTTCCCGCCTCCGATTGTTTTTGAAGGCAACGCGCCGGCGGATGTCCAGGACAATGAGCTGCTCCGGCGCCTGCTGGAACGCCAAACCGTCGAGCTGGCGATCGCTCCCCGGCTCTGGCTGGGCGCACCGAATTCAATCAAGGGACCGACCGAAGTCGTGTTCCACAAGCAGAGCGGCAACAATCTCCTCGTCGTCGGGCAGCGCGATGAGGCGATTCTGGCGATGTTGTCTGTCGGACTTGTCGCGCTGTCGGCACAACACCCGCCCGGCGCGGTTCGGTTTATTCTGTGCGATGCCAGCCCGTCCGGCTCGCCACAGCGCGAGTTCATCGAGCGCGTCATCGAGGCGATACCTCATCCGGTCTCGCTGGCGAAGCAGGACGAGATGGCGGGAATTCTGAGCGGCCTGGAGGAGGAGTTTCAGAAGAGGACCGGTGACGAGCCTCCCACCTCAGCGCCAACGACGTTTCTGCTCGTTCACGGGCTGCAGAAATTCAACAAGCTTCGTTACGAAGAGGATTTTGGATTCACGACCGGCGATGCCGCCGCGACGCCCAGTCCCGCGACGCTGCTCAACCGTCTGATCTGCGAGCGAACGCGGTTTGGATTTCATGTGATTGCCACGTGCGACACCTTGAACAATGTGAACCGGTTCCTGGGGCGACAGGCGCTGGGTGAGTTCGAATTGCGCGTTCTGTTTCAAATGAGCCCCAATGATTCCGCCAGCCTGATCGACAGTCCGAAGGCCGGCAACCTGGGCCTGCACCGCGCGCTCTTGTACAACGAACAGGAGGGACACCTGGAAACCTTCCGCCCCTACGCCCTTCCAAACCACGATTGGGTCCGGGACGCCGGTCGCAATCTCAGCCGGCTTCTCAAATAGATTCACCCATCAGTTTTACTCGCCCGGTATGCTGAGAAAATCCACGGCGTTGATCTTTGTGGGGGCATCCGTGTTCGCATTTGAAGCGGCGGCGGCTGGTCTGTTCAGCGTCACTGGCTCCGAGCCGGCGCCCGAACTGGATTCCTTGTTCTTCCGAACCAACGGTTGGATTGGCGCCGACGGCGACTACTCTGTCGCGGTCTCTTCAAACCGCACGTTGTGGTTCTTCAGTGATACCTGGCTGGGCCGGATTGTCGGTACGAGCCGCACCAACACCACGATGATCAACAATTCCATAGGCGTGCAAACTGGCCGCGGTGCGAAGTCTCAAGTGGAGTTCTTTTGGGACCGCCAGACTAACGGCGAATCGGCGGCTATGTTCCGACCTCCGGACGGTCATGGATGGTTCTGGCCGGGAGCGGGAGCGATCATCGCGGGCCGCCTGCACCTTTTGCTTTGGCAGATGGAGAGCACCGGCGAACCTGGAGCTTTTGGCTTCCGCAATGCCGGAGTCTGGCACTGCGAGATTGCCAATCCCGAGGAGACGCCTCCGGCCTGGCGACTCAAGTTCCAGAAACTGCCCTTCACCGAGTTGACCGCAAACCGGCGTCTGATTTTTGGTTCCGCTGTCCTGCAATACGGAGAATATCTCTATTTCTACGGCTTCGAGGAACACCCCGGAGAAAAGAACTTCGGTCGGCGAATGATCCTTGCCCGCGTCGAAAAGGAGGCCGCCAGTGATTTCGATCATTGGAGATTCTTCAGTGACGGCGTCTGGCAGGAGGATTTTCGCCGATCAAGCCCATTGGCGCCGGGTATCGCGACCGAATTCTCCGTTCATTTTGTCCCGGCGCTGAATCAATTCGTCGTTGTGTGCAGCGACGTCTTTCTGTCGCCGGACGTCGTCGCGCACACTGCGCCCCGGCCGTGGGGCCCCTGGTCCGGCCCGACAACTTTGTTTCGATGTCCGGAAGCCGGATGGTCGGGCAGCATCTTTTGTTATGCAGGAAAGGCGCATGCTTCGCTCTCGACCGACGGGGAGATGGTTGTGAGTTACGCCGCGAATTCGATGAAACTCGCGGAGGTCATTCGGGACGCGCGTCTTTATTGGCCGCGGTTTATGCGCGTGAAACTTTCCCGGTCCATCCAACCTTGATCGTTCCGCTCAGCGATTGACATCCGACACCACGCTGCCTATTACAACATCGAATGGATTTCCCTGCGACACCGATGGGAAGCCGGATTGGAATGCGGAGCCGAGTCGTATTGACGTTGCTGGCATCGAGCCTTGCGATTGGCGCGAGTGCGGCCACCGGACAGCGCGACGCCAGCCTGCCAATTCGTGGACTGCATCTTTCCGCTCCGGAAAAGAAGGACCTGCCGGCGGCGCTTGAGTTCATCCGCGAATCCTTGCCCAAAGAAAGCGTGAACACGCTGGTCCTGGAGTTCGACTACAAGTTTGATTTTCAATCGCGTCCGGAATTTGGCGACCCATCAGCCCTGAACAAGGAGGAGGTTCGACAGATCGCAAATGCCTGCCGGGAAAAAGGAATCGAGTTGATCCCGCAAATCAACTGTCTCGGCCATCAATCGTGGGCGAAACGCAACGGCCGGCTTCTGGAGAAACACCCGGAGTTTGACGAGACGCCGGGGAAGTTTCCCAATAATGATGGGATTTACTGCCGCAGTTATTGTCCGCTGCATCCGCAGGTTCACCAGGTCCTGTTTGATCTGATCGATGAACTGGCTGCCGCGTGCCAGGCGAAATCATTTCACGTGGGCATGGACGAAGTCTTCATTTTCGCCGACCCGGATTGTCCACGCTGCAAAGGCAGGAACGCGGCGGAACTCTTCGCGGGAGAAGTCGGCGTCCTCGACACTCATGTGAAGAGCATCGGCTGCCGGATGTGGATGTGGGGGGATCGGTTCATCGACGGACGGGCGACGGGCCTGGGCAAATGGGAGGCGAGCGAAAATGGAACTGAATCGTCGGTTGACCTCGTGCCGAAGGACATCGTGATCTGCGACTGGCACTACGACAAGGCGCCGGAAACACCGCTCTTCTTTGCGAAGAAGGGCTTCGATGTGGTGGCCTGTCCCTGGCGAAAGCCGGACGTTGCACTCGCTCAATTGGCGCAGATCAAAACGATCCGCGGCGATGTCGATTCCGCCGTGAGCCGGCGCGGGTTTGGAGTGGTTCAAACCACGTGGTGTGGTTTCAATGCCTTCACAAAGGCGCTCGCTGCGCAATCCACCAATGCCCCAGCCGAGAAGAACTCTGCCGCGGAATCAGCGCGTTGTTTTGAGACGTTGTTCAAAACGATGCGCGAGAAATAGAGCGGCTTAAATAATTT
>Ga0335084_10007600_pt1 | contig 10772 bp, 8 predicted proteins | sample Lox_Sample_44_FD_206721 | JGI IMG/M metagenome (GOLD analysis project Ga0335084, IMG submission 206721) | Soil microbial communities from Loxahatchee National Wildlife Refuge, Florida, United States - Lox_Sample_4.4 | ecosystem: Environmental > Terrestrial > Soil > Wetlands | place: USA: Florida...
TCGAGCGCGAGCTGGGGCGTGGCGCGACCGCCACGGTCTACCTCGCCGAAGACACCAAGCACCACCGCCATGTCGCCATCAAGGCCCTGCGTCCCGAGCTGGCGGTGCAGCTCGGCGCCGAGCGGTTTCTGCGCGAGATCGGCATCGCGGCGTTGCTCACGCATCCCCACATCGTCGCCCTCATCGATTCCGGCGAGGCCGGCGGGTCGCTGTACTACGTCATGCCGTATGTGCCCGGGGAGTCGTTGCGTCACCGGCTGCAGCGCGAGCGCCGCCTGTCGATTCGTGACGCCTTGCGCGCCGCGCGCGACGCGGGCGCGGCCCTCGACTACGCGCACCGCCAGGGGTTCGTGCATCGCGACATCAAGCCCGAGAACATCCTGCTGGCGGACGGGCACGCCATGGTGGCGGATTTCGGCATCGCGCGCGCGATCACGGCGGCGGGAACGGATGCGGTGACGGAGGCGGGGCTCGCGATCGGCACACCCGCGTACATGAGCCCGGAGCAGGCGAGCGCCGAGCGCGAGCTCGATGCGAGGAGCGACCTCTACAGTCTGGCGTGCGTGCTGTTCGAGACGCTCGCCGGCGAGCCGCCGTTCGCCGGTCCGAACGCCCGCGCCATCCTCGCGCGCCATCTCACCGAGCTGCCTCGCCCGGTGCGCGCGCTCCGGCCGGAGACGCCGGTAGCGGTCGAGCGCGCCATCAACCGGGCGCTCGCCAAGAATCCGGCCGACCGCTTCGCGACGGTCGCCGCGTTCCTCGCCGCGCTCGAGGCGACGGAGGCGCCTGAGCCCTCGCCGTCCGGGTTCGCTACCCGCTCCATCGCGGTGCTGCCGTTCGTCAATACGAGCCCCGACCCGGAGACGGACTACTTCTCGGACGGCGTGACCGATGAGCTGATCAACGCGCTCACCAAGGTGACGGGCCTGCGGGTCGCATCGCGGACGTCGGTGTTCGCCCTCAAGAACAAGCCGCAGGATGTCCGCGCGATCGGGGCGCTGCTGGGAGTCTCCGCCGTCCTCGAAGGCACGGTGCGCAAGGCGGCTGACCGGCTGCGCATCACCGCGCGACTCACCGCGGCCGATGACGGCCGTCATCTCTGGTCTGAGCGCTACGACCGGAAGCTCGACGACGTCTTTGCGATTCAGGATGAGATCTCTATGACGATCGTGAGTACGCTGCGGACGACGTTTCTCGCCGCCGTGGCCGATCCCACGCCCCGCCGCTACACCGACAACGTCGTCGCCTACGGCCTCTATCTGCGGGGGCGATTCTGCTGGAACAAGCGCTCCGCCGAGGGCGTGGCGGAATCGATTCAGTATTTCGAGCAGGCCATCGCCGCCGACCCCAATTACGCGCTCGCGTATTCCGGGCTGTCGGACGCCTACGCGCTGCAGGTGGACTACCGGCGCGTGCCAGTGGCCGAAGGGTTATCGCGGGCGCGCGAATACGCCCAGAAGGCCCTCGCGCTCGACAATACACTCGCCGAAGCGCACACTTCGCTCGGCTGGGTGCTGTTCATCTACGACTGGGATTGGGAAGCGGGTGCTGCCGCATTCCGCCGCGCGGTGGAGCTGAATCCCGCGTACGCGACGGGACATCAGTGGTACAGCTTTACACTCGCCTCCCTCGACCGGATCGAGCAGGCACTCATCGAGGGACACACCGCGCTCGAGCTCGATCCCGGCTCTGTCTCGATCCGGCGCTCGCTCGGCTGGCTCTACTACTATGCCCGCCGCTTCGAGACTGCACTTGAACACCTGCGGCGTGCGATCGCGATGAATCCCACCGCGCAGGAAAACTACAGGCTGCTGGGAATGGCGCTCACGCAGATCGGTGCCTACGAGGAGGCTGAGCGCGCCCTCCGGGAAGCGATGTCGATCCCCGAGGAGTCCGCCTATGCGGCAGCCAGCATGGGCTACCTCCTCGGCCGCCTGGGCCGTCGCGAGGAAGCCCTCGCGATCCTCCAGGACCTCGAGAACCTCGCCACGACCGCATATGTCTCTCCGGTCGCGTTCCACTTCATCCACCTGGGGCTCGGCGATCACGAGCAGGCATTTGCCTGGCTCGAGCGCTGCTACGCCGAGCGCCGTGGCTGGCTCGCGTATCTGAAGGTCGAGCCGATGCTCGATCCGCTGCGGGAAGATCCGCGCTTCGCGCAGTTCGTCAGGCGGATGAAGCTCTAGCGCGGCACCGGCTGCAACGACATCACCGGGGCGTACGCGCCGAGCAGGCGCCGCTCCCACCACGCGCCGCTGGCGCGCCGTTCGGCCGGCGTCGTAAAGCGATAGTCGTACAGCGCCGCCCGGAGCAGCCGGGGCGGTGCGTCGGGGAAGGGATTGGTCGCAAACAGGTCGAGCACGGCGGGCGAGCCTTCGAGCAAGCGAGCGGCCAGCGGCTCGAACCACGGCGTCGTTTCGATGCGCTCGAGCGCCGCGAACCACATCTGCCAGTCGAGCCGCGGTTGATGCGGCTCCACGAAGCCGGGCCGGCGCGCCGGATCCCCGGGCTTGTACTTGAACTCATACGCGCGCCACGTTGCGCCGTCGTTGCTTCCCTCGAGCACGATCTCGTGCCGCACCGTCGTCATCACGCGGAACAGCCCGTAACTGTTGATGCTCCGGAACGGATCCACCCAGCGCGCGAGCCCGGCGGCAGCGCCTGACACGGACGTTCGCGGCGACAGGTTGTCCCAGAACTTGATGGCTGAAACCACGAGCACGAGCGCGGCGAGGGCGACGCGGCCCGCTCCCATGAGCGTCCCCCCCGATCCTCCCCCTGCCGTGAAGCCCGCCACGAGCCGGCTCGGCAGCACGCGTGTCCAACTCGCGTCGTCCACCAGCGTGAGCGCGAGCGCGATCGTCAGCAGATTGAAGAAGTTGTAGTTGCCGGTGACCATGATGCCCAGCTGGAGACACACCGTCGCGGCGCACGCCACGAGGCGCATCTCGCGCGTCCCGAAGATCAGCAGCGGCGCGCCGATTTCCAGCACGTACATCACCACCACCACCAGCTTCTTGAGCAGCGGCGGGGCCTGCTGCGCGAACCAGGCGGTCCAGGTCGGGAGCGGCTGCGTGTAGAAGTGGTAGTCGAGCGCTGTCAGATCACGCCACGGCGGGTCGCCCCAGGTGAGCTTCACGAGCCCTGACTGAAATGTCAGGCGAAACAGGAGCCACCACACGAGCCACAGCACGATTGCGGACGGGCCGCTGCCACCGGCGCCGGCCATCCGGCCAGGCGCCAGGCCGCCCGGCGCGAGGAAGATCGCGAGGAACCCCGTCTCGAGGAGCAGCACGTCCCACTGGAACGCCAGGAAATCGCGCCCCACAGACGAGACCGACAGGTAGAGAACCCACAGCAGGGCCAGGGCAGGGACCGGCATCAGGTTGGCGATCACGAGCAGCGCGCACGCTGCTCCCAGCAGGCAGACGGCCTGAAGCGCCGCATCGCTCGCGCCCCACCAGAACACCGTCGGTACGAGGCGGTACCGCTCAGGCCCCAGATACCCTTTCAGCTCGTCCAGGTACTCGGCTGCCGGAAGGATGCCCTGGCTTCCGATGAGGCCGCGGATCTGCACCCACAGCGACAGGAACGCGATCAGATAGATGATGCCCAGCGCCCGCAGAAACACCCAGCGGGTGACGTCGTAGCCGGCGCGGCCTTCTGACGCCCCGACGAGCCACTGGAACCACCCGGTCACCTGCGCGATGAGACGCTCGAACGATTCCACGGCTGGTATCTTATCGCTTTTTCCGACTGCCTGACCGCCTGACCGCCGCAGTTTACATTTGTTTCATGCTTTTCGTCCTCGACAACTACGACTCGTTCACCTACAACCTCGTGCAGTACTTTGGCGAGCTGGGGGCCGAGCCCGTGGTGCACAGGAACGACGCGCTCACCGTCGACGACGTGATCGCCATGCAGCCCAAGGCCGCGGTGCTATCGCCCGGGCCGTGCACGCCCAGCGACGCGGGCATCCTCGTACCGCTCGTCCGGGCGCTCGTCGAGCAGGGCGGGGTACCGATACTGGGGGTGTGCCTCGGCCATCAGGCAATCGGGGAGGCGCTGGGGGGCCGGGTGGTGCGCGCCGATCGCCTCATGCACGGCAAGACATGCCCGGTGCAACACGACGACGACGGGCTCTTCGCCGGGATTCCGAGCCCGTTCACGGGCATGCGCTACCACTCACTCGTCGTGGAGCGCGCGTCGCTCCCCGCGGATCTGGTCGTCACGGCCTGGAGCGGCGATCGGCCCAAGGACCCCGAAATCATGGCGATGCGGCACCGAACCCGGCCGATTTTCGGCGTCCAATTCCATCCCGAGTCGATCGGAACGGAACACGGCAAACGCTTGCTGGAGAACTTCTTGAGGCTTGCGAACGTCTTGGTCTAGACGTCGCGGCACGACTCTTGTATCTTCCCACGTGCCTGTCCTTGGTGTGATCCCCGCTCGGCTCGGTTCGAGCCGCCTCCCCCGCAAGCCGCTTCTTCCCCTCGTGGGCGAGCCTTTGATCGTTTGGGTCGCCAGACGCCTTGCCGAGGCGCGCGTGTGTGACTCCTTCGTGATCGCGACCGATGCCCGCGAGATCGCGGCTGTGGTCGAGCGCGCCGGCTTCGAGGCAGTGCTCACGTCGCAGGCCCCGCGCACCGGGACGGAGCGGGTGGCGGAAGTCGCTGCAAAACATGCGTTTGACGGGTTCGAGGTCATCCTGAACGTCCAGGGGGACGAGCCGCTCGTGCCCCAAGACGCCCTGCGCGGAGCCCTGGCTCGCGTGGAGGCGGGCGACCCCATCGGCACCGCGGCGGCCCCGCTCGATCCGCGCTACGCCGCCGACCCCAACCGCGTGAAGGTCGTCGTCAATCCGGCCGGACGCGCCGTCTACTTCTCCCGCGCGCCCATCCCCTTCGATCGGGACGGGACGGGGCAGGTGGCCTGTCGCCAGCACGTCGGCGTGTACGCCTACACACGTGACGCGCTCGAGCGCTGGATGACCCTGCCCAGCGTGCCCGAAGAAGACTGGGAGCGGCTCGAGCAGCTGCGGCCGTTGCTGCATGGCATTCCCATCGGTGTCTCCATGTGCGACGCCCCGGCTCCCCCGGGCGTCGATACGCCCGAGGATCTCCGCTCGGTCGAAATCGCCCTGACTCGACAGCTGAGGGAGGTGAGTCCGTGAGCTCGACGAAGTACATCTTCGTGACCGGCGGCGTGGTCTCGTCACTCGGGAAGGGCATTGCGGCGGCTTCGCTCGGACGCCTCCTGGTGGAGCGTGGCCTCAAGGTGACGATTCAGAAATTCGATCCGTATATCAACGTGGACCCGGGCACGATGTCGCCGTTTCAGCACGGCGAGGTCTATGTGACCGATGACGGCGCGGAAACCGATCTCGACCTCGGACACTACGAGCGGTTCATCGACCGTTCGCTTTCCCAGATGAACAACGTGACCACGGGCCGCATCTACCTGTCCGTGATCACGAAGGAGCGGCGCGGCGAGTATCTGGGCTCCACGGTGCAGGTGATCCCGCATATCACGGACGAGATCAAGTCGGCCATTCGCCGCCTCGCGCCTGACCACGAAGTCGTCATCACGGAGATCGGAGGCACGGTCGGCGACATCGAGTCGCTGCCGTTTCTCGAGGCCATCCGCCAGTTCCGCCAGGAAGTGGGCCGCGACAACACCCTGTTCATCCACCTCACGCTGGTCCCCTACATCGCCGCGACGGCCGAGCTCAAGACCAAGCCCACGCAGCACTCCGTCCGCGAGCTCATGGAGATCGGGATCCAGCCCGACATTCTGATCTGCCGCACCGAGCGGCCGCTGTCCGAAGAGATCAAGCGCAAGATCGCCCTGTTCTGCAACGTCGACTTCGGCTGCGTGGTGGAGAGTCCCGACGTGAAGTCGATCTACGAGGTCCCCCTCACACTGCACGACCAGGGTCTCGACAAGGAAGTGTGCCAGCGGCTGCGCCTCGAGACCAAAGAGCCGGACCTGCGCAGCTGGGGCGCGATGGTGGACCGTATCCTGAACGCCTCGGAGCGGGTCAAGGTCGCGGTCGTGGGCAAGTACACCGAGCTCGCCGACAGCTACAAGAGCATTCACGAAGCGCTCGTGCACGGCGGCATCGCCAACGAGTGCGGCGTGGACGTGCAGTGGATCTCCTCCGATCGCTTCACCGATCAGGAGGCGGCGGGCGAGCTGCTCGGGTCCTACGACGGCCTGCTCGTCCCGGGAGGATTCGGCGTGCGCGGCGTGGAAGGGATGGTCGAGGCGATCCGCTGGGCGCGCGAAAACAAGCTGCCCTTCTTCGGCATCTGCCTGGGCCTCCAGACCGCGATCGTCGAGTTCGCCCGGAACGTCTGCAAGCTCGCCAACACGAACTCGAGCGAGTTCGAGCCCGAGTGCGAGAATCCCGTGATCTCGCTGATGCGCTCCCAGGAAGGGATCCAGGAGATGGGTGGCACCATGCGGCTCGGCGCCTACCCCTGCAAGCTCCGGCCCGGCTCCCGAGTGGCGCAGATCTACAGCACCGTGGAGGTGAGCGAGCGCCATCGCCACCGCTACGAGGTCTCGAACGCCTACCGGGACGTGCTCGCGGAGTTCGGCATGCGCTGCTCCGGCCTCTCGCCCGACGGCTCCCTGGTCGAGATGATCGAGCTGCCCGAGCACCCGTGGTTCGTGGGCTGCCAGTTCCATCCCGAGCTCAAGTCACGCCCCACGCGCCCGCACCCGCTGTTTGCCGGCTTCGTCGGCGCGGCCCGCCAGCATCGGCGCGCCGCACCGCCCGCGACGGGCCGGCAACCCAAGCCCTCGAGCCTCGCGAGCCTGCTGGACTGAACATGAGCCGACACTTCGCCGCGGCCCCGTTCCTGATTGCGGGGCCCTGTGTGGTCGAATCGGATGACCTGAACCTGCGCGTGGCCGAATCGCTCGCGGAGCTGGGTGCGAAGCTCGGCATCCACGTGGTCTTCAAAGCCTCCTACGACAAGGCGAACCGCTCGCGCCTGAAGGCGCCGCGCGGCCCGGGGGTGGATGGCGGCCTCCGCGCGCTCGAGCGGGTCCGGGACGCCACCGGCCTCCCCATCCTCACCGACGTCCACGACGTCGCGCAGGTCGCCGCCGCCGCCCGCGTCGCCGACGTGCTCCAGGTGCCCGCGTTTCTCTGCCGCCAGACGGATCTGCTCGTCGCCGCGGGACGCGCCAACCGGGCGGTGAACGTCAAGAAGGGGCAGTGGATGGCGGCCGATGCGATGGCCGGCTCGATCGAGAAGGTGCGGGCCGGGGGAGCGCCGGAGATCGCCGTCACCGAGCGCGGGACGTTCTTTGGCTACGGTGATCTCGTGGTGGACATGCGCAATTTCGCGCGGATGCGCGCCGCCTGCGGCGTCCCCACCATCTTCGACGCGACGCACTCGGTCCAGCAGCCGGGGCTGGGCAGCGAGGGCTCGAGCGGCGGGCTCCGCGACTTCGTGCCCCCGCTCCTCTATGCCGCCGCCGCCGCCGGCGCCGATGGCTTCTTTCTCGAGACCCACCCCGACCCCGAACACGCCCCGAGCGACGGGGCGACCATGATCCCGCTCGACCAGCTTCCCGGACTGCTCGGCGTGGCGCTCGACGTCTGGCAGCGCGCCCGCGACACGGTTCGGGCGTGACACTCCCCCTTCGCTGAGGACACTGCATTGGCTCGCATGACGCTCAGCGTTGCCCTCGCCAAACGCATCAAGGTGGTCGGGCTCGACGTGGACGGAGTGTTGACCGACGGCGGGATCTATATCGGCCTCGTCGCGCACACGCCGCTCGAGTTCAAGCGCTTCAACGTGCAGGACGGCCTCGGCATCAAGCTGCTGCGGTCGGTGGGCCTCGCCGTCATCCTCGTGAGCGCGCGGCCGTCGGAGGCATCCGAGGTCCGGGCCGAGGAGCTCGAGGTCGATGCCCTGCTGCAGGTGCCGCCCGACAAGAAGCGGCCCGCGCTGGCCGCCGAGCTCGAGAAGCGGGGCTTCTCGCTCGACCAGTGCGCGTTCGTGGGCGACGACTTGGCGGACCTGCCGGTCCTGCGGTCGGTCGCGCTGCCCATTGCCGTCGCGAACGCGACGGAGGAGGTGAAGCGGGCCGCCCGGTTCGTCACCTCCGCCCGGGGAGGCTGGGGGGCAGTGCGCGAAGTCGCCGAGGGCCTGTTGAAGGCGCGCGGGGAGTGGAAGGGACTCGTGGCTCGCTACTTTGAGGTCCAGGATGTCGCACAGCGACGCACCGGAACTGGTTGAGCGCGGGCGCCGCGTCCTGAGCCTCGAGGCGGAGGCGATCCGCCAGGTGGCGGCGCGCCTCGGGCCCAGTTTTGCCGCCGCCGTGGAGCTCCTCCAGCGGACCCGGGGACGCATCATCGTCTCCGGACTCGGCAAGTCCGGCCTCGTCGCGCAGAAGATCGCCGCGACACTCACGTCGACCGGCACCCCGGCGAGCTTCCTGCACCCCGTCGACTCCCTCCACGGAGATCTCGGCATCGTAGGCGCCGGGGACGCCGCCGTCCTCCTCTCGAAGAGCGGTGCCTCTGACGAGCTGTTCGGGCTCGTGGGTCAGCTCAAGCGCCTCAGCGTGCCGATCATCGCCATCACGGGCGCGCTCGACTCGCTGCTCGCTCGCCAGGCCGACATCGTCCTCGACGCGGCGGTGTCCGAGGAGGCGTGCGACGAGACCCTCGTGCCCACCACGAGCACGAGCGCCGCGCTGGCCCTCGGCGATGCCCTCGCGGTGGCGTTGCTCGAAGTCAAAGGCTTCGGTCGCGAGCAGTTCGCCGCGCTCCACCCGGGCGGCTCGCTTGGACGCCAGCTGCTCCTGCGCGTGCGCGACGTGATGCTGACCGACGAGCTGCCGACGCTCCCGCCGGACCGGCCCATGCGGGAGTGCGTCGTGCTCCTGGCCCGGAAGCGGGGCACCGTGGCCGTCGTCAACGGCACCGGCAGCCTCCAGGGCGTGGTCACGGCGGGCGATCTCACGCGCCTGATGGAGCGCACCAGAGAGTTCCTCGATACGCCCGTGCGGGACGTGATGACGCGCGCGCCCAAGACCACCACGCCCGACGAGATGGCCGCCGCGGCCTTGGGCCTGATGGAGCGGCACGGGATCATGGCGCTGCCGGTGCTCGACGGCGGGGCCCGGCTCGTGGGCATGGTGCACCTGCACGACCTGATGCGCGCGGGTGCCGCATGAGCGGGTGGGCCCTGTTCGCCGCGGCTCCGCTGGTCGCCGCCCTCGCCTGCCGCGACGGCGGCCGCCCGATGGCGACCGTCTCGCCGGCCGATTCAGCGGATCAGGTCCTCATCGGGATGTCGCACTACGTCACCAACAACGGCGTGCAGCGCGCGCGGGTGCGGGCCGACACCGCGTATTTCTATTCGGCGACCCAGTCGGCGCTGTTGCGCAACGTGCACATCACCTTCTACGGCCTGGCCGGCAACGAGACCTCGTCCCTCACGTCCAAGGAGGGGACCTACGACTGGCGGACGAGCGACATGGAGGCGCGCGGGAGCGTCGTCGTCGTGACGACGGACGGCCGCACCCTCCGCACCGCGCAGATGCACTTCAACGAAGCCAAGAACGAGGTGACGAGCGACGGGGCATTCGTGTTCGACAGTCCTGACCGCCACATCGAGGGCGAAGGGTTCACGTCCGATCCCGAGTTCAAGAACGTCGTCGCCAAGCACCCGAAGGGCACGGGCGGCGGGTTCACGCTCCCCGACCAATGATCGGTGCCATGCTCACGCTCGCCCTTCTCCAGCACCCGTCAGGCCGCTCGCAGGCGCCCCCCCGTCCCGTCCAGGGGCGGGACACGACCGCGGGCCGGCCCTGCAAGATCGTGGTCGACACGGTCGGCCACTACGGGCGGCAGGTGGAAGTGCGGCCGGGCGAGACGAACCTGTTCGCCGGCGGCGGCGTGCGCGGCCACTGCCAGGGAACGGCCAGTACCATCACCGCGGACAGTCTGGCCTGGTACGCCGGGGAGGGGCGGCTCGACCTGCTGGGCGGCGTACAGATCCGCGATTCCGCCATGTCGCTCGACGCCGTGACGGTCAACTACTTCGTGCGGCAGGAGCGGCTCGACGCGCACAAGAACGTCGTCGCCGTGAGCCGCGCGAACGGGTCGGTACTGCGCGGACCGAACCTCGTCTACTACCGCGTGGTCCGCGGTGTCCGGGATACGATGGAGATGTACGCCTCGTCGCGACCCACGATCGAGTACCGCAGCGTCGGTGACTCGGGCGAGCCGTACATCATCGTCGGCGATCGGGTGCGCACGAAGGGCAACGACCGGATGTGGGCGGGCGGCAGCGTGACCATCGACCGCAGCGACTTTGCCGCGAGCGCCGACTCCATGATGCGTGACGAAGCGGCCGGACGCAGCGTGCTGGTCGGCAAACCCCGCGTGCAGGGGAAGGGCCCGCGTGGCTACGTCCTCACCGGCCGCCGCATCGAGCTCGGCTTGAATGGCCGCGAGGTCCGTGTGATCAAGGCGCTCGGCGCCGGATCGGCCACCTCGACCGACTGGCACCTCACGGCCGACACGATCCACTTCCTCATGGAGCGCCGCAAGCTGCAGCGCGCCTTTGCCTGGGGAGACTCGACGCGCCCCCGCGCGGTCTCCACCCGCCACACCATCGAGGCCGATTCGCTCGCGCTCGATGCGCCGGACGAGGTCCTGACGGAGGCGCGGGCCTTCGGGCATGCGCTGTCCACCTCGCAGGGGGATACGACCGGCGACCCCTCGGCCGGACGCAACTGGA
>Ga0335084_10007601_pt1 | contig 10772 bp, 10 predicted proteins | sample Lox_Sample_44_FD_206721 | JGI IMG/M metagenome (GOLD analysis project Ga0335084, IMG submission 206721) | Soil microbial communities from Loxahatchee National Wildlife Refuge, Florida, United States - Lox_Sample_4.4 | ecosystem: Environmental > Terrestrial > Soil > Wetlands | place: USA...
GTCATGAAGGTCGGGTTCATCGGGCTGGGCATCATGGGCGCCAGCATGGCGTCCAATCTGCAGAAGGGCGGCTACGAGGTAGTTGTCCACGATATCCGGCGCGAGGCGGCGGCGGCGCATCTGGCCTCGGGAGCCACCTGGGCGGACACGCCGCGCAAGGTCGCCGAGGCGACCGAGGTGGTGCTCACGTCGCTGCCCGGGCCTCCCGAGATGGAATCGGTTGCCCTGGGTCAGGACGGCCTCCTCAGCGGCATGACCCGGGGCAAGGCCTACTTCGATCTCACCACCAATTCGCCGTCGGTGGTCAGGCGGGTGCACGGTGTCTTCGCCGAGAAGGGCGTGCACCTCCTCGACGCGCCGGTGAGCGGCGGGCCCAGCGGAGCGCGCACGCGCAAGCTCGCGCTCTGGGTCGGCGGCGACAAGGACGTATTCCTCAAGCACAAGTCGGTGCTCGACGCCGTCGGAGACCAGGCCGTGCACGTGGGGCCCATCGGCGCTGGCTCCGTCACCAAGCTCGTGCACAACTGCGCGGGATACGCGATCCAGACCGCGCTGGCGGAGGTGTTTACGATGGGCGTCAAGGCGGGCGTGGAGCCGCTGGCGCTCTGGGAGGCGGTGCGGCAGGGAGCGCTGGGGCGCCAGCGCACCTTCGACCGGATGCCGCATCAGTTCTTCCGCGGCAAGTACGATCCGCCGAACTTCGCCCTGCGCCTGGCCCACAAGGACGTAAGCCTCGCCACCCAGCTCGGCCGCGAGCAAGGCGTGCCCATGCGCATCGCGAATCTGGCCCTGGCGGAGCTGACGGAGGCGCTCAATCGCGGCTGGGGTGAGCGCGACTCGCGGATCGCCATGAGCCTGCAGGAGGAGCGCGCCGGCGTTCAGGTCCGGGTGGAGGAGTCACGCCTCCGGGCCGCTCTCGATCGCGAGGGCCTGACCAACTAGCGCCTGTCGAAGCGGGACCCGGTCGCACGTCATAGGGATGGGCTCGGCGGTGTGCCGGCCTCTAACCCTATGACGGAGGGACATCATGAAATTCACGATCCTGGTCTACGAGAACGAATCGGACTTCAGCGCTCGCAGCGACGGCGCGCGCAAGGACGCCTACTGGGGCGCCTACCGCGCTTACACGCAGGCCCTGACCGAGGCCGGCATCATGGTGGGCGGCGCCGGGCTCGAGCCGCCGCCGCATGCCACGACGATTCGCCAGCGGAACGGCAAGCGGCAGGTCCAGGACGGGCCCTTCGCCGAGACCAAGGAGCAGCTCGGTGGCTACTACGTCATCGACGTACCGAGTCTCGACAAGGCGCTCGAGTGGGCGGCGCGCTGTCCGTCGGCGGCGAGCGGGGCCGTCGAGGTGCGGCCGAACCTGTCCATGTGAGCTACGCGGCGGCGGAGCTCGCGGCCCGGTCGTCCTACGGAAGGCTTCTCGCCTACCTCGCTGCCTGGTCGCGTGACGTGACGGCAGCGGAAGATGCCCTCGGCGAAGCCTTTCTCGAAGCGGTCGATGCTTGGCCGAGAGCCGGGGTGCCTGAGAAACCCGAAGCCTGGCTCCTCGCCGTCGCGCGACGGCGCCTCGTCGATGTGGCACGTCACGCGAAGGTCGAGGACAGGGCCTCCGTTGCGCTGCGCTTGGTGTTGGATAGAGCCGAGCAGGAAGCCTCGGCGAAAGCGATGTTCCCCGACGAGCGCCTCAAGCTGCTCTTCGTCTGCGCCCACCCGGCAATCGACGAGGCGGCGCGGACCCCCTTGATGCTGCAAACCGTGCTCGGTCTGGACGCGGCGAGAATAGCCTCGGCCTTCCTGGTGGCGCCCGCGACCATGGGGCAACGGCTGGTGCGCGTGAAGGCGAAGATCCGCGAGGCGGGCATCCACTTCGAGATCCCGGAGCCGCATGAGCTGCCGTTGCGGCTCGCGTCAGTCCTCGACGCGATCTATGCCGCATATGGCAGCGGCTGGGACGACGTGACGGGCGCCGACCCGCGTCGACAGGGACTCGCGGAGGAGGCGATCTGGCTCGGGCGGCTCGTGACGCGGCTTCGGCCGGGCGAGCCCGAGGCGCAGGGTCTCCTGGCCCTCATGCTCCATTGCGAAGCCCGACGGGGTGCGCGCCGTGATGCTGCTGGCGTATACGTCCCTCTGACGAGGCAGGATGTCGCGCTCTGGTCGCGGCCGATGATCGAGGAGGCCGAAGGCCTGCTGACGGCGGCGTCGGCGGCGCAACAGCCCGGCCGCTTCCAGCTCGAGGCCGCGATCCAGTCGGTGCATGCCCAGCGCGCCCTGACGGGCGGCACGGATTGGGAGGCCATCGCACTGCTCTACGAAGGGTTGATCCGCCTCGCGCCGACCATCGGTGCGCAGGTGGGATATGCGGCGGCGCTGGCTGAAGCGCGGGGGGACGAATCCGGCTTGGCGGTGCTCGGGGTACTCGCTCCCGAAGTCGTTGCCGGCTATCAGCCCTACTGGGCGCTGAGCGCCCACCTTCTCAAGCGCCTCGGGAGGGCGGGTGAGGCTCGGCAGGCCTATGTACGGGCGACGGGGCTGAGCGAGGACCCGGCGGTGCGCGAGTTCCTCCGAGAGGGCTTTGACACGGCCCCAGAGTCCGCCTAGACTCCTGCCTACCCACATCGCCAAGGAGGGCGCCATGGCCGAGCGACTCATCTCCGGTGACAACCACATTGACCTGACCTACTGCCCGCCCGACCTCTGGTCGTCGCAGGCGCCGGCCAAGTGGAAGCTTCTCGTCCCTCGCGTGGAAGAGCTGGAGGACGGGCTCCACTGGTTCGTGAACGCGCAGGACAAGGGGATGTGGAACGGCGTCGGTCCCGGCTTCCTCAAGTACCAGAAGGGGTCCTTCGGCCATATCGATGAGATGAAGGACTACGGCTTCGAGTGGGACTACCGCCGGGGCGCCCAGCCGCGTCCGACCACCCCCGAGCTGCGGCTGGCCGACCTGGACCGCGACGGGGTCGAGGCGGAGATCATCTACGGCTGCCTGATGATCAACGACCTCATCCCGAGCGGCGAGCAGCGGGCGTGGGCGAATCAGGTCTACAACGACTGGGCGATGGACTTCGCCAAGCGCTCCGATCCCAACCGGGTATTCCCGCTCGCCATCGTTCCCAACAACGATCCGCTCGTGGCCGCCGCCGAAGTGCGCCGCTGCGCCAAGATGGGGCTCCGGGGCGGCGATCTCGCCTTCAAGAGCATGAGCCTGCCCCTCTACCATCACGACTGGTATCCGCTGTGGGAAGCCGCGGCCGAGTGCAATTTCCCCATCTCCTTCCATTCCACCGGCTTCAAGGGCATACGCACGCCCGACACTCCGGAGATGGAGAAGGAGTACATGATCCAGTGGCGCCTCGTGCGCTCCGCCCTCTTCCAGCTCGACACCATGGAAGTGTTCGTGTCGCTGATCGCGTCCGGCGCCTGCGAGAAGTACCCGAACTTCAAGTTCGTCCTCGGCGAATCGGGCGTGACGTGGCTGCCCTACGTCTTCGACCGGCTCGACACCGAGTACGAGGACCGCGGGCGCTCCCTCGGCTTCAAGCTCAAGCCCAGCGATTACTTCAAGCGCCAGGGCTATGTCACCTATCAGCAGGATCAGTACATGGAGCCGATCATCCCGCTCATCGGGGAGGACAATATCATCTGGGGCGCGGACTATCCGCACCCCGACTGTCTCTGGCCCGAGTCGCGGAAGTACATCGAGAAGAACCTCGGCACGCTGCCCGAGACGGTGCGACGGAAGATCACGTCGGAAAACGTGATCAAGCTGTACAACCTGCGCTAGGGCCGAGGCCTCGTCCGTCCGCATGAGCGACGCATCCCGCGCGAGCGCGCAAGGGCTCCGGCAGGTCGCGTATTTCGACTGCCCGGGTGGCGGCCAGGTGGTCGTCGACGGGCGTGTGGCGTACATCGCCCACATGAAGGCGCCGCACGGCACCACGCTCGTCGACGTGAGCGATCCCGCCGCGCCCCGGCAGCTCGCGACGATCGAGGTTCCTCCCGGCACGCACTCGCACAAGGTCCGCGCGGGCAATGGCCTCATGCTCGTGAATCGCGAGGCCCAGCCCGCGCACCAGCCGCCCGAAGGCGCGCTCACCGGGCTCGGCATCTTCGACATTTCCCAGCCGAGCCGTCCGCGAGAGATCACGTTCTGGAAGTGTGGCGGGGCGGGGGTGCATCGCTTCACCTTCGACGGGCGCTACGCGTATCTCTCGCCGGAAATGGACGGCTACCTCGGCAATATCGTCATGATTCTCGACCTGATCGACCCGACCCGCCCGCGGGAAGTCGGACGCTGGTGGATGCCTGGACAGTGGACGGCGGGCGGAGAGACGCCATCGTGGTCCGGCCGGCACCACCGCTGCCATCACCCGATCCGCCTCGACAATCGCCTCTACGTCAGCTACTGGCACGGTGGCTTCGTGATTCTCGACATCGACGACATGTCCAGGCCCAAGTACGTCTCGGGGCTCGACTGGAGCCCGCCCTTCATCACGCCCACGCACACGGCGCTGCCGCTACCCTTCCCGATTCACGGCCGCCGGCTCATGATCGCCGCCGACGAGGACGTGGCCAAGCTCGAGCCGGGCCCGCCGTCTTTCCTGTGGCTGGTCGACATCACCGACGAGCGCCGCCCCGTTCCCTTTGCGAGCTTTCAGGTGGCCGGCGTCGACGGCCAGCCGCAGCCGGAGTTCACCGGCTGCCATCAGCCGTGCGAGCGCGTGACGGGGACGGACATCCCCGTGGCCTGGTTCGCCCACGGCCTCCGCATCGTGGACATCGCCAAGCCGCATTCGCCCCGCGAAGTCGCGCACTTCCTGCCCGAACCGCCGCAGGGACATTCCCGCGTGTCCAGCAATGACGTGGAAGTGGACGAGCGCGGACTCCTCTATCTCATCGACCGGGGGCGCGGGCTCCACATTCTCGAGCGTATCTGAGGTATCCTCACGCCCATGGCCCTGACAAGCGACGCGGTGTGGACCACGGAAGACGTCAAGCTGTCCGGAGCGACGATACGCCTGAGGAAGGGGGGCACGGGGGATCCGCTGCTGTTGCTGCACCACGATATCGGCAGTCTCGATGACCTGCCTTTCTACGCTGCTCTCGCCAGGCGCTTCACCGTCTACCTGCCGTCGCATCCGGGTTACGACGGATCGGAGCGGCCGGCGTGGATGCGCGGCGTCCGCGACATCGCGGTGATGTACCAGTCGCTCCTCGCCACGCTCGAGCTGACCAAGGTCACCCTGATCGGGCTCGGCTTCGGCGGCTGGATCGCCGCGGAAATGGCGACCATGTCGCCCTTGGCCTTTCGCCGCCTCGTACTGGTGGGAGCCATGGGAGTGAAGCCGAAGCAGGGTGACATTCTCGACCAGGCGCTGCTCAGCTATATCGCCTATGTCCGCGCCGGCTTCGAGGATCAGGGTGCCTTCGATCGCCTCTACGGCACCGATCCCTCGACGCCCCAGCTCGAGCAATGGGACCTGAACCGCGAGATGACGTTCCGGATCGCGTGGAAGCCGTACATGTACAACCCGACGCTGCCGCATCTGCTGGGCGGCGTGCGGGCCCGCTCGCTGGTCGTGTGGGGACGCGGCGACAAGGTCGTCCCCCTCGAATGTGGCGAGGAGTATGCGCGGGCTCTGCCGGGAAGCCGGCTTACCGTCGTCGAGAAGTCGGGTCATTTCGTGGACATGGAGCAGCCCGAGGCGCTCGCGAAGCTCATCAGCGAATTCGCCGCCGAGTCGTGAGGCGGGGCGGGCCCGTGGCGGCCCGATTCTGACCGGGAGACCAGCATGCACCTCATGTACTTCACCGAGCAGCCGATGTCGGCCTATCCCGTCGCCGCGGGGAAGGAGTTCGGCGCCACCGCCCTCATGTTCTCGAACAAGAACTTCGATCCTGTCGCGGGCAGCCGCCTCTACAACGAATACCTCGAGCACTACAAGCTGGCCGAAGAGGTGGGGTTCGACGGCATCATGCTGAACGAGCACCACAACGCGCCGTTCTGCATGCAGGCCAAGTGCAATGTCTTCGCGTCGATCCTGGCCGCCCTGACCAAGCGCGTGAAGCTGGTGCTCCTGGGCAATCCGCTGCCCTTGGCTGACAACCCGGTGCGGCTCGCCGAAGAGCTGGCCATGATCGACATGGTCTCCCGCGGCCGGCTCGTCTCCGGCTTCGTGCGCGGCGGCGGCCAGGAACAGCTCGCCACCGGCGTCAATCCCGCCTTCAATCGTGAGCGCTTCGAAGAGGCGCACGAGCTGATCATCCGTGCGTGGACGCAGCCGGGTCCCTTCCGCTTCGAGGGCACCCACTATCAGCACCGCGTGGTCAACCCGTGGGCGCTCCCGCTCCAGAAGCCGCACCCGCGCGTGTGGATTCCCGGCGTGCTGAGCAAGGAGACCATCATCTGGGCGGCCCGCCAGCGCTATCCGTACATCGCGCTGAGCACCGCCATCGACGCCACCAAGAAGATCTGGGAGCTCTACGACTCCGTCGCCGCCGAAGCGGGCTACACGTCGGGGCCGGAGAATCGTGGCTATCTCCAGCGCTGCCACGTGGCCGAGACGGAAGAGAAGGCCATGGCCAATGCGCGCCAGTTCATGTGGATGCAGGGCGAGTTCACCGGTCTCGCGCATCCGGTGTGGTCCACTCCCTCGGGCTACTTCTCGCCTTCGTACCGCAAGGCCTTCGTCGAGTTCGCCGTCGGCCGCGGGGTGAACCCGCGGGCGGCCACCTTCGAGGACCAGATCCGCGATCAGCAGATCATCGCGGGCACGCCCAAGACGGTGATTCCGAAGATTCGCCGGCTGCTCGAGGAGACGCGCCCCTCCATCATGGGCTTCTGGAGCAGCGACGGCTTCGTGAGCAATGCCGACGCCACCACCTGCATCCGCCTGCTCGGGCAAGAGGTGCTGCCCGCGGTCCGGGAAATAGGAAAGGAGCTCGGCCTCTGGAGTCCGTTCGAGGCCAATGCTCCAGTGAGCATCAAAGAACCGGCACCGGCCGCCGCCTGAGGAGGGGAAGCATGCGATTCGAAGGTCGAGTGGCGCTCATCACGGCAGCGGCGAGTGGAATAGGCCGCGCCACCGCTGAGATCATCGGCGCCGAGGGTGGCACTGTCGTCGCGGTGGACGCCGACGAGGGCCGGCTGAAGGACGCGGTGGCCGCCATCCAGGCGACGGGCGGCCGCGCGCATGGGCATCGGGCCGACGCGCTCGACGCGAGCCAGGTGGACGCCGTGGTGGAGCGTGTCCTGCGTGAGCACGGACACATCGACATCCTGGTCAATGCGGTGGGCGGGAGCACCATCATTTCCCGGCCCGCCGCCACCGTGGACGAGCTCACGCTCGCCGAGTGGCAGCAGCTCCTGGCCTTCAACCTCGACGGGACATTTCTCTTCTCTCACGCTCTCGCACCCGTGATGAAGCGCCAGCGTGGCGGCAAGATCGTGAACATCTCGTCCATCGCGGGCAGGGGTATCAGCGCGAGCAGCAGCAGCGCCTATGCCGCGGCCAAGGGCGGCATCATCGCCTTCACCAAGAAGCTGGCGCTGGAGTTGGGGCCGTTCGGCGTGACGGTGAACGCCATCGCCCCCAGCATGACTTTGACCGAGCGCATCCGGCCGCGGTGGGAGAAGCGGTCGGCCGAGGAGCAGGCGCAGGAGGTCTTCCGCACGCCGCTCCGCCGCATGGCCGAGGCGCGCGATCAGGCACGGGTGATCTGCTTCCTGGCCTCCAGCGACGCGGACTTCGTCACCGGCGTGACCATCGATGTGACCGGGGGCATCTAGCAGGCCGCGGGCCCATCGGCATCGTGCTAGAGTGCCGGGCACCGCGCGAGGAGTGAAGGCATGTCCACCCATCGAGAGGAGATAGCCGCCATGGGCGATACAGCTCTCAATATCCCGTCGCTGAAGGACAAGGTGTCGCCCGAGGAATGGGGGGTGCGGGTGGATCTCGCCGCCTGCTACCGGCTGGTGGTCCGCTACGGCTGGGAGGATCTGGTCTTCACGCACATCACGGCCCGAGTGCCCGGCACGAAGGACCAGTTCCTGATCAATCCATACGGCGTCTTCTTCGACGAGATCACGGCATCCAGCCTGGTCAAGATCGACCAGGACGGCCGGAAGCTCGACGACTCACAGTTCCCGGTCAATCCCGCGGGCTTCATCATTCACAGCGCCATCCACGGCGCGCGCCACGACGCCAAGTGCGTGCTGCACACGCATACTCCGAACGGGGTGGCGGTGTCGACGCAGCGGGCGGGCCTCTTGCCGATCTCGCAGCATTCGATCTCCGTGCTCGCGAGTCTCGGCTATCACGACTTCGAGGGACCCGCGCTGCGTGACGACGAGAAGCCGCGCCTCGTGGCGGACCTGGGCGACAAGAACTCGCTCATCCTGCGCAATCACGGGCTCCTCACCGTGGGCGAGACCGTCGCCGAGGCCTTCGTGTCGATGTACTACCTCGAGACCTCGTGCGCCATCCAGGTGCGCGCGCAATCCGGCGGTGGCGAGCTCATCCCCGTGCCCAAGGAAGTCATCGACGACTCGTACGCGCGGATGCAGAACACTCAGCGGCCGGGCGGCGGCAGGGGCGGGCTGGTGTGGCCGGGGCTGCTCCGGCGCCTCGATCGCATCGATCCCTCGTTCCGGAACTGATCGCCGACCGAACCGGTATGGCCATCGGGGACACAGCGGTCTCGATCGTCATCGACAAGCTGGCGGACGGGCCACGTCCGCCCGCGGCGGCCGGCGGCGCGTGGCCCAATAGGCTGCACACGCGGGTGGCCGAGCTCGTGGCCACCATGGGCCCCGCGCCGTGGTCGAAGCGCATCATCGCCGACGAGCGGCAGCTCGTGACCCTCATCGCCAGCGCCCCCGGGGGCGGCAATCGCCCGCACTGGCACCGGGAGTTCGACGAGTGGTGGGTAGTCCTCGAAGGCCGTCTGGAATGGGAGCTGACCGGCGGCACCGTCTTCCAGGCGACCAAGGACGAGATCGTCTGGGTGCCGCGCGGCACCGTGCACCATATCCGCAACGTGGGTGATGGCCTCTCGCTGCGTCTGGCCGTGGCCATGCCCCCAGCCAACCACTACTACAGCCCGTGCGAGCAGTGCGGCTACGCCGACGACGGCCCGCGAGAATGGTGCGCGTGACGGACGCCGCCGTGGGTGATCGAAGCGCGGGCGACACGTCCCGCGAAGACCGGAACCAGTCCGTCCGCCGCCGATGCGATGCCTGGCCTCCTCGATGGCAATCCGATCCTCGACGCCATCACGCAGCGCGGGAGCTTGGCGGTCCTCCCGCGCGGATTCCCTTGCCCGCCACTGTGCTCTCGGCGCGTCGGCCATGAGAGTGTCACGGAGGGGGAGATGAAGGGTCGGGTGGCGGTGCTGCGGGCGTACGGTGGCGAGTTTGACCTGCGCGAGTATCCCGTGCCGGAGGTCGAGCCGGGCGCCATGCTGGTGCGGCTCACCCGGGCAGGAGTGTGCGGCTCCGACCTGCACATCTGGCGCGGCGAGATGAAGGAGACCTACGGCGCCAGCCCGCAGGATCTCACCTTCGGTCACGAGATGTGCGGGCGCGTCGAGCGCCTGGGCGCGGGCGTCACCGCTGACTCGATGGGCCAGCCCCTTCGTGAAGGCGACCGCGTCACCTATCTCTACTTCTTCCCCTGCGGCCGCTGCCCCGTCTGTCTCCACGACGAGATGGGCAGCTGCCCGCGCAAGGCCCGGGCCAACCGGGTGGCGGGGACGCCGCCCTACTTCAACAATGCTTACGGCGACTACTACTATCTCCGCCCGGGCCATTTCGTCTTCAAGATTCCCGACGAGATCTCGGACGACATCGCCACGCCGAGCAACTGCGCGCTGTCCCAGGTGCTCTACGGTCTGCGGCGGGCGGGTCTTCGCGCGGGGCAGTCGGTGGTGATCCAGGGGGCGGGTGGCCTCGGCATCAACGCAGTGGCGGTGGCGCGCGACATGGGCGCCGATCGCGTCATCGTGATCGACCGTCTGGCCGAGCGCCTCGAGCTGGCCCGCGCCTTCGGGGCCGATCACACGCTGAGCGCCGCGGAGCTGACCACGGCGGACCGGCGCGTGGAGGCGGTGAAGGAGCTGACGGGTGGATTCGGCGCGGACGTGGTCGCCGACCTCGTCGGCTACCCCGACGTGATTCCCGAGGGGCTGCGCATGCTGCGGGGCGGCGGCTGCTACCTCGAGGTGGGCAGCATCGCTCCCGGCAATGTCTTCTCCTACGACGCCACCGCGCTGGTGCGCGGCAATGCGCGCCTCGTGGCCACCTCCAACTACTCGCCGTGGGCGCTCGAGCAGTCGCTGACGTTCCTGCGCCGCAACCTCCGCCGTTTCCCGTTCGAGCGTATCGTCTCGCACGTCTTCCCGCTCGAGCGCATCTCGGAGGGATTCCGCCAGGCCGACTGGCTGCGGCACCAGAGCGGCGCGGGCAATATCTCCCGCGCCGCCATTTCGATGTGAAGGCGTAAAGCCGTGAACCGCATCCAGGGGAGGATGACTCCATGAACTACACGCGCATCTCCGCCGACTGCCACATCGATCTTCCCTGGATACCGCCGGACCTGTTCACGTCGAACGCCAGTGCGGCCATGAAGCCGCGGATGCCGTACGTCACCGATGGACCGGACGGGCCTTACTGGACCTGCAAGAACGGCACGTCCTTCGGCCTCATGAACGGCGTGGGACCCGCGGGCCAGAAGTACGTCCCCGGCATGCACCACCGGGTCGACATC
>Ga0335084_10007602_pt1 | contig 10772 bp, 9 predicted proteins | sample Lox_Sample_44_FD_206721 | JGI IMG/M metagenome (GOLD analysis project Ga0335084, IMG submission 206721) | Soil microbial communities from Loxahatchee National Wildlife Refuge, Florida, United States - Lox_Sample_4.4 | ecosystem: Environmental > Terrestrial > Soil > Wetlands | place: USA: Florida...
TCCCTTTATAATTAGAAAAGACGTTCTCAATTTCTCGCAAGAGTTTCATTCGTCCCCGCCATTCATTTTTGTTCGGACAAATTGGGTAATCTTATTAATGCTGTCAAAATTCTCCAGGGAAAGCTCAACAGGGTGAATGAGAATATCAAACGCCATCGTGCATTCCTCGATCAGTTGCACCGCAAAAACGGAGTCTATCAGTCCACCTTCGATTAACGACTCGTCACCCTGAAGGATCATGGATGATGCCCCGGCCTCTTTCTCTGAGGAGATAATTCCCGTGACTATTTTCCTTACTGTTTTTTCAATATCAGCCAGTTCCATTCGATTCCCCCGATGCTCCAAAACGGAATGTGACGAGATCCCCTTAAAATATCTCCCTCAATTTAAAGAGAGATCTATTTATGAGTCCTGGCAAACACGATAATAATTTGTATTTCATCGGAATATTCAAATTCTTTCTTATTTCTTTCCGGGCTTCCTGAGGTCTTCCGAGACGAAGGAGCTCTCTTATGAGACTCTGACGAACTTGGTGGTTGACCCTCTGATATTCTTCGCGATGGTCTTTCAAATACTCCGTATCCCTCCCCCAAACTCTTTCAAGCAGTTTGATTCGAGCATTGAGAAAGGTCACATGATCAAGCTTGGTAAGCTCCGGCCCCTCATGCCGATTAGCAATGGAAGTTTCGCAATCGAGATAAGCAGCTAATCCCTTTCGTGCCAACTTCCCTACGAATTCCCAATCTTCTCTCGTTGGGAGGTCTTCGGGATATTTTGTGTCCTCTTCATGCTTGGCCCCGCGCCTATATATAAGAGTAATGACTGAAACCAGCTCTCTCTCCATTTGTTTCCCGTAGAGGTCCCCGATGTGGACCATAAAATCGTTAGTCCCTTCCGGGAGGGGGGCGACGGATGAAAAAGGAACTCCGGGACCCAAAATATGTTCGGCGATGGAGGGGTCCTTGTTCAAGTAAGATAAGAACCGGTTCCGCTCCATGCCTGACGAGTATTTACATGCGAGGTCGGTAAAACAGAATAGCACATCGGGTCTGGCTTGGAGCAAGGCACGTTGAAGTCTTATTTTTCCCGGCATCCACTCATCGTCCGAATCCAAGAACCCAACCAAAGGGTTATGAGCCATTTTGATTCCTTCATTTCGAGCTCTTCCCGCTCCACCGTGAGAAATGCGCCGGTAAATGATCCTGTCCTTGTAATGACCGAGGACTTCCTCCGTCCCATCGGTCGAACCATCGTCAATCACGATGATTTCGTCATCCGTTGTAAGCTGTGGTATAATTGAATCGATTGCACGACAAAGCATTCCACCCCGATTATACGTTGCTATAATTACAGATAAATTTAACTTAATGGACTCCATATCTGCACTTGCAATTTTAGTAGAGTTTCTCCATCTAGGTCGTATTCATGGTACTCCTATAGACATCCATGTAATCCCCGGCCATCCTTTCTGAAGAAAAATGGTCTCTTACTTGTTGGTATCCCTTCTGCCCCATCTCCTTGGCAATCGACCGGTTTCTTAAGAAATAAAGAACAGCCTTTCTGATCCCTTCCGCGTCTCCAGGCTCTACGAGAATACCATTCTCTCGATTGATCAATGAAGGAACTTCCCCTACCCGGGTCGCTACGATTGGAAGCTTAGACGCCATGGCTTCTAAAAGCACCATCGGAAAACCTTCCGTAAAGGATGGAAGGACAAACAAATCCATAGCGCGATATAAATCAGGGACATCGTTCCGAATCCCGGTAAAAACAATGCCTGAAGAATTAAATTCTTGTTGTAACTTTGATTTCAAAGGACCATCCCCAACAATGATAAACATGGTTCCTGGAACCTGTTCCAAGATAGTCTTTGCAGCCATCAATAGAATTCTATGACCTTTTTCGGATGAAAGTCTTCCGACTGTTCCCACCACAGCCGAACCATTCGTTATCCCAAGTTCCTTCCTGATATCTTTTCCGGATTGCCCGATATCAAAGCGGTTCATTGAGATTCCATTCTGGATCACCGTCACCTTCTGGGACGAAATTCCGCTTTCGATAAGTTTTCCTTTTATGCCTTCGGAAACCGCGATGACTTTGTCAAACTTGCGCAAGAATAACCGATCCAGGGCCGCATAAAATTTCATCCTGGTCTCGTCTCCCAGCCAGTTGTGGCAGGTGGAAACATGCACAGTTGCTAAACGATAATTGGCGAAGAAAGAATAGAGATCTGCCTTATATCCGTGGCTATGAATGATGTCTATCTCATTCTGCCGGATGAATCTTCGCAGCTGCATCACGGCTTTGAGATCGAACCTACCCTCACATGGGAGAATATGTGTTTCGATGTTGTTTTTCTGGCAGACTTCTGCAATCTCCAGATGAGAGTTTCTAAAATTATTAAAAACCCCGACCACCGGCCGGCACAATTCGCTTTCCTTCAGCTCTCTGGCGAGTTGTACCAAGACATTCTCCCCTCCAAAATATCCACCACTACTAATCAACTGTAAAATGTTTAAACGTTTCTTAACTCGTTCCACAGAACGGCGGGACCTCACTGCCGTGGTTCTCTCCCAAGAGTTGGAATCAACATGATCCTGGAAGGGTGTGGGGTGCCTTCCTTCCCGTCCCCACCTCAGACCTCTGGCTTATGATCTTCTGCCTCCCACGTTCACCCTTTCCCCGATGGCACTTGGGTAGTCGAACGAAACTTGTTCTTCCTTTCCCTTGACTTGATCCTTAATCCGCTTGACATGCCCTCGGCCTAATCCTTTCACTTCACATCCAAGTTCAAAGTATCTCTTGATTTTGTCATCGTCTAAGATACCGAAGCAGTCAATGATCGCCATCGGTCCACCCGCATTTTTCACGACCTCGTCCGGATCAAGATCCAAATAATGTTTGTGCCGAACGGCGAGAACGGCCGCGTCTATGCCATGAAGCGCCTTTTTCAAATCCTGTTCTACACGAAGATCTCCTAGTTTCTCTTGTCCGCGGAAAAATCTCTTTAAACTGTGCGAAGACGCCGGATACTCATCCTGTTTCTCGAATTCCCACCAGTGGAGCACGTAAGGGTCGTGAACCCTTAATTCGGCTCCCATTTCCGTCAGCCGTCGGACGATCAATTCAGAACCACTATAGCGAGTATCTCCTACATCCTCCCGATACGATGCGCCAAGAACCAGAATCTCAGCAGAGGCAATCGGCCGTCCCATATTCCGGAGACCATCGCGGGCCAGTTGGGCGACATGAAGTGCCCTGGTATCGTTGATGTCAACCGCAAGAGGCGTAATCTTGAAAATATCATCTTCAAAACCATGGATGTGGCGATAGGCCCATAGGCCCAGACCGCCATCCTTCGGAAGGCAATAGCCCCCGATCCCAGGACCGGGAAAGATGATATTACTGTGGGTTGGGCGGACCTTGATGGCGTTGATCACCTTGATCAGGTCCACCCCGTTTCGTTCCGCAAAAAGGCTCCATTCGTCAAGGAATGCCAGAATCGTCGCCCGGAAACTGTTTTCAACAATCTTTGTTGTCTCGGACTCGATCGGGCGATCGAGTACCGTTAACGGAAACTTTTCAGTATGGATGACTTCTTTCAAGAATTTCACCACTCTGCCGGTGGCCTGTTCGTTGACCCCACTGCAGACTCGCCAAAAATCTCGAATACTCGAAACGTAGTTCTTCCCGGGCATCACCCGCTCAAAACTGTGTGCAAGAAGCGGATCACTTTTGATGCCCCGCTTCCGAAACATCTTTCTTATAATCGGGTAAGCCACTTGTTCTGTCGTCCCGGGGGCCACCGTCGTCTCGATCAAAACCAGCGCATCCGCGCTGATCTGCTTGCCTATAATCTCCAACGATTCTTCCAAGGCATTCATCTCCGCCCGGCCATCGCTGATATTACCCAGTGCCTCCTTCAGATAATCACATTGAACATCTACCACCACCACATCGGCAAGCTTGAGTGCATCGTACGTAAACGTAGCAATCAGCGTCCTTTTTTCGTTCACGCAGCGGTCGATCAGCAAAGGAACCTCCGGATCTTCTGAGCTGACGGGTGAAATCCCGCGATTGAGGAGCGGTATTTTCCAGAAACTCCGAGTGCTCGGCCTCTGCATACCAATAACGAATTTTGTAGGATTGCCCTTCTTATCGGTTGCATCGGCAACCACGGCCGCCATAACAGCTCCGACAAACCCTAAGCCCATCACTAAAACGATCTCCCGCCCCAAATCACGCTGGCTGTTGACGACCTCTTTCAGATGTTCGAATTCTTTTGAATAGTCTTCTGGACCTGGCAACTCAAATGTTTCTCCGGCTGGACTGATAGAATACTGGGACATGGCTGACTCCTTCGTCTAATAAGTAGTGGAATTTAAGGGCCTTGGCCTTCGTGCGTTCGACAGGAAGGAATGCTAAAGAGCCGAAAGGGATTGATCACGTCGAGTGGATTCTTCTTTCAAGAATCTCTCGAGGGCCTTTCCAAGGATACACTTGGAGTATCGCGACCAGCAGTTCTCCTTCCGGCAGTGACTCGTCTCTTCTTTTCCGTCCTGTTTCGTTTGATGAAATTCACAGGACAAACAATGTTTGATAATCATGGCTTTACCTCGGTTGATTGAGTTTATCGAGTTACTGACTAAGTAACTGAATGCAGGCTACCGCCCGTTCGAATTTGACTGAATTCTACTGGAATGGTTTACAATCTGAGCGTTTCGATCCAAGGCGATTACGGGGTTGAAGTCTATGACAAAAGATTCTTTCGATTTTCAGGCATCGATTTTGCCACAGACTTGTTAAGTTTTTAGAACTCTCTTGAGACTCCCTTAATCGTTCAGAAATCTCTGCGAACCCTTGGAATCCTTAAAATGCTTCCCCTACCCTAAGCCACTTTTTCGATCATTGAATAGTGAATCTCTACAGCCGGCTGATAGCCCATTAGGTTTAGAAGGATTCGTACGCGCTCACTATCAGAAATCCATCTTTCGAAGATGCCCAGCAGATCCTTTAATGGGCCCGTTTTAATCCTGATCATGTCATTCGCTTGGAAATGATACTTTAATCTCACAATCCCCTGAGGGTCGGTTCTCTTTCTGATGATCTCCACCGCTTCTTTAGAGATGGGTGTAGGATATTCCCCAAAACCCAAGACTTTTTTTACCCCCTTTGCCCACCTGACCAGGGGATAATTTTGGTCAAGATCAAACTTTCCAAAGATATAACCCGGGAAAAGGGGCTTTAAATCTCTATTCAACCTTCCGTTTTTCGACAGGAAGGTTTCCATCAAGGGGTTAAAAACCTCTACCCCTTTGGTCGAGAGATAAGACGTCGCTTCTTCTTCCTTCTTAGGTTTGGTTTGAATGACATACCAGAGATCCATATTCAGCTCCACGTTATAAATCGAATGAGTTGACGAGTGAAGGATGTGCCAATTCTAAATCATGTTCTTCCAAGACCATTAAACCTTAGTTCTTATAGTACTGATAATAGCGATAATACTCTGAAAAATATCGGGAGGGCCTATTATCGATTTGGTTAAAGACCACGCCGATAATCTTCTGTCGATCAATAGACTTGATCGCGCTTTGGACGGATTCTCTCGATGTATACCCGGCTCTCACCACCAGGATGACCCCGTCTACCATTTTCGACAGTAACGTTGGGTCGGCTGTCGCGATAATAGGCGGGGAATCGATCACGATATAGGTGGATTCTTCTGAGTCTCTGAGGCTTTGCAGAAGCTCTCCCATTTTTCTTGATCGAATGAGCTCTGAGGATTTCCGGGTTGCGGGACCTGCTTGAATGACTCGTAGTTTTTCTATCTCCGAATTTAGCAGAATCTCAGATAAGGGGACGCCGTCGGAAAGATAATTCGAAAGGCCTTTTTTGTTCTGGCATTTCTCCATATGAATGCCCGGCCTGCGAAGGTCTCCATCGATGAGGATGACATTGTTATGAATTTCCCTTGAAATAGCCACGGCTAAGTTCACAGCCACCAGGGTTTTCCCCTCTTGAGGCGCTGCACTCGTAACGAGAATTGAACGAGGAGCAGTGCCTGGGTGAAGAAAAATCTGCGTTTTTAGTTTTCGAAACGCTTCTGCGCCGAAGGAATGAGGTGGAACGATTAAAACGGGAGCCCCTTCCTTGGAAGGAGGACCCAACCCCTCTTTTTTCTCTTCAGATAATCTTAAGGGGGGCAGTTCTCTCTCCGGCACAGCCCGCTCTTCAACTACCTTAAGAGGGGGTTCTTCAAGCTTCATCCTTTTTTCTTCTTCCACCCTTTCCAGGGCACGATAGACTCGACTCATTGGTTTATCCTTTCATTTCATCTTTAACGGGATCGCCTCCGAGAATATCCCTATCAGAGGTAGCAAACGGACACTTTTTTGCAAATAGAAAAGTAGTAAGATACCGACGCCCATCAAAATAAAGATGAGGACCAAAATCAAAACCCGGCGAGACTTTTTCCTTATGTATAAATCCTTCGCAACCTCCCTTACCGACTTCTCATTAACCACTTTTTGATCGAGGGCGTATCCGTTCAATAACGCATTGTCACAAAGGATGTTTATCAATCGGGGAATCCCTCCCGATTTCAAATAGATCTCTTTAATAGCCTTCTCCGTAAAAATTTGCTCTTTTGCGCCAGCAACTCTCAATCTTTTAGCGATGTAGTCTCTGGTCTCTTTTTCGGAAAGGGGTAGCAAATGGTATCGTAAATTAATGCGCTGTCTTAACTGACGAAATCCCGGCTGGGAGAGTGTCTTATCCAGTTCTGGCTGTCCGAGCAGGACGATTTGGATGAGTTTCGACCTGGATGTCTCGAGGTTTGAGAGAAGTCTGATCTCTTCAAGCAATTCCGGCTTCAATCCCTGGGCTTCGTCGACGATTAAAATCACTCTTTCATCCCTCTGGTAAGCATGGAGCAGGTATCGGTGCAGGTTGTGAAGATATTCCCCTTTCGTCTTCCCCTGAACCCTTACCCCCAGATCTTTCAATATGTATTGAATGAAATCATCCACATTCAATTTCGGGTTGAACAGAAGAGCGGTTTTGGTGTGATCACCATCCATCTTATCAAGAAGATAATGGATCAGGGTCGTCTTCCCGGTTCCCACTTCCCCCGTGATGACGATAAATCCTTTTCTCTCCCTCACTCCGTAAAGCAGTTGTGCCAGCGCTTCCCGATGGTTCTCCCCCAGATAGATATATTCGGGGTTCGGCGTCACGTTAAACGGATTTTCTTTCAAGCCGTAAAATGATTCGTACATAGCGAATTCAAGAAAAAGAGACGGGTTTCCTTAGGCTGCTTTCTTTTCCTCCTCTTTCAGATTCATTAGGGAGGCCAGAACGGGCACGCCTAAATAAGTTTCTAAATCCGACACTTCATAAAAGGATCGGTCCATAGATTCCCGAAACCAGGCTAAACCCAAACCGACTGCCAGACCGAGGCAAGCCCCCATGGCCAAGAGGGTGTTCCGGTCCGGTTTAAACGGTTTTTCGGGAAGGCGAGCCGCATCTAAGACCATGAATTGCTCACCCTGTTGCTTCCGCTCAAGGTTCTCTGCCATTTGAGACTGATATTTTTTGTCCACGAGGGATTGATAATAAGTCTTGAGGAGGTCGTAATCTCGATTGAGTTGAACCATCTCTTGTTCGCGTTTCGGCGTCTCCTCAATCCTTCTCTGATAGAGCGCAATCTGCTCCTTTAAATTAACCATTTCCTCCTTCAACCGGTTCGCCTCTAACTGCGCTTCATTCAGCTGTGCTCGGTACTGAGTGAGCAGCCTTTCGGTAGCAGGGTCTGATAAGGAGGAAATCGCTTGTGAGTTCTTGTCTGCGGCCATTTCCTCCTGGAGCGCCTTCAGTTCCTTGAGACGTCTTTCCCTCTCCTCTTCCTGCTTTTTCACCCTGGGTCCGAGGTCCGCTATTTTCTTTTTCAGGTCCACCACGTCCGGGTGACTTGGGGTATACTTGGATTCGGCATTTGCCAGGTCCCTTTTCAGAGCATTTAACTGTGTCACGAGCGGTTCTTCTGGAGCACGCTCTGAACGAACATTTTCCCCCTGAGCCAGATTTTTTAAGGAAGCCCCTCGTTCAGATTGCCGGTCTATCAACTGTTCAATCTGATTCTGGAGCAGTACAATTCTATCCTCTGCGGCCCTACGATTATCGCTGGTCGTTTTATATTGCTGCTCTAAACGGTCAAGGACTCGGAGATTTGTTTCAAGTTGCTGCGGTAATTGTCCCATGTTCTTTTCTTTATACTGACGGACGGCACTTTCCGTTTTTTTCAGAGTTGTTTCCATCGTCTGGAGTTCTTTTCCGATAAACTGGACGGTCTCTCCCACTCGTGATTCCCTGAATTTTAGGTTTTCTTCGATGAAGAGGGAAGCCAATTTATTCGTGACCTTCATCACCGTTTGGGGTTCTTTTCCCTCAAAGGAGATGGAAAAGGCATTGGGGCGTTGGACTTTGATTTCGATCTTTGTCTTCATCATGTCCACGACCTCTTCCATGTGCAAATTGGTTAAAAGGTCCGAATAGAGGTTGAATTCCTTAATCACCTTCTCTAACCTTGTGCGGCTAAGAATTTCGTGGCTAATCGTGTTCAACCGCTCGGCCACGGGTTCAGTTAAGGTAGGCCGAACGTAACTCTCAGGTACCCGTTGAGCTTGGATCAGGATGACGGTGTTGGCCCGATATACTTTGGGCAGGTGTTTGTAAACGCCAATCGAAATGATGACGGAAAGGATGAATGGAATGATAATATACCATTTTCTCCTAAGCCCCATTTTGACATATCTCTGATAATCAAAAACTTTCTCGGTCTTACCCATCTTGGTTCTTGCTCCTCTCCGAATCTCTATCGATCAAAAAGCCAGGAGGCCGAAGTAGCAGCCCATGGCATTTCTTCCCCATCAATAACTCGGTCCAGTCGGCCCAGTTGACCGATAAGTCTCCCGGCCCATTAAACCCGGTTGAAAGCCAGGTTGAGCCAGTGTTACTCTGAACATTGCAAGAAACTGGTTGTAATCGTTCGTTGGAATATTCGAATTATTCCCTATGTAAGCAGCCTCCAGCGAAACAGCCAGCCATCGAAAAAGTAAATAAGAGGGCCCCCCCCGGATACTCCATTGCCAGGTTTTCTCGTTGGAAGAAGTAAATATATTTCTCGTCATGTACCCCGAAAGCCCAAGGTCAAGGCTCGGTGTCAGCCTGTGGTGGATCACCCCGTACCCCCCGTAGGTTTTATTAAACCCCAGATTCTGAGCTGTAACATAATCCTCCGTGTATCCTCCTTGAAGGGAGAGCGAATAGAAAGTCTTTTCTAATCTCTGGTTGAGGCTTAAACTGAAGAAGGGGCCCGATGACGTTGAACCTTGCTTAGGAACTTGCCACCACCACCCCCCTTGAAATAGACCATATAGCGTCGGGCTAAAATTATATTGGAGACCAAGGCTCGGATTGTAGACGAAGTAATCCACACCAGGAGATTGAAAATCCTGGTACTCAAAGCGGAAATCTCCAAAGACTGAGGTCCTCGGATCGAAACGGTATGTGTACCGGGGAACTACCCTATTCGTCAATTGATCCGGAGAAGTCTGATACGTGTTTAACGTAAGCGTATAATCTAAAGATATGCCGTTTCTAATATCGAACCAGTAGACGAGCCTGGGGTTTAAAGTATTCTCCATACTATCCTCGTATAGAGGGTTTTGATTTTCATAGATATTGTTTCGATAAAGGACGGAAAACATGTTTTCCCTTCCGAAACGATACTCGAGAGACGGCTCAACAACGTTTCGGAAATAGATCGCCTGGACCCCATGTATTGTGGAAAGATATTGTTGAGGGGGCAGGGTATTGCCAGTGTAATTCCCCTGGGCATCGTACTGTAACTGGCCGTAATATACATTCTCTCTTGCTGCATCCGATCGAACTAAGTAATCCCTTAGCCGAAAGGTCAGGTGAGGGCTCACCGAATACCAGGTGTCAAGCCTCCCTAAGGCACTCCAATAACTGAGTTCGCTATTTTTTGCGTAATAATTATATCCCCCGGAAAGATCCAGATTGATCCCGTAGTTCCCTGGCTTTAAATCGTAAACGTTCAACCCCGCGAAGGTGCTGGTAATATAATCATTTAATTTGTTCGGATTTGTGCTTAGTAAAATATTGTTGTTGTATTCTTCTTGGACCGTGAGATAGGGGTGAAATTTCAATAAAATATCACTAACATCCGCATGGACCAGGGAAGGAATTCCGCTGAAAAACAGTGCCAGGAGCCACCAGTTCATCCAGGCTTTCTTCCTTGGCTTGACAATTTTCTCACTTCTCATAATCCCCCCTCAATTCTACGCAAATGTGACATTTGAAACTTGGCGCTGAACCTTTTTCTGTTATTTTCATTTAAGGAACAAGAATGGTATCGCCTGCTTTTAGAATAACGTTTGAACTCCCCCCGCCCCCGCTCACAATCTTTTTGTAATTCACCGTAATTCGTTTTTCCCTTCCGTCTTCTTTCCGAAGAATCAAGATCTTTTTCGGATTTGCCCATTCTGTGAACCCACCTGCCATCGGAATAATCTGGGTTACGGTGGTTTCGCTGCGAATACGGTAAACCCCCGGATTTCTGACAGATCCGGAGACATAAACCTTGTAGCTGTTTGCTTCCATGACGGTTACGGATACGATCGGGTTCTCAATAAATTCCTTCAACTTTCTCGTCAACACTTCCTTGAATTGAACGGGAGTGAGGCCAGCCG
>Ga0335084_10007603_pt1 | contig 10772 bp, 13 predicted proteins | sample Lox_Sample_44_FD_206721 | JGI IMG/M metagenome (GOLD analysis project Ga0335084, IMG submission 206721) | Soil microbial communities from Loxahatchee National Wildlife Refuge, Florida, United States - Lox_Sample_4.4 | ecosystem: Environmental > Terrestrial > Soil > Wetlands | place: USA...
GGCATGCTGCTCGATGCGGCGACCACGCGCATATTCGAGGCCGTCCTCGAGCGCGCCCGGTTGACGGGCCGAGCGTAGGTTCTTACGGCGAAACTTTGAGGGAGAACTGAAAAGAAAATGGAAAACCGGAAACACGAAACTGGAAACCGGAACCTGGTCAATTGGCCGGTTTTCCATTTTCGGTTTTCGGTTTCCTGTTTGTCATTTTCTTCCTCTTTGGTTCCGGCTCTGCCGGGTTAGGCGTGGAGCGTCGGAGCGTGGGAGCTCTCTCACGCTCGACTCTCTTACGGAGGAGGATTCGATGGAAGCGCGTTACGAACTGTGGATCGGCGGTGCGCCGCGTCCTCCCCGTGCGGGTCGCTACTTCCCATCCACGAATCCGGCCAGCGGTGAACAACTCACCGAGATCGCACTCGGCGACCGTGATGATGTAGCGGCGGCGGTCGCCGCAGCGCAGGCGGCTTCCCCGGCGTGGCGCGATCGCAAGCCGATGGAGCGCGGCCGCATCCTGCTCGAGATTGCGCGCACCATTCGCGCGCAAGCGGCGGCGCTTGCCGAACTCGAGCAGCTCGAGACCGGCAAGCCGGCCTATCATGCGCCGTTCGAGATCGAGTTGGCGGCGCAGTACTTCGAGTTCTACGGCGGTTTGGTGAACGCGCTGCACGGGGAGACCATCGACCTCGGGCCGGGATACCACTCCTATACGCGCCGCGAGCCTTTCGGGGTCGTGGGCGTCATCACGCCGTGGAACGCGCCGATCAATCAGGCGGCGCGCGGCGTCGCCCCGGCGTTGGCGGCGGGGAACGTCGTCGTCGCGAAGCCGTCGGAGTTCACCTCGACGAGCACCCTGGCGCTGGCGCGTATCGCCGCGGATTGCGGTTTGCCGGCGGGCGCCCTCAACGTGATCACCGGCACCGGGGCGGAAGCGGGCGCGGCCATCGTCGAGCATCCGCAGGTGCGCAAGGTCGCGTTCACCGGTTCCGTGCGCGCCGGCCGGGAGGTTGGTCGGATTGCCGCCGAGCGCATCATCCCGCTCACGCTCGAGCTCGGCGGCAAATCGCCCAACCTGGTATTTGCCGACGCCGACATGGAGCAGGCCGTCCCCGGTTCGCTGCGCGCATTCGTCGTCAACGCCGGCCAGGTCTGCATGGCCGGAACGCGGCTGCTGCTGCAGCGGCAGATCCACGATGACTTCGTCACGGCGCTGAGCCGCGCCATCGAGACGGTCAAACCGGGACAGATGATCGGGCCGCTCACGACCGAAGCGCAGTACCGCAAGGTGCAGGAGTACTACGCGATCGCGCAACAGGAAGGCGCGACGACTGTTGCCGGGGGCGTGCTCCCCAACGACCCGACGCTCCAGGCCGGCTACTTCGTCAACCCGACGATCTACACGGGCGTGAAGAACGACATGCGCATCGCTCGCGAGGAGATCTTCGGGCCGGTGGTCGCGGTGATGCCGTTCACCGATGAAGACGAGGCGATCGCGATCGCCAACGACACGAGCTACGGGCTCGCCGCCGGTCTGTGGACGCGCGACCTCTCACGCGCGCACCGCGTTGCGGCGCGCCTCGAGGCGGGGCAAGTGTACGTCAACGAGTGGGTGACCGGGCCGGTGGAGACCCCGTTCGGCGGCTACAAGCAGAGTGGCTACGGCCGCGAGAAGGGCATCGAGGCCCTGCATCATTATACCCAAGTCAAGTGCGTGACCATCAAACTGTGAGGTGACGAAATGAGATTCGACCAGAAGAGCGTGATTGTGACCGGCGCCGCGTCGGGATTCGGCGAAGCGATAGCAACGCGTTTTGCCGCCGAAGGCGCGCAGGTCGTGGTGGCCGATGTTGACGTGGCGGGCGGCAACCGCGTCGTCGGCTCGATCAAGGAAGCCGGTGGCCAGACCGTGTTTGTGCGTACCGACGTGTCGAAAGCCGCCGAGGTGAAGTCGATGATCGACGCAGCCGTCGCGCAGTTCGGTGGGCTCGACATTCTCGTCAACAACGCCGGCTTCTCGCATCGCATGATGCCGCTGTGGGACCTCCCTGAAGAAGAGTACGACCGGGTGTTTTCAGTGAACACCAAGGGCGTGTATCTCGGCGCCAAGTACGCGGTGCCGGTGCTGCGCGAGCGCGGCGGTGGTGTGATCGTCAACACCGCCTCGATCGGGGCGGTGGCGCCGCGTCCGGGTGTGACCGCCTACAACGCCACCAAGGGCGCGGTCGTAACCATGACGCGTGGCCTCGCCATAGAGGTCGCGCCGTTCCGCATCCGGGTCAACGCCGTCAACCCGGTCGCGGCCGATACGCATTTTGTGAAGGGTGCATTGGGGATGGACTCCATGCCCGAACCGATTCGCCAAGCGGTGGTCCAAGGTATTCCCCTGGGCCGCCTCGCCGAGCCGCGCGACGTCGCCGCCGCGGTATTGTTCCTGGCCTCCGACGATGCCGAGTTCCTGACGGGTGTGTGCCTCAACGTCGACGGCGGCCGCAGCATCGGCTGAGGCAGGTACGCTCCAGCGCGCGCGTTGTAAACGCCCCACGTTCGTTCGTGTATGATTGTGGACGCTCACCCAACGGGAAGGAGTGTTTCGCCATGTCGAGACTCACGGCGATACGGCGTACGCGGCGGCGCGCGTTGGGTCGCGCATTGCTGATCGGCGCAGTCTGCATGCTCGGGCCGGCGTTGGCGCGCGCACACTTCATCCTGGTCACGCCCGATTCATGGATGTCGCAAGACAGTCTGGGACTTCCCGAAAAGCTCCGACCCTGCGGCGACGAAGGCGGGGGAACGCCGACTGGTAAGGTGTCCTTCGCAATCGCCTCTGCCGATCCACCCGCGAGCGCTCGGATGATCATCGCTCCGTCGGGTGGACAGTGCGGCGATGCGAATTTTCCGAGTTGTGAGTTCAACATGTCGGGGAGCAAGCTGAGGTGCAAGTAGGTTGCGCGGGAGCTGGGCTATGGTGCCGTGACCGCACCTCGAGATATTGACCGGCTGTCGGGGCGCGTCATCGAGACGTGGGACAGGCGGAGGTCGTTGATCTGCCGGTGAAAGAAAGTGGCGGCGCGTGGAATCGAACCACGGACCCAGGGATTATGAGTTCGTCAACAAGAAATTGTGGGCTAGTTTCGGCGACTTCTCCTGAGTAGTGTGGAGGCTTGTGCCGCAAGGGTTTCCCTCGCCATGCCTCTTGTGCTGAGTGGTGCCGAGAAGGTGGGAGAAAGCGGAGTTCGGGCCCGTCTGCACACGAACGGTACACAAATTCCGCTCGCACTCGACTTGTCACTGAAACGTGGGAAGTCCGCACCGGTGCGGGTTGACAGCCGCGGTCAATCCGCAGCTCCTCCCACAGCGCGACAAGCTGTAGCTGCCTACGCAGCATTCACTGTCAGGCGCGCCCGGGCGCGTGAGCGTGGCTTCGGGGTCACGACGATCCGGACGTCACGGCCGAGGGCGGTTAGAAAGCGAATGAGCCGCTCGGTGGAGAAGCCGTCCAGCTGGCCGTTCCGCAGGGCCGAGATCTTCGGCTGACCAACGCCGAGGAGCGTTGCCGCTTGCGTCTGCGTGAGCCGCCGGGCGGAAATAGCGTGGAGGATCTGCCGTGCGAGTTCGGCCTTTGCCAGATACTCTTCGGGATTGTCGAGGCCCACGTCGGCGAAGACGTTCGTGCTACCTTCGTGAACGACGATCGGCTTCGTTTTTCTCATTGCGTCGATCCTTCCTGCGCGGCGTGGAGCCGCGCCGCCTCCCGGAGGCGTGTCTTGATCAGCTCGACGTCCCGCTTGGGCGCCGCGATCCCGCGCTTCGACTTCTTCTGAAAGACGTGGAGGACGTAGACCGCATCGGCGAACCGAACTGTGTACACCGCACGGTAGGTGGCGCGATCGTAGTCCTCGACCACCTCAAGGATGCCGCCTCCGCCGAAGCCCCTGAGCGGCTTTGCTGCTTCATGTGTCTGACCTTGCTGTGCATAGTAGAGTACAAACCCGACCTTCTGCCTCACTCTTTTCGGCAGCGTCCGAAGGTCGTCCCGGCTGCTTCCTATCCACCGCACCCGCCTCACCGACCGCACGTTCGCCACCGCCTTCATATCCCATATCCGGGATAGAGCGGCAAGCGTCGTCAGAACCAGCCGCGACCCGTCCTCTCGCGACGCTCGACTCACTCCAAAGAACGCGCGACGCCCTGACTGGCGCGCGGCGAGACGGGTTTCATACCGGAGTTGGAACGAACATTCGGAACCGCACGGTGCTTCGCGAAGCATCCAGAAAACGCTTGGGTATACGACACTGTGAGGGAGAGAAGATCGCGGCCATTCCAAGGGATGACGCGCAATGCTTGACAGTCATCGGTGATACGTAGGAGCATCCGCACACTCGATGGTGTGGACCACGAAGCTGAGCGACGAGCTGATTGACCACGGAGAAGTATGCGCCGCGGCAGTTGCGGTATCGAGCGCGGATGATTGCTCGGAGTGACACGATGAACGCCTGTGCGCTGTCTGCCAGGCGATTCCCGGCATGAATGGGGATGGCCTAGCGCAGCAGCAAGGGCAGCGGGCGGCAGCATGACGCGATCTCAAGGGCAGATTCTTGCAGTCCTCGTCCTCGGCGTTGCCGCGCGCCTGTACGTCTCCACGCTCGGCTATACGCAGGATCTGAACTACACCCAAAGCTGGGTGCTGCAGTACCACGCGGGCGGGCGCGCGGCGCTGCTGGCCAACACAATCCAGATGTCCACGGTGCCGATCGCCCCGTTCGTCTTTGTCGCGCTGTCGCACCTGCCGTGTTCATTCAGAACGTCCCTCGCCGTCTTTCTCACTCTCATCGACGCCGCGGTGGCGGGCCTTTTGTGGTGGAGCGTAGGCGGAGTTGCTGCGGCGCTGTTCTTCCTGAATCCCATCTCGATTATCATCTCCGGCTACCAGCGCGTCACTGATAACGTCGCGTTGCTGTTTGGATTCGCGGCGGCGCTGACTTGGGACCGACGGCGCCCATTCAGTGCGGCGCTGTTGCTCGGCGGGTCGCTGCTGTGGAAGCATGATCTCGTGCTCCTGCCCGTGTGGCTGGCGCTGAAACCCTGGCCAGCCTCGCCTTGTCAGCGAGATCAAGGAGAGAGCGCCGGATGCTTGGCGACACCATCGCGCCACAGAGTATCGTGGTTGAGTGGCGCCTCGCTCTCTCAGGCCATTCTCTGCTTCGTCATCCCTTACGCGCTGTGGCTGGCGGGGCTGGCGCTCTACGATCCAACGCTACGGATTGTGACGCACATGGTGAACTACCGCTCGACGGCGAACGCGCCGCTCTGGTTCGCGTTCGGTGTGAGCAACCTCATGGGGCGGGTACCGTGGCTGTGGCTGTTCCTCGGAGCCATGCTGCTTTGCGGCCTGCGCTATCGGCGTTGCACGGCAGTGGAAGCATTTGCGGTGTACTGTTGCTGCTTGGTCGCCTTCTCGACGGCACTCGCGAATCACTATTTGGCTATCCCTCTGGCCGGGCTGGCCATCGGCTGGAACCGCTGGGCAGCGGCGTACACGTTCGTGGGGACGGTGTTTGAGCTGTCGTCAGATCAGGGGCTGCATATTGGGCTGCTTGAGGGGTGGTTGCACGTCTCGGGCGATGGGACCGGAGCCGTGCCATGGTATCGCCTGATGTGCCTGTGCCTGCTGCTGCACCTAGTGACGCGGAACGCGCCCCCAACGAAGCATGAAAATTCCAATGAAACACCCTCGCCACCTACGAACGCCTTACCGCCGTGCGCCTGATTGCGATTCCTAATGAGGCCCTCGCACCTGACCAGGCACGTCACGTGGTCGCCGCCTTCTTGATGCAGCGCGCCGGCGGGGTTCACGACCTGACAGGAGTGGACCCGAGCACCGGGATCTTTTGCGCCGTGCTGCTTCGGTCGGCTGTTCTCGACGGTGCCCTTGTGTGGCTGGTGGCCGATGACGCCGCCCTGGCTGAGCACCCCGACATTCTCCGGTCAGGGTTCCCGGTGTTCTTCTTCGACGAAATCGAGCGGCTCCGGGGCAAGACAGCCGAAGAGTTGCGGGCGCTCGGGCTGGTCAAGGCAGTCTTCCCGACCGGAAGGGTGCTGCAATGAGACCGTCGAGTCCCGAAGACAGGCTGCTCGACGTGCGCGAGGCAGCTGCGTTGCTCGGACTCAAGCCGGCCACGCTCTACCAGTGGGCCTATGAGCGGCGCATCCCCGTAGTGAAGCTGTTCGGCCGCGCGCTGCGGTTCAAGCTCAGCACGATCGAGAAGCTGATAGCGGACTCGGAGCGGCCGGCGCTGCGTGCGCTGGCAGACAGCCGACCCAACGCAGCGCCACGGGACAGGGGTTAGCTGTGGCGGGCCTCGGCAGCGGGGTGCGTTACCTCAGCCTCGGTGAATGCCGCGGGGTTTGGTTGCGGCCACGGCGTGCCTTCTTCGGAGAGGTGTTCGAGCCATCCGCCAATGGCAACTTTCAATTCCTCAATCGCCCCGGCTTCGGTCGGTGCCAGACCGCAGAGGCCGGAAGTTTCAACGCAGGTTGCAACGAACTCCGCGTCTTCTTCAGACCAGAACACCCTGTACGAGTATCGAGGAATCGTCGGCATCGCTCGGTTCTGTCCTAGCAATGACTCAGCAGCTCAAGAAACCGCTCGCGCGACATCCCCGCCGTCCGCATGTTCGCCGTGATGATATCGAGGCCTACTTCGTCATACTCCGGCACGATGACGGGTCGCGCGACGCCTGGCTTCTCCCCAACCCAATGGCTGGTGCCGCCCCGACTGCGCTTCCTGAACTTGAAGCCGTCGTGCTCGAAAACGCAAACCAGTCGCTTCCAGTGGAGCGGGCGAAGCCGGCTCACGCTGCCCCTGCGATCGCTCGACGTTGCCGAATCGCGAACGGCAAGGGCACCGTCACCGACTCTTCGCCCTTCGCGACGCGGCCCTTAGCAGAAGTCACCGCCGCCGGTACAAAGCCGGCCCCACGGAGCACGGCTTCCAGCGTGCCACGCTCGAAGCAGCTCTCCAGAAAGAACACCAGCGCGTCGACGAGATTCCGGCGCGCCTCTTCCTTGGTGTGGCCTTGAGAGTGGACATCAAGCGATGGGCATGACGAGACGTACCACTTCCCCTTCTTGCGGATCTTCGCCGGCAGACGAAACTCAACGCCGATCTGGTGCGCATTCGTCATGGTGTGGGATTCTAAACGCTCGCGGTCGCGTTCCGCAAGCGTTCGATAGGGTGCGACTACGTCTTCCCGAGCACCACTGGCGAGACGCCAATCGACGCGCAGAACTACGTCAACCGGACCTTCCTGCCTGCGATGAAGGCCGCGAAGATCGAGGCGTTCACCTGGCACTGCCTGCGGCACACGTTCGCAAGCCGTCTCGTGATGAAGGGTGTCGACCTGCGGACGGTGCAAGAGCTGATGGGCCACACGACGCTGGCGATGACCCTACGCTACTCGCACCTGTCACCGGCGCATCAACTGGACGCCGTGCAGCGTCTGAACCGGAAACCAACTGCCACCACTACTGCCACCGAGCCCGAGGCCAACAAAACGGCTGTTGTCAGTGGCGGGGAAGTCGTTGATCTTCCGGTCAAAGAAGATGGCGGCGCGTGGAATCGAACCACGGACCTAGGGATTATGAGACCCTCGCTCTAGCCAACTGAGCTACGCCGCCAAGTAACCGGACGTGCGTGCGCGCTTGAACACGGCGCACCAGATGCCGCGGATCTTAGCTCACGCCGCCGCGCCTCGGCAAGGGCCGCAACAGGGCCGCGGCGCGGCTTGGTCGCGGCTTCGCTCCCGCTGGCTCGCCTGCCACCTTCAGTGCTACTGGGGCCCGGATGCCGTCTCGGGAACGTGGAACAGCCGTCGGCGCGTGGTGGCTCGGTGGCACTACGGTAGTGGCGATGGCGACGGGGATTGCCGCCGCAGGGCTCCTCATGTCGGGGCGCTTCACCACAGGTGGTGTCTGGCTGCTCGTGAGCGTCCTGACGCTGCGCTGCCCGCCCTCGGTCTGGAAGGATGATGAAAACGTCGAGCTCCCGACCCGGCAGCTGCGCTTCGCCTTGCTCGGCGTCTGTGTTCTGGGGGTGTTCTTTCGCACGTATCAGATGACACCGCCGGGGCTGTGGGGCGACGAGGCGATGAACGGCCTGCGCGCCCTCGACATCCTCGATGGCAAGGTGCATTCGCCCTTCGAACTGGTCGAGCAGCCCCTCACCCAATTCCACGCGCTCTCCAATTTTCCGATCGCCGCCGCCTTTCGGGCCTTCGGCGCCGGTCCAACTTCGCTGCGCCTCCCCGGCATCCTGGCCGGGATCCTGGAGGTGCCGCTGCTCTTCGGCACATTCTCCCCGCTGTTCGGCAGCGCCACGGCGCTGGTGGCCACGACGTTCTTCGCATCATCGCCCTGGCAGATCACCCACGCCAAGGGTCTCACCCAGATCGAATTCGGGCGCTTCTTCTTGCTGCTCGCGATGTGTCTCGTGGTTCGCGGCGTCGCTGGCAAACGTCGCTGGCTCGTCCCGCTTGCCGGCGTTCCACTCGCCGGCTGCCTCTATACCTACCATGCGGCGAAGCTCGCACCGTTGGTGCCCGCCATCTTCCTGCTCGCTGCACTGCGCAGAGGACCCAAGCGCCGCGCCCTGGCGCTCTGGTCCGCAGCCCTCTTGCTGGTCTTCGTCTGCAGCTCAATTCCAGCTGTGTTCTCGTACATCCGACAGCCCTACGCGCTCACAGGACGGGTCGAAACCGTGGCGCTGTGGCCGCAACTGCGTCGCGCGCACAGCCTTGCACCGCTGTGGGAATCGATCTGGCGCACACTGATGATTTTTCAGTACCAGCAGGGCCCCATCTACAACTGGTTCGGCATCGGCGCCGATCCGGCGCTCAACCTCATCCTGGCGTTTCTCTTTGTGCACGGACTGGTGGAGAGCCTGCGGCATTGCACGACACCACGACATGTCTTGCTCCTCGGCTGGCTCGTCGTCGGGCTGGTTCCCGGCGTGCTCTCGACCGGCGCGCCGCGTGCCTACCGCATCTTCCTGGCGAGCCCGCCGCTCTATGTGTGGGCGGCGCTGCCGCTGGCGCGCCTGTACCACGCCGCAACGCGAGGAGCCACGCCGCGTCGTTGGCTGCAGGGCGCCGTGATAGGCATCGTGCTCGCCGTCCCGCTGGTCGACTTCAACTACTATTTCTACCGGCTCTACACCAACCGCCAGTTCCGCTGGTATCAAGTAACACGCCTCATCGACATGGCCGACACCCTCAAGGCGCTCGGACCTGGGTGGACCGGCTACGTCATCGCTGGCAGCTTTACCGCCGGCTACGAAACGCTCGCCTTCCTGTCACGCGCATGGGGATTGACATTTGCTGACGTGCGCAGCCTGGCGGACGTCCTGCCCATTCGCGATGAGCCGCAAGGGGGCGTGCTGTTCATCGTCGATGGCAGCAATGCCGCACTGACAGCTCTCATCCAGTCGTTGTATCCAACAGTGGAAGCCGACGTGCGCTCCGACCCACCGGTCCGCACCTGGTGGTTGGATCGCTGGTTGCCCCTGGTCGCGCCGGAGGAACCCGCGCGGCCGATGGTTACCTTCTTTGCCGTCCCCCGACGGACAGCCGATTCGATCCGAGGGGTGACGGTGATGTTCCTTGCCGCGGATGGGGAGCCACTGGCGACGCGTATCGATCCGCAGTTGCGAATCAACGGCGTAGCCGACGTGCCCCCTGGACCAGGTACACCGGCGGAGGTGAAGTGGTCCGGCGCGCTGTACGCACCGAGCGATGGCACCTACCAATTCGCGTTGGAGTCTGGAGCGGACGCGCGGGTGTGGATTGATGACCGCCTCGCGCTCTCGCAGGTCGCGCATGCGGCGTCGGTATGGTTGGCGCAAGGACTGCACCGAATCACTGCCGAGGCCACCCTCACCGCCCCCCCCACGTTCCACCTGCAGTGGCAGCCACCCGATGGTGCGATGGGCGAGATCCCGGGGGCGTTGCTGTTCCGCAGCAGCGACATTCACGGCCTGCTGGCGACGTACGATCTCGGCAACCGCACCCTCCGCAGAATTGAGCCGTATCCGTACTATGGCTTTTTCAACGACGTGTTTCCCGAGCCCTTCGCCACTCAGTGGCGCGGCCGTCTGCACGTTCCGGCGCCCGGCTGTCAGCTCGACGTGTCGAGCAATGGAACGACCAGCATCACGATCGACGGACGACACATGCCTGCCGGAGCCACTCTATCCGCCGGCGACCACGATCTTGCGATCGACATCACCGACGTGCGCGGTGCGTTCCGCCTGCAGGTCTTTTGGCAGCTGCGTACGAACGGTCGCCAACCGGTTCCTCCCTCGGCCTTCACGCCACCATTCGGCTAGCCTGGATTTCTCACCACAGAATGTTCATGACCTCCGGTCGCCCGAAGACCATGAAAATGCACAGGACTGCGGAGCGTTGGCTTCCCCCTCCTTACCAAGGAGGGGGTCAGGGGGAGGTCGACTCGGCGCAGGACGAACCGCGCAGATCAACCTCCCCTAGCCCCTCCTTGGTAAGGAGGGGAAATTTTCGAAGGAGGGCACCGAGAGCACAGAGAGATCCTGCCCCTCCGCTCCCCTGCCCAACTCGAGGACATAGAATCTCCCCGCCGCACCTGCTACACGCCCGGCATATCGGACGGAGGGCAAGCAATGGAGATACGGGGCAAGGTCGCGGTCGTCACCGGTGCGGGGTCGGGAATCGGGCGCGCCACGGCGGTGCGCCTGGCGCGCGAGGGAG
>Ga0335084_10007604_pt1 | contig 10770 bp, 10 predicted proteins | sample Lox_Sample_44_FD_206721 | JGI IMG/M metagenome (GOLD analysis project Ga0335084, IMG submission 206721) | Soil microbial communities from Loxahatchee National Wildlife Refuge, Florida, United States - Lox_Sample_4.4 | ecosystem: Environmental > Terrestrial > Soil > Wetlands | place: USA...
AAAGCAAGACGCGGATGGCCGGGACAAGCCCGGCCATGACAATATTGTAATTGTATCGGCGAAGGGGCGCATGTCCCGGGTACATTCTCAACGGCTGCGGCACCTGATACCGTCAACGCGCGACAGAGCGAGAGAGCGCAAAAACTTTGGGGGGATTCATGAGAAGACTCGTTGTTGCGATGGCGCTGACGGCATTTTCCGGCATTGCCTGCGTACAGGCGCAGACCTATCCATCGCGCCAGATCACGCTCGTGGTTCCATTCCCTCCGGGCGGGTCAACCGACGTTGCCGCGCGCATCATGGCCGAGCGCATGCGCGCACCGCTCGGGCAGGCCGTCATCGTCGAAAACATCGGCGGCGCCGGTGGCAGCATTGGCGTCGGCCGCGTCGCACGTGCGGCGCCTGACGGCTATACGATCGACATCGGCCAGTGGGACACCCACGTCGGCAGCATCATCTACAAGCTGGACTACGATCTACAGAAGGATTTCGAGCCGATCGGCCTGGTGTCGAACAATCCGCAGCTCATGGTCGCCAAGAAAGATCTTCCGGCCGATAATTTGAAGGATCTGATTGCCTGGATGAAGGCAAACCCGGGCAAGATCAACTTCGTCAACCAGAACGCGGCGGCGAATGTGACCGGCGTCTTGTTCGAAAAACTCACCGGGCAGAAGGTGCAGTTCATTCCCTATCGGGGCGCCGGCCCCGCCATGACCGATCTGGTTTCGGGCCAGGTCGATCTGCTGGTGGTGCAGGGCGCGGTGGCGCTACCGCAAATTCGCGGCGGCAAGATCAAGGCGATCGCAAATCTGTCGCCGCAGCGCTCGGCATCGATGCCGGACATTCCGACCTCGGACGAGACCGGGGTAAAGGGTCTCTACATGTCGGGATGGTTCGGGTTCTGGGCGCCGAAGGGAACCCCTAAGGACATCATCGCCAAGCTCAATGCCGCGATGGCAGAGGCGCTCGCTGATCCGGCCGTGAAGGCGCGTTTTACCGAGCTCGGGCTGGATGTCGCTGGGCGCGAGCAGCAGACGCCGGAAGGCCTTGCGGCGTTCCAGAAGGCCGAGATCGAAAAGTGGTGGCCGATCATCAAGGAAGCCGGCATCAGCGCGCAGTGAAAGTGCTTGCGGCGCACGTCCAGCAAGCACTCCGCTCATTCCCGCATAAGCGGGAATCCAGGGCCATAATGCACAGCCAAAATCGTTACTTTGGATCCCCGCTCTCGCGGGGCTGAGCGGAGGAGAAGCAGGCCAACGCTACTCCGCAGCCTCCGCCGCGCCGCCGTGTGCTTTCGACCAGCCGGCCGGGTCGCCGATGAATTTCTCGACCTCGGCCAGCATTTTGGTGTCGAACTTGCCGCTCGCTCTGGCGACCGCCAGCACATCCTTCCAGGTCGTCAGCGCGTGCAGCGTGACGCCGAGATTGCCGAGGATTTTCTTGCCCTGCGGGTAGATGTCGTAAAAGAAAATCACGAAGCAATGGTCGCACTTGCCGCCGGCCTCGCGCAGCGCCTGGATGAAATTGACCTTGCTTTTGCCGTCGGTGGCGAGATCCTCCACCAGCAGCACGCGCTGGCCGGGAATCAGCTGCCCCTCGATTTGCGCGCCGCGCCCGAAGCCCTTCGGTTTCTTGCGCACATATTGCATCGGTAAATGCAGTCGGTCGGCCACCCAGGCGGCGAACGGAATGCCGGCGGTCTCGCCGCCAGCCACTGTGTCGATCTTGTCGCGGCCGATGTCGCGGTCGATGGTGTGAACCGCGAAATCCATCAGTGTCGAGCGCACGTCCGGAAACGAGATCAGCCAGCGTGAATCATTGTAGACCGGGCTCGCCCAGCCGCTCGTGAAAATGAAAGGCTTGTCGGTCATGAAGCGAACGGCGCCCACGTCGAGATACATCCGTGCCGTCAGCTCGGCGATGGTCTTTTTGTCGAGGAATTGGGTTGTGGAAGTCATGCCCTCACTCTCGGTCGTCGTGGCCGGGCTCGGCCCGGATTGATGCTTAAAAGACGTGGATGCCCGGCACAAGGCCGTCGTGTGGACGTCTGCACCACAAAACATTCAGATGTCGTCCCGGGCAACCAAGCGCAGCGTGGGAGACCCGGGACCCATACTCCGCAGTCTCTCGATAGCGTGGGTCGTATGGGTCCCCGCCTTCGCGGGGACGACAGCCCGGCGAGAGCACTAAACCGCCTTCGGGCCGACCCTCATGTACCAATCCGCGATCTGCGCGCCGGTCCAGAACAGCACGTCTTTTTTCCTGCGGATCTTCTCGTAGATCTTGCGGAAATATTTCGCCCGATGCGGGGCACCCATGATGTAAGGGTGCACGGAAATCGCCATCACGCGCGCCGAACCTTTCGCGTCTTTATAGATCTGCTCGAACTGGTCCATCGCCCGTTCGTAGAATTCCGATGCCTTGTGATGCTGGATCAGCATCATAGCGACGTCGTTGCATTCTTGCGTGTAGGGGATGTTGAGAATCGGCTTGCCGCGCGTCTTCATCCATACCGGCTGGTCGTCGAGCACCCAGTCAGCGACATAGTCGTAGCCTTCCTCCGCCAGAATGTCGGGCGTCTCCCAGGTTTCGGTGAGGCCGGGCCCGAGCCAGCCGCGCGGGCGTTTTCCCGTTACCTGTTCCAGCACCTCGGCGCTCTTGCGGATGTCGGCACGCTCGTTCTCCACTTTCTGCATGTTGCGCTGGGTGTAGCCGTGGCCGATGAATTCCCAGTTGCGCTCGACGCAAGCCTTGACGATATCCGGATAGGCCTGCACCGCGACGCCGTTGATGTTCATCACCCCGGGAATCTTGAAATCGTCATAGACCTGCAAAAGCCGCCAGAAGCCGACGCGATTGCCGTATTCGTGCCAGCACCAGTTCGGAATGTCGGGCATCGGCGAGCCGCCGGCCGGCGGTGTCAGCACGGTGCGCGGCATGGTTTGCGTCGGGTCCCATTCCTCGACGTTGGTGATGGTCCACACCACCATGCGCGCTCCCTTGGGCAGCTTGAGCGGCTTGCGCGTTGGTATCGCGGAATAGGAGAGGCGGTCGTTCGGCAGCATGCCGACGGCGGGCTTGGGGAAATTCATAGCGTGCCTCGGATTATTGTTTGGCTGGCAGTTTTGCAGTTGCCCCGGTTATTGTACAGCTCATGAAGCTTGTCCGTTACCGCTCTGCAACCGGCGAGAAGCCGGGCCTCGTGCTTGACGGCGAGGTGTTCGATCTCTCCGGCAGCATCACGGCGCTCACGCCGCGCGCGCCGACATTCGATGACATCGAAGCTATCGCCGCGGTGCCGGTAAAGGCCTTGTCAAAGGTGAATAAGGGCGCCGTTCTCGGACCGCCCTTGCGCGGCATCGGCAAAATCATTGGCGTCGGGCTCAATTACCGCGACCATGCCGAGGAAACAGGTCTGCCTTTGCCGAAGGAGCCGACGCTGTTCCTGAAAGCCACCAGCGCACTGTGCGGGCCCACCGACGATCTCGTGATGCCGCGCGAGGCGAAGAGCGTGGATTGGGAAGTCGAGCTCGGCGTGGTGATCGGCAAGGCGGGCGCTTATATCGCCGCGCACAACGCGCTCGATCACGTGCTCGGCTACTGCATCGGCATCGATTTTTCCGAACGCGACTTTCAGTTCAATCGTGGCGGGCAGGGGTTCAAGGGCAAGAGCGCCGATACCTTCGCGCCGCTCGGGCCCTTCCTCGCCACCAGCGACGAGATCGCCGACCCGCAAGACTTGTCGCTGCGCCTGAGCGTTAACGGCAAGCTCAAGCAGAACGGCTCGACATGCGACATGATTTTTTCTGTCGCCGAGCTCGTGTCCTACATCAGCCGCTTTATGAGCCTGCAGCCGGGCGATGTGATTCTCACCGGCACGCCGGCGGGCGTGGGTTTAGGCCACAAGCCGCCGGTTTATCTGCAAGCCGGCGATGTGGTGACCGCCTCGATCGACGGCCTCGGCGAGCAGACGCATAAAGTGGTGGCGAGCGGGTAGTCCCATTCGGTCTCCGTTCGTCCCCGCGAAAGTGGGGACCCAGAGAAAAATTGTGAGCGCTACAGCTACCGCTCTGGATTCCCGCTTGCGCGGGAATGAGCGAGATGTGAGGCGGTCGTGCAGCCCCATCCCCCATTGGAATGAGACGAAACTATTTTCGCAAATAATTAATTTCATTCGCGCGCATCACACACAATTTGTCCAGCGAAAAACTCCGCGCGGCATCGAGACCCGCGCGCACTCTCTCATTCTTTCGAATGAAATTTTACTGTGCCCTACGCGCCAAAAAATTTTCGGCAAAGCACGCGCGCAAGCAAAACTGCACGAAACATTTAGCCGTGGTTCATTCGCGCGCGTTTAGGTTGCACGTCGACTTGATGCGTCGAACCAACAACGTGCAAACGAAAGCAGGAAATGAAAATGCGCAAAACTCTTATTGTCGTCTTCGGCCTCGTGAGCCTCGGTGCCCTGGTTGGCGTGCAGCCGGCTTCGGCCAAGGTCACCTGCCAGAACGTCTGTGAGCTGGTCTATACCGACAGCACTGGAAAATCGAAGTGCACGCGCTCGCGCCAGAAATGCACGGGAACCGATGCCCAAGGCCTGGGAGCGGTGCAACCCATCCAGCAGCAGAAACTGAAGCGGCAGAACTAAGCCGGCAGAAAATATGCGTCCCCTTCGTTTCCCGAAGGGGCCGCGCTCCACACGGAAAATCGAAACACACACTAATAGACAATCACACAACACTTCGGGGATTGAAAATGCGAAAACCTCTCATCATCGCTCTCGGCCTTGCCAGCTTCGGTGCTTTGTCGCCGGGACCAGCGTCCGCAGACAGCTGGAGATGTGTCACCCACATCTTTGGTCAATCCAACAGAGAAGGCCCCGGCAGCAATACATATGGCGCGGGTTGGTCGATTTTTGGCGGCCATCCCCAGCAGTGCACCCACTATCTCCAAGATCAGCCGCCAAAACCGACCACGCCTTGGCAAGGCAGCGTTGCAGGCTATGGCACGCCAATTCAGCAGCAGAAACTCAAGCGCATGAACTGACCGCAGCAGATTTGCGACTCGCCAGGCGGTGGCGGGCCGACCAATCGCAAGCTTCAGTAAATGCGAAAGCCTTGGGACTTCAGGCACGGACGCCACAACTCCCACCTGTCGGTCCCTGGCCCCGGCCCCCGGTGCGAGTGGCTCGCGCCGGGGGCTCGCGGGCTATTATGCGAGGCGAATAACTACCCCGCACATCAGGAATTCAGAGTTTGCAAAATTCCTGTTTCCTTCTCATTCAATCGGAGGAGGAAGATCAACAGCTCAGGTGCGTTGGTGTTGTTTTATGTGCATCTGCTCGTTTGAATTTTAAATACTCCACGTGACGTCGCAATTTTGGTGGACGACCATCCGATTGGGTGACGCGTTCAACGTGATGCGTAGGTAAATTATTTTTTCTGAATCACACGTGCACCTGCAAAACTGTGCGAGTCATTTAGGCGTGGTTCATGCGCGCGCGTTTAGGTTCGCACGCCGTGCTCGGCTCACTCCAGGAGGTTGAAATGCGCAAAGTCCTTATCGTAGCTCTCGGTCTCGCAAGTCTCGGTGTTTTCGTAGGAGTTCAGGCCACATCGGCCAATGCGACCTGCGTGACGACATGCCTCGGGTGGGGGCTATACCCCGTGGTAAGCAACGGCAAGACCACTCAGCATCCTTACTGCCGGAACCCGAAAACGGAATGCTCGGGACAGGGCCCGGGACCGGTGCAGACCATCCAGCAGAGCAAGCTTAGAAAGCTGAACTGACGAGCTTGTAGAAGCGGCGCGCACGGCAGGGAGGGCCGATCTAACCGCAAGCTTCAATAAATCGACCAAGTCCTGGGACTTCCGGCATGGGCGCCACAACTCCCACCTGCCGGTCCTAGGTCCAACTCCCGGCGCGAGTGGCTCGCGCCGGGAGTTTCGTTTGTTCAGGAGCGTTCAATCCGAGCCGAAACACAGCGGCGTTTTTCTCCGCCTGATCCTGATGGCTGCATGGTTCGAGCTGCGGTGCGTCGCACGGCTCCTCACCATCAGGCCGGGAGGGGCATGAGCATTGCGACGGGCGAGCTGCTCTACTTTCAGCTCCCCTTCGCGTCGTATATCTCCGGGAAAAAATAATCCTTCCACGATGTTGGCTTTGCCTTGAGCGTGCCGACCTCCGCCATGAAGTCGGCATATTTCATGGTGTTTTCCGGCGTCATCGTCCAGCGCACCTGCGGCCCGGCGACGAGCTTGCCAACCACGTCGAGCGGCAGCTTCGACTTCGAATCCTCGATCCACAGCGCCGCCGCCGCCGGCTTGTCCTTGTTGACGATGTCGGTTGCTTCCTTGAGCGCCGCCACTAGGGCCCTGTACAGCGCCGGATTGCCGTCACGGAATTTCGCCGTGGTCCAGGCCACCGTGAAGGTGTGCGATCCGCCCATGACGTCGAACGAATTGAGCACGGTGTGTACGTCCGGATTTTCGAGCTGCTGATACTGGAACGGCGGTACGCTGAACACGGAGGTCACTTCGGATTTTCCGCCCAGCAGCGCGACGGTGGCGTCGGGCGGCGACATCGATACGGTGAGCGGGTCGAGAGTGTCGAAGCCCTTGATACCGTAGGTCTTGGCCGCCGCCATTTGCAGCGTGATGGCCTGCACCGAAACCTTGATGGCCGGAACCGCGATGCGGTCGGAGTTCTTGAAATCCTTGATTCCCTTGATGGCCGGGTTGCGGCTGTTCAGCAAAAATGGCTGCGACGACAGGGCGGCTATGCCGCGTACTTCCTGCGGCGTGCCCTTGGTTCGCGACCACAGCACCAGCAAACCGGGAACGCCACCGGTGGCAATGTCGATGTTGCCCGAGATCAGAGCGTCATTGACGGCGGCGGGACCATTGAGCGTGATCCACGATACCTTGAGATCGGGAATGCCGAGCGCCTTGGCATGTTTCTCTATGAGCTGCTGATGCTCCATCACGTTGAGCTGGAGGTAGCCCATGGAATATTGCTTGGCGAGGCGGATTTCCGCCGCCCAAGCCTGCGCCGCGCCATACAGCGCAAACGCACCAACGATCGCGCACAAAATCATTTTGCGACGCATATGATTCCTCCCTGGCCGCCGCTGATCTCTTTTTCTTTATGGGCAGCGTCTGACGCTATGCGGCGGCCTCGATTTTGGCAATGCTGCGCGGCAAGTGTGCCCCGGAAGCGGCGCAGCACGAAATGATGCGCCGCTAATCCGGGGCCGTACCAAGCCCGGAATTTGCGACGGTCCCGGGTCTGCAGCGCACCGTTTCGCTTTGCTACACGCTGCGCCGCGCTCGGGACATGCACCGTTCGCACTTTTTTGAAACGCTATGCGGCAGCCTCGATTTTGGCAATGCTGCGATACCAGTCGAGCATCTGTTCGCCGTTCCAGTGCAGCACGCCTTCGTGCTTGTTCACGTAGTCGTAGATCTGCTCGAGATATTTGATCCGGTGCGGCTGCCCGCTGATGTAGGGATGGATCGCCAGCGCGCAGATTTTCGCGCGCTTGGCGCTCTCGGCATAAAGCCGGTCGAACTGGTCGATGGCGCGCTTGAGAAGGTAGTTACTCTCGTGGTGCTGGACCAACATCATCGGGATGTCGTTGCACTCGATGGTGTAGGGCAAAGTGACAAGCGGGCCATTCGCTGTGCGGATCACCGTCGGCTCGTCGTCATAGACCCAGTCGCCCATATACTTCACGCCTGCGCCGGCCAGCAGATCCGGCGTGTCCAGGGTTTGCGTGAGGCCCGGCCCGAGCCAGCCGACCGGCTTCTTGCCGGTGAACTTGGTCATGATGTCCATGGTCCGCTTGATCATGCCGGCCTGGTCGGCCTCCTTATGGATCGGCCCTTGTTCGTAGGCGTGGCCCATGAACTCCCAGCCGTCGTCGCGCGCCTGGGCGGCCACGCGCGGATAGTCCTCGCAGATGCGGGCATTGGCGGCGAGCGTCGGCTTGATGCCAAGCCTTTTGAAAAGTTCGTGGAAACGCCAGCAGCCAACCCGCATGCCATATTCATGGAAGGCCCAATGCACGACGTCGGGCATCAGCGGCACGCCGGTCGGTGCCGGCAGCAGTTGCCGCGCCATCGGCTTGCCGATGTCCCACACCTCGTAGTTGACGATCGTCCAGAACACGATGCGGGCGTTGCCCGGCAACTTGAGCGGTGGGCGATCTACAATCGCCGAATAGTCGGAGCGCTCGCGCGGAATCATCGGATTGGCCATGACTTACACCTGCATCGTCTAACGGACGGCTAGAATGTCATGCCATTGCGGCCACGCGCAACCCGACCAGCCGTTCAAGCGTGGCCGTATCTTTCCGCAATTGCGCCGAGGATGCGCGGTGTGCCACCGCGCCGCGCTCCAATACGATTGCGTCCGCGGTCAATTCCAGGGCGATGTCGGTGTGTTGCTCAACCAGGACGATGGCGATCCGGCGGTCTGCCAACATCGTCTTCATGGCGGCTGAAAGTTCGTCGACAATCACCGGGGCGAGGCCTTCGAAGGGCTCATCCAGCAGCATCAACGCCGGGTTGGTCATCAGTGCGCGCGCGACGGCCAGCATCTGCTGCTCGCCGCCAGACAACTGATTGCCCATATTGCGGCAGCGCTCGGCAAGACGCGGAAACAGCTTGAAAACGGCCTCGAGGTCCCAGGAGCCCGGCCGCGCCGCGACCGTGAGATTTTCCTCGACGGACAATGAAGGGAATATCTCGCGCTCCTGAGCCACCCAACCGATGCCGTTCACAGCGCGGCGATGCGGAGCCACGCGTGAAATATCCTGCCCGCGCCAAATCACGCGGCCGGCGCGCAATTGCGTGTAGCCCATGATGGTTAGCAGCAGCGTCGATTTGCCGACGCCATTGCGGCCGAGCACCGCCAGGCTGCCGTGTTCCGGCAATTCCAGCGAAATACCGTGCAGCACGAGAGCATCGCCATAGCCGGCGGTCACGTTCTCGAACTTGAGCAGCGTGTCAGCCATGTTTGCGCTTGCCCAGGTAGACCTCGCGCACGCCCGGATCGGCGGCAATTTCCGCGGGCGAACCTTCGGTGAAGATCGCGCCGCCGACCAGCACGATGATGTGGCTGGCAAAGCGGAACACCACGTGCATGTCGTGCTCGATGAACAGCAAGGTTAGATCATCAGACAGGCTCGCCACCGCTTCGAAGACCTCGCCGCTTTCTTCCTGTGGCACGCCGGCGGCAGGTTCGTCGAGCAGCAACACTTTCGGCTTTGTCGCCAGCGCCAGCGCGATTTCCAGCAGCCGTTGACGGCCATAAGGCAATTCGCGCGTGACCTGATAGCAGGAGTCACCCAGCCGCAACCGGCGCAGGATCTCGTAGGCCTCGTCGATTGTTTCCTTGTGGGAGGCGACGCGGCGCCAGAACCGGCCGGCAAGGCCCTGGCGCTCGGCCACCACGAGCGTTACCGCTTCGAGCGCGTTCAACCCGGCAAACAGCGTATTGATCTGGAACGTGCGTGCGAGCCCGCGTCGGACGCGCTCCTGTGGCCCGAGCGTGGTAATGTCGTCGCTGCCAAGCAAGATTTGCCCGGCGTTGGGCGCCAGCATGCCGGTCATCAGGTTAATGAGCGTTGTCTTGCCGGCGCCGTTCGGCCCGATGAGCGCGTAACGCGCGCCGACCGGCAGATTGATCTCAATGTCGCGCGCGACCGGCAAAGAGCCAAATGCCTTTGACAGGCCGCGGGTGGCCAAAGCGATCGGTCGATTGGCGGTCGTGTCGTTTGCCGGAGTTGTAGACTCGCTCATTTGCGTCTCCACCGCGCGTAAATATGCGACAGCCCGCCGAGAATGCCATTGGGCAAGACCATCACGACGGTCACCAGCAGGACGCCGATCCAGAAGTACCAGTATTGCGGCGCTATGCCCGAAAATTGGTCGCGCGCGATCATGAATATGGCTGCGCCCACCAGCCCGCCATAAAGGCGACCGGCGCCGCCCAGCACCAGCATCACCAGAACGTCGGCGGAACGCTGGAAACTGATCGATTCAAGCGAGACGTTTTCCGTAGTCTGCGCCAGTAACGCGCCGGCGAGCCCGGCAATAGCCGCCGCGATCGTGAAGGCCTTGCGGATATGCGCGCGGCTGTCGGCGCCGATTGCCGGCATGCGCACCCAGTTTTCGCGGATCCCGCGCAGCGCCAGGCCGAATGGGGAATTGATCAGCCGGCGAGCGCCCAGAAAGATGATGAACAGCGCGGCCAATGCGTAAGCGTAGGCGGTGTAGCCATAGAGATCGAATTTGAAAATGCCGAGCACCGGCCAGATCGACACGCCTTGCAATCCGTCACTGCCTCCGGTCAGCCAATGCGCGCGATTTGCGGCCTCGAAGGCGAGCAGGCCGAGGCCAAGCGTGATCATGATCAGCGTGAAATGGCGGAAGCGCGAGACAATGAAGCTTACGGCAAAACCGACAAGTCCGGCCGCTGCGGTCGCCAGGACGAGGCCGGTGAGCGGCTCTCCCCAGCCAAATTTGGAGATCAGCCCCGCTGTGTAGGCGCCGATGCCGAAAAAAGCCGCGTGGCCGAGCGAAACGATGCCGACATAGCCGAGAATAATGTCAAGCGAGAGCGCGAAAAGTGCGGTGATAGCGATTTGGCTCGCCAATGACAGATAATCCGGGAAAAGAACGAATGGCAGCAGCGTGGCCAGCCAGAAAGCGATCTCGAGCGGATGCCAGCGGCTTTGTGCTTGCAGATAGGCTTGCGGAGTCATGG
>Ga0335084_10007605_pt1 | contig 10770 bp, 10 predicted proteins | sample Lox_Sample_44_FD_206721 | JGI IMG/M metagenome (GOLD analysis project Ga0335084, IMG submission 206721) | Soil microbial communities from Loxahatchee National Wildlife Refuge, Florida, United States - Lox_Sample_4.4 | ecosystem: Environmental > Terrestrial > Soil > Wetlands | place: USA...
ACTGGAGGCCATCAAGGGGGCACCGCTCGGCGACATCCGCACGCAGCGGTTGAGCAACGCCACCGCCGCCGAGGCTGCGCAGCTCATGGGGTACCTGCTGGCGCTCCACCTGCCGCGAGGCTTGCGCTCGATGAAGCTCATTGCGGCGCTGTCGTAGGGTGTCCCGCGGCGGCGCGATTTCGGAGCAGCGGCTCCCGGCCGCAGGTGCGCGCCTGCAGCAGTCTCGGATCTCAGGGCGCGCCGAGAGTTTCCGCAATGATGCGCGCCAACTCACGCAGTGCGCGCCCTCCATCCCCTGCGAACGATGAGCCGTGCATCACGGCCAGGACCTGCGGCTCGAGATCGGCGAGGCGCTGCAACGTGGCGTCGGTGTAGGGCGTGTACGGCATGTCCTTCGCCAAGGGCCCCGACTGCCCCGCCACCATGGCGGCGCGCGCCGCGCCGACAATGTCTGCGTTGGTCAAGGGTTCCGGATCGCCAGGTTGAAAGAAGAGATCGGAGCACAGCAGCGTGCGACTGGTCTCCTCGAAAAACAGCCCCGCGTCCCAACCGTGCGGCACGTGCGGAGTCGCCAGGAACCGCAACCGGCGGCGACCCGTCGGCAGCACCTCACCGTCGGCGAGGGCACGCGCGGGCCGTACGGCGAAATCGTTGACGCTCACGGTTGCGCCGACGAAACTGCACGCGGCTTGTGCCTGCGGAGCCGTCGCCAACCATTCGTTCAGCGCACCGCATTCATCGGACTCGAAGTGACTGAAGCCGATCCAGCGCAGGCGTGCGGGATCGAGCACCGTCGCCACCGCGTCGCGGATGCCGGCGAACACGTTCTTGAATCCGGTGTGCATCAAAAAGGGCTCGTCATCCGTCACCAGGAACTGGTTGAACTGGATGCCGTAATCGGGCGCGTACGTCGAAATCCTATAGACATCGTCGCAGATCTCGGTCACTGAGGTCGTCATTTCACGCTCCTTCGGGATCGTATGCTTCAGCGAGTCCCAGTAAGAAGGACACGCGGGCACACATTACATACACATAATCCGTATGTTGACATAGTCTGGCGATCGCCGTAACGTCCGCGCCATGCACGTGAAGGCCGCGCAGACGCCGGTTGTCGACGCGACGGAGCTGGCGGCGGGCGACGCAACGCGGTGGCTCGACGCGTTGACGCGGGAAGAGATTCACGAGCTGCGTCGGATGAACGATTGGCACTCGTGGGCCTCGCTCCTCACGAACTGGGGGCTGGTGTTCGCTTCGCTGGGGATGGTTTTGTGCTTCCCGAATCCGCTCACCATCCTCCTCGCCCTCGCCGTGATCGGCACGCGCCAACTGGGCTTGTCCGTCCTGATGCATGAGGCGGCCCACCGCACGCTCTTCAAGAACCGCGCGGTGAACGACTTCGTCGGGAACTGGCTGTGTGGCTATCCGGTGTGGAGCGATCTCCTTCCGTACCGCCGCTATCACCTGCAACATCACGCGAAGAACTGGACGTCCGATGATCCTGACCTGAACCTGGCACTTCCGTTCCCGGTAACGTGGGCGAGTATGCGGCGCAAGATCTGGCGCGACCTCACCGGGCAAACCGCGTGGAAGCGGGTGAAGTACACGCTGAAACGTGACCTCGGCGGAATGAACGTCCAGCAGTTCGGCAGCAATCGCGGCTGGCGCAACCTGCGCGGCGTGGCGATCACGAATCTCGTCTTACTGGGTGCGCTCGCAGCCTGCGGACACGCGGCGCTGTACCTGCTGTGGATTGGCGCTTGGTTCACGACGCACCACCTCGTTGTACGCCTGCGCTCGATCGCCGAGCACGCGATGGTCCCTGACCCGAACGATCCACTCAACAACACGCGCACCACGCTCACACGCTGGTGGGAGCGCCTCCTCATCGCGCCCAACTACGTGAACTACCACCTTGAGCATCACCTCGTGATGACCGTGCCGCACTACAAGCTGCCGCACATGCACCGCCTCCTGCGCGACCGCGGCGTATTGGACCGCGCCTGCGTCGCCAACGGCTATCTCAGTGTCCTGCAACTCGCCGCCAGCAAAGCCGCGTAGCTCCCCTAGATCCCGGCCCTGGGACCCGGGGCAGGGCTCCTGATCTCCGGACATGTAAGTTGGTTATGCAGAAACTTTGCAACAAAGTTGGATGCGCGTCGCAGAATGAAGCCACCAAGGGCACGAACGGGAAAATTTCGAAATCCGAAACTCGAAACAAATCCGAATGACCAAAACGGTCGGAAAATTCTAAACGCCAAACTCCCGCCCCTCTCATTTCGAGCTTCGAATTTCGAGTTTCTTCCTTTGTTTCGAGTTTCGAACTTCGTGCTTCGAGTTTTCTGAACGATGGAGGCACGCATGCACGAGGACCTGCCGCAATGGATGCCCACGTCAGATATCACGCGCAGAGAATTCATCGTCACGACGCTGGCGGCGGGGTTCGCGCTTGCAGTGCAGCCTGTCGCGGCGCAAACCATCACCACCGATACCACCGGCCTGGTCGCTGGCGAGGTGAAGATTCCCGTGCCCGGCGGCCAGATTCCCGCCTATCGCGCGATGCCCGCCTCCGGCGGACCGCTTCCTGTCGTGCTGGTCGTGCAGGAGATCTTTGGTGTCCATGAACACATAAAGGACATCTGCCGGCGGCTCGCCAAGCGCGGCTACATGGCCATCGCGCCCGAGCTCTATGCACGCCAAGGAGACGTGTCGAAGCTCGCCAACGTTCAACAGATCGTTGCCGAAGTCGTTGCCAAGGTGCCCGACGCCCAGGTCATGTCCGACCTCGATGCGACCGTGACGTGGGCGAAGAATTCGGGCAAGAGCAACACCGACAAGCTTGGCGTCACCGGATTCTGCTGGGGCGGACGCATCGTCTGGCTGTATGCGGCGCACAATGCCGGACTGAAGGCGGGCGTCGCCTGGTATGGCCGACTGGCGGGGCCTACAGATGCCTTGCATCCGCAGAACCCGATTGATGTCGTCGCCTCGCTGCACGCTCCCGTGCTCGGCCTCTACGGCGGAGCAGATGCGGGCATTCCCGTTGAATCCGTGGAGCAGATGCGCCAGGCCCTGAAGAGCGCGCATCAACCCGCCGAGATCGTTGTCTACCCGGACACGCCGCACGGCTTCAACGCCGACTACCGCGACAGCTTTCGCCAAGGCCCGGCGACTGACGGCTGGAAGCGGTTCCTGGAGTGGTTCAAGAAATACGGCGTGGCGTAGCGGAGCTACTGAGTTACGCAAGCCATGGATCGTTGTACGGCGCGAAGATTTCTGGAGACGGGCTGCCCTCAGCCCACGTCAGGCGGAGCATCCGACGCGGCGTGAGGGCACGCCGACTCCAGGACCGTTCGCTGCGCTGAGTGCGCGGCGCATCGTCAGTGGGCGCGGAAGAAGTCGGCTACAAGTTGATGGATTCCCACCGGGTCCTGGGCCGGGTAACCGTGGCCCGCACCTGCAACGATGTGGAGCTGTGAACCCGGGATGTGCTCGTGGAGGAGGTAGGCGTTTTCCACGGGTATGATGACGTCCTGATCACCGTGAATGATCAACGTGGGTGCGGCGATTTGCGGCAGGCGATCGTAGGTCGTCCACCCAAACATTCCGGCCATCGCGCGCATGGCGGTCTCAGGCGGTGTGGGCGGCAGCAGCGGCGCGAGCATCACCAGCATATCGCGGATGCCGGGGTTGGCCGCGATCCACTCGCGCGGGAAGAGGAGCGGAAGCTGGCGATCGACCCATGCCTGCGGGTCGGTGCGTCCCATGCCCTGGATGACTTCGATCAGTGTGTCGATCACCGCTTGGTCTCCAAGGGTGGCGTGCGCGCCGCCGCACATGGTGCAGCCGAGTACCAGCGACCGGACTTTCTGTGGATGACGCAGCACGAACTCCTGGGCGATCATGCCGCCCATCGACACCCCGTACACATGCGCCCGGTCGATTTCGAGATGGTCGAGGATACCGGCGGCATCATCCGCCATCTGCGCAGTCGTGTACGGGCCGTCAGGCTTGTCGCTCTGACCGGTGCCGCGGTTGTCGAAATAGATGGAGCGAAAACCCTGCAGGAAGGGCAGCGACCCAAGCCAGGCTTCGCCCGGCATCCCGAAGCCCATGATCAACAGCAACGGATCACCGTCGCCTGCTGTGGTGTAGTGGATTCTCACATCGCCGATCCTTGCCTCTGCCATCGCTCCTCCCAATGCAGCGTTCTGCTTAGCCGAAAACGCGTCTTGCGTCTGCAGGCCATAGAATAGCAGCGAACGCCGGGCACTGATCAGAGGATGTCTACAAGCTGGAGGCTCTTCCCATCCGCTGTTGTGGTTTCTCGTAAGTGAGAGACACGCCGCACGTGCATCGAGGAGGACGGATTGCGGTGTGCTGCGTGCTCATTGGTACGAGGCTTGCGGCAATTTCAACGCGGACGAGGAGGACGCGCTGAAGTAGTAGACGAGGCCGGCAAGCCAGAACGGGACGACGAGCGGATTAGCACCGCACCTTACTCCAGCACGATGAGCACGACGGCGGCAACTAATCGGCACCGACGAAATGCATCGAGGGTTAATCAAGAAGGCAATCCGACAAGGATGAGGAATGGTCTATTCTTGGCGACCTTGGCGTCTTGGCGGTTCGTCTTTCGTGCCATCAGGGTTAGCTTCGACGCCCCGCGAACTCGGACACGAGTCTTGCCCCGCAGGCAGCCGCCGCGCACGCCCCCAGATCACCGCCGAAACGGAATCCGCGGAGTCGCCTGCTTCACCGTCCTCGACGTTCCTACGGCCGTTTGGCAAGCGCTTCCAAATGCTCGATCTGGCCGTCGTCGCGCTGATGCAGCACGGCGTTGTAGCTGCTCTCGCCGCGGTGGTGCTCGGCACCGGGGTGGGCAAAGGAGACAATGGCGCTGATGCGGTAGCAGTCGCGTTGCGCGTCGGTCGGGGACGGCGCCGCGTGCACGGTGTCGCTGTAGTGCAACGACACGTCACCGGGCTGGGCGGGGAAGTGCGCGGCGTGCGCCGCGAGGTCGGGACGCTGATCGTGCGCGTTGAAAGCCGTGCGGTGCGATCCGGGAAGCATCGCCAGCTCGCCGCTCTCCGGCGTCGCCGCGGTGAGATACGTCGAGATCACCAAGGTGGGGCACATCACCGCGTGACCGCCCATGCCGCAGTCGCGATGCCAGGGCAGGTCACCGAGTCCTTCGGCCATGTTCTGACGCTTGTAGATGACCGTGACGCCGTCGCCTTCACCCTTCTTGTGGACGAGCGACTCGTCGACGAGGTCCTTCAAGCGTTGCACGCGCGCATCGGTGGGTAGCGTTGCCAGATGCGGCTTGGTAGCGCCGCGCGTCACGCGCGTGAGCACTTCTTCGCCGGCAGCGCTCCTTCCCCACCACGACAGTTTGTCTCCTCGATGCGCCTCGCGCTGCAGCTGCTGCGCCTCGTCCAGAAACGCCGGCAGCTCCTCGGGCCCGAACACGTGACGGACGAACAGATACCCCGCGGTGCGGAGGAAGTGCGCCATCTCTTCCTGGTCGGACACGAGTGTAAACGTTGCCTGCGGATCGAGGGCGCAACCGTGCCGATCTTTGAGCGCCTGATTGGCAGGGTCGTACGGCGGGCGGCCGTTGTACAGGGCGCGCAACGCCGACTCCCACGCCATCAGATCGATCGGGTTGCCGCGCAGGCAGCGCACCCGTCGCGCGTACAGCAACCCCGCCGGCGCCTCCAGCTCATGCACCAATCCCTGCCACGATTCGAGGTCCATCTCGATTAGCGTGTCGGCCGCATCGTCGCCGGGGGCGATGTCGACGCGTGTGTCGTGCGGTCGATAGGTGTACGCGGCTCCGCCGTCCACTTGCAGCGCGATGCTTCCCAGGCCAGCCGCTGCACGCGCCACGAGGCCTTGCCGCCCCGCCGCCAGCAGTGCCGGCAGTTCCTGGCGATGGAATTGCTGGAAGTCGATCGGAAAGAATCCAGCAGGTAGCGGCATCGGCGTCATCCCTCCGTCGACTCGTGTAACACGGCCCGGAGAAGATCGGCAAGGCGGCTCCTCCGGATCGCAACGACGCAACGCAGGCGCATCCGACAACGCGCGGCCGCCGGGCCGGTTACAAGATCTCGCGCCTCCTTGTTATCGATGCCCCTGCGGCCTAGACGATCGCGCCGGCGGATCCTTGCCGGAAACGGATGTCTGGTGCCGCAGCGTGTCGCCCAACACGCGCAGCTCTTCGGCATCGTAGGGGCGCCCGTCGGGATGGAAGAGATCGTGGTGCCACACGCCAAGGTCGACCAGCCCTTCGAGCCCTGGCCACGGCAGATGCGTTTGCGTGCGGCCGTTGACGAGCCCCCAGTGGTAGCAGCCGATCCGCTCCTGGGCGAAATAGGGGACGTGGGTCTGCGGTCGGGAGCCCAGGCCGCGCGCCAGCCATTCGGTACACATCAAGGGCCGCCCGTAGGTCCTCAGCTGCTCTACCTGCACCTGGAGACCCCCGAGATCGGCGTAGTTGTGGAAGCTCACGAAGTCGGAGCACTCGACGAGGAGGGCGTTCTCGTCCGCCCAGCCCGGATTCCACACGCCGATGGTGAGCGGCTGCGTCGGCCGCACGCTACGCGCCCACGCGACCGCCGCCTTTGCGAGATCGAGGCTGTAGGGCAAGAGAGGCGCGGCCCGCGCCGCGCCCGCCGCAGTGAACACGTAGTCGTTGCCTGGTTCGTTGTAGATGTCCCAGGCGAGGATGCGCGGATCGTCGCGAAAGTGGCCGACGATGTCCTTGACGTAGCGTTCGAGCGGTCCCCATTGCGCCGGTGTGCGCACCACCGCCCGGCCGGGACTCGCACACGCGCGGCTGTTGTGCACGCCGGGAACCGGATCCCCCTGGAGGCCGAGCTGCGCGTCACGCCCGGAGAACTCGCAGTCGTCGAAGAAGCAGAACATCGTCCGCAAGCCATGTCGCACGGCCACGCCGAGGAAGCGGTCGAGGCGCGCGCGTAGACCAGCCGGATCGTCGCTCCACACCAGCGAGTGCAAGTTCGTGCGCAGCGTGTTGAAGCCCACGCCCTCCGCCCAACCGAGTTCCTCGTCGATCGTCGGCGCATCGAAGCTTTCGGCTTGCCACAACTCGATCCAGTTGATCGCCGTGCGTGGCAGGTAGTTGAAGCCGCACAGCCAGGATTGGCGGCCATGCCACTCTTGGATCTCCTGGCGCGACCAGCGCTCCATCGTCTCAGCGGGCCATAGAACTGACGCCGGCTGCAGGCCCTAGCGCCCCACGAAGTGTGGCGTGCGCTTTTGGATGAACGCCAGCTGCCCCTCTTTGATGTCCTCGCTCTGAAAGGCGGCAGCCATCAGCGCTTCACATTCGCGTCGGGCCTCCGCGCTGAGCAGCGCGGCGACTTCGATCATGTTGAGCGCGCGCTTGATGCCCTTGAGCGCCAGCGGCGCGTTGCCGGCGATCTCCTCGGCGAGGGCGTACGTGGTCGCCTGCAGCTCGGCACGCGGCACGAGATGGTCGACCAGCCTCATTGCCTGCACCTCTGCGCCGCGGTACGTGCGTGCCGTAAAGAAAACCTCGCGCGCCCGGGCCAGGCCGAGCACCTGCACGAACTGCGCGATGCCATCGCATGGATACACCACCCCGAGTCGGGCCGCGGGCATGCCGACCGCGATGTCATCGGCACCGATCCGGATGTCGCAGCAGAGAGCGAGGTTCAAGGCGCCGCCAAAGCAGTGACCGTTCACCATCGCGATCGTCGGGTAGGGGAAGTTCTTCACGCTTGCGAGCGCGAGCTCGAGCGGGTTGCTGTCACGGATCTGCTGCGCCATCTCCGGCGTCACGTCTGTGGGGATGGCGAGGATGTCGTAACCCGAGGAGAAGGCCTTGTCCCCGGCGCCCGTGATCACCACGGTGCGGATCTCATTCTCTTGCGCCCATGCTTCGAGCGCCTCGTGCAGCCGGATCAGCAGCTGCGGCGACAGCGCATTGCGGCGTTCCGGGCGGTTGAAGCGCAGGATGCCGATGCGCCCTCGCCTCTCCGTCAACAGCTCGTTGGTCTCGTCCATCGCTCAGGTTCTCCTGTTGAGTTCAAGGCACCAGCTTGACCGTGCGCAGGATCGACTGCGCTGCGGAGTAGGGATCAGTCTCCCCACTGTGCACGCGTCGGACCGCGGCGTCCAGGCTTCCATTGTTGGCCCAGCGCTGGCGAACGAGCTGCGCGATGTCACGTTCGAGCAGCGTAAGAACCTCCTCGCGGATCCGCGCTTCGTCGCGCATGCCGGAGTGCGACCGCGCCGGTGATGCCAGCAGCGCTTCGACGAGCGCCTCCACGCCCTGGCCGGTGAGCGCGCAGGTCTCGAGGACGGGCGCGGTCTCGCTACTGGCGCAGGCGGTGAGCGCCTGCATCGAGCGGATGTCGGCAACCAGCACGTCGGCCCCTTCGCGATCGGCTTTGTTCACGACGAAGAGATCGGCTATCTCCATGATCCCGGCTTTGAGTGTTTGCACGCCATCGCCCTGCCCCGGCACACAGACCACCACCACGAGGTCGGCGGCCTTGACGACCTCGATCTCGTCCTGACCCACGCCGACGGTCTCGAGTAGGATGATGTCGTGCCCCGCCGCGGCCAAAATACGGGCGATATCACGGGCCCCCTGACAGAGTCCGCCCAGCGTCCCGCGCGTCGCCATCGAACGGATGAAGACGCCGGGGGTCGTGGCCACCGCATGCATGCGCAAGCGATCGCCGAGCAGGGCGCCACCGGAAAACGGGCTGGTGGGGTCCACCGCGATGATTCCCACGCGGTGTCCTCGCGCCACCAGACTCGCTGTGATGCAGCTGGTGAGCGAACTCTTGCCCGCGCCCGGCGGTCCGGTGATCCCGATCACGCGGGCGGAGCCAGCGTGTGGAAAGAGCGCCTTCATGGCCTCCTGCCAGCCCGCCTCGCGGTCTTCGACCCGACTGATCAGTTGCGCCAACGGCCGGGGTTGCCCGCGGCGCGCTCCCGCAACAAGGTCATCCCACGAGCATTCCACGTTCAACCGATCCTCCGCACCGTCAGAGCTTGACTGGCTCGGCTTCACCGAAAACGCCGCGCAGGACATCGTAGACATCTTGCAGCGCCGCGTCTCTCTTCACGCAATCGATCAGGTCCGGCATGACACCCACCTCAAACCCGTCTCACAGGCCCTGTCATCGTTGGCGCCTCAACCTGCGCCGGATAGTAGCCCAGTGCGACGCCGGCCGCTATTGCGTAGGTCTCAAGTGCCACCACATCGTGCACAGCGACGACAGAGATGTCCGACCGACTGAACAAGGACACGCGACTCATCCGACCTGTGAGGCCGGTCTGTCGTGACGCAGTACATGGCATGGCAGTTGCGCTCACTCCGCACCAATGGCACTGATCGCCCGGAGCCGTGAAGGCGACACTGGAGAATGGCAGCCCATCGGTGGGCAGACGGCGCGGCTTGCCGTGGGCCACTGGGCATGAAAGGGAAAAAAATGAAGCACGCCAGTTGGCAGATGCAATCGGTGCGAGTATTGGGAGGCTTCATTGCCCTGAGCCTGCTGCTGACCCCAGACATCGCGGCGGCAGTGAACATCAGCGCGGGGAGCGTCAACGCCGCCGCGGGCCAATCGGCAACGGTGCCGATTGCGATGAACCTCGGCAGTGCCAACGTGGAGTTTTTCGGGGTGACCTTTACGGTGGTGCCGCAGGAAGGTGCCTCCGCCATTACGGGTAAGCTCACTTATCAGGCTGCTACTCCGCCTGGGGCGCCGCAGCTCACGAGCAACAGCGTGCCTGGGACGTTCGCGATGGGCTACGTGACTGGGATCAGCCCCCCGCTGACGGGGACGCTGGTCGTTGGAACGCTTACGGTGCCAATTCCCGCAGGAGCGACCGGAAGCTATGAAGTGCAACTGTCGAGAATCAGCGCCGGAGATTCCTCCGGCAATAGGATCACCCTCCTGGGGCAGAATGGCATGATCACAGTCCGGCCGAAACCAACCCCGACCAATACTCAGATGCCCACGCTCACGCCGACAAAGACTCCAACCAGCACGCCAACGAATACCCCGACCCACACGCCAACTCAGACCCCAACACGGACGCCCACCCCAACCCCGCCGTGTGTCGGCGCCTGCGACGGGGACGGGGCGGTCACCGTGAGCAACCTCCTCGCGATGGTGAACATTGCCCTCGGCAACGCCAACGTCTCGACCTGCCGCGCTGGCGACGCCAACCACGACAGCAAGGTCACGGTCGATGAGATTCTCAGCGCCGTGAACAACGCCTTACATGGGTGCTTGTGAAGGTTGCGGGGCCCGAGAACATACCTGGCCTCGGTCGGGGCGGGGCCGCCATCTGTTGTTGGAGAAGATACAGTTGGTGACGGCACCGCCGCTGCCGGCGCTATTGTTGGAGAAGGTGCTTTTGCTCGCGACGAGCTCGCCAAAGCCTCGCTGGATTGCGCCGCCCGGGCCGGCGCTGCTGTTGGAGACGAAGGTGCAATTGGTTACGCTACGACGAATTCCTCAACCAAATGCTCTTGACCCTGTTTCCTCGAGGTCGATGCTCCCTACGATCACAGCGGTCCGGTTAGTTGGTAAGTGAGGAAATTCATCGGATTAATGCTGAAAATCAGTAGATCTACGGATTGACGATTTGAGATAGACACGATACCCATGACCGTGTTACGGCATCCACTCGGGGGCCCCTACACATGCGAGCACAACGGAGAGGCGCAGTTATTCTGGCGGCGACTCGCGGTAGCCTCGC
>Ga0335084_10007606_pt1 | contig 10769 bp, 10 predicted proteins | sample Lox_Sample_44_FD_206721 | JGI IMG/M metagenome (GOLD analysis project Ga0335084, IMG submission 206721) | Soil microbial communities from Loxahatchee National Wildlife Refuge, Florida, United States - Lox_Sample_4.4 | ecosystem: Environmental > Terrestrial > Soil > Wetlands | place: USA...
GGCGAGCGCGAGTGCACCAGCGACATGACGTTGGGCTGCGCGGCACCCAGCCCCAAGCCCAGCAGGAACGCCACCGCGATCAGCGGCACCAGGGACGAAAAGAGCGGGAACAGCGCGAACGCAAGCGTGGCGCAGAACAGCGTGTAGGTCAGCACCTGCCATTCGGTGAAGTGCTGCGACAGCCGAGGCATGGCAAGCCGGATCGTGAACGTCGCCAGCGCGAAGCCGCCCAGCACGAAGCCGATCTGCGAAGCCGACAGGCCCACGCGCGTGCCGTGCACCGGGATCACGAAGGTCTGCAGGTCCCAGGACATGGAGATCAACGCCGTGGCGATCAGCACGTGCCGCAGCTCGGTGTGCCTCAGCAGCTCGAGCGGGTGCAGGGGCTCCGGGCCGCTTACTCTGCCCTCGCGGGCAGGCAACAGCTCTCGATTGACCCGAACCAGTCCCAGTGCCACGAGCACCAAGCACACCAGCACGCCGAATGTGGCGCGATGACCAAACGAGTCGATCAGCAGCCCGCTCAGCACAGGCCCGGCGAAGCCGGAGACGGAGGCGCCCAGCGCGAGCCACGAGAACGCCGCCGCCCGGCGGTTCGGATCGGCGCGGTCGCCGACGACCTTCTGCACCGACAGCATGGTCAAGGTCTGGCCGGTGCCGATCAGCGCGGCCGCCACCAGCAGAGGGGCGACGTCGGCGTTCGCATAGGGAAAGGTCGCCGGCAGCAGCGCGCCTCCGAGGATCAACAGTGTTCCGGTTTCGGTCGGGCGCCGCGGTCCTACCGCGTCGAGCCAGCGGCCGACGCGTACCGCGATCAGCATCGGCACCAGAGAGAACAGCGCCATGATCACGCCGACGGTGAAAGTGGACGCGTGGTTGGCCAGCGCGTAGAGCGACGCGGTCATGCGCGCGGCCACGAACGCCATGTGCGCCAGCACTGCGATGGCGATGATGCGAGCCAATGTCATTTCTTCTTCCTCGCTCAGGCATGCGCCATCTCGGCGCCCCGGCGGGCAGCTCTAGCGGGTTGCCGGGCGTGCACATCTTGGCACGGAACGCCCGGTCCGGACTAGAATAGATGTGTGATTCCCAGCGGCCAGGACCGATGATCGTCTACCCCGTTACCGAAAGCTTTGCCGCCGAGATCGGCGATATCGACCTTTCCCAGCCGCTGTCGCATGAAGATCAGGCGGAAATCGAAGCGGCATTCAACCGCTATTGCGTGCTCGTTTTCCCCGATCAGCACCTGAGCGCAGAGCAGCATCTCGATTTCGCGCGCCACTTCGGTCCGCTCGAGACCAGCGTCCATGGGGTGCGCAAGGACGCCAAGCTGCGCATTCCCGCGATCCTTGCGGACGTATCCAACCTCGATCCGGACGACTCGATCTGGGGCAAGGAAAGTCGCAAGCGCATGTTCGAGATGGCCAACCGGATGTGGCATTCGGACAGCTCGTTCAAGCGCACACCCGCCAAGGCCTCCCTGCTGTATGCGCGCAGCATTCCCCCGGTCGGAGGGCAGACGGAGTTCGCCGACATGCGTGCGGCTTACGACGCGTTGCCGGCCGACATGAAACAGCGGCTGCGGGGGCTGGTGGCGGAGCATGCCATCATGTATTCGCGCAGGAAGCTCGGCTTCAACGACTTCTCCGACGAGGAGAACCAGACCTACCCGCCGGTGCCTCAAACGTTGCTGCGCCGGCACCCGGGGTCGGGACGCATGGGCTTGTTTCTCGCCTCGCACGCGGGGCGCATCTTCGGCATGCCCGACGACGAAGGCAAGGCCCTGCTGCAACAGCTCATCGATCACGCAACACAGCGGCAGTTCGTCTACACGCACCGCTGGCGGGTGCACGACCTGGTGATGTGGGACAACCGGTGCACCATGCATCGCGGCAAGATCTACGACGACCTCCGCTTTGCGCGCGACATGCAGCGCGCGACCACGTCGGACGTGGCGCCGACCTGCCAGCAGGAAGGAATCGCGGAACCCGCAGCCGCCTAGTCCTCCCTCTAGCCCAGGGATGGCGGGAGTCCTGTAAGGCTGACGCTTCTCTCAGCGCCCAAGGCGGTTGCTGGCCTGAATCGTTCCAAGCCCCGGCTGCTCTTGATCTTTTCGAAATAATGCCGCGCGCGACCAGAAAGCCCGAAGAACTCGATGCCGTGGCGAGTCGGAATGCCAGCGCGAGGCCTGATTTCAGCTTCATGGGAACTCTCCTTCGCGAGCCCCGTCCGTGCTCCCGGCCCCTTGCCGCAATTCTGCGATAATGAGCCAGTTCGTTTGACCGCCTCCCCTGCAAGTTGCTGTCTCGAAGTGCAAGCTCTCTCTCCTGAGGCCGCCCCGGTAGCGCAGCGCTCGCCCGTGCGCCGCTTTCTGCGCTACGTGCGCCCGTACACCTGGCTGCTCGTCGGCGCAACGCTGGCGGGTGTGCTCAAATTCACGCTGCCGGCGGCGTTCGCGATCGCTCTGCGCTTCATGACCGACCGGCTGGTGCCGCGGGCCGGCGCCACGCTGCAGCCTACAGATCCCGTCTTCTCTGCCACCGAGCGCTATCTCGCCTGGGTCGCGTCGCATCTGCCGGCCGGCTGGGACGCGAGCACTCCGTGGGGTCTGTTCAACATCATGGCGGTGACGCTGCTGGTGGTGTATGCCGTGTGGGGCGTGTCGATGTACTACCGCAGCTACTGGGCGCAGCTCGCCGGCCATCGCGTGATGCTCGACCTGCGCACCGATCTGTTTCAGCACGTCCAGCGCCTGAGCCATTCGTTCTACCAGGCGCGCCAATCGGGCGGCATCGTCTCGCGCCTGACCGCCGACATCGCGCTGGCGCAAAACTTCGTCGGCGCCGCCATGACCAACATCTGGATGGACGTGGTGTCGTGCGTCTTCTATCTGGCACTGCTGCTGTCCATGGACGTGCCGCTGACCCTGGTTTCGCTGCTGGTGTTCCCGCTTTACATCCTGTGCATGCGCACCTTCGGGAAGGAATCCAAGCGCACGTCCAAGCAGGTGCAGGAGGCGATGGAGGAGTTCTCCGGCGATCTGCAGGAGCGCGTTGCGGGCTACGCGCTGGTCAAGAGTTTCGCCAGCGAGCAGCGCGAAGCGCGCACCTTCTTCGGCAGCGCGCGCAGCCTCTACGACCTGGTCATGGAAAACGCGCGCATCACCAACCTGTCCAGTACGCTGGTGCAGTGGCTGACAGAAATGGCCACTCTGGCGCTGATCTGGTACGGCGGCTACCGCATCTTCAAGGGGCAGAGCACGATCGGCGAGGTGATCGCCTTCATCCTCTTGCTGCGCCAGCTCTACTTCCCGGTCAATCGCATCAGCGAGATGAACACGGTGCTGCACAACTCGCTGGCAGCGATCGAACGCATCTTCGAGGTCTTCGACACGGCGCCGGAGGTCACCGAGCGGCCGGATGCGCGCAAGCTGGCGCGCCTCAGGGGCGAGATCGCATTCGAGCACGTGGACTTCGGCTACACGCCCGAGCGACTCATCCTCAGCGGCATCCACCTCCGTATCCGCGCCGGAGAGGTGGTGGCGCTGGTCGGCCCGAGCGGCGCGGGCAAGACCACGCTGGTGCAATTGATCCCGCGCTTCTACGATCCCACCGCCGGGCGCGTACTGGCGGACGGAATCGACCTGCGCGAGGTGACGCTGCGCTCGCTGCGCGGCCAGATCGGCATCGTCGCTCAGGATACGATTCTTTTCTCGGGGTCGGTGCGCGACAACATCCTGTATGGCAAGCCGGACGCCTCCGACGAGGAGCTCCTCGCAGTCGCGCGTGCGGCGCACGTGGAGGAGTTCGTCGCCGACCTGCCGGAAGGCTACGACACGCTGCTCGGGGAGCGCGGCACCAAGCTATCGGGCGGTCAGCGCCAGCGCATCGCCATCGCGCGCGCGTTCCTGATCGATCCGCGAATTCTGATTCTGGACGAGGCGACCAGCGCGCTCGACAGCGAAAGCGAGCGGCTCATTCAGGACGCCCTCGCGCGCCTGATGCGAGAGCGCACCAGCGTCATCATCGCGCACCGGCTGTCCACTGTCCTGCACGCCGACCGCATCGTGGTGCTGGACGAAGGCTGCATCGTGCAGACTGGACCGCACGCGCGCCTCATCGAACAGGACGGCCTGTACCGGCGTCTGTACGAAACCCAGTTCCGGGCTGAAGGGCAGCGGGCGGTTGTGGCGATGTGAAAGAACTTCGTGTTTCCCCCTGCCTCTCCCTCCCCCGCACGCGGGGGAGGGTTGCGGTGGGGGCGCGCGGCGGGTCAATGCCCTCGCCCTCCCCCGCGTGCGGGGGAGGGTTGGGGTGGGGACGCAGCGGGAGAAGGTCGGGTGGGGGCGCGCAGCGGGTCAATACTCCGACTCCGGAATCGGCGCGAGTGCCGGTCCCTCGCCGAACACATCCCGTATCGGTCGCAGGTTCGCGGCCATGTTCTCGGACTCGGCTCCGCGGTGGGCCCGCAGGAAATCGCGCTTGAAGTCCTCGAGCAACCCGTAGCGGTCGAGCAGCGTGGCGAGCACGTTGAGGTGATCGATGCGCTCGTCGTATCTTCCCGCGATCACCTTGCCCGGCGGCCCGTAGAAAAGCGTGACGATGGGGTCGATACCGGTCTGGTAGGCATTCCCGCGCGACGAGTTGGTCGAGCCGTCCTCGTCGAACGTCACGACGAGCAGGCTGTCGTGCTCCCGCGCCCAGTCGGCGTAGGGCTTGATGCGCTCTTCGAGCCAGACATCGCATGCGCGCTTGCTGGCGCTGTGCATGTCATTTTGCTCGTTAGGCACCACGATGGACACCGTGGGCAAGCGCTCGAACCCGATGCGCTCGCCCTGCGCGTCGACTGTGAAGCCGCGGTAGCGCGTGCCATTGTGCGGGTCGGTGGTGTTCGCGAAACCCAGGTTGGCCTCCACGGGCAATAGGAACTTGCGCTCGTCGGCGGCAACGGGGCGGCTCCCGAGCTCGATCCAGTTGATAGCCGGGTTGTGCTTGCGCCGGTACAGATCCGCGATGGGCGAAGGATCGCCCGCCCTGTCGTAACGGGGGTAGGGCAGCGACTCCGAGAAGGTGGCGAAGCTTCTGCCGCTCGCAATCAGCGCGGCGCCCAGATTAGGCGTGGTGAACGGACGCATGTTCACCGGGATGAGAGAGTTGGCGATCCCGATCGGGGTCGTCAACACCGGGCTGGGCAGTCGATTTCCTGCAGGGTCGTTGACCGCGTTTCCCACGTAAGTCGATCCCGGGTCCTGGAACCACGCCGGCAACACGCCCTGATGGTGCCCGGAAAACAGGTACAGATAATTAGGCTGGCTGGGCCGCGCGGGAAGGCGCGCGGAGTAGCCCGCGGGAACAGTGCCATAGGGGATCTGAGCGAAGTAGGCCCGCGTCATCAGCGCGCCCTGCTGTGCAAGCGCGTTCAGATAAGGCGTCTCTCGATTGCCGATGATTTCCTGGAAGGACTTGTTCTCCAGGATCACGATGACGATGTGCGCGGGACTCCACTTGTCTGCCGCCGCGCACGGAAGGCTGAGCGCGACGGCGCCCCATACCACCAACAGCGCCTTCGCAACGCCTGCCATAACCTTCGTCGTCATCGCTTCGCTCTTTGAGGTTTCGGGCTACTCCCTAATCTCGGCGCCATCGCACCGCCGCCGCGCCACCCGCGCCGACCAGCAGGGCCATTGCCCACAGCATCGCCGCCGCGCCCAGCACCGCGCCGAACGCGCCGAACACCAGCGGCAGCACCACGTGGCTGCTGTTCATGATCGTCGTCCGCACGCCGAATGCTTCGCCCACCCGTCCCTCGGGCGAGCGCGAGTGCAGCAGCGACATCACGTTGGGCTGCGCCGCGCCCAGCCCCAGTCCGAGCAGGAAGGCGACCAGCATCAGCGGCGCCAGCGATGCAAACAGCGGAAACAGAATGAACGCCAGGCTGGTGTTGAACAGCGTGTAAGTGAGAACCTGCCATTCACCAAAGCGGCGGGACAGCCACGGCATGGCAAGACGGATCGTGAAGGTTGCCGCCGCGAAACAGCCGAGCACCAAGCCGACTTCCGATGCCGAGAGGCCGACCCGGTTGCCGTGCACCGGCACCACGAAGGTCACCAGGTCCCACGACATCGAGATCAACCCGGTCGTTATCAGCACGTGCCGCAGCTGCGTGTGCTTCAACAGCTCGAAGGGATGCAGCGGCTCCGGTCGGTGCGCTTTACTGTCATGAACCGGCAGCAGCCCACGGTTTATCCAGAGCAGTGCCAGCGCCATCAGCATGATACCGACCAGGACGGCGTAGGTCGCGCGATGCCCCAAGGAGTCGATCACCAATCCACTCACCACCGGGCCGCTGAAGCCCGCGACGGATGCCCCCAGCGCAAGCCACGAGAACGCGTCCGCCCTATGGTTCGGATCGGCGTAGTCGCCCACGACCTGCTGCACGGCGAGCATGGCCAACGTGGAGCCGGTACCGATCAGCGCGGCCGCCACCAATAGCGGTGCAATGTCCGCAGTGGCATACGGAAAAGCCGCCGGCAGCACCAAGCCACACAGCATCAACGCGATCCCGATCAGCGTCGGCCGCCATGGCCCGACCGCATCGAGCCAACGGCCCGCGCGCACCGCGATCAGCATCGGCACCAGTGCGAACAGCGCCATCATCACGCCGACCGTGAAAGTGGAGGCCTTGTTGGCCAGGGCATACAGCGACCCGGTCATGCGCGCGGAAACGAACGCCATGTGCGTCAGCACGACGATCGCGATGATGCGCGCGAGGACCAGCGAGCGTTGATGCGGATGGATCCCGACTGCGGCTGCTCTTGTGCCTGACGTGCTCACCCCTACCTTACCTTCCCATCACATTGCGCCCTTGGCGTCCCCCAGTCGCACGGCGCGCCAGCGCCGATTATCCCCGAGACCGCAGAGCGATGTCAGATGTGCAGCGAATAGCGTGCCGGATCCTCTTGGCGAGGGCCGGAAACGCGATGCGGGCGCAGGGCTCAGAGGATCGCGCCTCGCTCGACCAGAGCGTATTGCGTCAGCTCCCGCGTGACGATCTCGTAGGCTTCGTCCACGGAGTCGGTGCGGTGGAACAGCTGCAGGTCCTCGCGGTCGATGGTGCCGTGGCGCACCAGCGCCTCGAAGTCGATCACCTCGTCCCAGTACGTGGTGCCGAACAGCACGATGGGCAGGTGCTTGGTCATTTTCTGCGTCTGCCGCAGCGTCAGGATCTCGAACAGCTCGTCGAGCGTGCCGAAGCCGCCCGGGAAGACCAGCAGCGCCTTCGCGAGATAAGCGAACCAGAATTTGCGCATGAAAAAATAGTGGAAGTGGAAGGACAGCTCGCGCGTCACGTAGCGGTTGTCGAACTCCTCCAGCGGGATCGAGATGGTGAGACCGACGTTCAGCCCCTTGGCCTCCGAGGCGCCCCGATTGGCCGCCTCCATGATGCCTGGCCCGCCGCCGGTGCACACGACGAAGCGCCGCTCCTCATCGGCCAGCTCCTTTGACCATTCGGTCAGGCGCCTTGCGAGCTCGCGCGCATCCTCGTAGTAGCGCGACATAGCAAGCCGCTCGCGCGCGCGCTCCAGGTCACCCTCGCCACGCTCGGCGGCGTCCAGCTCCGCCGCGGCCTGCGCGCGCGACGCCAGGCGCGCCGAGCCCATAAACACGATGGTGTCGTCGATCCTGTAATGATCGAAACGGCTTCTCGGCTCCAGATACTCGGCGAGCATCCGCAACGGCCGCGCCTCGCTGCTGGTCAGGAACGATTCCTTCAGATAGGCCTCGATGCTGCTGCGGCGGCGTTCGGATCGTTTTTCACTCATGAGATGACTCCCGGAGGCGATGGTGAGCGGCGCTCAACGCCGGTCGGTGCTGCTCTGCGGCGTGCGCGATGGCCGGCCGTCGGAACCGGTGAACGGAAACAATCCGACCTTGAACGACTCCACCATGTGCTGCGCAATGCGCGTCGCTTTTTCTGCGTCTTGCCGGCTGAGCGCGTCCCTTGCGGCGCTCTGGAACACCGGCAGCCAGTGATCGAACGCCTCCGGCTCGAAGCGCAGCTTCGCATGCGGGGCAAAGGCGTTTCCCTTGTACCGATCGGTGCCGTGCAGGACACCGGACCAGAAATCCCGCACGGTTGCGATATGGGCTTCCCAGTCGTGGATTGCCCCACGGAAGATCGGGCCCAGCACCTCGTCGGCCAATGCCCGCTCATAGAACAGGCGCACCATGCGTTCGACCGTGGCCTGCGCGTCGTCTGTTGCCTGCACGTCGTGCTCTCGTCGACTCCTATGAGCGAAGCTTAGCACTTCATGCGATCCCCATTCTGTTGGAAAGGCAGAGCTCGGATTCCGCTGGTAGCATGGCCTACTTGGACTCACCTTCATGCGAGGCGGAGTCGGTCATCCGGATCCGGTGCCGATATTGCAGACGCATCTGTGGTGGTTGACGCTCGTCGTCTCAGTGGCCTCGACGGCGGGTGCAACCTGGGCCGCGGACCTCGAAGTCGAGGTCCGCGGCGTCAGACCGCGCGCAGGCGAAGTCCACGCCGCGCTGTTCGATCGTGAAGCCTTCGCGGTGGATACCGAGATACGCGCGATGATCTCCCCGGGCGGGGAGATCAGCGCCGGAGTGTTCACCGGACAGGATGAGTTTCCACGGCCTCCGGTCGACAGGGTCAAAGTGACGCCCAGCGCAAAAACGCTGCGCCTGACGTTTCCGGATCTCGAGCCGGGAGAGTACGCCATCGGCGTGTATCAGGACCTCAACGGCAACGGCAGGCTGGACGCCACCGTGGCCCGCAACCCGACCGAACCGTGGGGCATCTCGAACAACCCGCGACCGAAGGGCCGCTCTCCGAATTGGGACGAGGCCAAGTTCACGCTGCCGCCGGAGGGGGCGAAGATCGTGATCGAGCTGCGCTAGCCAGGACGACTACACGCAGTGCCGCAGGGACGTCGCCAGCCGAACCGGTCGCGCGTCGTTGACCGGAGCCAGCACGGGCGCGATCTTCAGAGGCGCGCCGCTGGCCATTCTGATTCCCCCTCTTTCTTCTTCTCGGCCCATCACAACCGGTCCCTGCTTTCTTCGCGCCCGGCCGAGGAGAACCGAGAACGGTATTCGCTCGGCGTGACACCTACCTTGTGCAAGACGCTCCGGCGCATCGTTTCCTCGGATCCGAACCCGCATTTGGCCGCGATCTGCTTAATGGGCAAGCGGGTTGTGGCAAGCAACTGGCGCGCAGCCTCCACACGCATCCTCTCAACAGCGCGCGCAGGGGTCTGTCCCATTACAGCTGTGTACCGACGGAGAAAGGTCCGCTCGCTCATGCGGGTGCGGGCCGCAAGCGCGGGGACCGAGAGATCCTCGGCGAGGTGACCGGCGATCCAGCTATGCAGCTGATCGAGACGGCTATCGCTCTGCTGCAGCGCGAGCGCAGTACTGAACTGCGATTGGCCTCCGGGACGCTTCAGGAATACGACCAGATCTCGCGCGACCGCGATCGCGGCAGCATGCCCGATGTCCTTCTCGACCATGGCCAGCGACATGTCGATCCCGGCCGTCACGCCGGCCGACGTCCAGACCTTGCCATCCTGCAGGAATATCGGGTCGATCTCGACCTGCGCTTTCGGGTGGCAGCGGGCGAGGCGCTCACATTCAGCCCAGTGCGTCACAGCCCGCTTGCCGTCCAGCAAGCCCGCTGCGCCAAGAACGAACGCGCCGGTGCAGACGGAAGCAACCCGTCTCGCCGCGGAGGCGCGCCCGGCCAGCCACGAAATCAGTCGCTTGTCCCGCGAGGCCGCGTGAACTCCTACGCCTCCCGCGACGATCAGCGTATCGATCGACCGCTCGCGACCCGACAGGCCATGGGCCAGAAGGGCCAGCCCGGACGATGAAATGACGGGCGACGACCTGGCGACCACGCGAATTGCATAGTGCGGCGGCTGTTCCGCCACGCGCCTTGTTTCGTTGGCCGACGCGAACACCTGCAGCGGCCCCGTGACATCGAGCAACTGCACGTCCGGGAAGGCAACGATCTCGATCGTGCGGGTTGGCGGATTTCGAGGGGTCTTTGTCATTTCCGCCATAGCCTAGCATGCTAGGCTGCCCCCAGTCCATCAAGGAGGTGAACGCGATGGCTCTCGAGCTGCGACCAAACTGTGAATACTGCGACCGTGATCTTCCGCCTGCTTCAACGATCGCGCGGATCTGCTCTTACGAATGCACGTTCTGCGCCGATTGCGTGCAGAACTCGCTCTTCAACGTCTGCCCGAACTGCGGCGGCGGCTTCGTTGCGCGGCCCGTACGCCCGGCAACGGAATGGCGTCCGGGGCTTTCCGTTGCCAAGCGCCCGCCATCGGACAAGCGGCGGTTCTTGTCCTATGAGCGCGAGGACATTGCTGCGCATAGTCGTCGGATCAAAGACATTCCGCCGGAGAAGCGATGAGCCTTCGGCCAGGTTTCGTGCTCCTGTGCTCATAGGCGGCAAAACCACGTCATCTCGAACGGCAGCCTCCAGAGATCTCGAAGCGAGTATGCCGGCCGGCACTCACCGACCTAGGGGTCAGCCGTGCATGTGTCGAAGTTCAGCCCGCCGGGTTCGGGTAACGCAGCTGGATCTTGCGGATCTCTTCCAGCGTCTGCGCGTCGAGAGTGAACTGCGCGGCAGCGATGTCTTCCTTGAGCTGCGCCATCGACGTCGCGCCGATGATCGATGCGCCGAGGAACCAGCGGCTCGCTACATATCCCAGCGCCAGCTGTACCAACGTG
>Ga0335084_10007607_pt1 | contig 10769 bp, 10 predicted proteins | sample Lox_Sample_44_FD_206721 | JGI IMG/M metagenome (GOLD analysis project Ga0335084, IMG submission 206721) | Soil microbial communities from Loxahatchee National Wildlife Refuge, Florida, United States - Lox_Sample_4.4 | ecosystem: Environmental > Terrestrial > Soil > Wetlands | place: USA...
GGCGTGGAAGGCGCGCGCCGCCTTGCGTGCCGCCGATTGGCAGGCGGTGCGAGATGCGATCGACCGCATGTCGGTGAGCGCACGCCAGGATCCCGCCTGGTCCTACTGGTACGGACGAGCGCTCGAATCGGAGGGCCACGCCGATGGCGCGCGCGCCTATTTCCTGCGCATTTCCGGCCAGTCGAACTTCTACGGCCTGCTGGCCTCCGAAGAGCTGGGCAGCATGGCTGGAGTGCCGGAGCCCTTCCACGAGGCGACCGAGGCCGAAGTTGCCGCCGCGAAGGCGGTGCCGGGACTCGCGCGCGCGCTGGAGCTCTATCGGCTGGACCTGCGCAGCGAGGCGACGCGCGAATGGGTGTTCACGATCCGCGGCATGGACGACGGGCAGCTCCTCGCCGCGGCGGAGCTCGCACGCCGCGCCGGCGTCTACGACCGCGCGATCAATACGGCGGACCGCACTGCGCACCAGCACAACTACAAGGTGCGTTTCCTCGTGCCGTTCAAGGACCAGTTCAGCGTGCAATCGCGCAACGCCGGCCTGGAGGAAGCCTGGGTGCTCGGCCTGGTGCGGCAGGAAAGCCGCTTCATCGCCAATGCGAAATCCTCGGCCGGCGCACGCGGGCTGATGCAGCTGATGCCCGCGACCGCGCGCTGGGTCGCAAGGCGCACCGGCCTGTCGAACCACAGCCATCCGAACGTACTGGACGTGTCCACGAACATCGCGCTCGGCACCGGCTACCTCAGGATGGTGCTCGACGACCTGGGGCACGCGGTGCTCGCCTCGACTGCCTACAACGCCGGGCCGGGCCGGGCGCGCCGCTGGCGCGACACGCGTCCGCTGGAGGGCGCCATCTACGCCGAGACTATCCCATTCAATGAGACGCGCGACTACGTGAAGAAGGTCATGTCGAACACGATGTACTACTCGCAGCTGATCGGCGGTAAGCTCATACCTTTGAAGCAGCGGCTCGGCCTGATTCCCGCGAAGACGGCGGGCGAGCGCAGCAACGAAGAGCTGCCCTGATACACGAAGAACTGCCCTGATCGCGTGAAGCAGCAGAATTTCCTCGTCATCGGCGGATCCGGCTTCGTCGGCCGCCACCTGGTCGCCGCGCTCGCGGCGCGCGGCGCGCGCGTGACCGTGCCCACGCGCCGGCGCGAGCGCGCGAAGCACCTGATCCTGCTGCCCACGGTCGACGTGGTCGAGGCCGACTGGCGCGAGGCGGGCACGCTCGCGCGCCTGGCCGAGGGCCGCGACGCAGTCGTGAATCTGGCCGGCATCCTGCACGCACGGCGCGCGCCGCTGAGCGAACAGGGCCCGAACCACTACAGCCCCGATTTCGCGCAGGCCCACGTGGAGCTCGCGCAGGCGGTCGTGAACGCCTGCCGCAGCGCGGCGAAGGGCCACAACAGGCCGCGATTGCTGCACATGAGCGCGCTGGGCGCCGACCCGGCGGCGCCCTCGGAGTACCTGCGCTCCAAGGGCATCGGCGAACAGGCGGTGCTCGCTGCCGACGACCTTGAGTCGACCGTTTTCCGCCCGTCGGTGATCTTCGGGCCCGAGGACCGCTTCCTCAACCTGTTCGCCGGGCTCGCCGCGCTGCTGCCGGTGATCGCGCTGGGCTCGCCGGAGGCGCGCTTCCAGCCGGTCTACGTGGGAGACGTCGTGAAGGCGATGCTCGCGGCGCTGGACTCCCGCGAGGCCGCGGGCCGCCGCTACGATCTTTGCGGCCCGCGCCAGTACACGCTGCGTGAACTGATGGAATTCGCTTGCGCCGTCCGCGGCCACCGGCGCCTCATCGTCGGGCTGCCGGAAGCGCTTGCGTACTTGCAGGCCTGGAGCATGGAGTTCCTGCCCGGGCCGCTGCTCACGCGCGACAACCTGCGCTCGATGCAGGTGCCGAGCGTGTGCGACTGCGAGTTCCCGTTCGGCATCCAGCCGGTGGCGCTGGAGGTTGCCGCGCCAGCCTGGCTCGCGCCGGCCGGCCCGCGTGAGCGAATCGCAGGGCCGCGCGAGCGATTTGCGCAGCTGCGCTTGCGGGCGCGCCGCTAAGCGGGCGAAAGTCCAGGGGGTGGAGGCCTACGTCGTCGGTGGCGCGGTCCGCGACGAGCTGCTCGGCCTCCCGGTCCAGGACCGGGATTACGTGGTGGTCGGCGCGACCCCCGAGGAGATGACCGCCGCGGGCTTCCGGCCGGTCGGCAAGGATTTCCCGGTGTTCCTGCACCCGCAGACGCACGAGGAGTACGCGCTCGCGCGCACCGAGCGAAAAAGCGGGCGCGGCTACAGGGGCTTCACCGTCTACAGCGCGCCCGACGTGACGCTCGAGCAGGACCTCGCGCGCCGCGACCTGACCATCAACGCGATGGCGAAGGCCGCGGATGGAACGCTCATCGATCCCTTCGACGGGAAGACCGATTTGCGCAATGGCGTGCTGCGGCACGTCAGCGCGGCTTTCGAGGAGGATCCGGTGCGCATCCTGCGCGTGGCGCGCTTCGCCGCGCGCTTCGCCTTCCGCATCGCGGACGACACGCTGGCGCTGATGCAGAGGATGGTCGCCTCCGGCGAAGCCGACCACCTGGTGCCCGAGCGCGTCTGGCAGGAATTCGCGCGCGGCCTTGCCGAGCCGCAGCCTCGGAGGATGTTCGATGCGCTCGAGCGCTGCGAGTTCCGCGCCAGGCTGCTGCCCGAGCTGAAGAGCATCCCGGACATTTTCGCTGGACCGCTGCCGGTGCGCTTCGCGCATCTGTGCTGGCACCTCACGGAAGGCGAGATCCAGGGACTGTGCGAGCGCCTGCGGGTGCCGAACGAGGAGCGCGAGCTCGCGCTGCTCGCCTGCCGCACGAAGAAGCTTCTCGGCGCGACGCAGCCCGGCGAGCTGCTCAATCTTTTCAAGCGCGCGGACGCCTTCCGCCGTCCCGAGCGCTTCGCGTTGCTATTGCAGGCGGCAAAGCTCGCTCAGCCTGGATTCAATTCAGAGCGAATCGAGAAAGCGCTGGCTGCGGCGAACGCCGTGGACGCGGGCGAAATCGCTCGCAAGGCGTCCGCGCCCGCTGCGATCTCCGCGCTGCTCGACCAGGCGCGCGAGCAGGCCATCGCGGCCGCCCTCCCGGATTCCGGATCGAAGAAAGGCACGACATGATCGAGCTGTATACCTGGGGAACGCCGAACGGCCGCAAGGTCTCCGTGATGCTTGAGGAGTGCGGCATCCCGTACCGCGTGCACCCCGTGAACATCGGCAAGGACGAGCAGTTCAAGCCCGAGTTCCTCGCCATCAACCCGAACAATCGCATTCCGGCGATCGTCGACCCGCAGGGACCCGATGGCAAGCCGCTGAAGTTGTTCGAGTCCGGCGCGATCCTCGTCTATCTCTCGGCCAAGGCGGGCGGCAGGTTCCTGCCCGCGACCGATCGCGGCAAGTACATCGCGCTGCAGTGGCTCATGTTCCAGATGGGCGGCGTGGGGCCGATGTTCGGCCAGGCGCACCACTTCATGCGCGCGAAGAAGGACGAGATTCCCTACGGCAGCGAGCGCTACGGCAAGGAGGCGAAGCGCCTGTACGGCGTGCTCGACAAACGCCTGGGCGAAGTGGCGTATCTGGCGGACGAGTATGGCATCGCCGACATCGCAACCTTCCCCTGGGTCGCGCGGCACGAGTGGCACCGCGTGGACCTCGCCGAGTTCCCGGCCGTGAAGCGCTGGTATGAAACCATCGCGCGCCGGCCCGCGGTCGTGCGCGGCATGGCGGTGCCGTTCCTGAACTAGGCGTCGCGCCGGAAGCTCTCGAGCAGCAGCTCGTCGAAGATCGCCACCGCGCGCGTCCAGCCGGCCGAGGCGCCGCGGATCTTGTGAGGAAAGCAGGCGACGATGAAGCCGTCGGCCGGGATGGACTCCAGATTGTGCAGCTTCTCCAGGTGGCAATAGCCAATGTCGCGGCCGGCCTTGTGGCCTTCCCAGATGAGGCTCGCATCCTTCGTCTCCTTGTATTTCTGCGCCGTGTAGACGAAGGGCGCATCCCAGCTCCAGGCGTCGGTGCCGGTGAGCCGCACGCCGCGCTCCAATAGATACATCGTCGCCTCGTAGCCCATGCCGCAGCCGGCGCTCACGTAGTCGTTTTCGCCGTAGCGCGAGCCCGCGCGCGTGTTCACTACGACGATCTCGAGGGGTTTCAAAGTGTGATTGATTCGTCTTAACTCTGCTTCCACATCGTCGGCGGTAACGACATATCCATCCGGATAGTTCCGGAAGTCCAGCTTGACGCCCGGCTGGAAGCACCATTCGAGGTTCACCTCGTCGATGGCGATCGCGCGCTCGCCCTTGTTCATCGTAGGGTGGAAGTGATAGGGCGCATCCAGGTGCGTGCCGTTGTGCGTGATGAGCTCCACTTTTTCCACCGCCCAGGCCGCGCCGTCGGGCAGGTCTTCCTTCCTGAGGCCGGGGAAGAATGGCGCCATCTGGGGAAACGTCGTCTCGTGGGTCATGTATTCGATCTTCGGGCCGAATGGCGGAGGGTCCGACACCACGTCGTTTTCAAGATAGATGGACAGGTCGACGATTTTGCGGGGCATGAGGCTACCTCCTTGCGTACCGGATCAGGAACGCGTTGATGTCTTCGACCCGCAGCTGCGGCTCGCCGGGAACGGGCCTGGAGCCGACCACCCGGTTCATCCATTCCATGTTCTTCTGCATGCGCGCGACCACCGCGGGCCACTGCCGGGCCGTGTAGCGCTGCGGGTCGGGCAGCGCGTGGCACTGGCCGCAGGCAAGGCGGAAGGGCTCGCCCGCGGGCGACAGCACGTCCGGATACTTTTTCGGGTCCAGCGCGCGCTGCGCGTACTTGCGCAGGTAGGCGACCAGAGCCTGCGTCTCATCCGCCGACGGCGCCTGCACGCCCGCCATCATGTCGGCCATGAGCAGGCCCATGTTGCCCTTGCCCCGCATGCGCAGCACCATGCGCTCTACGATGCCCGGCCACCTGCGCGCCTCGTGCATCGCCGGATTGGCAAGGTTGTGGCATTGCACGCAGTAGCGCAGCGTCAGTTTCGCGCCCTGCGAGTCGGGCTCGGGCAGCATCCCCGGTTCGAAGCCGGGCGGCAGAATCCGCTCGAGCATCGGCCCGTGCGGGCTTTCGGCCCAGCGCATGCGAGCAGCTTCTGATTCATCGGCATTTGAATTTGGCACAACCAGAATAAAAATAAAAAACAAGCTAAAGCGCATGAGCGCGGTTCCCGCTTGCGAAGCCGAGCAGCGGGCGCGTTACGCCGCGGCCGACCGCCAGCACCTTGAACAGTTCACCCATCTCCGCGGGCGAAAGCAGCTTTTGCGCGGACGCTGCCGCGGGCACGTAGCGCTTGGCGTCCTGCGGGTCCTCGCGCGCGAGCAGGTCGGTGATTCCGCAGTTGATGAGGAACTGCGCCTGGCTGGCGAAACCGAGCAGCTCGAGCCCGCCCTCGCCGGCCGCGCGCGCGAGCGCGCTGAAATCGACGTGCGCCGTGACGTCCTGCAGCCCGGGCAGGTAGAACGGGTCGCCGTGCACGCGGTGGCGATAGTGGCAGGCGAGCGTGCCCATCGAGCGTTGCGCGTGGAAATACTCGCGCTGCGGAAAGCCGTAGTCGATGACGAGGACCGCGCCGCGCGCAAGGAACCTGCCGAGCGACCGCATCCAGGCGCGCGCGAACAGCGCGAGCTCGCTTTCGTAGCGCCCGCCGGGGGGAATTTCGACCTCGATCGCTTGCGCCGCGGCGAGGACCGGGCCGGCTGCGGGCCGGTCAGACCAGGCAAGCTCGCCTTCGTTCGCGCACACGCCCCGCTCGACGATCCCGCCCTCCGTCCAGGCGAGCGCGTGCACGGGCATCGCGTCGACCACCTCGTTGGCGAGCATCACGCCGCGAAAGCGCTCGGGCAGGCGCTCGAGCCAATGCGCGCGGTCGCCCAGGCGCTGCTGTTGCCGCTGGCGAAGCTCGGGGCTGGTCTCGAGGATTTCGTACCTCACCCCCTTCAATTCCGACAGGAGAACCTCTGCAAGCATTCCAGTTCCGGCGCCGAATTCGAGGATGGCTTCGCCCGGCTGCAGGATCTCGGCGATCTGGCGCGCGAGCGTGCGGCCGAAAAGCGGCGAAAGCTCCGGCGCGGTGACGAAATCGCCGCCGGCGCCGAACTTGCGCGCGCCGCCCGCGTAATAGCCCAGGCCCGGCTCGTGCAGCGCGAGCTCCATGTAGCGCGCGAACGAAAGCCAGTTGCCGGCCGCCCCGAGCTCGGCGCCGATCCGCCCGAGCAGCGCGCGGCTCGCGGCAAGCGCCTGCGGATCGGGCGACGGCAGCGCGGCAGAGTGCATGTCGCTGAATTTACCCTAGAATTCCGCACTCACATGGACCGCGACCTGGAGGGAAAAACCGCGCTCGTCACGGGGGCGGCACGCCGCATCGGCGCGGCGATCGCGCGCCGGCTGCACGCAGCGGGCGCCAACGTCGTGCTGCACTACCGGGGTGCCGAAGCCGAGGCGGTGGCGCTCGAAGCGGAGCTGAACGCGGCGCGCGCGGCGAGCGCGCTCAAGGTGAAGGCGGACCTGCTCGCCCCGGTCGCGCCGAGAGTGCTGCTCGACTGCGCGCTGGAACGCTTCGGCCGGCTCGACCTGCTCGTCAACAACGCGTCGACGTTCTACCCTACTGCGATCGGCGCCATCGAGGCCGGGCACTGGGAAGAGCTGATCGGCTCCAACCTGCGTGCGCCGCTGTTCATCGCGCAGGCGGCGGCCGCGGAGCTCGGCAAGCGCAATGGGGCCATCGTGAGCATCGCAGACATCCACGCCGACCGGCCGCTGAAGGGCTACGTCGTCTACAGCATCGCCAAGGCGGGCCTCGCGGCGATGACGCGCGCGCTCGCGCTCGAGCTCGGGCCGGCCGTGCGCGTCAACGCGGTCGCCCCTGGCGCGATCGCCTGGCCGGAGGACGGCCAGTTCCCGCCGCCGGAGCGCGGGCGCATCGTCGGCACCACGCCGCTTGCGCGCCTCGGCAAGCCCGAGGAGATCGCGCAGGCGGTACACTTCCTCGCCACTGCATCCTTCGTCAGCGGCCAGGTGCTGGCCGTGGACGGAGGGCGTTCGGTTTTTCTCTAGGGTTGCCTACTTTCTGACGTTTCACGGTGAAAGATCCTCGAAAAACAAAGCTTGAAACAGACAAGCTCGCCAAGCGCATCCGCCGGCAGGTGGGCGAGGCGATCGCCGATTTCGGCATGATCGAAGAGGGCGACCGCGTGATGGTCTGCCTGTCCGGCGGCAAGGATAGCTACGGCCTGCTGGACGTCTTGATGTCCCTGAAAGAAAAATCTCCGGTCGGGTTCGAGCTGGTCGCCGTCAACCTGGATCAGAAGCAGCCCGGATTTCCGGAGAGGGTGCTGCCCGACTACCTCGCCGCGCGCGGCGTGCCGTTCCGGATCGTAGAGCAGGATACGTACTCGGTGGTGAAGCGCGTGGTTCCCGAGGGCAGGACGATGTGCTCGCTTTGCTCGCGGCTGCGGCGCGGGGTGCTCTACCGCGTCGCGGGCGAGCTGGGCGCCACGAAAATCGCGCTGGGGCACCATCGCGACGACGTGCTCGCGACCTTCTTCCTCAATCTGTTCCACGCCGGCGCGCTGAAGGCAATGCCGGCCAAGCTGCGGTCCGACGACGGCCGGCACGTCGTCATCCGGCCGCTCGTCTACGTGGCCGAGGATGACCTGGCAGCGTACGCGGAGGCGAAGGCGTTTCCGATCATTCCCTGCGCGCTGTGCGGCTCGCAGGAGAACCTGCAGCGCAAGGTGGTCGGACGCATGCTCAAGGAATGGGAAAAGGCGGAGCCCGGTCGCATCCCGTCCATCTTGCGCGCGCTCACCGACGTACGGCCCTCGCATCTGCTGGACCGCAGGCTGTTCGATTTCGCGAAATTGAAGCCCGCGGCTTCGCCGGTCAACGTCGTCCGGTTCCGGGAACTCGGCGAGCCGTTGTTCGCCGAATAGCCGTTGAAATTCCGCCGACGAAACCGCCTGATGGCCTTCGCCCTGTTCGCCGGATCGATGCTGCTCGTGCTGATGGTCGGGCGCAGCGTGATCGCGCAGGACTGGCGCACGGCGAGCCACGAGCCGGTGGGACTCGCGCCCGATCCGGCGGTGGTGCGCGAGGCGGTGGTGCAGGTCTATGGCGCGCGCACCTGGGGCTGGCGCGGCAATTTCGGCGTGCACACCTGGGTGGCGGTAAAGCCGGCGAACGCGGAGGCCTACGTGGTCTACGAGGTGATCGGCTGGCGCCTGCGCTGGTCCGATTCCGTCGTCGCGATCCACGCGCGCGCGCCCGACGCGCGCTGGTACGGCAACGAGCCCGAGCTCTATGCCGACAAGCGCGGCGCGGAGGCCGAAGCGCTGATCCCGCGCATCGACGCCGCGGCGCGCGCCTACCCGCACGCCCGCGAGTACACGGCCTGGCCGGGCCCGAATTCCAACACCTTCGTCGCCTGGATCACACGCGCCGTGCCCGAACTCGGCGTCGACCTGCCGCCGACCGCGATCGGCAAGGACTACCTGGTCGGCGCGCTGGTCGGCACCGCGCCCAGCGGCCGCGGCCTGCAGCTCTCGCTGGGCGGCATGATCGCGCTCACCGCGAGCGGCGTCGAGGGCCTGGAATTGAACTTGCTTGGCCTTACGTTCGGCGTGAACCCCTTCGATCCCGCGCTCAAGCTTCCTCTCATCGGTCGCCTTGGTCCGGCTCGCTTGCCCGGAGACCGATGAAGGCGCTGCTGGGGCTCTGCGCATGGATTGACCGCATCAACGAGCGCATCGGCCGCTGGGCGTCCTGGCTGACGCTGCTCGCGGTGCTGGTCTGCACCGTCAACGCCCTGATCCGCTACTCGCTGCACAGGAGCTCGAACGCCTGGCTCGAGCTGCAGTGGTACCTGAACGCCGGGATGTTCCTGCTGGTCGCCGCCTACGCGCTCAAGATCAACGCGCACGTGCGCATCGACGTGATCGCCGGCAGGCTCTCGGCGCGCGCGCAGGCCTGGATCGACGTGATCGGCGGCCTGCTGTTCCTGTTGCCGATGGCGCTGATCATCGCCTGGTACTCGTGGCCCTCGCTCGCGAACTCGTGGCACATCCACGAAATGTCCTCGGATCCGGGCGGTCTCGTGCGCTGGCCGGTGCGCCTGCTGATCCCGGTGGCCTTCCTGCTGCTCGCGTTGCAGGGCGTCTCGGAGGTCGTCAAGCGCTGCGCATATCTCATGGGGCGCGGGCCCAATCCCATCGATGCGAAGGCGCACGAAGCCCCGCGGGAGATCGCCTGATGTCGCACGAGCTGATGGCGCCCCTCATGTTCGGCGGCCTGGTCGTGGTGCTGCTGCTCGGCTACCCGGTCGCTTTCTCGCTCGCGGCCAACGGCCTCTTTTTTGGTTTCATCGGCATCGAGATGGGCCTGCTGCAGCCGGCGCTGCTGCAGGCCCTGCCCGAGCGCGTGCTCGGCATCATGGCCAACTCCACGCTGCTGGCGATCCCGTTCTTCACCTTCATGGGACTGATCCTCGAGCGCAGCGGCATGGCCGAGGAGCTGCTCGATACCATCGGCCAGCTGTTCGGCGCGATCCGCGGCGGCATTGCGTACGCGGTGGTGTTCGTGGGCGCGCTGCTCGCGGCGACCACCGGCGTGGTGGCCGCCTCGGTGATCGCGATGGGCCTCATTTCGCTGCCGGTGATGATGCGCTACGGCTACTCCAAGCGCCTGGCGACGGGCGTGATCGCGGCCTCCGGGACGCTCGCGCAGATCATTCCGCCCAGCCTGGTGCTGATCATCCTCGCCGACCAGATGGGCGCCTCGGTGGGCGACCTATACGAGGGCGCGCTGGTGCCGGGCTTGACGCTCGCCGGCTTCTACGCGCTTTACGTGCTCTTCATGTCGGTGGTGAAGCCGGCATCGGCCCCGGCGCTGCCGCCGGAAGCGCGAACGCTGAAAGGCGGCGCGCTTGCCTGGCGCGTCGCGACCTGTCTCGTGCCGCCGGTGATCCTGATCTTCCTCGTGCTGGGGACGATCTTCATCGGCGTCGCCACGCCGACCGAGGGCGGCGCGATGGGCGCTTCGGGGGCGATCGCGCTCGCGCTCATGAAGAGGAAGCTCGATTGGAGGCTGATGCGCCAGGCGGTGGAATCCACCGGCACCATGACCAGCTTCGTGATCTTCATCCTCGTCGGCTCGACGGTGTTCTCGCTCGTCTTCCGGGGAGTGAACGGCGACCTCTGGGTCGAGCACCTGCTCTCCGACCTGCCCGGTGGCGCGCTCGGCTTCCTGATCGTGGTGAACGTGCTGATCTTCCTGCTCGCGTTCTTCCTTGACTACTTCGAGATCGCATTCATCATGGTGCCGCTGCTCGCGCCGGTGGCGCAGAAGCTGGGCATCGATCTGGTATGGTTCGGCGTGCTGCTCGCGGTGAACATGCAGACCTCCTTTCTGCACCCGCCGTTCGGCTTCGCGCTGTTCTACCTGCGCAGCGTCGCCTCGAAGGAAATCAGGACGATGGACATCTACTGGGGCGCGGTGCCCTTCGTCTGCATCCAGGTGCTGATGGTGGCGATCGTGATCGCCTTCCCGGGCATCGTCACGAGCCACGTCTCGAAGGCGTCCGGCGAGATAAGCGGCTCGGGCGCCGACGAGCTGCGGCGGCAGTTGCAGGCTCCCGACACGCCCGACGCAGCGCCGGCGGAGCCGGGCGGCGCGGCCGAGCCGAAGAAGGAGGGCGAAGCCGAGGACCCGGCCGCC
>Ga0335084_10007608_pt1 | contig 10768 bp, 13 predicted proteins | sample Lox_Sample_44_FD_206721 | JGI IMG/M metagenome (GOLD analysis project Ga0335084, IMG submission 206721) | Soil microbial communities from Loxahatchee National Wildlife Refuge, Florida, United States - Lox_Sample_4.4 | ecosystem: Environmental > Terrestrial > Soil > Wetlands | place: USA...
AAAGTCAGGCGAGATCTCGCCGACGTGTTCTGCACCACCGCCGAGGGCGTGCGCGCCGACCGCGCGAAGGAATGGAAGCTTGTCGACCACGTCGCCAAGCCGCAGCAGTTCGCCGAGTTCGTGAAGGGCCGTGCGCTGGAGCTGGCGAAGCAGTCGGACCGGCCCGGCGGCGCCGGGGTCGCCTTGACGCCACTGCGGAAGAAGCTCGTCGATCTGAACGTGGATGGAGCGGCCCGCATGGCCGAAATCATCGTCAAGGGTCCTGCAAAGGAAGACCTCGAGGTCAGGAAATCGGCGGACTGGTACCCGCTCCAGCTTGCTCGCGAACTGGACGAGGCGATCCTCAACCTGCGCCACAACCACCTCGACGCGGGATTGTGGATCCTGAAGACGAAGGGAAATGTCGAAGACGTTCTTGCTCTCGATGCCGTTCTCGAAAAGAATTCCGGAGACTGGTTCGTGCGCGAGACTCTCGGCTACCTGCGCCGGACGCTCGCTCGCCTGGACGTGTCCTCGCGCTCGATTTTCGCGGTGGTGGACGCGGGCTCCTGCTTCGCCGGCACGCTCGCCGAGCTGCTCTACGCCGCCGACCGCAGCTACATGCTGGATGCGGAAGAGGACGGGCCGTCGATCGCCTTCTCCCCGCTCAATTTCGGCGGCTACCCGATGGTGAACGGCGAGTCGCGGATCTCCGCGCATTTCTGCGGCGAGGTACCGGAACTGCCCGTCGGCAAGCCCCTGGGCGCAAAGGACGCCATGCGCCTCGGCCTCGTCACCTCGGCGCCGGACGACATCGACTGGGAGGAGGAAGTGCGCATCGCCGTCGAGGAGCGCGCGAGCCTCTCGCCCGACGCGCTCACCGGCATGGAGGCCTCGCTGCGCTTCAGCGGCCGCGAGAACATGCTCACGCGCATCTTCGGGCGCCTGACGGCGTGGCAGAACTGGATCTTCATCCGGCCCAACGCGGTCGGCGAGCACGGCGCGCTCAAGGTCTACGGCACCGGCGCCAAGGCGAAATTCAACTGGGAAAGAGTCTGACATGAGCGGCATCAACTATTCCGAGAAGATCCCCAACAACGTCAACCTGGTCGGCGATCGCACGCTGCAGCGGGCCCTGGAGCACTGGCAGCCGCACTTCCTCGACTGGTGGCGCGGCATGGGCCCGGCCGACTTCCAGGGCGCCGACGTCTACCTGCGCACGGCGGTGTCGGTGGACGCCGACGGCTGGGCGCAGTACGGCGCGGTCAAGATGCCCGACTACCGCTGGGGAATATTCCTGGCAGACGCGGTGCCTTCGAGGACGATTCACTTCGGCGACAACATCGGCCAGCCGGTCTGGCAGCAGGTGCCGGGAGAGCACCGCTCCACGCTGCGCCGCCTGATCGTCACGCAGGGCGACACGGAGCCGGCGTCGGTCGAGCAGCAGCGCCTGCTCGGGCACACCTGCCCCTCGCTCTACGACCTGCGCAACCTCTTCCAGGTCAATGTGGAGGAAGGCCGCCACCTCTGGGCGATGGTCTACCTGCTGCACGCCTACTTCGGCCGCGACGGCCGCGAGGAGGCCGAGGAGCTGCTCGCGCGCCACTCGGGCGACGCCGACAAGCCGCGGATCCTTTCCACCTTCAACGAGCCGATCAGCGACTGGCTGTCCTTCTACTGCTTCACCTACTTCACCGATCGCGACGGCAAGTACCAGCTGAAAAGCCTCGCCGAGTCCGCGTTCGACCCGCTGTCGCGCACCTGCCGCTTCATGCTGACCGAGGAGGCGCACCACATGTTCGTCGGCGAGACCGGCATCGGCCGCGTGGTGAAGCGCACGCTCGAAGTCATGAAGGAGCTCGGCACCGACGACCCGGCGAAGATCCGCGCGCACGGCGCGGTCGACCTGCCGCTGCTGCAGAAGTACCTCAACTTCTGGTGTTCTTCGTCGCTGGACCTCTTCGGCTCGGAGATTTCGTCCAATGCGGCGGCCAACTTCGCCAGCGGCCTCAAGGGGCGTCCCGACGAAGCGAGCTACGACGACCACGTGCTGCGCGACAAGACGCTCGACCTGGAAACCCCGAAGGGCGTGGAAAAGGTGCCGATGCTCAACGCGCTGAACGAGGTCATGCGCGAGTCGTACCTCAAGGACTGCGAGATCGGCCTGAAGCGCTGGAACCGCGCCATCGAGCGCGCCGGCCAGTCCTTCCGCCTGACGCTGCCCTCGCCGCACTTCCGCCGCTCGATCGGCTCCTGGGTCGGCCTGCCCGTAACGCCGCAGGGCAAGCTGATCTCGCAGGACGAATACGCGAAGCGCATCGGCGAGTGGATCCCGACCGAGGCCGACAAGGCCTTCGTGCGCTCGCTCATGAAGCGCGTGGCCGAGCCTGGCAAGATTGCGGGCTGGGTCGCGCCGCCCGAGCGCGGCATCAACAACCTGCCGGTCGACTACGAGTACGTCAAACTACACTGACGCCGAACGCGCCGCATTCCTGAACCGGATGCTCGAGGCCGAGCGCGCCGGGGCGAAGGCGCTCGTCGTGTTCATGGACGGGCACGCCCACCAGGGCGAGGCCTGGAAGGTCCTGCGGCGCGTGCAGGCCGACGAGGCGCACAACTGCGCCCTGATCGGCAAGCTGCTCGACCGGGACGGCGTGCCGCACAGCCATGCCACGGGGGAGTTCTACGCCAAGGCGGTCGCGGTCAGCGGCGCGCGCCAGCGCATCGAATTCCTCTTGCGCGGCCTGGGCTGGGCAGTGCGAGAATTCGACCAGGCCATGCCGCGCATCGACGACCCGGAGACCCGCAGCACGCTCGCCCGCATGCGCGACACCCATGTGCGCAGCATGCAGGCCTGCGCCGCCGTCGCGCGCGCGCTCGGGGGCTGAATGGCCGGCATCGCGCGCCTGCGGGACTTCGTCGTCGCCATGACGCGCCTGGTCGAGCGCCACGGCGCCGACGAACCGCGCATGCTGGACGAAGGCGCCAGGCTGCTGGGCGCGCTCGTGTCGCACGACGACTGGCTGCCGGAAGCGTTCGCTGCGCCGGCGCGCGAGTCCTACCGGCAATACCTTCTCTACTGCGATCCTCTGGAGCGTTTCTCGGTGGTGAGCTTCGTCTGGATGCCCGGCCACCGCACGCCGATCCACGACCATACGGTCTGGGGCCTGGTAGGCGTGCTGCGCGGCGAGGAGCGCTGCGAGGAATACTCGGCTTCCCTGGAGAAGGAAGAAACGCATGTGGCGAGGCCCGGCGAAGTCGACCGCGTCTCGCCGCGCATCGGCGACATCCACGTCGTGTCCAACGCCGGCGCGCAGACCGCCGTCAGCATCCACGCATACGGCGCCAACATCGGCGCCGTGCGCCGCCATACGTTCGACCCGGCCACCGGCCGGCCGCGGGAGTTCATCTCCGGCTACCACAACGAGCAGGTGCCGAACCTGTGGGACCGGTCGAAGGAAGCGGCTAGCCGGCGCGCCTAGTGCCCGCCGTGCGCTCGCAGCATGGCCGCGAGCGCATGGTAGTTGGCGGCGAGCGCGAGGGCGTACGGAGTGGCGCCGCTCGGGCTCTTCGCATTCACCTCGGCGCCCTTGCTGATCAGGTACTCGGCGATCTCGGTGCGCCGGTACAGCACCGCGGTATGCAGCGGGGTGGTGCCGCTCTTGGTCCTGCTGTTGACGTCGGCGCCGCGCTGCACCAGCAGCGCGACGAGCGGCATCTCGCCCTTCATCACTGCGTAGTGCAGCGGCGTGGCGCCCGCGCCCGGATCCTTCGATTCCACGTCCTCGCCCTGCTCGATCATCTTCACCGCCGCCGCAAAATCGCCCTTCGCGATCGCGGCATGCAGGGTCTGCGTGGGTGCCGCGCTCGGCGTCGCCACGACGGCCGGCGCCCCTCCGACCGGCTGCGCGGCCGCGGGCGCGGACTCTTTCCCGGCGGTCTCCTTCTCCGCCGGACTTGCCTGCGCGGGCTGCGCCGCCGGCGGGGGCGAGGCCTCGCGCGCGGAGGGCGCGGCCTGCGGCGCGGATGGCTCGGCCTGCGGCGCAGGCTTCGGCGCCTCGGCAGCGCCTTTGCTTTCGGATTCGTCCTTGCGCGGACCGAAGATGGAGTCGAAGAACCCGCGAATCGCGCCGCCGAGGCGATCCAGCGGCGACGGAGCGTCCGGCTGCTCCGCTTTCAGGCTCTCGTCCTGCTGCGGCCGCGGCTGGTCCTGGGCGTATGCGGGCGGCGCCGCGCTCAATGCGGCGACGAGCAAAGCCCCGATCCAGATCCCCCTGCGCATTTGCCCGTTCTCCCCCTGCTGCGGGGATGATAACCCGGCCCGCGTCGCCGTAGGTCCTGCGCAGCCGCTTTGGGCAATAATAATGCGAATGAAATTCCTTTTCGACCTCTTCCCGGTCATCCTGTTCTTCGTCGCCTTCAAGTTCGCGGGCATCTATGCCGCGACCGCCGTGGCGATCGGCGCAACCTTCCTGCAAATCGCCGTGCTGCTGCTGCTCAGGCGCCGCATCGAGCCCATGCTCTGGGTCAGCCTCGCGATCATCGTGCTGTTCGGCGGCGCGACGCTGGCATTGCGCGACGAAACGTTCATCAAGTGGAAGCCGACCGTGCTCTACTGGATGTTCGCCGCCGTGCTCGCCGGCTCCGCGCTGCTGTTCCGCAAGAACCTCCTGCGCGCGATGCTGGACGCTCAGGTGCAGCTGCCCGAGCCGATCTGGGCCCGGCTCAACTGGAGCTGGATCGGGTTTTTCGCCTTCATGGGGGCCGCCAACCTGGTCGTCGCCTACAATTTCACGACCGACCAGTGGGTGAATTTCAAGCTGTTCGGCGGGACAGGCCTGCTGCTGCTGTTCGTAGTCATCCAGGCGGCGTTCCTTGCGCGCCACGTCGAGGAAAGGCAGGTCCCGGGGGAGAAGTCCTGAGCGTCGCCGCGGAAATCCGCCGGCGGCTCGAGGCGCTCGCGCCCCTGCGCCTGGAGCTGGTCGACGAAAGCTCGCGCCACGCCGGCCATGCCGGCGCCGCGCCGGGCGGCAACACGCACTGGAGACTGACGGTCGTGTCAGCGGCATTCGCCGGCAAGCGCACGCTGGCGCGCCACCGGTTGATCTATGACGCGCTCGGCGACCTGATGCAGAACCCCATCCACGCGCTGGCGATCAGCGCCCACGCACCCGGCGAAACTGACGCATAATTGCGCCTCGCCAATGAAAGGAAACGCATGAAAAGACTGTTTTTCGTACTCGCGCTCGCCGTACCCGCGCTCGCCGCCGCCCAGACCCCCGCGAAGGAGCCGGCCAAGCCCGCCGTAGCGGCGACCGGGCCGGTCGCCACCGTGAACGGCGTGCCGGTCCCGCGCCAGCGCTTCGACCTGGTGCTCAACCAGCTCGGCGAGCGCGGCCAGAAGGACAGCGAGCAGCTGCGCGCGCAAGTCCGCGAAAACCTCATCAACAACGAGCTGCTGAACCAGGAGGCCGGCCGCAGCGGCCTCGCCAAGAAGCCGGAAGTGCAGCAGCTCATCGATCTGAACCGGCAGGAAGTCATCGCCAACGCGATGCTGAACGAGTACATGCGCACGCACCCGGTCACCGACGCCGACATGCAGAAGGAATACGACCGCGCCAGGCAGCAGACCGGCGACCGCGAGTACCGCGCGCGCCACGTGCTGGTGAAGACCGAGGACGAGGCGAAGACCGTCATCGCCGACCTGAAGAAGGGCGGGAAATTCGACGAAATCGCGCAGAAGCGCTCGATGGACGAAGGCTCGCGGCCCAAGGGCGGCGACCTCGACTGGAACGTGCCGAGCAACTTCGACAAGGCGTTCGCCGATGCGATGGTCAAGCTGGAGAAGGGCAAGTACACCGACACCCCGGTGCGCAGCCGCTACGGCTACCACGTGATCCTACTCGAGGACGTCCGCCCGGTGAATTTCCCGCCGCTCGCCCAGGTCAAGCCGCAGCTGCAGCAGATGGTCTCGCGCCAGCGCGTCGAGGCGCTGCTGCGCGACCTGCGCGCCAAGGCCAAGATCGAATAGCCGCCCGCGCAACGCCATGCAGCCGGCGCTGCCCTGTGCGCGGCCCGGGCGCACCGTCCTCGACGGCCGCTACGCGCGCCTCGAGCCGCTGGCCGCGGCGCATGCGCCCGCACTGTTCGAGGCGTCCACTGGCCCGGGCGCCGACGCCCGCTTCGCCTTCCTCTTCGACCTGCCGCCCGCCTCGCTCGCCGACATGTCGGCCTGGATCGCAAAAGCCGCCGCCGCGGACGACCCGCTGGTCTTCGCGGTCATCGACAAGGCGAGCGGCAGGGCCGCCGGCCGCCAGTCCCTCATGCGCATCACGCCCGAGCACGGGGTCATCGAGATCGGCAATATCCTGTGGGGACCCGCGATCGCCCGCAGGCGCGCCGCCACCGAGGCGCTGTACCTCGCGGCCCGGTACGTCTTCGACGACCTGGGCTACCGGCGCTTCGAGTGGAAGTGCAACAACCTGAACGAGCCCTCGAAGGCGGCTGCGCGGCGCTTCGGCTTCACCTACGAGGGTCTGTTCCGCCAGCACATGTGGACCAAGGGCGCCAACCGAGACACCGCCTGGTTCTCTCTGCTCGACCAGGAATGGCCGCGCCTGAGGCGCGAGTACGATCGCTGGCTCGATCCCGCGAATTTCGACGCCGCGGGCAACCAGCGCTCGAAGCTGCGGGTCCTGTAAGGCGGAACCGATCCCGCGCGACTCACCTGTGCAAAGGAGCTTCCTCATGAAAAGACTTTTTCTCGCCGCCGCGTTCCTGCTCGCCATCCCCGCCCAGGCGCAGAACCTGTCCACGGCGACTTTCTCCATGGGCTGCTTCTGGTGCGGCGAAGAGGCCTTCGAGAAGGTGCCGGGCGTGGTCTCGGCGACCTCGGGCTACACCGACGGCCGAGTGCAGAACCCGAGCTACGAGCAGGTGTCCTCGGGACTGACCGGCCATGCCGAGGCTGTAGAGGTGAAGTTCGACCCCTCCAAGGTGACCTACGAGCAGCTGCTCGACGTGTTCTGGCTGAACCACGACCCGACCACGCTCGACCGGCAGTTCTGCGACTCGGGCAACCAGTACCGGCCGGGAATCTACTGGCACGACGACGCGCAGCGCAAGGCGGCCGAAGCCTCGAAAGCGAAATACGAGAAGCTGAAGACCTTCAAGCAGCCGATCGTGACGCCGATCGTCAAGGCGACGCAGTTCTGGCCGGCCGAGGACTACCACCAGGACTACTACAAGAAGAATCCGGTGCGCTACAAGTTCTACTCCAACGGCTGCGGCCGCTACGCGCGCCTGGATGAACTCTGGGGAAAGCTCAGGAAATAGCTAGAACTTGCGCTGGCGGTCGAGGTCGCTCACGCGGCCGCCGATCAGCGTGATCGTGGTAGTGAACGGATCGGCGGACGTCGGCAGGTAGGACCAGGTCACCATGCGCTGCGCGCCGGGGCCTCCGAATCCCTGGTCGCTCACGAAATCGGGCTCTCCGGCGATCGTCAGCAGCTCGCCCTCGGTCATGCCGCGCTGGATGCGCACGTAATTACGGAAATCGAGGCCGCGCGGCGCCTTGGGCGCGGCGGCGGCGCGCTCGGCGTAGTCACGCTCCACCTCCGCTTCCCGCTTTCGCTGGCGCTCTTCCATGCGCTCGCCCTGGCAGCGGATGGTGTAGCACTCGCTGCTCTGCGGCGCCGGCGCCGATTCCTTCTCGTCCGGGTCGACCACCGTAGCAGGCACGTTTTTCGGCGGCCGCTCGTTCGTGTAATGCACCCTGCCGTTCTGATCCACCCAGCGGTAGATCTGCGCCGAGGCCGTGGCGGCAATGCACGCAAGGAGCACCAGCGCCATGATGCGAAGGCTAGTCATATCTTCCCAGGCGCAGGACGGTCGCCCCGGGCTTCAGGTGACGGAGAGACGGCATCACCATGACGCAATCGTTGTACGGCGTGCGCCACGTGCGTTCGCGGTCGGTCGCGACCACGGTTCCTGCCTTCGGAACGACCTCGAGTCCCTCGAACAGATATGGGAACCTGAAATCCATGCTCTTCGCCACCACGGGCTCGGTAACCCGGATGAGACGTTGTACCGCAGGCGGCGCCAGCCGGGTATGGGATTTACAAATGGATGCACTTACGGCCCCCGTGGCGAGCAGGAAGCGGAACAACGTGTCCACGGCCACGTCCACCGAGCGCTTCTCCCAGTGCTGCCCGCACTCGATCAGCACGGCAGTGCGCGGGCTCGCCGGATCGTCGAAGGCGCCGCGCTCGATCATGCGCAGGCCCGCCGGGTGGCCGGTGTCGATGAGCAGGTCCGCGGGCACGCCGATCCGGCGCGCGAACGCGGCGCTTTTTTCGCTCTTCGCGCAGACCATGATCGGGCGGCACGGCTCATGCATCGAATGCAGGTCGAGCAGGTAGTCCGCCGCGTCGACGAACGGGCGCAGCTCGCGCGCGCGGCGCAACTCGGCGGAATCGCGCGGCCCGAGCAGCGCGTCGTCGCCCCAGACGCGGTTGTAGTCCTCGTCGATGTAGCGCGAGCGGTCCGGGTCGTCGAAGTCGAAGCGCGCGAAGGCCGCCACGTTTGCGAAGGCCAGGATCAGCTTGCCTCGAACGGGTTCCATCTTTTCCCGCAAGAGACATTCCAGCGCCAGGGCGCCGCAGAATTCGTTGCCGTGCGTGAGCGCCTGCACCATCACGTTCGGGCCGGGCTTGCCGGAGTCCAGGACGTGCACGTAGTCGACGCCTGTGTTGCCGGTCCTGTAGGCGGAAATATCGGGCGGCGATACCTCGATCGGATGGTGATCTGCCATGGGATGGATTCTATTTCGCCGGCCGGCCCGGCGCCCACCAGGTCAGCAGCCAGAAATGCGGCAACAGGTCCACGTTCGCGCCCCAGCCATGGCGCGATGCCCGCTGAATAAGCTCGCTCTTTTCCGGGAAATTCTTCAGCACTTGATGCGTGCTGCCGTCGTCGAGCCTGCGCGTCTGGTAGGCGTTGCCCTGCGCGTCGCGCGCCGAAACCGGCGTGCTGGAGCCCTCGACGTAGCGGTTGTCGTAGAACGCCAGCAGCGCGCCCGGGGCGACGGAATCCACGGCGTGGCCGAGGAACGCATCGAGCCGGTCAAGCGGCACATGCGACCACCAGTGCCCGGCGAACAGCGCATCGTGCTGGCGGCCGAGATCCGGGATCTCATAGGCGCTGCCGCGCAAGAAGGAGACTTTGGATGCGTTCGGTTTCGTGCGCGCGATGGCGAGGACCTCTTCGTTCAGGTCGAGCGCCGTTACCTGCGCCGCGCTCCCCGCAATCACGTCCGTCCAGTAGCCGGTGCCGCAGGCCAGTTCGAGCACCTTGCGGCCGGCGAACATGCGGCCGACCCGCGCGCGCAGCGCGGCAAGGTCCGCCTGGCGTTCCGCCTTGGCGTAGATGCGCTCGTACTCGGCGGCGCGCCGCGCGTAATAATCTGCAAGCTTGTCGGTCACGTCGGAGGTGCGGGCCACCGGGTTCGGGAAAGGATACATGGAATAAAATCCGTGCATGCCCGCCGGCTTGATCACAGGACTCCGAGGCGTCGACCTGGGGGTTCCCGATGTCGCCGCCCATGCGCGGTTCTATACCGACGTCTGGCGGCTGTCGGCCGTCGCCGAGCGCGCAGGCGCCGTGTACCTGCGCGGCACGGGGGCCTACCACCACATCCTGTCGCTGCACCCGCGCCCGCAGCCCGGCCTGCTGTGCATCAACCTCGCCGCGCGCGACCGCGCGGCGGTCGATGAGTTGCACACGCGCGTGGCGGCCGCCGGCGCACCGCAGATCGATGCGCCCGCGCCGGTCGACGAACCGGGCAGCGGCTACGGATTTGCGTTCGCCGATCCGGAGGGGCGCACGCTGCGCGTCATCGCGGGCGACCTGCGCCACGCGGATGCGGGCCGCCGGGCCGACCGGCCGGAGAAGGTCACGCACCTGGTCCTGAACACGCCGCGGCAGGAGGAAGCAGCCGCCTTCTGGGTCGCGGCGCTCGGTTTCGAAGTCAGCGACCGGTCCTTGCTGACGTTCATCCGCTGCAACGCCGACCACCACAGCATCGCCTTTCACCCGGGCGATGCGCCGACGCTGCACCACATCGCGTTCGAGATGGACGGCATCGATTCGGTGATGCGCGGCGCCGGCCGCATGCGCGACGCCGGCCATCCGATCGAATGGGGCGTCGGCCGGCACGGCCCGGGCAACAACGTGTTCGCGTATTTCGTCGGTCCCGGCGATTTCGTCATCGAGTACACGGCCGAAATCGAGCAGGTCGACGAGCGCTACCGCGTGCGCACGCCCGCCGAATGGGCCTATCCGCCCGGCCACACCGACCTCTGGGGCGCCACGCCGCCGCCCAGCGAGCGCATGAAAGCGGCGCAGAAGAAAATCCGCTTCGCGGGCGGCCTGTTCCGACCCTAGAATAGCGGGTCCTAGGGGAGCGTTGCCGCAGGATGGCTGAGGAATCCAAGCAGGCCTTCGATCCGGAGGCGACGATCGCGCAGCCGCCGCCGGCCGCCGAGCCGGCCATTGATCCGGATGCGACGGTCACGCAGCCGATGCCCGCCCTCGATCCGGACGCCACCGTCAGCGGTCCGCTCCGGGCGGACGCCGACCCGGAAGCCACCGATCGCCTCCCGGCCTTCGATCCCGAAGCCACGGATCGCCGCGCGGCTTTCGACATGGAAACGACGATGCGCGCGCGTTTCCCCGGCAAGCTGCGCACGAATCCGTTCGCGCCGAAGTCTTCCCCGGAGACCATCCAGGC
>Ga0335084_10007609_pt1 | contig 10768 bp, 1 predicted proteins | sample Lox_Sample_44_FD_206721 | JGI IMG/M metagenome (GOLD analysis project Ga0335084, IMG submission 206721) | Soil microbial communities from Loxahatchee National Wildlife Refuge, Florida, United States - Lox_Sample_4.4 | ecosystem: Environmental > Terrestrial > Soil > Wetlands | place: USA: Florida...
CACCGATCCATCGCCCCCTTGAACGTCGGCTGCGTCTCGTACAGCTCCCGACCCATCCCCACGTACTGACTCCCTTGCCCCGTGAACAAAAACGCAATCCGCGGACGCGTCGGGCCGAGGGACGGTCCCGTGGCGAGCCCCGCGGCCGCCCCGCCCGCCGCCAGGGCGGCCAGGGCGACCCGCGCGGCGTCCGTGGACGTCACCGTCAGGGCGGCGCGATGCGAGAGGTGGGCGCGGCCCGTCGCCGCGGTGAAGCAGACGTCGGCGAGCGCAGTCGGCGGAGCATCCCCGAGCCGCCGCGCGAAGCGCCCGGCCAGCTCCCGCAGCGCGGACTCGCTGCGGGCCGAGAGGGTGAGCAGGTGCAGCGGCCGCTCGGCCTCAAGCGGAGACACGGCGTCCGGCGCCGGAGCTTCCTCCAGCGTCACGTGGGCGTTGGTCCCGCTGAAGCCGAAGGAGCTGACCCCGGCGACCCGGGGGCTGCCGTCCGCCGGCCACGGGGTGAGCGTCGTCGGGATCACGACCGGTAGCTGGGCCCACGGGATGTGAGGGTTCGGCGTCTGCAGGTGAAGCGTCGGCGGGATCTCACCGTGCTGCAGCGCGAGCACCACCTTCACGACGCCGGCCAGGCCCGCGGTGGACTCGAGGTGGCCGAAGTTGGTCTTGACGGAGCCGATCGCCAGCGGCCGCTCCTTCGCGCGGCCTTCGGCCAGGACGGCGGCCAGCGCCTGGACCTCGATCGGGTCACCCAGGGACGTGCCCGTACCGTGCGCCTCCACGTAGGAGACGCGCTCCGGTGGGATCCCGGCCGCCGCCAGCGCCTCCCGGATCACGGCCTGCTGGGCGGGACCGTTGGGCGCGGTGAGGCCGCTGCTCGGCCCGTCCTGGTTGACCGCGGTGCCCCGCACCAGAGCGAGGATTGTGTCCCGCTTCGCGCGCGCGTCGGACAGGCGCTTCAACACCACGACGGCGAAGCCCTCGCCCTCGATAAAGCCGTCGGCCCGCGCGTCAAAAGTCTTGCATCGGCCGTCGGGCGCCAGCATCCGCGACTTGGAGAACGTCACGGTGTTCTCAGGGGAGAGGATGAGGTTGGCACCCGCGGCCAGGGCGATGTCGCACTCGCCTCGGCGCAGGCTCTCGGCCGCGAGGTGCAACGCCACCAGCGACGACGAGCAGGCCGTGTCCAGGGCGATGCTCGGTCCCTGCAGGCCCAGCACGTACGAGATGCGCCCGGCGGCCACGCTGTGGGCCTGACCCGACGCGTAGTAGAGATCGAGGCGCCCCGGGTCCCCCGACCGCAGCTGCACGGTTGCGTAGTCGCCACGGCAGATCCCCAGGAACACGCCCGTGCGGCTCCCGGTCAGCCGATCGGGGGCCTGCCCCGCATGCTCCAGCGCCTCCCAGACGACCTCGAGCAGCAGCCGCTGCTGCGGGTCCATGCTCATCGCCTCGCGAGGCGAGATCCCGAAGAACTGGGGGTCGAAGTGGTACACGTGGTCGAGGAACGCGCCGTAGCGGGTGGACATCTTGCCCGGAGCGTCGGGGTCCGGATCGTAGTAGGCGTCGATGTCGAAGCGGTCCTTCGGGATCTCGGCGATCGCGTCGACTCCGTCGCGGACCAGGCGCCAGAAGGCCTCCGGCGAATCGGCTCCTCCGGGGAAACGGCACCCGATGCCCACGATGGCGATCGGCTCGCGCCGAGCCTGATCGAGGGCGTCCAGGCGCGCCTGCATCTCCTCGAGGGCGATGAGCGCCTGCTTGAGCGGCGACAGCGGCGGGGTCGGTTCAGTCATCTCTTGCCGAGCTTCTCGAGCCTCTTGAGCAGCAACGCCTCCGCCTCCTGCTCCGAGAGCGCGTCTACGCGGGCCGCCAGCTCCGTGCTCGCCGTCCCGGCCTGCGGGGGCGGGCCGGGCGCCTGCTCCTCCGGCGACGGCAGGGCGAGTGCCTTTCCGAGGAAGACGGCAATCGCGTCGACGGTCGGGTAGTCGAATACCAGCGTGGCCGGCAGCCCCTCGAGCTGGAGGCTCTTCTGCAGCCGGTTTCTGAACTCGACCGCCATCAGCGAATCGAAGCCGAGATCCATCAGCCGATGGCGACGGCCGGGCATCTCGCCGCCGGGAAGGCGAAGCACTCGCGCCACCTCGCGTGCCACGTACTCCACGAGTCGCTCGTGCCGCTCGGCACTGGGCGCGCGAGCGAGCGCCTCCCGAACGTCCTCGGCCGGCGAAGGCGGCGTCGACCGCAGCGTCGCAGGCCGCTCGCCCCCCCGCGTGCCGACGTTGCTCGGGGCACTCTCCCGCACCGGGGCCTGTGCCATGAAGACGCGGGCGATCAGCACCTCGGCCAGGGAACCCGGGCCGGGGAAGACGGTCATTGCCTCGAAACCGGCGGCGCGGAGCAGGTTCGTCCAGTCGTCGGGTCCGAGCAGGGGGTTGTCGCGGCGACGCGCGTCGGCGAACCGCTGCCAGCCCTCGATGAGGCCGAAGCTGACATCGAACCAGCGGGGATGGTCCGTGGTCTCGAAGAGCAGCAGCAGGCCGCCGGGAGCGAGGAGCGAGAGGACGTGGTCCAGAGTCTCGCGCAAGTCGCGGGTGGCGTGAAGCACGTTCGCCGCGATCACGACGTCGCAGGCCTGGAGGGCGAAGCCCTGCTCCCGTGGGTCGCGCTCGATGTCGAGGATTCCGTAGCTGAGAAACGGGTGGGCGGCGAAGCGCTCGGCCGCGCGCGCCAGGAAGACGTCGGAGGTGTCCGTGAACGCGTAGCGCGTCGAGGCAGAGGGCAGCCGCGGCACGACGGCGGCAGTGGTACCTCCCGTCCCCGCTCCCACCTCGAGGACACGCAACGGCCGGCCGGGGCCGAAGGAACGGGCCACCGACTCGGCGACGGCACCCAGGACGCCGTTGAAGTAGCGGACCATCGCCCAGCGGTTGTAGAGATGGTCCGCGGTCTCGAACGATCCCCCGGGGAACAGCGTCTCGAGGGGGTTCTCGGCCCCCGTCAGGACCGCGGGGAGCTTGTCGCCGCAGCGGGCGAGGTAGTCGATGAGGAAGGGCAGGTCGGCCAGCTCCCGCCGCGCCTCGGCCCAGGCTGCCTCGAGTCCGGCCTCGGGCAGGCCCGCCGGGCTAGCGTACGCGGCGCCGTCGCGGGCCAGCAGGCCGTCCGCCGCCAACGCTTCGAGCCAGCGTCGGACGAGGTGGCGGTAGGTCGGCAGGACGCCCCGCGACGCGAGCAGGGACTCGACGTGCGCGCGCTCTCCGGCCCGCACGAAGGCCCCGAGCGAGCGGAGCGTGCGCACCATGAACGCCACCGCCAGCCGGTTCAGGCTCTGCCACTTGGCGCCGTAGCTCGAGATGGACAAGTCGAGCGGCGCCTGAGCGGCCTGCTGCGTTCCGGCAGCTTCCGCCCTCTCCCAGACGGAGGCCGGGTCGGCCGGGGTCGCCTCCGGCGCGGGCGCCTCCGCCGCCTCGATCCAGTAGCGTTGTCGTTCGAAGGGGTAGGTAGGGAGGGCGAGCTTTCGTCGCGGGTAGTCCCGGTCGAACCCCGACCAGTCCACCTCCACGCCCCTCACCCACAGCTCACCCAGGCTCGTCAGAGCCTGCTCCCACGCCCCCCGCTCCCTCCTCAGCGTCGGCAGCCACGTCCCCCAGCCCTCCGGCACGCACAGCTGCCCCATCCCCAGCAGCACCGGGCTCGGCCCCACTTCCACGAAGACCTCGCACCCCTGCTCCCGCAGCGTCTGCATCCCCGCCCGAAACTCCACCCCCTCCCGCACGTGGCGCCGCCAGTACCCCGCGTCGATCTCCCCCGCCTTCAACAACCGCCCCGTCACGTTCGACACCAGCCCCAGTCGCGGCGCCTCGTACCGGATCCCCGCCGCCACCCGCTCAAACTCGTCCAACATCGGCTCCATCAGCACCGAGTGCGACGCATGCGACACCGACAGCGCCTTCGTCTTGACCCCCAACCCCTCCAGCCCCCGCGCCACCTCCTCCACCGCCTCCCGCCGCCCCGAAATCACCACGCTCTCCGGCCCGTTCACCGCCCCAATCGAGACCTCACCCCCATGCGCCGCAATCGCCGCCCGCACCCTCTCCTCCGACGCCAGCAGCGACACCATCGCCCCGTCCCGCGGCAGCCCCTGCATCAAACGCCCCCGCTCCGCGATCAGGCGCAGCCCCTCCTCCAGCCCCATCACTCCCGCCACGCACGCCGCCGCGTACTCCCCCGCGCTGTGCCCCATCACCACCGCAGGCTCAATCCCCCAGCTCCGCCACAGCTGCGTCAACGACCACTCCAGCGCAAACAGCGCCGGCTGCGTGTACACCGTCTCGTCCAGGAGCGACCCCTCCGCCCCGAACATCACCTCCAGAAGCGGCTTCCCCAGCCGCGGCCCCAATAGCTCCGCACACCGATCCAGCGCCCCCCGAAACGTCGGCTGCGTCTCGTACAGCTCCCGCCCCATCCCCACGTACTGGCTACCCTGGCCCGTGTACAAAAACGCCACCTCGGGACGGGCCCGGCCCGACCACCGCCCGCGCACCGCGACCCCGCCGACCGGCGTGCCCTCGGCGAGCGAGCGCAGGGCGGTCCGCGCCTCCTCACCCGAGCGCGCCACGAGGGCGGCCCGCTCCGGGAAGTGGCAGCGCCCGGTGCCCAGGGTGAAGCCGACGTCCCCCAGCGGCGGGGCGTCGGTCCCGGCGAGCCGGCGCTCGAGACGGCCGGCGAGCGCCCGCAGCGCGGCCTCGCTCCGCGCCGACACCGGAAGGATGTGGAGCGGCCGCTCCGCTTCCGGGGGCGAGGGCCGCTCGGCCGGGCCTTCCTCGACCACCACGTGCGCGTTGGTGCCGCTGCCGCCGAACGAGCTGACGCCGCCGATCCGGCGCCCGCCGCCCCGGGTCCAGGGCGTGAGGGTGGTCGGGATCCGGACCGGGATCCGGTCCCACTCGATGAACGGGCTGGGCTTCTGCAGGTGCAGGTGGGGGGGGACCGCCTCGTTCTGCAGGGCGAGCACGACCTTGATCAGCCCCGCGACCCCGGCCGCCGACTCCAGGTGTCCGATGTTGGTCTTGACCGAGCCCAGCAGGAACGGCCGATCCTTGGCCCGGCCTTCCCCCAGCACTGCACCCAGGGCCCGGACCTCGATCGGATCGCCGAGCGACGTGCCCGTGCCGTGGGCCTCCACGTAGCCGACGTCCGCCGGCGCGACGCCCGCCGCGGCGAGAGCCTCCCGAATCACCGCCTCCTGAGCGAGTCTGTTCGGCACGGTGAGGCCGCTGCTCTTGCCGTCCTGGTTGACCGCACTCGCACGGATCACCGCCAAGACGCGATCGCCGTCGGCGACGGCGTCGGCGAGCCGTTTCAGGACCAGGACTCCGCAGCCCTCGCCGCGCACGAAGCCGTCCGCCCGCGCGTCGAACGTCTTGCAGCGGCCGTCGGGAGCGAGCATGCGGGCCTTGGAAGCGGCGATGGTGACCTCAGGGGAGAGGATCAAGTTCACGCCCGCGGCCAGCGCCATCCGGCACTCCGCGCTGCGCAGGCTCTGGCAGGCGAGATGCACGCTCACGAGCGACGACGAGCAGGCGGTGTCCACGGCAAGCGTGGGACCCTGGAGCCCGAGGAGGTAGGAGAGCCGCCCGGCGGCGAAGTTCAGGCAGCCGCCGGTGAGGTGGTAGGCGTCGATGCGCTCGTGCACCTGGTTGAGCCGGGGCAGGTAGTCGTTCGCCGTGATGCCCAGGAATACGCCGGTGCGGCTCCCCTCGAGCCGCGGCGGGGGCTCGCCGGCGTTCTCGAGGGCCTCCCAGGCAACCTCCAGCAGCAACCGGTGCTGGGGGTCCATCTTCAGCGCCTCTCGCGGCGCGATGCCGAAGAAGTCGGCGTCGAAGCGGCTCACGTCGCCCAGGAACCCGCCAAAGCGCGAGGACATCTTCCCGGGGGCCTCGGGGTCGGGATCGTAGAAGGCGGCGACATCCCAGCGGTCGGCGGGCACCTCGCTGATCGTGTCCACGCCGTCCCTCAGGATCCGCCAGAAAGCCTCCGGATCGTCCGCACCGCCCGGGAACCGGCAGGCGAGGCCGATGATCGCGATGGGCGTCTGGCCGGCGCGTTCCCTGCGCGCGAGCTGCTGCTCGAGATCCTCGATGCGGAGCAGCGCGGCGCGCAGCAGACCCCGTCTGTCCTCGCGCGGCGTCGTCATGGCCTCCCCTGCAGCTTCCGCGCGAGAAGCTCCTCGAGTTGATCCTCCGAGAGATCCTCCCGTAGGGGGGGAACGGCGGCCGGCGGGGAGGTGGCCGGCATGGACCGCGACTCCGGCGTCGGAAGCGTGAGCTGCAGCAGGTAGTCGCCCAGGGCCTCGACCGTCGGGTACTCGAAGGCCACGGTGGGAGGCAGGGAGCGGCCGAGCGCCGCCTCCAACCGGTTGCGGAGCTGTACGGAGAGGATCGAGTCCATGCCCAGCTTGAAGAAACCCTGCCGAGGCTCCACGGCGTCTTCGGAGTCGAAGCCCAGGATGCGCGCCACCTCCCGTGCCACCTGGCTCCGCAGCTGCACGCGGCGCTCCTCGGGCGGGAGGGCCTGCAGGCGGTCCAAGAGCGATTCAGCCGCTTGCACCGCGCGACCGGACGGCTGGGTGCCGATCTCTTCGAGCAGCGGCCGGCGCCGCTTGACCTCGTAGATCGGCTTGAACACCTCCCAGTCGACCGCGGCCACGGCCTCTTGGACCGAACCCTCTCCCAGCATGTGTCCGAGGGCCGACAGCGACTGCTCCGGCGACATGGCGGTCAGGCCGATCCGGCGGAAGAAAGCCTCGATCTCCGGGGTCTCCATCCCGCCGCCGGCGCACCAGCCCCAGTTGACGGCCAGGGCGGGGAGCCCCGCCGCACGTCTCGAGTGGGCGAGGGCGTCCAGGAAGTGATTCGCCGCGGCGTAATGGCCCAGATCCTTCGAGCCCCACACCGAGGCACCCGAGGAGAAGAGCACGAAGAAGTCGAGCGGCTCGCGGCGCGTGAGCTCGTGCAGGATCCATCCACCGGCCACCTTCGCCCGCAGCATCCGGTGGAAGCGTTCGGGCTCGATGGCGACCACGGGGTCCGCGAACAGGATGCCCGCGGCATGGACCACGCCGCGCAGCGGCGGCCGCGAGCGCCCGAACGTGCCGAACAGCTCCTCCATCGCCTCGCGGTCGGACACGTCCGCCGCGGCGACGGTCACCCGGGCTCCTCGCGCTTCCAGCTCCCGAACCGCCGCGATCCTCCTGCCCGCCGGGCTTCCAGCATCGGCGCCGTCCCATTCGGCGCGCTCCGGCAGTCCGGTCCGCCCCACGAGGACGACCTCGCCCGCTCCGTGCTGGACGAGCCAGCGGGCGACGTGAAGGCCGAGGCCCCCCAGTCCTCCGGAGACGAGATACGCCGCGTCCGACCGGAACGAGGGAGCTCCGGGGTCCGGAGCGTGGTCCTCCGGCACCGCGACCAGCCGAGGAACGAAGCGCCTCCCACCACGGATTGCGACCTGGTCCTCGCCGTCGGAGTTCAGGAGCTGGGCGAGGAGCGCCCGCGAGTCGTCTGGAGAGGCAGCCGGGTCCAGATCGACGAGCCCCCCCCAGGACTCGGGTTGCTCGAGGGCGACGACCCGGCCGAGCCCCCAGAGGGGCGAGGGACCGAGAGCGACCCGCGGGTCGGGGCCGACAGGCTGGGTTCCCCGCGTCACCAGCCAGAGCTGAGTCGGGTTGGCATCGCTCGACCCCAGCGCCCGGAGCAGCCGCAGCGTGCTGATGCACCCCAGGGCGATGGCGGCGCCGATGCTCTCGGCGCTCTCCTCTCCCGTTTCCGCGTCCAGGCTCCACAGGTTCACGACGGTCGTCCGGGCGCCGTTCGACGAGGCGGCCGCGCTCCGCACCAGCGCCTCGACGTCCCCCGCGACGGGCTGATCGGTCGCCACGAGCCTCACCTGCTCGCCTCGCTCCTCCAGAAGCCCCGCCAGCCCGCGGCCCACGCCGCTCCGGTCGGCCAAGATGAGCCACCCTCTCCGGTCGGCCGTGGGCGCGCTCGCGTCCCGCTGCCGCCACTCCAGCCGATAGCGACGCGCGCGAGCAGGGTCCGAGCCCTCCGGGCGGCGCGGGGGCAGGGCCCCGGGCCAAGCGCGAGCGCCGCCATCGCTGCGGGACTCGACCCAGTACCGCTTCCGCTGCCAGGGATACCGGGGCACGCGGACGGCGCGGCCACCGGCGGGGTAGAGGCGCCGCCAGTCGACCTCGCGGCCTGAGGTGTAGAGCGCTCCGAGAGAGGAGCGCAGGGCCTGCCGCTCGCCGCCCTCGCGGTGAAGCGAGGGGAGGGCCGGCCCGCCGCGGCCCGCCGCGTGCAGCGCCTCCTCGATCGGAGCAAGGAGGATGGGGTGTGGGCTGAGCTCGAGGAAGGTCCCGTGTCCGCCCTCGACGAGTCTGCGCACGGTGGCGTGGAACAGCACCGGCTCCCGCAGGTTGCGGGACCAGTACTCGGGAGTGAAGGCGGCGTCCAGTACCCGCTCGGCGGTGACGGTCGAATAGAAGGGCACCGTGGGCGGATGGGGAGCGATGCCCGCCAGCGCAGACAGCAGGTTGTCTCGCAAGGAGTCCACTTGCGGGCTGTGGGAGGCGACGTCCACCTGGACCGGTCGGCAGAACACGTTGCGCTCGCGCAGTTCCTGGAGGACCCTCTCCAGCGCCGCGGGATCGCCGGAGAGCACGGTCGAGGTGGGGCCGTTGCTGACCGCGACCGAGAGCCGGTCCGCGACCGGAGCGACGGCCTCCCGCGCCTTCTCGAAGGGCAAACCCACCACCGCCATCGCCCCCTGCCCGCTCACCCGCTTCAGCAGCCGGCTCCGGCGGCAGATCACGCGTGCCGCATCCGCGAGGTCGAGGGCCCCCGCCACGTGGGCCGCTGCCACCTCGCCCATGCTGTGGCCGACCACCGCGGCGGGCTCGATGCCCCACGCCCGCCAGAGCGCGGCCAGCGCCACCTGGATCGAGAACAGGAGCGGCTGCACGACGTCGATCTCGGTCAGGCGCGAGCGTTCCTCCGGAGCGGCCAGCTCCTCCATGACCGACCACGACGAGTGCTCGCGCACCGCGGCATCGCAGCGCTGGAGCGCCTCGCGGAAGGCCGCCTCGTGGGCCGACAACTCCCGTCCCATGCCGAGCCACTGGGAGCCCTGTCCGGGGAACACGAAGACGAGACCCGGAGGTCCGTCCGGGTCCCGTCGGCCCGCCGACCAGGACCGCTCGGCCGGCGCGCCCTGGAGGAACGCGTCGAGCTGGCGGGCCATCTCCCGCGCCGAGCTCCCCACCACCGCGAGCCGATGGTCGTGATGGGCGCGGCGCACGCTGGCGCTGTAGCAGAGATCGTGGAGCGCGCCTGGCGACGCTGACCCTGCAGTGGCCAGGCGTTCCCGGAACGCGCGGGCCAGGTCTCGGAGCGCCCCGTCGCTGCGCGCGGAGAGCGGAAGCAGACCAGGCCGGTCGTCGGTCCCCTCAGCGAGCGCCGCAGGAGGATCCGCCTCCTGCAGCACGACGTGGACGTTGGTTCCCGACCAGCCGAACGAGCTCACGGCGGCGACGCGCGTCGTGCCGCCGCGCGGCCACGGCCGCAGCGTGTCGGGGAACTGAAGCGGCGTCCCCGACACCGTGATGTGGGGGTTCAGTCCCGTGAAGTGGAGGTTGGGGGGCACGGCGCCCTGCTCGAGGACGAGGGCGGCCTTGATCAGGCCCGCGATTCCCGCCGCGCCCTCCAGGTGCCCGATGTTGGTCTTGACCGAGCCGACGAGGCAGGGCGTCCCGTCGGGGCGCGGGCGGCCGATCGAGGCCGCGAGGGCTTCGATTTCGACCGGATCGCCGAGCGCCGTGCCCGTGCCATGCGCCTCGACGTAGCCGATCGCCTCCCCGGTCACGCCGGCGTCCTTCAGGGCCAGCCGGATCACGGACTGCTGGGCGAGGCCGTTGGGCGCGGTGACGCCGTTGGTGCGACCGTCCTGGTTGGCCGCCGAGCCAAGTATGACGGCCCGCACGGGATCGCCCGCGGCCCGGGCGTCCGCGAGCCGCTTCAGCACCACTGCGCCGCACCCCTCGCCCCGGACGAAGCCGTCGGCACGCCGGTCGAACGCCTTGCAGCGACCGTCGGGAGCGAGCATTCGCATCCGGGAGGCGGCGATCGAGAAGTGCGGCGTCAGCATCAGGTTCACGCCGCCGGCGACGGCCATGTCGCTCTCCCCGGCCCGCAGGCTCTGGCAGGCGAGGTGTACGGCCAGAAGCGACGACGAGCACGCGGTGTCCACCACCAGGCCGGGGCCCTGCAGGTCGAGCTGATAGCTCAGGCGGCCGGCGAGGAGGTTGTGGGCCGTGCCCGGACCCGTGAAGGGGTCCATGCCTTCGGGATCGAGGTACTGCAGCCAGAGATAGTCGCTTGCGTGGCTGTGCACGCCGACGAAGACCCCGGTCGCCGATCCGGCCAGGCGGGCCAGATCCTGGCCCGCGTCCTCGAGCGCCTCCCAGGCCACCTCCAGCCACAGCCTCTGCTGTGGATCCATGTGGACCGCTTCTCGCGGGGAGATGCCGAAGAACGCAGCGTCGAAGCCGTCCACGCCGTCGAGGAACCCGCCCCAGCGCGACGCGACCTTCCCGGCCGCGGCCGGGTCCGGGTCGTAGAGCGCGTCGACGTCCCACCGCTCGCGGGGGACCTCCCGGATGGCGTCCCGGCCTTCGCGCAAGAGTTGCCAGAACGCGTCCGGGCCGTCCGCGCCGCCGGGA
>Ga0335084_10007613_pt1 | contig 10764 bp, 9 predicted proteins | sample Lox_Sample_44_FD_206721 | JGI IMG/M metagenome (GOLD analysis project Ga0335084, IMG submission 206721) | Soil microbial communities from Loxahatchee National Wildlife Refuge, Florida, United States - Lox_Sample_4.4 | ecosystem: Environmental > Terrestrial > Soil > Wetlands | place: USA: Florida...
CAGTACCTGGATGTGCTTCACCGACCAGGTCTCGCACGCGGCGCTGGCCGGCCGTCACGCGCTCGAGCAGACCTTCCACATCGACATCGACGTCATGGCCGATCCCGAGCGCTCGCCGCTGCGCGTTCTGGAGCGGCTGACCGGCAAAACCCTGGTGTGACCCGGGCCGGCGCGTAATGCGACCGCCCGCGCGCGCCGTCTGCCTGTGCCTGATCGCCGGCTATATCGACGCCATCGGCTACATCGATTACGCCCACGTCTTCGCCGCGAACATGACCGGTAATACGGTGCTGCTCGCGATCTCCTTGGCGCAAGGCGAATGGGCGCGCGTGTCGGTCTATGCGACGACCTTGGCCGCGTTCCTCGCCGGCGCACTGGCCGCGGAGATCGCCAAGCGCCGCGGCGTTCCGGCAAGCCTGCCACTGCTGGCGTCCGGCGTGCCGCTGGTGGTCGTCTGGGCGGCCGGGCTCGAAGGCGACGTGGCGCTGGCGGCGCTGGCCGCCGGCATGGGGCTGCAGGGCGGCAGTGTCGCGCGTTTCGCCGACATCAACGTGCAGACGGTGGTAATCACCGGCACGATCCTCAAGCTCGCCGAAGCGGCGACCCACCGCATGGTCAAGCCGACAAGCGGAGTTGCCGCCCCGTCTGCGAAGGGCCTGCCCGTGTTTGCCGCGACGTGGCTCGCCTACGCCGTGGGCGCGGTCCTGAGTCTCGCGGCGCATGATCTCGGGCCGCTCAAGCTCGTGCTGCCGCTGGCGCTGTTAATTCCGGTTGCGGCCAGCGAGCAGCGCGACCATCGCTCGCCCTAAAGCCGGGTCAGCCGGCGGTGATCCAGGACGGCCGGTCTTCTTCGGGCGTGTGCGCCTTGAGCCCGTGCGTCACGAGCTTCTTCCACAGCTCCTCGGCGTCTTCGGCATAATCGAACAAGGTCAGATCCTTGGCCTCGATCATGCCCTCCTCGATGAGGGCGTCGAAATTGACGACGCGGGTCCAGTAGCGGCGGTCGAAGAGCACGATCGGCAGCTCGGGCGCCTTGTTGGTCTGCCGCAAGGTGAGCAATTCGAATAGCTCATCGAAAGTGCCGAAGCCGCCGGGGAAGATCACCAGCGCGTTGGCGCGCATGGCGAGATGCATCTTGCGCATCGCGAAGTAATGGAAGCGGAATGTGAGCTCCGGCGTCGAATAGGCGTTCGGCTCCTGCTCGTGCGGCAGCGAGATGTTGAAGCCGATGGACGGCGCGCCGGCGTCGGCGGCACCACGGCACGCCGCTTCCATGATCCCCGGCCCGCCGCCGGTGGCGATGACGTTGTCACGCAGCCCGTTCTCCGGCGCCAAGGCGCCGCCGCGCTCGGACGCGATACGCCCGAACGCGCGCGCCGCCTCGTACCACGCCCGCGACCTCGGCGGACCATCGGCGCGCACGCGCGCACTGCCGAAGACGACGATGGTGGAGCGCACGCCCCAGGCGCGCAGGCTTTCCTCGGCCTTCGCATATTCGAGCTGGAACCGCACGCCACGCATGCTGTCGCCGAGCATGAAATCGGGGTCGAGCGCCGCCAGGCGATAAGACGGGGAATGTTGCTGAGAAGAGCTGTCGGCCATGCCGGAATCCAAATACGCGGCAAAGTGTACTGGACTTCCGCGTGCGCGAACAGCCGGCCCGCGGCTGGCGGAATCGACATCGCTGGGGGATAATCGCCCGACAACGACAACGCGTGGGGACGCCATGAGTTCGCGCAAGCTCGACATCTACAACCACGTATTTCCGAAGGCGATCGCCGACCGCGCGCGCGAGCTGGCACCGCAGAAAGGCGACCTCGTCAAGCGCGTGACCAGCATTCCGATGCTGAACGACATGGAAGCGCGGGTGAAGATGATGGATCAGTGGCCGGGCTACCAGCAGGTGCTGACCTTGTCCGGGCCGCCGATCGAGGACATCGCGCCGCCGGCGGACTCGCCGGGCCTGGCGCGCCTCGCCAACGACGAGATCAAGAAGATCTGCGACACGCGGCCGGACAAGTTCCCGGCCTGGGCGGCGTCGATGCCGATGAACAACGTGCAGGGCGCGCTCGAGGAGATGGACCGGGCGATCAAGCTCGGCGCCAAGGGCATCCAGATCTTCACCAACGTCAACCGCCGCCCGCTCGACGAGCCCGAGTTCTTCTCGATCTTCGAGCGCGCGACCAATCACCACAAGGTGCCGATCTGGATGCATCCGGCGCGCGGCGCCAACGTCCCCGACTACGCCGGCGAAACCAAATCCAAGTACGAGATCTGGCAGGTGCTCGGCTGGCCGTTCGAGACCAGTGTCGCGATGGCGCGCATGGTCTTCTCCGGCCTGCTCGACAAGCTGCCCGAGCTCAAGATCGTCACGCATCACCTCGGCGCGATGATCCCCTATTTCGAAGGGCGCGTCGGGCCGCTCTGGGATCAGCTCGGCACGCGCACCTCGGATGAGGATTACGGCTCGCTGCTCAAGAGCATGAAGAAGCGGCCGCTCGAATACTTCCGCATGTTCTACGGCGACACGGCGATCGGCGGCTCGCGCGCCGCGATCGAATGCGGCCTGAAGTTCTTCGGCCCCGACAAGGTGCTGTTCGCCAGCGACTGCCCATTCGACCCCGAAGGCGGGCCGATGTTCATCCGCGAAACGATCAAGATCCTCGACGCGATGGACTTGAGCGACGAGGACCGCGCGAAGATCTACTACAAGAACGGCCTCAAGCTGATGAAGATGCCGGAGCGATAACGCCGCGACGGCGACGGGAAAAAGACCCACATTCCGAGGGGATTTCGCCCACGGCACGGACTTGCCTCACCGCACCGCGCCGCTTAGGTTAGAAATTCGTCCCCGGACTCGGAAGGCGCCCTATTTTCTCCTCGGAATCCCATGCCGCAAACCCATCGCAGCAAAGTCATCATCCTTGGTTCCGGCCCGGCCGGCTACACGGCGGCGATCTACGCCGCGCGCGCCAATCTCCACCCGATCCTGCTGCGCGGCATGCAGCCGGGCGGGCAGATGTCGATCACGACCGACGTTGAGAACTATCCCGGCTTCGCCGACGTGATCCAGGGCCCCTGGCTCATGGAGCAGATGCAGGCCCAGGCCGAGCATGTCGGCACCCGGATGATCGAGGACACGATCACCAAGGTCGAGCTGGCGGGCCGGCCGTTCACCTTGATCGGCGACAGCGGCGACGTCTACATGGGCGAGACGCTCGTCATCTGCACCGGCGCGCAGGCGCGCTGGCTCGGCCTGCCGAACGAGGAGAAGTTCCGCGGCTTCGGCGTCTCGGCGTGCGCGACCTGCGACGGCTTCTTCTTCCGCGGCAAGCGCGTCGCCGTCGTCGGCGGCGGCAACACCGCGGTCGAGGAGGCGCTGTACCTGACCAACCACGCGACGAAGGTGACGCTCATCCACCGCCGCGACCGGTTGCGCGCCGACAAGACCAACCAGGGCCGCCTGTTCAACAATCCGAAGATCGACGTGATCTGGAACTCGGTCGTCGAGGACGTGATCGGCGGCGGCGAGCCGGCGGGCGTCACGGCCGTGAGGCTCAAGGACATCGTCAGCGGCGCCTACCGCGAGCTCGCGATCGACGGCCTGTTCATCGCCATCGGCCATCTGCCGGCGACGGACCTGTTCAAGGGCGTCCTCGATCTCGACGCCGAGGGCTACATCGTCACCCGGCCGGATTCAACGGCGACAAAGATTCCCGGCGTCTTCGCGGCCGGCGACGTGAAGGACAAGGTCTTCCGTCAGGCCGTGACCGCCGCGGGCATGGGCTGCATGGCGGCGCTCGAGGCCGAGCGCTTCCTCGCCCACGACGAGACCGCGACCTCCGCCGCCGCGCAGTAGCCGGGAACCGGGGGTGGACCAGCCGTGAGCATGGACTGGGACAGGCTGCGGATTTTCCACGCCGTCGCCGAAGCCGGCAGCTTCACGCATGCCGGCGAGATGCTCAATCTCAGCCAGTCGGCAGTGAGCCGGCAGATCAGCGCGCTCGAAGAATCGCTCAAGACGCCGCTGTTCCATCGCCACGCGCGTGGCCTGATCAAGACCGAAGCCGGCGAGATGCTGCACAGCACGGTGCGCGAGGTCTTCGGCAAGCTCGCCGCCGTCGAGAGCCAGATCACCGAGACGCGCGAGCGGCCGTCCGGCCTCCTGCGGGTGACGACGACCGTGGCGTTCGGCTCGGTATGGCTGGTGCCGCGCCTGCGCGAGTTCCTCGAGCTCTATCCCGAGATCAACGTCAACCTGCTGGTCGAGGATTCCGAACTCGACCTCGGCATGCGCGAGGCTGACTGCGCCATCCGCATGCAGGCGCCGCGGCAGCCCGACCTCATCCAGCGCCATCTCATGGCGGTGCACATCCACGTCTTCGCCGCACCCGCGTATCTCAAGCGGTTCGGCACGCCGCACACCGCGGCCGATCTCGATAAGCATCGCATCATCGTCTACGGCGAAGATCCGCGGCCGCCGTTCCCGGCCGTCAACTGGCTGCTCGAAGCGGGACGGCCGCCGGGGCAACGGCGCGAGCCGATTCTCGAGGTGAACAACGTCTCGGCGATTCTGCGCGCGGTGGAGCACGGAGTCGGCATCGCGGCCTTCCCGGATTACATGGCTCAGGAGAGCAGCAAGATCGTCCAGGTGCTTCCGAATCTCGACGGTCCCACCTATGAGGCGTACTTCGTCTATCCGGAAGAAATGCGGAATTCCAAGCGGATCGCGGTATTTAGAGATTTCCTCGTGCGCAAGGTTTCGGAAACGTCGTTCTAAATAGCGGTATGCGAGGGCCGCATGGCTCAGTTGATTAATCTGCGATACCAATCTGCAGGCAATTGCTTAGTTTTTGGGGTGTGAGGTGCTGCGTCGCAGCATCTCAGTGTCAATCGAGCTTCCCTGCCCGGTCGACACCGTGCCGGCTGAGGTCGGCACGCAGGGTCTTCGGATCCTACGTCTCCCAGACGTGAAGCCTCCCTGTTCAACTCGCCGGGCCCGCAAAGGCCCGGCGATTTTTTTGTAGGGAGCTCCTGTGGCCGGTCCACGCACCCTCTACGAAAAGATCTGGGACAGTCACGTCGTCGAAGACAGAGGCGACGGCTTCGCGCTCGTCTACGTCGACCGGCATTTGGTGGATGACCACAGCAGCGCACAGGCATTTGACGGTCTTCGGGCCGCGGGCCTGAAGGTGCGGCGACCGGACGCGACCCTGGCCGTCGTCGACCACAACGCCCCAACGGCGGATCGCGCGCGCACCATTGCCGACCCGCGATCGCGGTGGCAAATCGAGACGCTGGAACAGAACGTCAAGGATTTCACCGTCCCTTATTTCCCGCTGAGTGATGAACGGCAGGGAATTTCTCACGTCGTCGGGCCGGAACAAGGCTTTGTGCTGCCTGGCATGTTCATGGTCGGGGGCGACAGCCACGCATCCACGCATGGTGCGTTCGGGGCAATCGGATTCGGTATCGGTACGTCCGAGGTGGAGCATGTGCTCGCGACGCAGACGCTGGTCGCAAAGCGCTTGCGGACGATGCGGGTCACCGTCGACGGCGAGTTGACCTCGGGTGTTTCGGCGAAGGATCTCGTGCTGACGCTCATCGGCCGAACCGGCACCTCCGGCGCCACCGGCTGCGCCATCGAATACGCCGGCGCGGCGATCCGCAGTCTGTCGATGGAAGCCCGCATGACGATGTCGAACATGGCGGTCGACGCCGGCGCGACGGTCGGATTGATCGCGCCGGACGAGACGACGTTCGCCTACTTGAAGGGGCGGCCTTATGCACCTGCCCAGGATACCTGGGACAGGGCGGTCGCGTTCTGGAGCGGTCTCTCGTCAGACGAGGCCGCGCGCTTCGATCGGGAGCTGTCTGTCGATGCTGCGGGATTGGAGCCGCAAGTCACCTGGGGTACCAGCCCGCAGGATGTCGTACCCGTGACCGGGCATGTGCCCGACCCCGACAACGAGCCAGACCTGGAGAAGCGCGCGTCGATGGCGCGGCGGCTCGCCTACATGGGGCTTGCCGGCGGTGCGCCGATGATCGGCACCAGCATCGACAAGGTGTTCATCGGATCGTGCACCAACGGCCGAATAGAAGATTTGCGCTCGGCGGCGGCGATTGTCGAAGGCCGCAAGATCGCGAGCCACGTTCGCGGCTTCGTGGTGCCGGGGTCCGGCTTGGTCAAGGCCCAGGCCGAGCGTGAAGGGCTCGATCGCATCTTTCTCGCGGCGGGCTTCGCATGGCGCGAGTCGGGCTGCTCGTTGTGCCTGGCCATGAACGGCGACCATCTCGCACCCGGAGAGCGCTGCGCTTCGACCTCCAGTCGCAACTTCGAGCACCGACAGGGCCGCGGCGCGCGCACCCACCTGTTGAGTCCGGCGATGGCCGCGGCGGCGGCCGTGCGCGGCTGCATCAGCGACGTCCGCGATCTGCTTTAGAGCCGATTTTTTCAGCTCAGCGCGCCGGGACCTGCGCGGTGCTCGCGGCGAGATTGTTCGGGTCGAGCCCGAGCGCCGACGCGGTCGCGGGATTGAGCGTGCCGGTCGGCTCGAGGCCGCGGCTTCTCTGGAAGCGTTCGACTGACGCCTGCGTGCGCGAGCCCCAGACGCCGTCGTTGCGGCCCGAATAGTAGCCGAGCTGATGCAGCCGCCGCTGAACGCCGCGCACGACGGCCGGATCCAACGGTTCGCCGGCGGTCGCAACCGTCGCCGGCCGCGCCGGGAAGGAGCCCGCGTCCAAGCCCATGGCTGTGAGAGTGGCGCGGTTCAGCTGCCCGACTTCGAGCCCGCGGCTCCGCTGGAACCGCTCCAGCGCCACCTGGGTGCCGGAGCCCCAAACGCCGTCCGCCCGACCATGATAGTAGTTCAACTGACGCAGACGGTTCTGCACGGTGCGCACGTCGGTGGGATTGGTGACGGACACGGGCGAGGTGTCGCCGGCGCGGCGGACCGCGTTCCGCGTGGAGTCATCGAGCTGTGCGGTCACCAGCAAACCGTGGCTGCGTTGAAAGCGCTCGACCGCGGCCGCGGTTTCGGGCCCCCATAGCCCGTCGATGGGCCCATTGTAGTACCCGAGCGTCTGCAGCCGTTGCTGCGTGTCGCGCACGTCGGCGGACGGTTGCGGCGCGAGAACGGCGGGCGCGGCGGAGGCGGAGCGCGGTGGGGTCGCCCGCTCCGTCGTACATGCGGTAGTCAGGAGCGCGCCGGCAGTCAGAGCCGTCGTGCCGATCAGAACCACGAGCCTCATGACGGACCTCCAATGGCAGAGGCTTCGCACTGCACAACGCCGGCGGAGCCATTCGAGAGCATCAACGTCACTCGAGGCCAGCCGCTCCTCTGCGCGGGCAGAACATTTTTGGGTCAGACGGCTCTAAATGTCGGCCGTGTGCAGCCTGATGAGCACGCCCAGTCGCGGTGTCAGCCGCGAGCGCCGGGCTCGCCCCCGCCCGAACGAGCTGGCTCTCCATCTGCCGCGTCAGCGCGCCCTCAAGCTGCGCCCTAGTTGTAGACCGGCTTGGTCCCTGGAACCGGCGAATATCCGAAGGAGCCCATGGCCAGGATCTTTTCGCGTCCACCAAGCTCGTTGATCTTGGCCGCCTGATCCTTGCGGGCGAGCGCGTCTGCCGCATCGGGATCAACCACCTTGCGCAACGCCGCCTCGCAATCGGCAGCAAGGCCGCGATAGCCTCCGTCCTGCGCGAGATTGCGACGTTCGTAAGGATCGGCTTCGAGGTCGAACAACTGCGGGGGCATGCCGACGTAGTAAATGTATTTGAATTTGCCCTTGCGGATCATGAACGCCCCGGTTGCCGCACCTGCCGCGTGATACTCGCTCATCACCGTGCGCCGCGGAGCCTTTCCGCTGACGACGTCCAGGAGCGGCGAACCTGGCAGGTCGTGGTCGTCGGGATGAGGTTCCAGGCCGACGCAGTCGACGATGGTTGGGAAGCAGTCGAGCAGCGACACCGGCTCCGTATATGCGACGCCCCGAGGCACATCGGGGCCGGCCATGATCATCGGCACCGCGAGCGAGTCCTCATACATATTTGACTTACCCCAGAGCCCCCGCGCTCCGAGATTGTCGCCGTGATCGCTGGTGTAGATGACGCGTGTTTGACCGGCCAAGCCATTGTCGTCGAGCGCCTTCACCAGGCGTCCGACGTTGTGATCGACAAAACTGACAAGGCCGAAATACGCGGCAAGCGCCTTGCGCAGCTTCTTTTCGTCGAAAGCCTCATCGTAGACTTGACAGGCGCGCATCGCCTCGATGAACGGATGGCGTGGTCGCGCGGCCTCGGCATAATCGAAGGGCCACGGCACCTCGTCTTCGGGATAAAGATCGTACCATTCTGGCCGGGCGATCAGGGGGAAGTGCGGACAGACGAGCGATACGAACAGCGCCCACGGCTTCTCTTCGGATCTTTGTGCACGCTCGCGCAGCCAGCTTTCCGCCGCTGCCGTGATGCGATCGTCATAGTCCTGATAGTTCGAGTTTCCGCGGCCCGCTTCCGCAGCTAGCTTCAGCGAGGCGACGCGCCGCGGCGGCGGATCGCGCAGCATTCCCGCCGGGTCGCCGACGCCATCCACGATGTGCAACGGCATGTGTTCTTCGCTAAATCCGTTGTCGTCGTCCACACTGCGGAAGTGCAGCTTGCCGATGGAATCCACGCGATGGCCGGCGTCTCTCAACCGGCGCGCCCAGGAGGGCACGCTACCGTCATAGGCGATGCAATTGTCCCAGAAACGGATGTCATGGACGTAGCGGCCGGTGTGCAAGCTCGCGCGCGAAGGTACGCAGATCGGCGAGTTGCAGTATGCATCGGTGAAGCGCACGCCGCTTCTCGCCAGGCGGTCGAGATGCGGCGTCCGGATCATGGGATGGCCATGACAGCCAAGCACGCGCTTGTTGTGCTCGTCCGACATGATGAACAGAAGATTTCTCGGCCTCATGAGCCTACTCCCGGCTGGTGAGTGTCGTTGGGCATGGCGACGCATTCGGCGACGGGTATCGAAAGTTCGACGGCTTGTCCGGGAACCAGCGTGTGACGATGGCCGCCTTGCACGCGCAGAACGTTGTCGCCGATGTCGATATGATGGTCGACGAGGTTGCCGAGGAACGCGCTCTCGACGACGGTGCCCTTGAGGACATTGTTCTCCGTCTCTGAAGCAGCCCTTCCGAGAACGATCGCCTCGGGCCGGATCGCAACCGTCACGTCGCCGGCCGCCGCGGACACGTCGTTCATCCGCGCCTGGATGATTTGCCGGCCGATCCGTATCCGCGCGCACCCCCCGGTCGTGCCGACGACGGTGCCGGGCAGCTTGTTCACCAAGCCCATAAAATCGGCAACGAAAAGATTGGCCGGGCGCTCGTAAACCTCACGCGGCGTCCCGACCTGCTGCACTGCGCCCTTGTTGAAGACGACGACGCGATCTGACAATGCCATTGCCTCGGCTTGATCATGCGTCACGTAAATGAACGTAATGCCGGTCCGACGCTGTAAGGCCTTGATCTCGGCGCGCATATGCTCGCGCAGCTTGGCATCGAGATTGGATAACGGTTCGTCGAGCAGCAGAATCGAGGGTGCCACGACAAGCGAGCGGGCGAGCGCCACGCGCTGCAGCTGGCCGCCCGACAATTGTCCGGGATGCCGTTGTTCAAGGCCCTGAAGACCAACCGCGTCGAGAATGCGCGCGACGCGCGTGGCGATTTCGCCCCTGGAAACCCCGGTAACCTGCAGGCCGAACGCGACGTTATCGAAGACCGACAGGTGCGGCCATACAGCGTAGTTCTGAAATACCATCCCCATGCGGCGCATTTCGGGCGGCACGATCGCCCGCGGCGACGACAGCAGTCGATCCGCCACGTGAATCGAGCCCGAGTCCGGCGCGTGAAACCCCGCGAGCGTGCGCAGCAGTGTCGTCTTGCCGCACCCCGAAGGGCCAAGGAAGGTCACGAATTCGTGCTCCGCGACGGAAAGGTTTATGTCGCGCAGCGCCTGAAAGGCGCCAAAACGTTTGGTGACCGCGGAGATTTCGATGAACGCCATGGCGTCAGTCCCGTGCCCCTACCTCGCCCGACGTATTTGAAAGCCAATGGACCAGCGCTGAAAGCACCAGCACAACCGCGATCGTGAAGACCGCGAGTGCCGACACGACCTCGATCTGGCCGAGATCGTTCAGCCGATAGATGGCGATTGCGATTGTTTCCGTCCCGCCTGTGTAGAGGAGGATAGTCGCGCTGAGCTCGCTGAACGACGGTATGAAGACGAGAAGAAAGGCGACCAGTAAGCCCGGCCGCGACAATGGGAACAAGATTCGGCGAATGGTCACCGACCAGGACGCGCCCGTGACGCGGCCGGCTTCTTCGAGCGACGGGTCGATCTGGCGGAAGATAGAATTCGCGCTGCGCGTCGCCAGTGGCACGAAGCGCGCCACATAGGCGACGAGCAGGATCCAAAGTGTTCCATAAATCGGGACTGGCAGACGGAGAAACGCCAGAAGGATGCCGACGGCCATCACCGTGCCGGGCAGGCCCAAAGGCAAGGTCGCGAGATAATCGAGCAACCGGCGTCCGCGGACAGAAGTGCGAAGTTCCAGGTAGGCGACCGATGCGCCCATGACGAGCGCCACCGCGGCCGCTGCGGTGGCGAGCACGATGCTGTTGACGATGCCCCGCACCGATATCTGGTCAATGAAAAGTGCCGTGGCGAAATGCGCGAGCGTCAAATTCGACAGCGATGGGGGATCTGCCCAACTCTTG
>Ga0335084_10007619_pt1 | contig 10760 bp, 6 predicted proteins | sample Lox_Sample_44_FD_206721 | JGI IMG/M metagenome (GOLD analysis project Ga0335084, IMG submission 206721) | Soil microbial communities from Loxahatchee National Wildlife Refuge, Florida, United States - Lox_Sample_4.4 | ecosystem: Environmental > Terrestrial > Soil > Wetlands | place: USA: Florida...
TGCCCGATCGATCCACCCTGCTTCACCTGCATACGAACGGACACAGCTGGAAGAGCTGGGTGATGATCGTCGCGGCCGGCGTTGCCGCCCGGCTCAGACGGATCCGGGCGATGCTCACCATCCACTCGGGCCTGTTTCCGGGCTATGTGTCGCGGTTCGGATGGCTGCGGCGGGTAGTCGCCGGGTGGACCCTACTCGGCTTCGATCGGCTGGTAGGGGTCAATCGTGAGATCGGCGAGGCCCTCGAGGGCCTGGGCATGGAACGGCGTCGGGTCGTCGTGATTCCGGCGTTTCTCGGTGTTCCCGAGCCTGGAGAGCTCGACCCAGAGGACCGAGCGGTGGTCGACGGATCCCGGCCGCTCCTGGTGGCGGTGGCGGGTGGTGAGGCCGATCCGGAGCTCGGCCTGGCGACAGTCATCGAGACATTGCCAGACCTGGCGCAGCGCTTCCCGCGCGTTCGCGCGGTCTTTCTCGGCTGGCAGGTGGGCCCCAGGACCCGGCCGCTCATCGAGGCGCGGGGTCTCGGCGAGTACGCGGTCTGCCTCGGCGAAGTGCCGCACGAGCGCTGCCTCCGGTTGCTCCGGGCGGCGGACGTGGTCATTCGCTCGACCTTCCTCGACGGCGATGCCATCACTGTGCGGGAGGCGCTCGCCTTCGGCGTCCCGGTAGTGGCGAGCGACACCTCGTTCCGGCCCAAGGACGTGGTCCTGTTCCGCAAGGGTGATTCTCGTGACCTTCTCACGAAGCTGGAGCAGGTTCTGGCGGCGCCTCGGCCCCGTGCAGAGCCGGAGCCGGCGGACACTGCCCAGGAGCTCTGGCGCGTCTATGCCGAGGTACTGGGCCGGCACTCGACGGCGGTCCAGGTTACCTCGACCCCGTCACCGAAGCCTCGAGCCGGGGTAACACCGCCGTGAACCCGCGGCGCCTTCTTCGGATGGGACCCGTCGAGATCTGCGGGCGCACGCGCCAGGAGATCTCCAAGCTGGTGGATCGGCGCGTGCCCCGGCTGGGAGCCTGGCGCGACCGCTCGAGCACCCTCCTGCCGGAGCTCCCCTCGCCTGGCTTCTTCCCGGGAGCGGTCGACGAGCGGACGTTCGCCATGCTGGATGAGCGCAGCCCGGGAGCCCGCTCGCGCCTGCTCGAGGCCGCGGAGCGGCTGCTGCAAGGGAGCTTCGACCTGCTCGGCTATCGTGGGCTCAGCTTCGGGCAGCCACTGGACTGGCACCTCGATCCCGTCGAGAGCCGCCGGGCGCCCGTCCGTCACTGGAGCACCCTCGACCCTCTGGACGGCCCGGGCATCGGCGACAGCAAGGTGATCTGGGAGCTGAGCCGACATCAATGGCTCGTCACCCTGGGCCAGGCCTACCGGCTCACCCGGGACGAGCGCTTCGCCTCCGCGGCTGCCGCGCACGTCGGGCACTGGATGGATGCCAACCCCCACGGCGTGGGCATCAATTGGTCGAGCAGCATCGAGGCCGCGTTCCGAATCGTCTCGTGGTCGTGGACGCTTCACCTGTTCCACGGCTCGGCTGCCTTCCCACAGGGCCTGATCGCCCGTGTGTTCACCATCCTCCAGGCTCACGCGGCTCACGTGGCGCGATACCTTTCGTACTACTTCTCTCCGAACACGCACCTCACCGGGGAGGCCCTAGGGCTCTTCTACGCGGGAACCCTCTTTCCGGCCGCGCCGCACGCTCGCCGCTGGCGCGAGCTGGGCCGGCGGATCCTCGAGGAGGAAAGCGGACGGCAGATTCTCGCCGACGGTGTCTACTTCGAGCAGTCCACGTGTTATCAGCGCTACACCGCCGAGATCTATCTCCATTACCTGATCCTGGCCGAGAGAAGCGGCCGGGGCGCTTCCTCGGAGGTCAAGGATCGTGTCGCCCGACTCCTGGATGCGCTGCTCGCCCTGCTCCGGCCGGACCGGTCGATGCCGGCGATCGGCGACGCCGACGGAGGCTGGCTCTTGCCCCTGGATCTACGCGGCCCGGACGATGCCCGCGGGATCTTCTCGACTGCGGCCGTGGTCCTCGGCAGGCCCGACTACGCGTGGGCGGCCGGGGGGCTGCAGGCCGAGACGCTGTGGCTGCTGGGGCCGACCGCGGCCGATCTCTTCGAAACGCTCCGCTCGAGCCCGCCGGCAGGACCCCCGTCGCGGATTCTGCCGACCGGCGGCTACGCCATCCTGCGAACGGGATGGCAGGAGGACGCCGACCAGGTCATCCTGGACGCAGGGCCCCTCGGCTGTCCCCACAGCGGCGGCCACGGCCACGCGGACCTGCTGGCGATCCAGTGCTCGTTCCGCGGCCGGCCGTACGTCGTGGACCCCGGCACTTTCCGCTACACCGCGGACCAGGGCTGGCGATCTTACTTCCGGAGCACCGCGGCCCACAGCACGGTCGTGGTGGACGGGGTTGGCCAGGCGGTGCCCCGCGGCCCCTTCTCCTGGGAGGTACGGCCGCGCGCCCGGCTGCTGCGCTGGGAGCTCGGGGAGATCCTCGACTTCGCCCAGGCGGAGCACGACGCGTACCGGGAGCTTCCGAGCCCCGTCCGACATCGCCGCACTGCGATCCTGGTCAAGAGCGGCTACTGCGTCCTAGTGGACGATCTGGAGGGGACCGGCGAGCATCGCGTTGACGTGCGTTTCCAGTTCACCCCGCTGCCAGTGCGCGTGGGCCCGGACGAGTGGGTCCGGGTGGTCCAGCCGGACGGAAGCGGTCTCTCTGTGCGGGCGTTCTCCTCGGCTCCATTCAAGGTGACGGTGGCCGAGGGCGATCTCGAGCCCCGGCAGGGATGGATTTCGTCCGCGTACGGCCTCCGCCAGCCGTCACCCGCCCTGCTCTACTCGGCGGTGACCGCACTCCCTGTCAGGGTGATAACCGTCCTTCTGCCGGCCCCCGCTGGCGCACAGCCACCGTCGATCCATGCCCTGACCGAGGATGGCACCCTGAGTGGGCTTCTTCTCGAGCCCGACGGGCAGATGCTCAAGGTGGATCCGCCCGCTTTCATTCGGAGGAGTCAATGACTTCGCACCCGAGTCGATCCTTCCGGAGATTCCGCTGATGTGCGGCATTGCCGGCATCGTGCGCTTCGACCCGCGAGAGACGGTCGACGAGGCCCGGTTGAAGCGGATGCGCGACGTCTTGCGACACCGCGGCCCGGATGGTGAAGGCCTCTGGCTCGACGGCCCGGTGGGGCTGGCGCATCGCCGCCTCTCCATCGTGGATGTCCCCGGCGGGCACCAGCCGATGTCGAACGAGGACGACACGCTGTGGATCACCTTCAACGGCGAGATCTACAATCACGCCGCCCTCCGGCCGGGCCTCGAGAGCGGCGGCCACCGCTACCGCACCCGCTGCGACACCGAGACCATCCTCCACCTCTACGAGGAAGAGGGCGAGCGGTGCGTCGAGCGCCTGCAGGGGATGTTCGCGTTCGCGCTCTGGGACGGTGCGCGCGAGCGGCTGCTGCTGGCGCGGGACCGGCTTGGGATCAAGCCGCTGTACTACGCGGTGACCGAGCACGAGTTGCTGTTCGGCTCGGAGATCAAGGCCATCCTCGCGGGGCGCCCGGGCAAGCCCGAGCTCAACGCCGCGGCAATCCCGGAGTTTCTCGCCACGCGGTACCTGGCTGGCGAGGAGACATTCTTTGAGGGCATCCGCAAGCTCCCGCCCGCCCACACGTTCGTCTGGTCACGGGCGGGGGGCCCCCAGCGTCGCCGCTACTGGCAGCTGCCGCTGGAGACCGACGGCTCCCCGGCCGGGCTCCAGGATCGCGCCCGCGACCTGGTGGACCGGCTCGGGTCCAGCGTGCGCAGCCACCTGATGAGCGACGTCCCGCTCGGCCTCTTCCTGTCCGGCGGGCTCGACTCGAGCGGCGTGGCCGCGCTCATGGCGCCGATGGTGGCCGACCGCATCCGCACTTTCGCCGTCGGCTTCGACGACGCGGCCAGCAACGAGTTGCCGTATGCGCGCTTGGTCGCACAGGCCGTTGGGGCCCAGCACCACGAGATCGTGGTCACCCCAGAAGACTTCTTCGGTGCCTTGCCGCGGCTGATCTGGCACGAGGACGAGCCGATCGCGTTTCCGTCCAGCATCGCGCTCTACTTCGTGTCCCGACTCGCACGGCCCCACGTGAAAGTCGTGCTGACCGGCGAGGGATCCGACGAGCTCTTCATGGGCTATTCCTGGTACCGGCTTACCGCCTGGAACGAGCGCCTGGGTGGGCCCTACTGGCGGGTCGCGCCCCGCGGCCTCCGCAAGAGCATCCAGCACGCCATCCCGCGGCTGCCGGGGCGCGTCCGGCACTACGCGAGCCGCACGTTCCTGGCCCTCGATCCCGGGGTGCGCGCGACCTTCTACGAGAACTTTGCGGTCTTTCCCGAGACGCAGCGTCGCGCGCTGCTGCGAGACCGGATGCTCTTCGAGAGCGTCGACCCCTATCGGGAGCAGATGCGCTGCTTCGAGGCCGGAGCCGGCTCGACGGTCGGCCGGATGAGCCACGCAGATCTCCAGACCTACCTGGTCGAGCTTCTGATGAAGCAGGACCAGATGAGCATGGCCGCGTCCATCGAGAGCCGCGTGCCCTACCTCGACCACGAGTTGGTCGAGCACGTGGTCCGGATGCCCGACCGGTTCAAGCTCCGCGGCCTGACCACCAAGGCGGTGCTGCGGGAGGCCCTCCGGGGCCGCGTGCCGCGCGAGATCCTGTCCCGCCGCAAGCTTGGCTTTCCGGTGCCGTTCGGCCGCTGGGCGCGCGAGCGCTTCGCCGCTTCGATCCGTTCCACCGTCGCCGGTCCGCGGGCGGTGGCTCGGGGGCTGTTCGACCCCTCCGTGCTGGAGCGGCTGGTCGCCGAGCACGAGACCGGGGCCGCGAACCACGCCGATCGCCTCTGGCTCCTCCTGAACCTCGAGCTCTGGCAGCGGGTCTTCTTGGACGGTGAGGAGGCGCGGGAGATCGCAGGCGGTGGCTAGACCGATGCGGATCCTGTGGGTGAAGGTGGGTGGCCTCTGGCCGCTCAACATGGGCGGGCGGCTGCGGAGCTTTCACACCATCGAGGATCTGGCACGCCGGCACCGGGTGACGGTCCTCACGACCCACGGGCCCGGGGACGATGCGGCAAGCCTCGAGGCGCAGCTTTCGGGCTGTGAGCGCGTGGCATCCGTGCCCTTCGCGATCCCCAAGGCTGGGACCTCGCGCTTCGCGGCCGCGCTGGCCCGCTCGTGGCTCTCGCCCTACCCCGCCGATCTCTGGAAATGCCGGGTCCCCGCGCTGCAGGCCGGGGTTCGCGAGGCGATGGCGTCGGGAGTGGACATCTGCGTGGCGGATTTCCTGGTCGCCGCGCCGAACGTGCCGCTCGCCGGACCGGTCCCCACCATCCTCTTCGAGCACAACGTCGAGCACATGATCTGGAAGCGGCTGCACGACGTCGAGCGCGGTCTCCTCCGGCGGGCCTTACTGACCATCGAGTGGCGCAAGATGCGTCGCTACGAGGCCTGGGCTTGCCGGCGCGCGCACCTCACAGTGGCAGTGTCCGAAGCCGACCGCGCCCGTCTGAGCGCGTGCTCCCCCCACGCCGACATCCGGGCGATCCCGACTGGCGTGGACACGACCTACTTCCAGCCCAACGGGACCGTGGAGAAGCCGGGCGCGCTCGTCTTCACGGGGTCCATGGACTGGTACCCGAACGAGGACGCCATCCTGCACTTCATCTCCTCCGCCCTCCCCGAAGTGCGGCGGCACGTGCCCGGGGTCACCCTTGCGGTGGTCGGTCGGAATCCGAGCGCCCGGCTGAAGGAGGCCGGCGCGGCGGTCGGAGTGCGGGTCACCGGCACGGTGGCCGACGTGCGCCCGCACATCGCCGAGGCGGCTGTCTACGTCGTCCCACTTCGTGTCGGCGGCGGCACCCGGCTGAAGATCTTCGAGGCGCTGGCGATGGGCAAGGCGGTCGTCGCGACGACCGTCGGCGCCGAGGGGTTACCGATCGTGCCCGGCGAGCACTACGTTCGGGCGGACGAGCCTGGCGAGTTCGCCCGCGCCGTCGTGGAGCTGCTCGGCCGGCCGGAACGGCGGCGGGCCCTTGGCTCGGCGGGCCGGAGCCTGGTGGAGACGCGGTACTCGTGGGCCCAGATCGGACGACAGTTCGAGAGCCTCTGCGAGGAGGTTGCCGCGACTCATGCGTGTTAGCGTCTTCGGTCTCGGGTATGTGGGCTGCGTGACCGCGGCGTGCCTGGCGAAGGCAGGCCACCAGGTCGTCGGCGCGGACATCAACGGTGAGAAGGTCTCGATGGTGAACGCGGGGACCTCCCCCCTGGTCGAGACGGGCCTGGGTGACCTGCTGCAGGAGGTGGTGGGGGCAGGTCGGCTCCGGGCCACCACCTCGACCGAGGAGGCCGTGTCCTGCACCGATCTGGCGCTGATCTGCGTCGGCACCCCGAGCCGCGAGAACGGCCAGCTCGATGTCACCGCGATCCAGCGAGTGGCCGAGAGCATCGGCCAGGCGCTCCGGCTGGCCGGACGACCCTCCTACACGGTGGTCCTGCGCAGCACCGTCCTGCCTGGCACCACCGAGACGGTCCTGATCCCGGCCCTCCAGGGTGCCGCCGGGCCCCTGCCGGGGCTCAGCGTGGCGGTCAATCCGGAATTCATGCGAGAGGGCTCCTCGCTGCGGGATTTCGCCAACCCGCCGCTGACCCTGGTGGGCTGCGAGAGCGCGGCCACCGTGGCCATGCTCCGGGACCTCTATGCGGGAGTGGAGGCGCCGTTCGTCCACGCCTCGGTACGGTCGGCCGAGATGGCCAAGTACGTGTCCAATGCCTTCCACGCCCTGAAGGTCACCTTCGCCAACGAGATCGGCGATCTGTGCGAGGCCCTGGGCGCCGATGCGCAGGACGTGACGCGGATCTTCCTCATGGATAGGAAGCTCAATGTGTCCGAGGCCTACCTGCGGCCCGGCTTCGCGTTCGGCGGCTCCTGCCTGCCGAAGGACCTGCGGGCCCTCCTCCACGCCGCCCGGAGCGCTGACCTTGCGCTCCCTGTGCTGTCCGAGATCCTGCCCTCCAACGAGAGCCAGATCCAGCGGGCCGTGAGTCGCGTCCTGGGCACCCGGCGCCGGCGCGTGGGAGTGGTAGGCCTGGCGTTCAAGCCCGACACAGACGACCTGCGGGAAAGCCCCATGGTGCGTCTCGTAGAATCCCTGATCGGCAAAGGCTGCGAGGTCCGCATCCTCGACCGCAGCGTCTCGGTCGCGCGCCTCAGTGGCGCCAACCGGCGCTACATCGAGGAGGAGATCCCCCACATTTCCTCGCTGATGAGCGACAGCCTGCCGGCGCTGCTGGAGCACGCGGATGTGCTCGTGATCGGGAACTCCGGTCGTGAGGCCCGCCAGGCGCTGAGCGCCGCACGGCCGGAGCACATCGTGATCGACCTGACTCGAGGCTCGGCCAGACCCGAGTGAGCCCTCCGTCTCCCGCTCGACCGCTCAACGTCTTGTGGCTCACCAGCCTCGACCACGAGTCGGGAATGCGACACGGCGGCAACCTGCGGTGGCTCAACTTCTCTCGCGAGCTCCTGCTCCGGGGCCATCGTGTCTACTTCTCCATTAACCGCCATCCCCACGATGCCCTGGCCGCGCAGCGCCGGTATCTGGAGGAATTGAGGCAGCAGCACTTCCTCTCGGGGGTCCTCGAGCTTGACTACTCACTGCCCCCGACGCTCAGCAAGCTGGCGCATGCTTTGGTACTGCCGTCGCTCACCAACCGCTGCCTGCGCCGGCACCAGACACCCGTGCTGTCGACGATCCGGGCTTTCATCGCCCACCGGTACGTCGACGCGATCCTGCTGAGCGCCCGCCCGCTTCTCTTCACCGTGCCGGCCCTCTCGGGGGAGCTTCCCGTCGTCATCGACTGGGTGGACTCGTTCGTCCTCTATAACCGCCGCCACCTCGTGCGCGCGCTCACGGGGGGCGCCCTCCGGTCCCTGCCCGCGATCTGCCGCGACCTGCTCGCTCACTCCTTCCAGGAGCGGTACTACACGCGGCAGGCCCGCGCCAGCCTCGCGGTGTCCCCCGTCGACCGGGCGTGCATCGCCGGCGTCAGCGGAGTCTCGGACAGGGTCCACGCCCTGCTCAACGGCACCGACGCCCGCACGGCTGCGGCCCCTCCGCCGAAGATCGCGAACCGCCTGATCTTCACGGGCAACATGAGCTTCGCGCCGAACCACGAGGCGGCGCTCTGGTTCATCGACCACGTGCTCCCGCGCGTACTCGCGCGCCGCCCGGATGTGCGCTTCGTGGTCGCGGGCCGCAATCCGCGGCCGGAGCTGGCGGCTCGCGCGAGCGGCAACGTGGAGATCTTAGGGGCCGTGGACGATCTGGGTCACGAGATCGCCCGGAGCGCGCTCTACGTGGCCCCCCTCATCTCTGGCGGAGGCTTCAAGAACAAGGTCGTCGAGGCTCTGAGCAGCGGGACCTATGTCGTCGGAACCCCGATGGCCGTCGAGTTTTTGCCGGACTCGGTGAAGAGCTCGCTGCTCGTCGGGGACGAACCCGAGGCGCTGGCCGGTCAGATCCTGCGCTTCTTTGAGAGCCCGGACGCGTTCGCGCCCGAGCTGACACGCCTGAGAGCGATGCTCCAGGAGGACTTCACGTGGGCCCGCCGGACGGACCAGCTGCTCGGGATCCTCTGCGGCCTGAGGGACCGTCACCCCGGCGAGCTGAGGGCCGCGTGTCACTGATCCAGCGGCTCCGGCGCCGGACGCGGGAGCATCTCCTGACCAGCTTCGCGCTGAACGACGTGGTCGGCTGCTTCACCCTCGCCTGCGCACTCCTGGCGGTGCGCCGACCCGCGCGTCGCCTCGAGCTGCTGGCACAGGCCTGCCGGAGGCTGTCGAGCCGGTGGTCGCGCAGCCTCGCCGCCCGCCTACTGCGGCCCGGGCAGCGGGCCCCGGAGGCCGGCATCTGGCGCGACCGACAGATCGGCTGGGCCCGCTACTGGCGGGAGTACGACCTGGATCAACCGCAGCTGACCACCAGCCTGCTGCTGAAGGGGCCGGGACCAGGCGGCGAGAAAGGCGTGCTCTACAGCTCGTTCGAGTACAACTGGCTTCGCCTAGTCGCCCACCACGACGCGAGGCGTTTCCTCTCCGAGTACTTCCTGGTCGGCGCCTCGTCGTGGTCGCCGCCCGACTACGCGGCCATGCTCAGCATGGCCGGCCTGAGCGCCGATCCCATCTTCCTCGGGGTGTCCAATCCGGCGGATGTGGAAGCTTATCGGGTCGCCGAACCGACCATCCGGGCTCTGCCCATCATGGCGTGCGACTGGATCAACCCGGACTTCTACGCTCCACGTGTCGCCCACGACCGGGACATCGACATCCTGATGGTGGCCAACTTCTCTCCGTTCAAGCGCCACTGGCTGCTCTTTGACGCGCTCAAGCGGATGCGGCGGGACCTCCGGGTGGCCCTTATCGGGATTCCGGTTCCGGGTCGGAGTACGGACGAACTCCGCCAGGAAGCCCGGGCGCTCGGGGCGCGTCAGGATCTCGAGATCCTAACGAACGTCCCGATCGAGGTCGTCACGGAGTATCAGTGTCGGGCCAAGGTCTCCCTGGTCTTCAGCCTCCGCGAAGGCTCCTGTGTAGCGGTCGCGGAGTCCCTCTTCGCCGGCTCTCCGGTCGGGCTCCTCCGGAGAGCTCACATCGGCGCCAAGGCGTACATCAACGCCCAGACGGGCACTCTGCTGCGGGAGCCCATGCTGCATCGGGAGCTGGAGCAGTTCTTGGACGCCAGCGCCTCCTACCGACCCCGGGAATGGGCCCTGGGACATATCACTTGCCGGCACGCGTCGACCAGGCTAAACGGGATCCTTCGTGACTACTCGGAGCGCTCCGGCCACCCCTGGACCCGAGACATCGCCCCCCTCTGCTGGCGCTATGTGCCGTCCTATCTTCATCCTGCGGACGGGCCGGCCCTGGCCCCGGAGCTTGACCGGTTGCGGTCCCAATACGGCGTGGACCTGAAACAGTTCTCCTATCAACCGACCTAGTCGACCCTGGCCCGACGTGTCCCGGCTCTACACGCTCTCCCTTGTCGCTGTGGGGGGTCTTCTTAGCATCCCGATCCTGACCCTCGACTACCTGCCTCTCGTCGACTATCCGAACCATCTCGCCCGGGCCTATATACTGGCCACCTACACTCAGACGCCTGCCTTCACTGCCGAATACAGTAGGGTGGCCGAGCCAATCCCGAACATAGCTATCGATGTCATCGTGCCCGTACTGCTTCGCTTCACGAGCATCGTGCCGGCGAGCAAGGTGTTTCTCGCCGGCCTCATCCTCCTGTTCGTGCTCGGGTGTCACCTTCTCGGTAGGGCCATCCATGGCCAGCCCACCTGGCTGGCGGTTCCGTGCTCCTTCTTCGTCTACAACTCGACGCTTTTCTACGGCTACGTCAACTATGTCGCTGGGGTCGGTCTGTTCTCGGTCGCCGTCGCGTACTGGCTCTCGCACCGGCGCAACTGGAGCACCGCCGCCCTCGGGTTCTCCTCCGCTCTCGTGTTCATCGCCTACCTGGCTCATCTGTCCGCGTACGTCTTCGTTGCCGTGACCGTCTGTGTCGTAGAGGGTTGCAACTACCTAAGGGAAGGCAGGCCGGCGAAAGCCGTGGGAGTCAGCCTGATCCCGTTAATCCCCCCCGCGGCTGCCTTCGTGGTCTTCATGCGGGGCAGCGGCGAGGTCGGTCGCGTGGGCTGGAATAGCGTAAC
>Ga0335084_10007621_pt1 | contig 10759 bp, 9 predicted proteins | sample Lox_Sample_44_FD_206721 | JGI IMG/M metagenome (GOLD analysis project Ga0335084, IMG submission 206721) | Soil microbial communities from Loxahatchee National Wildlife Refuge, Florida, United States - Lox_Sample_4.4 | ecosystem: Environmental > Terrestrial > Soil > Wetlands | place: USA: Florida...
GCACGTGCGCGATGATCGCTATCACCGTGAAGACGATGAAGCTGGTCACGAACATGCCGTGGAACTCGCGGGCCTCCTGCTCCGACAGCCCGGACAACGAACCTTTTCTGTCATCTGCCATGAAGGGGTTCCTCTTTCTCGAAAGGCCTCGCGGCCGTTACCGCGCCAATCCCGCGCGGCCGGGACCGCCGTGCACGGCGCCCGTGGGGCGACGACACGACAACCGTTGCACCCGGGCTCGCCGGGTGCGCTGTGGGGCGGGGCGCCGCGGCAGCAGGCCGCTCACGCCGGCTCTCCTTGCAGTGCGGCGCGCGCGCTGGCCAAGCGTGCGCTGGTGACGCGTGGCTCACCGGCACGGCGGGCATCGCGCTCGGCACGGTCGCGCAGCCGCTTGGCGGCCGAGATCTGCACCAGCACAGGCTGGCGCCGCACCAGGTCATCGAAGGCATCGCGCGCGTCGTCGTCCCAGGCACAGTCATCGACTGCGGACAACCTGGCCGGCGTGGCCTCCACGCGGTCGAGGTCGGTGCCCAGCGGCAGCACGTGGAACAGCGCGTCGAACAACGCGTTGCAGAACTCCTGCACCAGATAGGTCGCGCCGGCGTAGCCCATGAACGGCGTACCGAGCGCGCGCCGGATGATGGCGCCCGGGAACGAGGCCGGCACGAAGCTCGGCCGGGGCCCCTGGCCCGCGGCGCACTCGCTGAGGTACATGCGTTCGTTGTAGGAACCGAACAGGACCAGCGGCGTCTTGTCGTGCACCAGCTGTCGCACGGCCGCGTTGTCGGTCTTCGCACCGGGCAGGCGGGCGACCGCGAACTGGCACGGCAGCCCCAGTTCTCCCTCGAGGAAACGCCGTACACCCCGTGCATACGTGTCGTTGGCGACGATGCCGAAGCTGGCGGTGCCGAAAAAATCCTGCGTCACCGAGCGCCACAGGTCCCAAATCGGCTTCAAGGTCGTGTGCTTTTCGCGCTCGATGAAGGGCTCGGGATCCAGCCCCAGCTGTTCGCTCAGGCTGCGCAGGAAACGCGTGGTGCTGTGCATGCCGATCGGCGCCATCAGGTAGGGTCGCTCGAGCGACTCGCACAGCAGGCGGCCGAATTCGCGGTACATGCAGACGCTGACGTCGGCGTCGGCCAGCTTCTGCACGTCGGCAAGATGGCTGCCAAGCGGAAAGACCATGTTCACTTCGGCACCGATGCCTTCGATCAGGCGCCGCATCTCGGCCAGGTCGCTCGGCATGTTGAAAGTGCCGTAGCACGGACCGATCAGGTTGACGCGCGGCTTCTCGCCTGCGGCACGCTCGGCCGGTGGCTTGCGCTTCGGGATGTGGCGCAGCCCGTACTCCGCCCACAGCCACGCCATGGCGCGGTTGGCGCATTGCCACTGGTCCTCGTCGATCGTGCGCGGCAGGAAGCGCTGCAGCGCCGTGCCTTCCGGTGTCACGCCGCCACCGATCATCTCGGCGATCGAGCCGGTCACGACCACGGAGGGCAGGTCGGGGTCGAGCACCGAGTGCGCGCGCTTCATCGCGCCTTCGGTGCCCTCGCGTCCCAGCTGCTCTTCGGCCAGGCCGGTGACGACGATCGGCAGCTCGTGGGGCGGCAGCGCGTCGCTGTAGTGGAGCACCGAGGTGACCGGCAGGTTCTCGCAGCCGACCGGGCCGTCGATCACCACCTGCAGGCCCTTGATCGCCGTCAGCACGTAGACGGCACCCCAATAGCCGCCGGCGCGATCGTGGTCGAGCACTAGCACGAGGGGTACCCCAGCAAGACCGCGCGAGTTCCCGAGCGCACGCCGCGGAACTGGCTCTGCCAGGCCGCCGGCGTGGCCTCCTCGAGGGGGAGGCGGCCGCAGGCCGCTGCGGGGGTGGGCCCGTTCACACCATCTCCTCGGCCTTGCGGCGCTTGTGCAGCTTGATGACGTGACGCTTGAAGTCGGCGCGGAACTCGGGGCGCAGCTGTGGCGTGTCCTGCCAGATGCCGGCCCGGTCGCCCTGTCCCACCTGCGACGCGCCGAAGAACGCATCCATCGCCTCGAAGCGACCCTTGTTGGCGATCGCGGCGTTGATCACCTGGGCCAGCGAACCGGCACCCGCAGGCCCCATCAGCGGGCGCGCCGAGATCAGGTTGGTGAAGTAGAGCGCCGGCGTCTTCGCTTCCTTGGCCGCCTGCACCACCGGCGTGGTGCCGATCGCCAAGTCGGGCTCGAACGCGCGCAGCGCGGCCAGGTCTTGCTCGAGCGAGGCGCGATATTGCACGTGCACGCCCTTGGCCTGCAGCCATTGCTTGTCGGCCTCGCTCCACGGCGTGGCCGGGCACGCGGTGCCCACGTAGCGCAGGTCGGCGCCGCTTTCCACCAGCAGCCGTGCCACCAGCAGCTCGGAGCCTTCGTAGCCGCTCATCGTGATGCGACCCTTGATCGACTGCGCGGCCAACGCCTGCCGGATGGCCGGCAGCATGCGATCCTTGGCTGCGCCGATGCGCGCCTGCGGCACCGCGGCCGCGTCGCCGATCGCCTGCAGCCAGGCCTCGGAGCCATCGCAACCCACGGGCGCAGAGCCGATCACCGGACGCCCGGCGGCCTCGAGCTCGCGCACGCTCGCCGTGTAGAAGGGATGGATCGCGGCGGCCACACAACCGTCGAGCGCCGCATAGAGCTCGCGCCACTCGCGCGTGGGCACCGCCGGGCCGGCCGCCAGCCCCATCGGCTCGAGCATGCGCCCGATCGTCATCGGGTCGGCCGGGAACATCTCGCCGAGCAGCGTGACGGTGGGGCGCTGCGAGCGGCCGCCGCGCGGCGCCTGCACCGGACCGGCCTCGACCTCGGCCCGCGCGTACTTCAGCATCGCGCCGGCCAGCACGTCCTTGGCCTCGGCATGCGTCGGCACGCCGAAGCCCGGCACGTCGACGCCGATGATGCGCACGCCGTTGATCTGCTTGGGCAGCAGCTGCAGCGGCACGCCGCTGGCGGTGGGCACGCACAGGTTGATCAGCACGATCGCGTCGAGCGCGGCCGGATCGGCGAGCTGGAACGTCGCCTCGCGGATGTCCTCGAACAGCTTGCCGGTGACCAGCGTCTCGCTGTTGAACGGCACGTAGCCGACGCTGCGCCGCGCGCCGTAGAAGTGCGACGTGAACGTGAGCCCGTAGACGCAACAGGCCGAGCCCGACAACACCGTGGCCGTGCGACGCATGCGCAGGCCCACCCGCAGCGACCCGAACGCCGGGCACATGCTCTGCGGCTGGTCATGGGGTCCTTTCGGATAGTCGCTGGCGTATTGCGCCAGCGTGCTTGCCTTGCCGGCCGCCTGCGCGGCGGCGAGCATCTGATCGCCGCCGGCATGGCACCCCATGCCGTCGCCATCGAGCGCAGCGGGGTTGGGCACGGAGGCGGCTTGCATCGTGGCGTCGCGCGTCAGGCTTCGTCGTAGATCACTTCGAGCGACGGCTTCACGCTGTCGTGCCGGCCGACCATGTCGAACACCGTGGCCGGCTCGAGCACCACGTGCCGGCCGACCGCGTCGCCCGCGAAAAGGCCGAGCAGCTGGTCCTGCGTCTGCGGCTTGGGGCGCACCGGGGGGGCCTCGGCGACGTTGCTGGCCAGCTGCTCGAACAGCGGCGCCCAAGGCGTGCCGGGCTTGCCGATGATCTCGTAGCTGGCGCTCTTGCGGCGGATGTCGTCGTGAGCCGGGATCGCCGCCAGCACCGGGATGCCGGCGTTGCCCGCGAACGCGGCGGCTTCGCCAGTGCCGTCGTCCTTGTTGATCACCATGCCGGCGACGCCGACGTTGCCGCCGAGCTTGCGGAAGTACTCGACCGCGCTGCAGACGTTGTTGGCGACATACAGCGACTGCAGGTCGTTGCTGCCGACGACGATCACCTTCTGGCACATGTCGCGCGCGATCGGCAGGCCGAAGCCGCCGCACACCACGTCGCCGAGGAAGTCGAGCAGCACGTAGTCGAAGCCCCAGTCGTGGAAGCCGAGCTTCTCGAGCGTCTCGAAGCCGTGGATGATGCCGCGGCCGCCGCAGCCGCGGCCCACTTCGGGGCCGCCCAGCTCCATCGCGAACACGCCGTCGCGCTTGAAGCAGACGTCGCCGATCGCCACCGGCTCGCCCGAGAGCTTCTTGCGCGAGCTGGTCTCGATGATGGTCGGGCAGGCCTTGCCGCCGAACAGCAGGCTGGTGGTGTCGCTCTTCGGATCGCAGCCGATCAGCAGCACCTTCTTGCCCTGCTGCGCCATCATGTAGCTGAGGTTGGCCAGCGTGAAGCTCTTGCCGATGCCGCCCTTGCCGTAGATCGCGATGATCTGCGTGGTCTTGCTCACCGGTCCGGTGGCGATCGGGTCCGGTTCGATGGCGGCCTCGGCGCGCAGCTGCGCCTTCATCACCACCTGGATCGGCACCGCCGCCGTCGTGCTGAAGGACGAGGTCATGACACGTGTCTCCAGTCGAGGACCATCTTGAGGCAGGCGGCATCACCGAACGCGGTGCCATAGGCCGAGTCGGCGCGCTCGGCGCGTTCGCGGTGGGTGATCAAGCCGTCGAGCGACACCACGCCCTCTTCGACCAACGTCTTCACGGCCAGCAGATCGGGACGCTGCCATTCGGCGGCGGCGCGCACGCTGGCTTCGCGCATGAAGGCCGGTGCGAACGAGAACGCGAGGCGCTCGCTGTAGAAGCCGGCCAGCACGATCTCGCCGCCGTGCGCCAGGCGCGCGATCAGCGCATCCAGCATCGAGCCGTCGCCGCTGCAATCGACGATCGTGCGGTAGTCGCGACGCGGGTCATCGTCCGGGCGCAGCACGCGATAGCCGTCGGCTCCGCTCGATCGCACGGGATCGAGCTCCCACACGACGGTCTCGTAGCCGGCGGCCACGTTCAGGCGGGCCAGCAGGCGCCCGAGCACGCCGTGGCCGACGATCAACTCGGGTGGTGAGACCGGCTCGCGCCGGCCTCCGCCCGAGACGGCGTGGTAGGCCGTGGCCGCCAGGGCCAGCAGGACTGCCCGCTCGCCCAGTGATTCGTCCACCGGAAGAACGCGTCGTGCCGGCACGACCAGGCGCGCGGCCGCACCGCCGAACAGGCCGCGCACGTCACCGAAGCAATTGGCGCCCGGCACGAACACGTGCTCGCCGACGCTGCGATCGGCCTGTGCGCCTGCAGCGACGACGCGCCCGACCGACTCGTAGCCGGGCACCAGCGGATAGCCCATCCCGGGAAAGGCCGGCATGCGCCCGCTCCACAACAGCCGCTCGGTGCCGGTGGAGATGCCGCTCCACTCGGTGTCGACCACGACGTCGTCGTCGCCGGGTTCTGCCAGGGCCAACCGGCTGAGGCTCAGCCGTTCCGGCTCGCGGATCAACACCGCCCACGTGTCCATGAGTGTCACTGTACGCTGACGATAAGAACTGTCAAGTAAGCGTTACTATGGTGCACGGACACACAGCAACCCGACCTGCAGCGGCAGATGCGTGGCCAGCGGCCGGATCGCCTTGTAGCCCGCCTCGTGCAGCAGGCGCGCGAGTTCCTGGCGGCTGCGCGGGCGCCCCTGGCCCATCGCGAACAGATAGATCCCGAAGTAGGCGTCGCCCATCGCCCGCGCGCCGGGGGTGTCGGACATCGGCTCTGCCAACAGCAGCGCGCCGCCCGGGGCCATCGCCTCCCGCACTTTGCGCAGCAGGGCCAGGGCGGCGTGGTCGTCGTGGTCGTGCACGACGCGGATCAAGGTTGCCAGGTCGGCCCCCCGCGGCAGCGGGTCGACGAAGAAGTCGCCTGCCACGACATCGGTGCGCGCGCCGGCGGGACCCCGAGCCAGCCGCGTGCGAGCCCGCTCAGCCACGGCAGGCAGATCGAACAGCGCGAAGCGCAACTGGGGGACGCGTTGCGCGGCGCGTTCGATGAAGGCACCTTCGCCGCCTCCGACCTCGAGCAGCAGGCGATGAGCGCTGAAGTCGTACGCGTCGAGCACTTCGTCGGCCACCAGCGATTGCGAGGCGGCCATCAGCGCGCTGTACTCGGCGACCTGCCGGGCATCCAGCGCGGCCGGGTCCGCTGACCGCGCGTACGGCCACAGGCGGCCCAACATGCTCGCGCGTGTGCCGCGCAGCAGTTGCACCGGATCCGCGAGGTCGGCGTACAGCGTGCGATGGTGCCTCACCATGGCGGCGAGCGCCGGGTTGTCGACCAGTGCGGCGCCCAGCTGAGCCAGACCGTACTGGTCAGCGGATCTGCGCTCGAGCAGGCGCAGCGCCGTCGCCGCGTCGAGCAGCCGGCGTGCTGCGGGCGCCTCGAGATCCATGCGTCGCGCCAACTCGGTCAGTGACAGCGGCCCGCGCGCGAGACGGTCGAACACCTGGAGCTCCACGCACGCCAACAGCACCTGCGAGTAGACAAAGCCAGCGGCCAGATCGAACAGCGCCGCCGCGCGCCGGCGCGCGACGTGGCGCGTCAGCGGGAAGGCTGCGGCCCAACGGCGAAAGCGCTCGTCGGCCAGCCAACGGTCGCGCCACGCCAGCCAACGGTTGCCCCACACGGCCGGGCTCAGGTGGCGCAGACCCTCGATCCAGGAATGTGTTGCGCCCATCGGCCCTGGATCAGGCGGCGATCAATTCACCACACACCGCCTGCGGCACCAGGCGCTCCGATTCGGCCAGCACCAACGCGCGAAAGTGCGCCGCGCGCGGACAAGGAGGGATCGACGCCAACGCATGCCCGATCAGGCGCTGAAAGCTGCGTGCGGCGCCGCCGAGGCCCAACTGCGCCGCCGCACTCGGGCGCCCCAGCGCCGCGTCGCGACCGGTTGGTTTGCCCAGCGCGCGGGGATCGGCGATCACGTCGCGGATGTCGTCCGCCACTTGATACGCCTCGCCGAGCCACGCACCCAGCGCGTGCCAGGGCGCCGCCACGGCGCCCGCCGCGTGTGCGCCGGCCATCGTGGCCGCAGAGAACAGCGCGCCCGTCTTGGCGCGCTGATAGTCGTGCAGGTCGACGCGCGGTTCGCATTCCCAGGCCTGTCCCGCCGCGATGCCGTGCGGCATGCCGACGCCACGCGCCAGGGTGGCCAACAGCGCCGGCAGCCGATTCGGCGCCTGCATCCCGGCGGCTGCCAGGGTCTGGAACGCCATCACGATCAGCGCATCGCCGGCCAGCACGGCCAGGCGCTCGCCGAACGCCTTCTGCACCGAGGGCCGGCCCCGGCGTTCGGCGGCGTCGTCGAAGCAGGGCAGATCGTCGTGCACGAGCGAGGCGCAATGCAGCAGCTCGATGGCGGCCGCCGCGGCATCGGTGAGTGCGGGGCTGTCGTCGCCGCAGGCATGCGCCACGGCGATGCACAGCCGCGGCCGGATCCGCGCTCCTCCGGGGAAGACGGCGTGCTGGACCGCGGCCGCCAAGCCGGGCGGACACCCGGGCGTCGACCCTTCGGCCAGCGCTCCGTGCAGGGCCCGCTCGATCCTCGCTGTCACGTCCATCGAGCCCTCCTCGGCGATTGGATGTCATTGAAAAATGACATACGATGTGTCATGCATACTAGACACGAGCCGCGCGGGCGTCAATCGCGTGTTGGTGCGGCGTAGCGATGGCTGCCGTGCCGCGTGTCGCCGTGATCGGCGGCGGTATCGGTGGCCTGACGGCGGCGCTCCTGCTGGCCGACCGCGGGCTCGACGTGCACCTGTTCGATGGTGCCGCCGGCCCCGGCGGCAAGCTGCGACAGGTGCGGATCGGCGACCACATGCTCGACGCCGGGCCGACCGTGCTGACGATGCGCGACGTGTTCGAGCAGCTGCTCGACGACGTCGGTGAGCGCCTGGAGTCGCACCTGCGGCTGCGGCCGCTGCACGTGCTGGCGCGGCATGCCTGGGCAGACGGCTCGCGGCTGGACCTGTTTGCCGAGCTCGATCAGACCGCCGACGCGATCGCAGCCTTCGCCGGTGGCGTGGAGGCACGGCGCTATCGCGCATTCTGTGTCCGCGCCGAGCGGGTGTACCGCACGCTCAACCGTCCGTTCATGCGCCAGCAGCGGCCTTCGGTCTGGAGCCTGGTCGTTCGCTCCGGCTGGCGGGGCCTGTCCGACCTGGTCCACATGACGCCGTTCTCCACCTTGTGGCGCGAGATCGGCCGGAGTTTCGGCGACGCACGGCTGCAACAGCTGTTCGCGCGCTATGCGACCTATTGCGGGTCGTCGCCGTTCGAGGCACCGGCAACGTTGATGCTGATCGCGCACTTGGAGCGGCTGGGCGTCTGGCAGGTCGAGGGCGGCCTGCATCGAATCGCGACGATGCTGGCCACGCTGGCGGCGCGGCGCGGCGCGAAACTGCACTTCGACCATCGGGTGGCCGCCGTGGTTGCGCGCAGCGGCGCGGTGCAGGGCATCGTGCTGGCCGACGGCGATCGTCTCGACGCCGACGCCGTGGTCTTCAACGGCGATGCCGACGCGCTGGCGCGCGGCCTGCTGGGCCCGGCAGCTGCCGCGGCGCTGCCGTTGCCGCGCCGTGCACCGCAGCGCTCACTGTCGGCGTTGACGTGGAACCTGGTGGGCGCGACCTCGGGCTTCGAATTGGCGCATCACAACGTGTTCTTCAGCGATGCGTATGCACGCGAGTTTGCCGACATCGCGCAGGGGCATCTGCCCGCGAATCCAACCGTCTACGTGTGCGCACAGGACCAGGTCGATGCTGCTCGGCAGGTCTCCGCGTCCGTGCAGCGCCTGTTGTGCCTGGTGAACGCGCCGGCGCGCGGCGACGCGATGCGCCCCGATGCGCAGGAGATCCGACGATGCGAACAGACGAGCTTCGAGCACTTGGCGCGCTGCGGCCTGCAGATCGAACGTCGGCCGTCGCTCACGGTGACGACCACGCCGACCCAGTTTCATCGCCTGTTTCCGGGCACCGGGGGCGCCCTGTACGGGGCGGCGACCCATGGCTGGCGGGCAGCGTTTCGCCGCCCGGGATCGCGCACCCGCCTGCGCGGCCTGTACCTGGCGGGGGGCAGTGTCCACCCGGGGCCGGGGCTGCCGATGGCGACGCTGTCGGGGCGGATGGCGGCCGACAGCGTGCTGCGCGACCTGGCGTTCCGGACTTCGGTCTCCGGGTGGCGCCCGGCGGATACGCCTGGTGGTACCTCGACGCGCTGAGCGACGACGGCCGCCACGGCCTGGTCATCATCGCCTTCGTCGGCAGCGTGTTCTCGCCGTACTACGCCTTTGCGCGCCGCCGCGACGCGCAGTGCGACCCGCTGCAGCACAACGCCGTCAACGTCTCCTTGTACTCGACCGCCGGAAAGCGGTGGTCGATGACCGAGCGTGACGGTGGAGCCCTGCGAAGGGGTGCCGAACATCTGCAGATCGGCCCCAGCGTGCTCGAGTGGCGCGGGGACCACCTCGAGCTGCGCTTCGACGAACGATGTGCGCCCTGGCCGTCGCGCGTGCGCGGGGTGGTGCGTCTGTTCCCCGACCTCACGTCGTCACGGTCGTGGCCGCTCGATCGGGCGGGCCGCCACCATTGGCGGCCGCTGGCTCCCCGCGCGCGCGTCGAGCTCCGATGCAGCACGCCGGAGCTGCGCTGGCAAGGCCGCGGGTATCTGGATTGCAACCATGGCGAGGAGCCGCTCGAACGCGCGTTCGCCGGTTGGCAGTGGTCGCGGGCCATCATGGACGATGGTGGCGCCGCCGTGTTGTACGACGCCGCCGCGATCGATGGCGCCGTGCGCACCCTGGCACTGCGTTTTCGTCGCGACGGTGGCATCGAGCCCTTCGCGGCGCCGCGGGCGGTTGCGCTGCCGCCCAGCGCCTGGAAGCTGGACCGCTCGGTGTGTACGGACCCGGGCCGGCCGTGCGCGGTGCACCGCACGCTGGAGGATGGGCCGTTCTACGTGCGTTCGCTGATCGACGCGCACTGGCAAGGCCGGCCCGTGTTGCTGATGCACGAGTCGCTGTCGCTGCGGCGCTTTGCCAGTCGCTGGGTGCAGGCCCTGCTCCCCTTCCGGATGCCGCGCCGTCGCAGTTGAAGCGGCCGCTGTCAGCCGTCGGCCGCGCGCTCCTCGGTTGCCGCCGGCGCGATGACGCGGTCGCGCTCGCGATGGCGCCTGAGCACGATCAACTCATGAATGGCCCACACCAGCGGCACGCCGAAGCCGAGAAAGACTTCGAGGACGATCAGCGGGAGGTGTTGGCTCACTGCGCACCCCAGGCGGTGCGTGACGCCGCAGCGTCCAGTCGTCGACGCCGCTCCAGGCGATCGAAGAGTTCGATGATGCCGATCGCGCGCGTGGGCAGGCGCCACCAGGCAACAGGGGCGTTGCGCTGTTTGGCGATGTCGGCGTCTCGAAGCAGGAACACGACGGCATCCAACGGCGCATCGGCCTCGACCGTGCCGCGCGCGGCCGGGCTCTCTGCGAGCGCGCGCAGGGCCCACAGCAGCTTGCGGCCGCGGCCGACCACCGCCCGCCGGTCGACCGCGTTGTAGCCGTTGCGGGCGACCTGCAGTCCGATCTGGCGGTACAGGTGCCGCGCGACGTTGATCGCCGGGCGGCAGGACGCAGGCAACGCGACGAGGCCGTCTGCCGCGCGCGTGTAGAGTCGATCGGCCTCGGCGAGCAATCGCCGCAGCACGGCGGCCAGCGCCGGATCGAAGCGCGGGCAGGCGAGCCATGTCTGCGGCTCGATGCCCGCCTCGCGGAGCCACTGCAACGGCAGGTACAACCGGCCTCGACGGGCGTCTTCACCGACGTCACGGGCGATGTTCGACAGTTGCATCG
>Ga0335084_10007622_pt1 | contig 10759 bp, 6 predicted proteins | sample Lox_Sample_44_FD_206721 | JGI IMG/M metagenome (GOLD analysis project Ga0335084, IMG submission 206721) | Soil microbial communities from Loxahatchee National Wildlife Refuge, Florida, United States - Lox_Sample_4.4 | ecosystem: Environmental > Terrestrial > Soil > Wetlands | place: USA: Florida...
ACGCATCATCGACGCTCTCGTCAGGCATTTGCCACGATGCCCATGCTGTCGCGCTTCAACCGCGCGACACGTGCGGATGAATTTTTGACGCAGTAGTGCTAGCCAGATTAGAAGCTTCGTCTTGTACGCCATCCATTGACTTGCGCCTCGCGGCGGTTGCGCCGCAACCGCTGCACTATCACGTTCAGCCGCCGTGCCTGGTCGTCTCGAACAGAAACCAGACTCTCTGTTCGCCTTCTTCGATCCAATTCTCGAGAAGGCTCGCGCCGGCAAGATCGCCCTTCTCGTCGCAGAGCGCGTGCACCTCGCGCATGTTTGTCACGAGAAACTCGTTGTCCTTGCGCAGTTCTTTCAGCATGTCAGCGGGTTGGAGGTCAACCTCGTCGTTGTCGCGCACACGCTGATATCTCGCGATGTGACCAATCGATCTGATCGTGGTGCCGCCCACCTTTCTGACCCGTTCAGCCATCGCATCCGTCGTCGCGAGAATCTGTTCTGCCTGGTCGTCCAACAGCAAATGATAATCGCGGAAATGCGGTCCCCAAACGTGCCAATGAAAGCTCTTCGTTTTGATGTAGACCGCGAGCATGTCCGCCAAGAGCCGCGTGAAGGACTCGGAAAGCGCCTGAACGGCATCGCCGGAGAAGCCGGCCGAGGTTTGGGGGGCGGCAGGTACGGTTGCCCCGGACAAGCTTCTGGTCATTTCGGCAATCTCCGGTGGTATTGGACGAGAACTTTGCTCATTGTGATGAAATTGAAGTATCTGAAGCTACGAAGATCTTGGATTGAGCGAACTGGTTCGTGGGAAAGGTGCTAGGTCCGCTGAGCGGTCCAGGACCCTGAGCAATGCGCGCTTCCCGAGTAACCGCTCCACCTGCCGCCGCCGGAATTAGCCGAGAGTCGGCCTGAACCGGAGGCGTACTTGTCGTGAACGGTCACGGAAGCGCGAACCGTCCCCGAGCGTCCCACGTAGCCTCTGAACCTCACCAGATTTGGATGAGTGACGATTCCGTCAGTGATGTTGACAGAGAAGCTATAGGTTGGATCGCACGAGCCTCTCTGCGTCACGAAGACGAGGTTCCATGAACCGTCATAGGTCGAGCGAGCCTGTGCACCGTAGGTCAAGGCAACAAGAGAGGCTGCGGCGGTTACGCAGAGCAAAAGAGTCTTCATCATCATATCTCCCTATCCACTTCCTACTCTTTGCCGACTATCGTCCGCAGATAGCTTCAGCCGGTTTCGGTATTTTCGCCTTCTAGCGCGTTGGAGTCGCGCCGCCGAAATCTCGCCAAGGCCGATGTTTGGGGCGCCAATTCGGGCCTGGGCCACGCATGGGGTGCAGCCCGGGCCGGTAGCTGTCCCGGACGTCAAGAATCAGGTTGTGGAAGAGGGTGGCAAAATCTGAAGTCGTCTCAGCAACGTTTCGACCAAAACCCGACCGTGCGGTTATGTCTGTGATTGTCATCCTTGACCTCCGCTGTTGCGCTGCCGTCGACCGATCGGCACTACACCCCAAGCGTATCCACAACGGTATGGACCAGACCATTGCCTAGAGGTTGCTTCCAAACGGTACATTCGGAAAGGAAGGGCATACCTAGGTTTAGGATATGCCCACTTGGGTCTTACTTGAGCGAGGGGCACGGACAGCCGCGTTGCTCGTTGCCACAGCGTTGGTGCTGTGCGTGGTAAGCAACTGGAGGGTAGATCGCTCCGCGTCTTAGCTGGCGTGTTTTCCCACCACTGCAACTTTTGAGGACAAGAGCTTGCTGGTGTGCACCGCGCTGCGAACATCGTGGTCGCTGAGGACGTTGCACAATCAGGCGATCATTTTAGAGGCGGGTAATTCACGTGGGCGCGCGATCCTGTCCGTCATCACTCGGCCGCAAGAGGCGAGAACGTCGGACTCCCGGCTCAACCGAACGTTAGAGCCAGCAAAATCGAGCCCAGCAGCACGAGGCTCGCCCCTGTCAGCGTGAGGAATCCATCGGAGATCAAATCGTGATTGTGCATGATACAGGTTCGCCTGCTGGCAGGCTTAGAGAGACGATAATACCTTGGTATCCTGGAGGTGTCCAAGAGTGCAATCCGAATAGGTCTTCGCACAATGGACTGCCGGCGCGGCGCTGCCATATTCTCGCGGATGCCAGTCATGGGAGACTGCCCCGCCATCATCGGCAACGAATGACTTGTAGAGGGGCGAAGTCTCTCCTCGCAGACGATCGGCCTCCGGAGAAGCCAGATGCGAAAATCACCCATCGCTTTCAATGCCCAGGCCAGTGATCGCTGTTCAGGCAAACTCATCATCGATCGGCGTTGACGCGGAGCGCTGCAAACGGATTGCGGCAACTGTCAACTAGTTCGCTTCGCGCGGACCGGCGGTAGTGGAAGGTCAACGTTATGGATGAACGAAAACAGCGCGCCCCAATATCCCCGGGTGTGACGGAGCGGCCCAAGCCTTCCAGATATCGGGATGACTGTCCTACAGCGTTCAGTCTAGACCGCCGCGAACTTCTATTAGGCGGGTTGTCTCTGGTCGGCGGATTGGCCGTAGTCCCGACGCTGCCGGCCATCGCCGCGGCGGCCGCGTGGTCGCAGGAGTCCGCGGCCCGATTCATGGAAATTTCGTCGCTACTAATTCCGCATCGCCTCCATGAGGACGTCGGCAAGCGCATCGGCGCCGCGATGAGCGGATTTAACCCATCGCTCTCGGAGCAGGTAGCCGGGCTCCTCGCCATTGCAAAAAACAAGAACGCGCGGATTGTCGAGGACTTTTTCCCCGACGTGCCGGAGGGGCCTCTCAAGGAGACCGCGCTCGCGATTATTTCGGCCTGGTACCTCGGCGTCGTCAGCGATGCTCCCGATGCCGAAGTGTTCGCCTACGAATATACGCTCATGTATGGGCCGACAAAGGACGTCATGACCATTCCGTCCTATGCGGTCTCGGGTCCAAACGGGTGGACGTCGGACGCTCCGCCATTGGATAGCATGCCGGAATTCTGAATGCGGCAAACTGGCGCGAGGGGGAGGCCTGCATGGCAAGCGGTGATAGTGCAGATGTCGTAGTGGTGGGAACCGGTGTGGTCGGGTGCCTGATCGCGGAACAGGCGCTTGATGCCGGCTTGTCCGTGCTGATGCTGGAGGCGGGTCCGCGCGTCGAGCGCTGGCGCATCGTCGAGAATTACCGTAATCTTCCTCCAAGCATACGCCTGTTTCATTGGGATGCGCCTTATCCGCCAAAGCCGTGGGCGCCGCATCTCGAAACGAGACGGGAGAAGGAGTCGGAGCAATATCTGCAATTGGAGGGACCGAATGCCCGCGCCTATCTCCAGGGTTATGTGCGATACGCGGGCGGAGCGACCTGGCACTGGGCTGGGATTTGCTGGCGGCTGACGCCCGAGGACATGCGCCTGAAAAGCCTCTATGGCGTCGGCCGCGATTGGCCGTTCGGTCACGATGTCATCGAGCCCTACTACACGCGCGCAGAATATGCGCTCGGTGTGTGCGGTCCGTCCGATCCTGCCCAGCAGTGGCCTCCGAACGTCAAGCGCTCGAAACCGTATCCGATGGGACCGACGCCGTTCGGCGCCGGCGAGCATCGCCTGACCGAGGTGGCGGCCAAGATCGGATTGATGAACATCCATGCCCCGCAGGCGCGCAACAGCGGCGTCTCCTACGATGGGCGGCCGCCCTGTTGCGGCAACAACAATTGCTTTCCGGTCTGCCCGATCGCCGCCAAATATGATGCAGCCACGGCCCTGCCGAAGATCGAGGCCAAGGGCGGCAGGATTCTTGCCAACGCAGTCGTCCATCGGATCGAGACGGGCGAGAAGAAGACGGTTGAGGCCGTCCACCATTTCGACCCGGACAAAGGCTCCCACAGGGTTACCGCCAAGATCTTCGTCATCGCCTGCAATGGAATCGAGACGCCGAAGCTCCTGCTTTTTTCGAAGGACGACCGCAATCCCAACGGCATCGCCAACAGCTCCGATCAGGTCGGGCGCAACATGATGGATCAGCCCAAGCTTATCACCGATATCGAGATGGCGGAGCCGCTTTGGACGGGCGTCGGGCCGGTTCAGAGCAGCAGCATCATGAACACGACGCAGGGCGAATTCCGCAGCAACCATGCTGGCGCGCTGTTCCGCATGGAGAATTTTGCGCGAAGCCCGCTCGGCGCGGCCGCCGCGCTGAAAAAAGGGCTCGTCGGCAAGGCCCTGGACAAGGAGATTCGACGGCTTTCCGCCTGCACCGCGAGGCTGACCATCGAGCACGAGCCGTTGCCCTCGCCGGACAATCGATTGACGCTGTCGAGCAAGAAGGACTGGCTCGGCATCAACAAGCCGAACATCTATTACGATGTCGGCGAGTATGTGCGCCGAAGTGCCAGGGAATACACCGTGCCGCTCTTGCACAAGCTGGCGGAGGGGCTCGGCGCAACCAGTTTCCAGCTCTCCCCTGAGTTTCTCAACAGCGACCACATCATGGGCGGTTGCATCATGGGGACCGATCCAAAGACGTCGGTGGTTGATCCCGACTGTCGCGCGCATGACCACCACAATCTGTTCTTGCCCGGCGGCGGCGCAATGCCCAGCGGAACGGCGTCGAACAGCACGCTGACGATGACGGCATTGGCACTCAAGGCCGCTGACGCGATCGTCGATCAACTGAGGCATGGCTGATCATGTGCCGAGATGGTCGTCGCATCTGCGCGCTTCTCCTCCTTTTCGCTGGCTCTCTCGTGGCCTGTGCTTCCCGTGCGGTCGAACAGCCTAATTCGCCTGCCGAAAATGCCACGATCGAGCGCGGGCGATATCTGGCCATCGCCGCCGATTGTGCAGCCTGTCACACTGCACCGGGCGGCAAGCCGTTTGCCGGCGGGCTGCCCATCAGCACGCCGCTCGGTACCATTTATTCCACAAACATTTCGCCCTCGACGGAGTTCGGAATCGGGCGATATTCAGAAGGGGAATTTGCGCGGGCGCTTCGCGGCGGCATCCGCCGCGACGGCGCGCATCTCTATCCCGCGATGCCCTACACGTCTTATGCCAAGTTCACGGATGACGACACGCACGCGCTCTACCTCTATTTCACGAAGGGAGTTCAGGCGGTCGATGCTCGCGGGCCGGAGACGGCACTGCCGTTTCCGATGAACATCCGCCTGTCGATGCTGGCCTGGAATCTCCTTTTCCTGGACGCGCATGTCTTCGCGCCGGATCCGAAGCAGTCTGCGGAATGGAATCGCGGAGCCTATCTGGCGGAGGGCGCAGCCCACTGCAGCACCTGCCATACACCGCGCGGATTCTTAATGCAGGAGGAGGCCAGCCGCGCCTTGTCGGGCGCTCAGGTCGGACCGTGGTTCGCGCCGAACATCACCTCGGATGCCGAGAGCGGGATCGGAAGCTGGAGCAAGGACGAGCTCGGGGCATTTTTGCGTAGCGGACGTTTGCCGGGCAAGGCGCAGGCGGCCGGAAGCATGGGCGAAGCCGTCGAGCACAGCTTCCAACATCTGACGGCGGCCGATATCGATGCCATTGCCACTTACGTGAGGAGTGTGCCGGCCATCGGAATGCCGACTGGCGCTTCCCGATTCGCGGCCGGAAAGATATCCACCGGGCTCGCCGCGCTACGCGGACGTGACGGCATCTCCAACGACGACACAAATCCTGGCGGAGCCGAGCTGTTTCAGGGGAATTGTGCCTCCTGCCACTCGGCCGGCGGAGAGGGCAGCAAGGACGGCTACTATCCGAGCCTGTTCCACAACTCCGCCACGGGCGCGAAGGACCCGACAAACCTGATTGCCGCCATCCTGTACGGCGTCGATCGCGCTGTCTCGGGAAAGCAGGCCTTCATGCCCGGGTTCGGCGGCCACCCGACTGATTCCAATCAACTCAGCGACCGCAACATAGCCGTGCTCGGCACCTACGTGCTCACCCATTATGGCTCGGGCGATACCAGCATCACCGAATCACAGGTCTCCGAGGCAAGACGCGGCGGCCCGTCGTCCCTATTGCTCCCCCTTGCCCGTTGGGGCCTTGCGGCCGCAGCGGTCGTCATCGTTCTCGGGATTGTCTTTCTCATGTTCAGAAGGCACAAGCATTCCGCCTGACATGACACAACTACGCTGCGGCTGACCGATACGACTTTAGGAAGCGCATCGCACCAGGCGCCCATACGACGTGCAGAAGGGATTCAACAAGTACTGACGCGCCGACACGATCCGAACGTGTGACCTTTTGCCTTCGGAGAGATAACCTGTGAATCGGCGCTGCGTCTCAACGCCGATCGACACGTTAAGCTATTGATCCAGCTTGCGGTGGAGGGTCACTCTCGGGTCGCTTATTCACAGGGCTTTAGCAGACAATTCTGCGTCCGCGTTGGCCGTCGCTTGCCCTCAGCGATAGTTGACGTAACCGATGCGTCAGGCGCGGCCCAAAATCAGTACGGAGTGGTTCTTGATACCGACGAGGAGGATCCGGCAGCGATACTTCCAAGGGATCGTCGCTTAGTTGGGTGGTGATTTGCTGAGCGATTGCCCTGTATTGGAGGTCTGGCTGCACAGATGGCCTAAGCTGCTGAAAACTTGTCCTGCTATGCGAAATTAGCACTGGCCGAGAGTTCGCAATTCGTCTGGGCGCTGCTCGCGGGAGCATCGTTCCAGCGCGGTCGAACTGTTATGTGCTTTTGTGCCTGTTGCAAACTGTGCGCAACCGACGATGCTGTGAGGGGTTTCGGCCACGTCGCGGTGCAAGCCGCATCGTTCCGGTCGGGTGTCATCCGAAGCCATTCGCAATAGCAAGGCCTCGCCAGCTCGTCTCGTGTGTGGCAAACTCGCCTGCAAAGCTCGGTTCGGCCTGGCAAGCAAGACGCAGGGCGCGCACTGACGAACCGGCTTGACGGCGAGGACCACGGGTTGAACCTCTATCCCGGCGTCAGCACTGAGGGAGATGACGGCCTCCATTTTTCATGGGAGGACGGCGACCGCGTCTTCTGCCGAGAGTGGCGGCTGGGGGCTAACGGCAACGGCAGCAAGGTGCTGGCAGTGCGACCGGTAGCGGAGCATCCGCCTCCTGTCATCCTACACCGTCTTGCGCACGAATATGGACTAAAGGACGAACTGGGTCGTGAGTGGGCAGTGCGGCCGCTACAACTCGTCCATGAAGGCGGGCGGACCGTCCTGTTTCTCGAGGACCCGGGCGGCCAGCCTCTCGCGCGCCTCATCGGCGGGCCCATGGAGGTGGGGAGCTTTCTCGGTCTCGCCGTCAGTATGGCCGCGGCTCTCGGCAAGCTCCATCAGCGGGGTCTCGTCCACAAGAACGTCAAGCCGGCCAACATCTTGGTGAACTGCGCAGACGGCCAAACGCGGCTCACCAACTTCGGCATCACCTCGCGCCTGCCACGCGAGCGGCAAGCGCCGGAGCCACCCGAGATGATTGCCGGCTCGCTTGCCTATATGGCTCCGGAGCAGACCGGACGGATGAACCGGTCCATCGACTCCCGGAGCGATCTCTACGCGCTCGGCGTCACCTTCTACGAAATGCTCACCGGCGCTCTACCATTTACAGCGTTCGATCCGATGGAATGGGTGCACTGTCACATTGCCAGGCGTCCAATCGCGCCTGCTGAGCGGTTGAAGGAAATCCCGAACGCCGTCTCAGCGATCGTCATGCAGCTACTCGCGAAGACCCCCGAAGAACGGTACCAGACAGCGGGCGGTGTCGAGCGGGATCTCTGCCGGTGCTTGAATGCATGGAAGACCGAGGGTTGCATCGATGACTTCCGGATTGGCGAAAGCGATACGCCAGACCGGCTGTTGATCCCCGAGAAGCTTTACGGGCGAGCGCGTGAGGTTCAAATCTTACTCGCCACTTTCGATCGTATCGTCGAGAGCGGGGCGCCAGAACTGGTGCTGGTCTCCGGCTATTCCGGCATCGGCAAGTCTTCCGTGATCAATGAGCTGCACAAGGCGCTAGTCCCGCCGCGTGGGCTTTTCGCATCCGGCAAATTCGACCAATACAAGCGCGACGTCCCATATGCGACCCTGGCGCAAGCCTTTCAGAGCCTCATTCGGCCACTTCTGGGCAAGGGCGAGGCCGATCTCGTGCCCTGGCGCAATGCCTTCTTGGAGGGGCTGGGCCCGAATGGCCAGCTCATGGTCGATCTCGTTCCGGAGCTGAAGCTTGTAATCGGCGACCAGCCGCCGATCGCCGAGCTTCCTCCCCAGGACGCGCAGCGGCGTTTCCAGCTAGTGTTTCGCCGCTTCATCGGCGTCTTCGCCCGGCCGGAGCATCCGCTGGCGCTCTTCCTTGACGATCTGCAATGGCTCGATTCGGCAACGCTCGATCTGCTGGAGGATCTGCTGACCCAATCAGATCTGAAATACCTCATGCTGATCGGCGCCTATCGGGACAACGAAGTTACCGCCACGCATCCGTTGATGCGCAAGCTGGACACCATCAAGGCCGGTGGCGGAAAATTTCAGGAGATCGCGCTCGCGCCTCTCGACCGGGAAAACTTGAGGCAGTTGATTGCGGACGCCCTTCGCTGCGAACCCGCACGCGCTGATCCGCTCGCGGAATTGATCCAGGCAAAGACGGGTGGCAATCCGTTCTTCGCCATTCAGTTCATTTCTTCGCTCGCCGAAGAAGGATTGCTCACTGTCGATCATAGCTTGGCGCGTTGGTCTTGGGACGTCGACCGCATTCACGCTAAGGGATACACCGATAACATCGTGAACCTGATGGCGGGCAAGCTCACGCGCCTGCCTGCCGAAACACAGGAGGCATTGCAGCAACTGGCTTGTCTCGGAAATAGTGCCGAGACCAGGACACTCGCGATGGCGCTAGGGACTTCCGAAGAGCAGGTCCACACGGCTCTGTGGCCGTCAGTTAGTCAGGAATTAGTCGAGCGCTTGGCGAGCACCTATCGCTTCCTCCACGACCGTGTCCAGGAGGCTGCCTATTCGCTGGTACCTGAAAAACAGCGGGGAGAGACGCACCTTCGAATTGGCAGACTGCTCGCCGCACACACGCCGCCCGAAAACCGCGAGGAGGCGATCTTCGACATTGTCAATCACCTCAATCGCGGCGCGGCGTTGATCGCCTCACTGGATGAGCGCGAGCAATTGGCCGAATTCAATCTGCTCGCGGGCAAGCGCGCAAGGGCATCTACTGCCTACGCCTCGGCGCTAACCTATCTGGCCGCAGGCGGGGCCTTGCTGGCAGAAGACCGTTGGGAGCGGCGCTATGCCCTGACATTTGCGCTGGAGTTGCACCGGGCCGAGTGCGAGTTCCTGACCGGCGAGTTGGCGGCCGAAACGCGTCTTGCGGCGCTGTCCGCGCGCGCAGCCAATACGGTCGATCGGGCCGCAGTGACCTGCCTGCAGATCGATCTGTACACGACTTGGGGGCGAAGCGACCGCGCAATCGCCGTCGGGCTCGACAATCTGCGGCTTCTGGGCCTCGACTGGTCCGCGCATCCAACTGAAGCCGAAGCGCGCCGTGCATACGAACATATCTGGTCCCAGCTCGGTGACCGCCGCATCGAGCAACTCATTGACCTGCCCTTGATGCGCAACCCGGCATCCCTTGCCACGCTCGACGTGCTGAGCAGGCTTGTGCCGCCTGCGTACTTTACGGATGTGCATTTGGGGATCCTGATTAGCTGCCGGGCGGTCAGTCTCAGTCTCGAACGTGGCAATCACGACGAGTCATGCGTCCACTATCAATTTCTTGGCACAATCGCCGGCGTACGCTTCGGTAACTATCAAGGCGGATTTTCCTTCGGTAAACTCGGCTGTGACCTGGTCGAACAGCGCGGGCTGAAGCGATTTGAAGCGCGAACGCTCATGCTTTTCGGCGCTCTTCTTGTGCCTTGGACAAGACATGTCCGGGAGTGCCGTGATCCGTTGTATCGTGCGCTTGAGACCGCCACCCAGAGTGGCGACCTGATCTATGCCGCCTACAGTTACACCACTCTGATCGCGAAATTTCTCACGGCGGGCGATCCGCTTGCGGAGGTACAGCGTGAGGCTGATCAGGGACTTGCGTTCGCGCAGCACATGCGGTTCGGGTTCGCCATCGACGTTATCTTGCCGCAACTCGGGCTGGTCCGGACCCTCCGGGGATTGACACCGGCTTTCGGGACCTTTGACGACGCGCAGATGGATGAGCGTCAAGTGGAGCGCCATTTTGCCGAAACTCCTGATTTAGCTCTGGCCGAGTGCTTGTATTGGATCCGCAAGCTTCAGGCACGCTTCCTTGCCGGCGATCATCGGGCCGCGGTCGAGGCTTCTTGGCGCGCCCAGAGATTACTTTCGAGAGCGGAACTACAGTTTGAAAAAGCCGAGTATCATTTTTATAGCGCGCTGGCTCACGCTGCCTCCTGCGATTCCGCTCCCGCCGACCGGCGACAGCAGCACTGGGAAGCGCTAGCCGGCCACCACAGGCAGCTCCAGGTCTGGGCGGAGAGCGGTCCGGCGAATTTCGAGAACCGCGCCGCCCTTGTCGCGGCAGAGATCGCGCGCCTCGAATGCCGGGAACTCGACGCCCCGCGCCTATACGAAGAAGCCATCCGTTCGGCGCGCGCGAACGAATTTATGCATAACGAGGCGATTGCCTACGAACGTACCGCTTACTTTTACGCGACGCGGGCTTTCGACGACATTGCGACTATGTACCTCCGGAAGGCGCGCTACTGTTATCGCGCATGGGGAGCCGACGCCAAGGTGCGACAGCTTGATGAGTTGTATCCGCACATTAGG
>Ga0335084_10007625_pt1 | contig 10759 bp, 11 predicted proteins | sample Lox_Sample_44_FD_206721 | JGI IMG/M metagenome (GOLD analysis project Ga0335084, IMG submission 206721) | Soil microbial communities from Loxahatchee National Wildlife Refuge, Florida, United States - Lox_Sample_4.4 | ecosystem: Environmental > Terrestrial > Soil > Wetlands | place: USA...
AGGAACGACCTCCAAGTCGATCTCGAGGGTGCTGCCGTCGAGACGCCGCAATGGCGCGCGCAGCCAGGCATCCTTGTCGGTGCCGCCGGCCTCGCGCCGCCGCAAGAGCAAGCGGTGAATGGTCCGCGGATCGATGATCACCTCGAGCGGCTGGCCGACGATGTCGCCGCTCTGCTTCACTCCCAGCAGCTGGGTGCCGGCGCGGTTGACGTATTCGATCCGTCCGCCGACCACGGCGACGGCGAGATCGCCGACGCTGTCGAGCAGCGGCGACACGTCGATCCCGGATATGCGGGGCCGGCCCGCCGGCTCAGTCTTCTTCGCCGCGGGCCGCTGTGACTGAGGGCGGGCCGTCACGGGGAACCGCCGCCATCCGCCGTCACATGCGCCGGCAGCCCGGACGCGCCGTGCAGGTTGGCGCCCGCGAACTTGGTACCAGCGAGGTCGGCACCGTCGAATATCGCATTGCGAAGATCGGCGCCGATCAACGACGCATTGCGCAGATCGGCGCGCGAAAGATCGGTGCCGACCAATCGGGCCTGCTTCAGATTGGCCTCGGCCAGCCGCGCGGCGACGAGGTTGGCACCGCTCAGGTCGGCCGGCACGTTGACATTTCCGGAACCGACATTGACGATCGGAGTGAGATTCGCGCCGCGGAGATCCGCCTCCATCAGATTGGCATCGATCATCATCACGCCGCGCAGATCGGCCTTGCTGAAATCAGCCTGGCGGAGATCCGCGCGCGTGAAATCGCCACGCACGAGCTCGCCATCGCTGAAACGCGCCCCGAGCAGCAATGACTCGCGGAACACGGCGGCGATGAGTTTTTTGCCGGAGAAATCAGCGCCGCGCAGATCGACGCGCACGAAGTCCGCGGGACTCCCGCTGTTCATCTTAGACTCGAGCCACTGCTTGTGCCGGGAGAGCCGCTCGTTCACATCCGTGGGCACGGTGTGCGTGTCCGGGTCGCGGTTCGCCGATTTCACGACACCGCTGTCGAGCAATTCCTTGTCGAGAACGGCGCCGGTCAGGTCGGCATTCTTGAAATCGACGCCCCAGAATTGGACACCCTTGAGGATCGCGCCGCGGAAATTGGCGCCGCCGGCCTTGCAGCCGGTGATGTTGGCGCCCTCGAGATTGGCGTTGGTGAAATTGGCCATCCGCAGGTCGGCATTGCGGAAGTTGGCGCCTTTGAGCGAGGCGTTGGTGAAATCGGCACGGACGACGAAGGAGCCGCCGAGCTTGGCGCTCGATAGGTCGGCTCCCTTGGCATCAATCACCGACATGTCCGATGCGGCTTGGTGGCCGTCATGCTGCACCGGGATCAGGACCTTCTGGTGACGAGCGAGCACCGCCTCGCGGATATCGGCGTCCATCAGCGAGGCACCGTTCATCGAGCAGCCGCGGAAGCACGCGCCGCGCAGATCGGCGCGCGTCAGATCGGCGCCGTCCAGGATCGAACGGCGGAGATCGGCCGCGAACAGATTTGCGCGCGCCATCTTCGCCTTGTTGAAGCGCGTCCCGGCGAGCTTCGCGCCGACAAGATCGATCTCGGTCAGATTGCGGCCCGAGAAGTCCGCATTCTCGAGCTGATGATGCGCGAGCAGCGCGCGGCGGCCGCCCGGGATTCCCGTGACGAATTTCTCATGCGTCGTGAGAATCGTCACGAGCTCGCGCGGGCCGAGCGTCTTCCACGTCAGCTCTTCGGAAGCCTCACCGTGCGCGGGTGTCGGCGTCATCGACAACGAGTATCCCCTCCGCCAGCACGTGCCGGCAGCGCCAATTGAAATGTTCTAACCGTGCTTTCTTTAGAAGCGGTTAACCAATAAATTAATCGCCGGTAACGATTATGACACAGGGATGGACGCATGACGCAAGTAAAGCCAATGCGATTGCCGCTGCGGGCCCGGCGGAGTGCAGCGCAGTTTCATGTGTCGCATCTCAAGCCGGCCGATTTCAAAGCACGCGGCCTGCGCGCATTCTTCGAATATCGCGATCTCGGCATCGCGCGCGCGACCAAGGGCAAGGTCCTCGCGCATGTCATTCGGGCGCGGCGCGGCCACGGCGCGAAGCCGGAGCGGCATCACCACGGCATCAAGTTCCAGATGGTCTACATCCTCAAAGGCTGGATCGAGTTCGAGTACGAGGGCGTCGGCCGCGTGCGGCTGCGCAAAGGGTCCTGCGTCTATCAGCCGCCCGGCATCCGGCATACCGAGCTCGGCCATTCGCGCGACATCGAGATGATCGAGATCACGCTCCCGGCAACATTCCCCACCTATGTCGATTGAGCCGACACCGGACCCGAGCTGCCCACGGCTTGCCGGACAATTGTTTTAGACTTAAAATAATTCGCATCGAGCATGTCGCGGCCGCCTGACGGGCCCGTGCAGGAGTGACGCGTGAAGACGCTGCTGCCCCCCGGCTGGAAAAAGCCCAAAGGCTATGCGAACGGCATCGCCGCGCGCGGCACCATGGTTGCGGTGGCCGGACAGATCGGCTGGACCGCCGCCGGAACCTTCGCGACCGATGACTTCGTCGGTCAGACGCGGCAGGCTCTGAGCAACATCGTCGCGGTTCTCGCCGAGGCCGGCGGCAAGCCCGAGCACCTCATACGCATGACTTGGTTCGTGACCGACAAGCAGGAGTATCTCGCCAATCTCGCTGCGCTCGGACAGGCGTATCGCCAGGTTATCGGGACGCATTATCCGGCCATGACCCTGGTCGAGGTCCGCGCCCTGCTCGAGGACCGCGCCAAGGTCGAGATCGAGGCGACGGCGGTGATCCCCGACTGAGGGCGCCGCCGACGCTGGATTTCCCCAGCGCCCCGCCCTACCCTCGCATCAGCCAATTGGAGTTCCGTATGACCGCCCCCGCCCGCAGCACCACGTCTGCCGCGAAGCCCGCGAGCGCCAAGTTCGTCTGGGAGGATCCGTTCCTCATCGAGGACCAGCTCACCGAAGACGAGCGGCTGATCCGCGACAGCGCGCGCGCCTATTGCCAGGATAAGTTGATGCCTCGCGTGCTGCAGGCTTTCCGCCACGAGAAATTCGATCGCGAGATCATGAACGAGATGGGCGAGCTCGGCTTCCTCGGCTCGACGATCGAGGGCTATGGGTGCGCCGGAACCAACTACGTCTCGTACGGTCTGATCGCGCGCGAGGTCGAGCGCGTCGATTCCGGCTACCGCTCCGCGTTGAGCGTACAGTCGTCGCTGGTCATGCATCCGATCAACGCCTACGGCAGCGAGGCGCAGCGGCAGAAATACCTGCCCAAGCTCGCGACCGGAGAATGGGTCGGCTGCTTCGGGTTGACCGAACCCGATCATGGCTCGGATGCCGGCGGCATGAAGACCCGCGCCAAGCAGGTGCAGGGCGGCTGGCTTCTGACCGGCAACAAGATGTGGATCACCAACGCGCCGATCGCCGATGTCTTCGTGGTCTGGGCGAAGGACGATGAGGGCGTCATCCGCGGCTTCATCCTCGAGAAGGGCATGACGGGTCTTTCGGCGCCGAAGATCGAAGGCAAGTTCAGCCTGCGCGCGTCGACGACCGGCGAGATCGTCATGGATAACGTCGAGGTGCCGGAAGAGAACCGCCTGCCCAACGCCAAGGGTCTTGGCGGCCCCTTCGGCTGTCTCAACAATGCGCGCTACGGCATCGCCTGGGGGGCGCTGGGCGCTGCCGAATTCTGCTGGCACCAGGCACGGCAGTACACGCTCGACCGCAAGCAGTTCGGCCGGCCGCTCGCCGCCAACCAGCTGATCCAGAAAAAACTCGCCGACATGCAGACCGAGATCTCGATCGGCCTGCAATCGTGCCTGCGCGCCGGCCGGCTGAAGGACGAAGGCCGCGCCGCACCCGAGCTGATCTCGCTGATCAAGCGCAACTCGGCCGGCAAGGCGCTCGACATCGCGCGGGTCGCCCGCGACATGCACGGCGGCAACGGCGTCGCCGACGAATTCCACGTCATCCGGCACGTCCTCAATCTGGAAGCGGTCAACACCTATGAGGGCACGCACGACATCCACGCGCTGATTCTCGGCCGCGCCCAGACCGACATTCAGGCATTCACGTCTCAGCCATCATGATTGGCTCATCGACGTGACCGCGGCCCGCCCCAAACCAGCGCCCTTCTTCGTAGCCGTCGCGGTCGTCGGAGCACTCCTCGGTGCCCAGGCCGCGGTGGCGCAAACCGGCGCGCCATCCCAATCGCCACCGGCCCAATCCCCAGCGGCGCAGGCGGCCGTGCAGCGGCTCGGCGAGTACATCCGCACGCCCGACCATCTGAAGCTGGTCGGCGCCGCGATCGCGACATTCGAGCCGGCGGCGCTGCAGGCGCAGTGCAAGGACGTAAAGCCGGTCAAAGGCCGCTCATGGCAGCCGGTCGAGGAACCCAAGTTCGAAGGTGGGGGTGCGGCACCGACGAATGCGGCCTGGCAGGAGAGCTGGGACGTCACCGTCTGCGGCCGGCCCGAGGTGCGCAATCTCGGCTTCGTCGCGCGACCCGGCCAGGGCGTCGTGCCGCTGCCGATGTTCCCCGGCAGCTCGCTCGCCGACCTCAGGCTCCAGGCCGATGCGGGCCAGATGGCGCTCGATACGGTAGCGACCGGCGCCCTCGGCTGCACTCAGGGCGCCATCCAGGTCATCGCCAGCACGGTCACCAACCGCGCCGAGTTCGCGCGCGGCAAATGGAGCGAACGGTGGACGGTCGCCGGCTGCAACAAGACGGCGGACATCGACGTCGATTTCATGCCGGGGCCCAACGGCAGGCCGAACTGGGGCTTCCGCGCCGGCAAGGCGCGCTGAAGCAAGCTGTAGAACGAAACCGCTGTTAGGCGGCGGTGACCGCGATGCCGCCTTCGGCGACGGCGGCGTTCCAGAAGCGCTCGATACGGCGCAGCGTCTGATCCATAGCCGTCAGCTCTTCCAGCTTCACCGGGCCACGGCCGAGATCGTCGGCATGGCGCTGGAAGACGCCGTCGAGACGGCGATGCAGCTCGAGCCCCTTCTGGGTGAGCTTGATGCGCACCGAGCGGCGGTCGTGCGGCGAGCGCGCCTGGGCGATGTAGCCCTGCTCGATCAGCTTCTTGAGGTTGTAGGAAACGTTCGAGCCGAGATAGTAGCCGCGCTGCGTGAGCTCGCCGACCGTCAGCTCTTCGTTGCCGATATTGTAGAGAATGAGGGCCTGGACGTTGTTGATGTCGCGGATACCGAGCCGGTCCATCTCGATTTTGACGACCTCGAGAAAGTGCCGGTGCAGGCGTTCGACAAGTGCGACAGCCTCAAGATAAGCCGCTTTCATCGACAAACCCTTTCGTTAAACCCCTGGCAAAAATGACCTTATTCCAGTGAAAAAACAATTAAAAGATTACCCCCCTTCTCGCAAGACTTTGATTACGCTTGAAAAATCAAGGTTGCCGCGACCCGCTTGCGCGTTGAGGCTTTGGATTGCCTGCGCAAGAGCGCCCATAGGAGTCGCCACGCCGGCCGTCGCCGCGGCGCGCTGTGCGAGCACGAGGTCCTTCAGCATCATCGCCGTGGTGAAGCCGGCTTTGTAGTCGCGGTTGGCCGGCGAGGCGGGCACCGGACCCGGCACCGGGCAATAGCTGGTCATCGACCAGCACTGTCCCGATGACTTCGAGCTGATGTCGAAGAGCTTCTGCGCGTCGAGGCCAAGCTTCTCGGCAAGCACGAAGCCTTCGGCGACCGCGATCATCGACACCCCAAGGATCATGTTGTTGCAAATCTTGGCCGCCTGGCCGTTTCCCGCGGGCCCGGCGTGGACGATCGTCTTGCCCATCGCCTGCAGGATCGGCTGGCCGCGCTGGAACGCATCGGCGGGTCCGCCGACCATGAAGGTCAACGTGGCGCCCTCGGCACCCGCGACGCCGCCCGACACGGGCGCGTCGAGCATCGCGAGCCCCGCCTTCGCTGCGTCCGCGCTCACCGCGCGCGCGGTCTCGACGTCGATGGTGGATGAGTCGATCAGCAGCGCGGTCTTTGCCGCTGCCGAGATAACGCCACCCTGCCCCAGGTAGACCGACCGCACATGCTCGCCCGCCGGCAGCATGGTGATGACGAACTCAGTACCGATGGCGGCCTCGGCCGCGGTCTTCGCCGCCGTCGCCCCCGCCGCGACCACCGGATCGAGATTGGCTTTGACGATGTCGAACGCGCGCAGCTTGTGACCGGCCTTGAGCAGGTTGCGCGCCATCGGCCCGCCCATGTTGCCGAGCCCGATGAAACCAATCGTCGCCATGGCACTCCTCCCTCAGTCTTCGAAATTCAGTTCCGGCTCATCGGTGAGCGGCGCGAAGTACGCATCCACCTTGTCGCTGGTGACCTCGGCCAAGGTTGCCGGGCGCCATTGCGGCGCGTTGTCCTTGTCGACCAGCAGCGCCCGGATGCCTTCGAAGAAATCATGATCCTTCATGAAGCGCCGCACCAGCCGGAACTCCATGCGCATGCAGTCCTCGAACTCGAGCCGGGCGCCCTCGCGGATCTGCCGCAAGGTCACGCGCAGGCTGAGCGGCGACATCTTGGCGAGCGCCGCGTGAGTCTGTTCCGCCCAGGTGCCGCCCTCGCGTTCGAGCGCCGCAAGGATCTCCTCGACCTTATCGCCGGCGAAACAGCGGTCGATCGCGGAGCGCAGCGGCTTGAGCGCCGGCTCTTCCGCCGGCGCGGCACAAAACCGGCGCATCACATCGGCGGCCGGCTCGCGTTCCAGCGCCACCAGCACCGCCGGCAGCAATGACGACGGGATGAAATGCGTGGCATAGCCGCTGTAGAGAAGGTCCGCCGCCTTCACCCGGGCGCCGGTCAGGCCGAGATAAACGCCGATCTGTCCCGGCATCCGCGACAGGTGATAGCTGCCACCGACGTCGGGGAAAAGGCCGATCGCCGTCTCCGGCATCGCCAGCAGCGTCTTTTCCATCACGACGCGCAGCCGCGCCGGCGCCGAGACACCGACACCGCCGCCCATCGTCACGCCATGCGCCAGGGCGACGTAGGGCTTCGCATACCGGAACATGCGCCGGTTCATCCGGTACTCGTCCCAGAAGAAGTCGCGCGTCAGCGGGCTGGCCGAGCCGGCCTTCTGCAGCGTAACCACGTCGCCGCCGGCGCAGAACGCACGCTCGCCGGCGCCGGTGATGACGACGGTCTCGACCTTCGGATCGCCCGCCCAGCGCCGCAACTGCGCATCGATCCGCACCACCATGTCGTGCGTCAGCGCGTTCAGCGCCTTCGGCCGGTTCAAGGTGATGTGGCCGAGACGGCCGCGCACCGCAAAGGTTACGTCATCCTGTGTCGAGACCGTCGTGTCGTTCATTTCGATGTGCCGTCACCCATCTCCGTCAGCAGGTTCGCGGCGAGGCCCGACACCGGTTCTTCGCCGGAGGCTTTTGCCCGCATCAGCCAATAGCGCGCCCGCGCCTTATCGCGCTCGCTGATCCGCTTGCTCAACAGAAGTCCGAAACCGTAAGCCGCGCGGACGTCGCCGTTTTCAGCAGCCACCGCCATCCAATAGAGCTCTTCCTCGTGATCGAAGGCGGCAAAACCGTAATACTGCGCCAGCCGATACGCGGTCGCACCCGACCCTCCGAGCGCCTGCTCCCGCAGTTTCGGCAGGTCGACCTGCGCCAGGTCAAAGGGCTTGTTCCCGACGGCCGCGGACCTGTCCGGCAGCTTTTTGTCGCCGCCGGACACGGGCGGTGGCGCGGTCAAAGTCGTGCCGCACGCGGCCAACGCCGCTGCAAGGCCGCTCACGATTGACCATCGCCGAAGCATCGCCGTCGTCAGAACTCTTTGCTGAGCTTGTTGTCGAGCGACAGCTTCCCACCGCCCCGGAAAAAGACCGCGATCGAGATCAGGCCCATCAAGGTCACGTACTCCATGCCGCGCTGGCCCCACCACCATTTCGGCCACAGCACGCCGAAGGCGATCACCGCCAGTTGGATGATGAACGCCGCGGCGACCACGCGGGTGTAGAGGCCGAGCACCATCATCAGCCCGCCGAGCGCCTCGACCACGCCGATGAAATAGGCCCAGGCCAGCGGCGGATCGAGGCCCAAGCCCGCCATGGTGCGCGCCGCGTTCACTGCGTCGCCGAAGAACAGCTTGTTGACGCCGTGCGGCAGCAGGATGAGGCCGAGGGCCACCCGCACCAGGGTGTAACTGTACGGCGCACAGGCTTCGTACAGTCCGGCCACGCTTGGCACCACCAGCCTTTTCGCGTCGATCACTTCGTCGCTCATCGTTTCCCCCTCTCTGTTGCACGTTGTGAAGTGTCGTATGCGCTAAGTCCATCGTCCGGTGTACGTGCCGGGCCTGCGTGCGTCAACTGAGCGGGCGCGTGACATTCGGCGGGCGCCATTTTAGAAGTGAGCGCGAGATAAGGGGCTGGAGCTCGAACATGCAGATACTGGGGCGCTACCCGCGCACGCGCCTGCGCCGCAACCGCCGCGATGCGTGGAGCCGGGCACTGGTCGCGGAAAACCGGGTGACCGCGGCGGACCTGATCTGGCCGGTGTTCGTGCAGGAGGGCAAGGGCAAGCGCACGCCCATCGCGTCGATGCCCGGCGTGGCACGGCTGACCATCGACGAGCTCGTGAAGGATGTCCGCCGCGCCGCCAAGCTCGGCATCCCGGCGGTGGCCTTGTTCCCCGTTGTCCCGCCCGAGCGCAAAGTCGAAGACGGCGACGAGGCGTGGAACCCCGACAACCTCGTCTGCCGCGCGGTACGCGCGATCAAGAAAGCGCTGCCCGAGATCGGCGTCGTCTGCGACGTGGCGCTCGACCCCTATACCAGCCACGGCCAGGACGGGCTGGTGCGGGACGGCTATGTGGTGAACGACGAGACCATCGACGTGCTCATCAAGCAGACCCTGGTGCAGGCGGAGGCCGGCTGCGACATCATCGCGCCGTCCGAGATGATGGACGGCCGCATCGGGGCGTTGCGCGATGCGCTCGACCGCGGCGGCTTCGAGCACGTCCGGCTGATGGCCTATGCGGCCAAGTACGCCTCCGGGTTCTACGGACCGTTCCGCGATGCCCTCGGCTCCGGCAAGAGCCTCGGCAAGGGCGACAAGCGGACCTACCAGATGGATCCAGCCAACGGCGACGAAGCCTTGCGCGAGGTCGGCTTCGACATCGACGAAGGCGCCGACATGGTGATGGTCAAGCCGGGCATGCCCTATCTCGACATCGTGCACCGGGTCAAAGCCGCATTCGGCGTTCCGACCTACGTCTATCAGGTGTCCGGCGAGTACGCGATGCTGGCCGGTGCGGTGGAGCGCGGCTGGCTCGACCGCCGCGTGGTCATGGAAGCCCTGGTCGGGTTCAAACGAGCCGGCGCCGACGGCATCCTCACCTACTTCGCCCTGGAAGCCGCGGAGGCCATCCGCGGCTAAAGGCACGTACGCACCCCTCTTAAGTTCAGCCCTGCGTAAGACTTTCGGCTTATAATTGCCGCCGACGCGCGCGTTCAGGGGCTCTCTGGGGGACGGCGCGAAATCGGGATCTTGCCACGCGGCGGTGCCGCAGCGGTCTGCGGTTGCCTGACCCGACGAGCTTCCTCGCATAGCAAGCCACGTTGCTTTGACAGACAGCACCTCGACAGACAGCCGCCGACCATGACCGCCCCGACGCCTTTCTTCTTGCTGAGCCAAAATCGGCGCCTCTCCGCGCGGGAGCTCGAGCGCGCCGTCCGCCTCCTCGGCGAGGTACGGGTGCTCACCGACAACCGCGAGCAGTTCGTCGCCGCCAACAATCTCGATCCGGATTTCTGCCTGCCGCGCGGCAATTTCGCCGCCGGCGCCGATCCGGAGACCGGTCCGGTTGCCTCGTACCGCCGCGCCGGGCGCGCGTTCGAGGAAAATCCTCAGAGGTTGCAGACCCTCCGCTTCCATACCGGGGACTTCACGGGCTTCAGCATCCTGAACGGGAAGCGGGCCGACAAGCTCGGCGCGGGTGACAACCTCACCTGCGAGGCGCCGCCCGACTTCGACCAGACGTTGCCGGCCCTCATCAGCCGCTATGACTTTCTGCCGCGCTGGCAGTATCTGATGCTGCACACGCCGCTGACGCAAGTGTTCGCGCCGCCGCCGATCTGCGGCGAAGTCGGCTGGGATTACGCCGGCATCATCGTCAATCACGACACCCTGGCGTACCAGGAGCGCGTGACGCTGCTGCATCACTTCGGTGTCTTCAAATTCCTCGACCAAATCATCGCCAAGCGCGGTTTCGCCCGCGTGCTCGAGATCGGCGGCGGTTACGGCGCGCTGGGCTGCCACATCAAGCGCGTCCGCCCGCAGGTCGCCTACACGATCTGCGATCTCCCCGAAGCGATGTACCTGTCGGCACCCTATGTCTCGTTCCTGCATCCGGAGCTCAGCATCCGGTTCGTCACGACCCCCGATGCCGACACCGACGCGCTCGACGGGTTCTACTTCATGCCCAATTACGCGCTGCCGCTGGCGGTTGTCGGCCGGCGCTACGATCTCGTGCTCAACACGCTGTCGTTGTCGGAGCTGTCGGCGCATCAGATCTGCCGCTATGCCGAGACGATTTCGCAGCTCATCGGCGGCGACGGCGCGTTTTTCGAGCAGAACTTCGACAACTCGTCCGACGGCATGGAGGACTGCAAGAAGTACCTGCCGCGCTACTTCCTGCGCCGGACAAGCGGCAAGCCGGATAGCATGGTGCTCATCCAGGGCACGCCGGACCTGTGGTCCAACGGCAGATGGGACGGTCTCGGCCCCA
>Ga0335084_10007626_pt1 | contig 10758 bp, 5 predicted proteins | sample Lox_Sample_44_FD_206721 | JGI IMG/M metagenome (GOLD analysis project Ga0335084, IMG submission 206721) | Soil microbial communities from Loxahatchee National Wildlife Refuge, Florida, United States - Lox_Sample_4.4 | ecosystem: Environmental > Terrestrial > Soil > Wetlands | place: USA: Florida...
GATCCGCCTGTGCCCGAGTCGCGCGGACGGCGGGGCCCTTACTCGCGTTCAAGATGCGGAACTGAATACCGGCTTCGTCCGCAGCGGCGGCCATCGCCCCGTCGAGCGCGTCGATCTCCTTGACCAGATGGCCCTTCCCGATCCCTCCGATGGAGGGATTACAGGACATCTGGCCAAGGGTCTCGATGTTATGCGTCAGAAGCAGCGTCCGCCTGCCCATGCGTGCAGCGGCGAGCGCCGCCTCGGTGCCGGCATGTCCCCCGCCAACAACAATGACGTCCAGTTCAATAGGCGAAGTCATGGAATCCACCCAGGAGGCGGCAGATCATACTCCAGACGGGAAACGACCGCGAATCGAAGGTTCCACGTGGAACATCAATCCGCGGGTTCCACGTGGAACAAACCCATTTCCTATTTCCCAATACAAAACCGCGAGAAGATCTCGCCCAGGAGATCGTCAGAGGCATACTTCCCGGTGATTTCCCCGAGCGATTCCTGAGCTAGCCTGAGCTCCTCCGCCAACAGCTCCAATTGATCGTATACCTCATTTGCGCGGCGCAACTGCTCGCTCGCCGCCCTAAGACACCGGATATGCCTCTCCCGAGCTAAGAAGAACGTCCCTGCATGTTCCGGGATCCACCCGACAGATTGGAGAATGGCGTCCTTGAGCAGTTCGATCCCGGCACCCGTCTTAGCCGACACCTGGACCAGCGTACAGCCCGCCTGCGTGGTGCTAGAGGGTGCCAGTCCTATCAGATCAATCTTATTGGTGACCAGTACTTGATGGGTCTTGTCGGGGATGCGTGCCAGAATCGACTGTTCTTCCACCCCGATCCCATGTTCGGCATCTGCAATCAGAAGTGCCGTGTCAGCGCTCTCAATCGCAGCCCACGTACGTTCGATTCCGAGCCGCTCGACTTGATCCTCAGAATGGCGTAGTCCGGCAGTGTCGATCACATGAACGGGCACACCGTCTAGGACCAAGTCCGTCCGGATCGCGTCCCTTGTGGTTCCGGGCACTTCGGTGACGATCGCGATGTCTTCCTGGGCGAGGCGATTCAGCAAACTTGACTTCCCCACGTTGGGGCGACCGATCAGGACAGCCACCGCACCGTCACGCAACAGCCGTCCCGACTTCGCTCTCTCTGTTAGTCGCGCAAGCCGTTGACCTAAGGCTTGAATCCGGTCGCGCGCGCGGGCCTGTTCCAGGATCTCGATATCCTCCTCGGGGAAATCGATACTCCCTTCGACCAACGCTCTGAACTCGATCAGGTCGGCGACGATCCCTTGAATCTCCGCCGAAAATTCACCCCTCAAGGATCTCAGCGCCGCCCTCGCCGCGGCTTCCGACCCGGCATCGATCAGGTCGGCGACGCTTTCGGCTTGAGCAAGATCGAGTTTGTCGTTGAACAAGGCTCGCCGGCTGAACTCTCCGGGATCAGCGAGGCGTGCCCCCAGTTCGAGACAACGGCGAAGGAGCAGCCGGAGGACTGCGGGGCCGCCATGCCCGTGAAGCTCAAGCACGTCCTCGCCGGTGAACGACCGCGGCCCGGGAAAGTACAGCGCCAGCCCCGAGTCGATGGGGTTGCCGGCGGCGTCCAAGAAGCCTCGCCGGGTCGCGACACGCGGTGGCACAGCGCTTCCCAGCAAGCCCGAGATATGATTCTGCAGGCTCGGTCCAGACAACCGGACTACCCCAATCGCCGCGCGGCCTGCTCCCGTGGCTATCGCGGCGATGACGTCAGCTTTGACCATGAGCGGTTTTTGCCCGCTCAAGCACTTGCGTAATCCGCCACTGTTGGGCGATAGACAGGATGTTGTTGACGAGCCAGTACAACACCAGACCCGAAGGAAAGAAAAAGAAGAAGATGCTAAAGCCGATGGGCATGATCTTCATTAGCTTCGCCTGCATGGGATCCGGTGGAGTCGGATTCAACCAGGTTTGGATGAACATTGTGGCGCCCATCAGCACCGGCAAGACAAAGTAGGGGTCAGGGCGAGACAGGTCTTGGATCCAATGGTCGACCAAGACGAAGGGCGCCTGCCGCAGCTCCACGCTGAGCAGCAACACCCAGTACAAGGCGATGAATACCGGAATTTGAACGACGATTGGGAGGCAACCCCCCAGCGGGTTGATCTTCTCCGTCTTGTACAATTCGACCATCGCCTGATGCATCCGCTGGCGATCGTCTCCGTATCGCTCCTTGAGGCGCTGCAACTTGGGCGCGAGAACCTTCATTCTGGCCATCGACTTATAGCTCGCCGCCGATAATGGGTAGAAGAGCAGTTTGATCATTACCGTCAAGACGATGATTGCAACGCCCCAATTCCCCACCAAGCTGTGGATCTGGTTCAGCACCCAGAACAGCGGCACTGCAAGCACGCGCAGCCAACCGTAATCGACGGTCAGCTCGAGTCCTGGAGCCAGAGTCTTCAGCAGATCCTGCTCCTGAGGACCAGCGTAAAAGCGGCACGAAGCGATCTGAGTCTGCCCCGGCTCAATCCGACCCATCGGTTGGATCACACCCGCCGCGATAAGGGAATTATCGAGGTTCCGAACGAACATCTCGCTGCTCGTGCCTGGTTTGGGCAGCCATGCGCTCAAGAAATAGTGCTGCACCAAGGCCACCCAGCCATCGGTTGCAGTCTGGGAATAGCCACTCTTTTGCTTCGCGATGTCGGCGAAGGACATCTTGTGCAGCTTGTCCTTTTCCGTGAACACCTCTATGCCGGAGAAGGTGGGAACCATCTTCGATTCCCCCTCGGCAGGCTTTGAGTCCCGGACCAGTTGATAGTAGGCATACGGCTCAGCCGGTTCGCTGGCGAGGTTTTTCACTTCGAACGCCATGTCTACCACGTAGCTGCCCCTGTGAAAGGTGTAAGTCTTCTTCACTAAGGCGCCGGGTCCGGCCGCTGCCTGGAGCTCTACGACTAAGTCGTCCTTCCCTGCGGCCAGTTGGTAGCTCAGCCGTTCCGCCTTGAATACCGTATTGTGGTTCGGCAGATCCTTCCCGATCAGCCCGCTTTGGGCAACATAGGTTCGACCATCGCCTTCATCCAACAAGACGAAGTACTTCTGGGGGTTGAAGGTGTCGCGATACTTGGTCAGTTCCAGTCGGCGCAGCTCACCCCCGGCGGTATCGATCTCCGCCAGCAGCATGTCTGTCGAAACTTGGATCCGCTGCCCCTGAGAAAGACCGCGTTGAGGAGCCTGAGGGGCGCCCGCTGCATTGGAGCCTAGCGTCTTCGCGGGCGCAGGAGGCGCAATGGAGGGCGGGGCGGTACCCCCAACGGTCGGCCTTGCCGGCTCGGGCGCGGGTTCCCGGTGATCTTTGATCCAAGCCTCGATCAGCAAGAAGATAGAGATGGCAAACGCCAGCCCAGCGACCATCCGGAGCGAATCCATATGTTAGCGCTCACTCACGCCGGGGACGGGATCGTAACCGCCGGCATTCCACGGATGGCAACGTGACAGACGTCTGATGGCAAGCCATGCACCAGCGATGACGCCGTGATGCAGGATCGCAGTCCGCGCATACTCCGAGCAACTCGGGTGGAAGCGGCAGCAGGGTCCGAGGACAGGACTAAGCATGATTTGGTAGAGGCGCAGAACGCCCACCAGGATCGTTTTCATTGGCTGATGCGGCAAAACAGGGCGATCAACTCGTCGCCGGCCGCTGCGCTCTCAGTCCGAGCAACTTTACGGCGTAGTCGGACCAGTAAGTCAAACCCGGCTAATTTGTCGCGGTTGTGCCGGAACCGTTCGCGCACAAGCCGTTTGGCAAGGCTGCGGTCGACAGCTCGCGCCGCCGCTCGGCGACCGGCGACAATCCCTAGCCGTGCGTACGGCAGCCCATTGCTTCTCGCTTGGATTGAGAAGCGTTCTCCGTGCGCTCGAAGCTTCGATGCGAGGAGCGAACGGAACCGGGCCTCGCCCGAAAGGCGAAGCCGTCGGCCCAACGTCGTTGAATTGGACCGCTGACTTTCTCTGGAATCAGACGCAAAGACGCTTGCGGCTTTTGACACGCCTGCGGTTCAGGACCTGGCGGCCCCCCAAAGTCTTCATCCGGGCCCGAAAGCCGTGGGTACGGGCCCGCCGGATCTTGGACGGTTGATAGGTGCGCTTCATGAGGCTTGGCCGATCTTGTGAGCGAAAACTCGCTATTACACGGTGTTCCAGTCCGCCTTGTCAAATCGTGACCCCGCCGGCGATCTTGAACCTGTGGATAACTTATCCATTCAGTGATAAGATTTCACGATTTCGCTCTCATCCACCCCCTGCCTGGTTCCGGTCGGATATGGACGGTCTCTGGTCCCATTGCTTGCGACATTTTGAGAAGGAATTGCCCCCCCAGCAATTCCGCACCTGGATCCAGCCCCTGCAAGCCAACTCGCAAGGCCAGACCCTGACGATCACGGCGCCGAATCGCTTTGTCCTGCAGTGGGTCAAGGATCGATTCCTCCCGGTCATCGAACAGCTTGCACGCGAGCTCACCCCGAACCAAGTGAGCGTCGTGCTGCAACTGTCCGACCGGGAAACGGGGCCGGATACAAGCGATCAGCCTCGCGCGCCGTCATCCACCGATGCGCCCAAGCCGAAGATCCGGGATCATAGCCGCCTGAATCCAGCCTTCACCTTTGACTCCTTCGTTACCGGGAAAGCCAACCAGCTCGCCCGAGCTGCAGCGCTACAGGTGGGAGAGCATCCCGGTACTGCATACAACCCGCTGTTCATCTACGGCGGAGTCGGCTTGGGTAAGACCCATCTCATCCAGGCGATCGGAAACTTTGTTCATGACCACAATCCACAGACAAAGATCCGGTATATCCACGCCGAGCAATATGTGTCTGATGTCGTACGGGCCTACCAGCACAAGGCATTCGATGGGTTCAAGAAGTATTACCACTCGCTCGACTTGCTCCTTGTCGACGACATCCAGTTCTTCGGTGGGAAAAGCCGAACCCAAGAGGAATTTTTTTATGCATTCAACGCGTTGATCGACGCTCACAAGCAGGTAATCATCACGTGCGACACCTATCCCAAGGAAATCACCGGGATGGAGGACAGGTTGATCTCCCGCTTCGGCTGGGGCCTCACTGTGGCCATCGAACCGCCCGAGTTGGAGATGCGGGTCGCCATCTTGATCAAGAAGGCGGAAGCCGAAGGCATACGCTTGCCTGAGGATGTCGCCTTCTTCATCGCGAAACATATTCAATCCAACGTGCGAGAACTGGAAGGCGCACTCAAGCGCGTGCTCGCCTACTCCAACTTCGTGGGCCGTCCGGTCGAACCCGAGCTTGCGCGTGAAGCCCTCAAAGACGTGCTTGCGATCCAGTTCCGCCAGATCTCCGTTGAGAACATTCAGAAGACCGTCGCCGACTACTACAAGATCAAAGTCTCCGAGATGTACTCCAAGAAGCGGTCGCGCAATGTCGCGCGGCCGCGTCAGGTTGCGATGGCACTCGCGAAGGAGCTCACACAACTCAGCCTGCCCGACATCGGCGATGCTTTCGGCGGGCGGGACCACACGACTGTGCTGCACGCGTGCCGCAAGGTGGCGGAGCTGAAGCTGGAGAGCCCAGACATCAACCGGGATTTCGAGGCCCTGCTGCAGGTGCTCAGAAGTTGACGGCTACGGGACAACCTGTGGGTAACACCGACCATTCCCTCATGCGTCGGAACAATCCACAGTTCATCCACAATTCACACCGGCGTTTTCCCCAACTTCGTGCGGCTGGTGGGGCGCTCTGGGTCGCGTCTTCGCGACTCACCCACAGCCCTGAGCGGTGCTTATTATTAGGTCTTAGGAAAAATAAATGAACTTCATCCAGGTAGACCGAGATCTCCTGCTTGCGCCCTTGCAGGCGGTAAGTGGTGTCGTCGAACGCCGCCACACGTTGCCCATCCTGTCCAATGTATTAGTCGAGCTTGGAAGCGGTCAACTATCGCTAACCGCGACTGACCTGGAGATCCAGGTCGTTGCCCGGACCGAGTGCGCAGCCGATGCGGAGGCGCAGTCGACGACAGTGTCTGCGCGCAAACTTCACGACATCCTTCGCGCTCTGCCCGAACAGACATCCGTCTCGCTGGAACTGCAGGACAAACGCTTGCAGCTGAAGGCCGGGCGTAGCCGGTTCAGCCTGCAGACCCTGCCTGCTCAGGACTTCCCCAAGGTCGCGGCCGGCGCGCAACCCGGCGCCGTCGCAGTGCTCCCGCAGCGAGATTTGCGGCGCCTGTTGGCGCTCGTGCAGTACGCGATGGCGCAACAGGACATCCGTTATTATCTGAATGGCTTGCTGCTGTCGTTGAGCGAGAGCGGAATGACGGTAGTGGCTACCGATGGCCACCGCTTGGCGCTGGCCAGCCTTGCCGTGGCGTTGGAGGTGCCGAAGACCGAGGTGATCCTGCCGCGCAAGGCCATCCTGGAGCTCGCGAAGCTGCTGGGCGACACCGAGGAACCGGTGAACGTGCGTGTGTTGGAGAATCAGGTCGCGTTTACCTTCGGGTCTATCAGTTTCGTCAGCAAAGTGGTTGATGGGAAGTTCCCCGATTACAACAAGGTAGTCCCCACCGGATATGCGAAGCGCATAACCCTCGAGCGCGATGTTTTGCAGCAAGCCCTGCAGCGTGCGGCCATCCTGTCGAACGAGAAGTTTCGCGGGGTGCGCTGGGTACTTACCAGCGACAGCTTGCGCATCATCTGCACGAACAGCGACCAGGAAGAGGCGGAAGAACAACTCGAGGTGGAGTACTCCGGCGATGCCCTCGACATCGGTTTCAACGTGAGCTACTTGCTCGATGTGCTCGCGAATCTGGAGTCCAAGCAAGTCGAATGCGCCTTGGGGGATTCCAACAGCAGCATGCTGATGACCATGCCGGGCCAGGCGCATTTCAAGTATGTCGTGATGCCCATGAGGATCTGATCCCCGCGCCTGCTTGGCGAAGGCGGCCGACCGTGGCCGCCGCCAGTCTTGATGTATCCGCAACACGCTGAAGCAACCCAATAGCCACGCTGACAACCAATGGATCCAACCGGCAGTAACGGAACGTCTGATTACACCGCAGAGAGCATCAAGGTCTTAAAAGGCCTCGAGGCCGTTCGCAAGCGGCCGGGAATGTACATCGGCGACACAAGCGATGGCACCGGCTTGCATCATATGGTATTCGAGGTCGTCGACAATGCGATCGACGAGGCTCTGGCCGGCTTCTGCGACGACATCAAAGTCATCATCCACTCCGACAACTCGATCAGCGTCGTCGATAACGGCCGCGGGATCCCCACCGAGGTCCACCCCGACGACGAGCTGCGCCGCTCTACCGCAGAGATCGTCATGACTGTTCTCCATGCTGGCGGGAAGTTCGACGGCAATTCCTACAAAATCTCCGGTGGATTGCATGGCGTAGGCGTGTCGGTGGTCAACGGCCTCTCCGAGTGGCTGCGTTTGACGATCCGCCGTAACGGACATGTCTATCAGCTGGAGTTTCACAACGGGGTTGCGGTCGCGCCGCTCAAGGAGATCGGCACCACCGAGCGGCGCGGCACGGAAGTTCACTTCAAGCCCAGCCAGGAGGTGTTCGGCAACATCGAGATTCACTACGATATCCTGGCCAAGCGTCTACGGGAGTTGTCGTTCCTGAACAACGGCGTGCGCATCGAGTTGGTCGATCAGCGCAACAACAAGGAGGAGTTGTTCCAGTTCGGCGGCGGCATCCGGGCTTTTGTCGAGTTCATCAACCGCACGAAGAACGTGTTACATCCGCATATCTTTCATGCCGTGCGCGAGCGCGATGGGATCGGCGTGGAGGTTTCGATGCAGTGGAACGACTCCTACCAGGAGTCGGTGCTGTGCTTCACGAACAACATTCCGCAGCGCGACGGCGGCACTCACCTCACCGCGCTGCGCGCGGCCATGACGCGTACGCTCAATCAGTACATCGAGCAGAACGATTACGCCAAGCGGGCCAAGGTGGAGACCACCGGTGACGACATGCGCGAGGGTTTGACCTGTGTGCTCTCCGTGAAGCTGCCGGACCCGAAGTTCTCCTCCCAGACCAAGGACAAGCTCGTCTCCTCGGAAGTTCGGCCGGTGGTAGAGGAGTTTGTCTCCGAAGCCTTGATGAGCTTTCTGCTGGAAAACCCGACCGATGCCAAGATCATCCTGGGGAAGATCATCGAGGCGGCTCGCGCGCGCGAAGCGGCCCGCAAGGCACGCGAGATGACACGCCGCAAGGGCGTCCTGGATGGGTTCGGGCTTCCCGGAAAGCTGGCCGACTGCCAGGAGAAGGATCCGGCGCTGTCCGAGCTTTACCTGGTGGAGGGAGACTCTGCTGGCGGGTCGGCCAAGCAGGGAAGAGACCGAAAATTTCAGGCCATCCTACCGCTGAAAGGGAAGATCTTAAATGTGGAGCGAGCGCGGTTCGACAAGCTGCTCTCGTCTCAGGAGATCGCGGCCCTGATCACGGCGCTCGGGACCGGGATCGGCAAGGAGGAGTATCGGCCGGAGCGGTTGCGCTACCACCGCATCATCATCATGACCGACGCGGACGTGGATGGCTCGCATATCCGCACTCTGTTGCTCACGTTCTTTTACCGCCAGATGCCGGAGCTGGTGGAGCGCGGCCATATCTATATCGCGCAGCCCCCGCTGTACAAGATCAAGCACGGAAAGGAAGAGCGTTACCTGAAGGATGACCACGAACTGAAGGATTATCTGCTGCGCCTGGCGTTGAAGGACGCCACGTTGCACCGCGGTGAGAACCTGCCTCCGCTTACCAAAGAGGCGCTCGCCGAGGTGGTGCGTGAGTATATCTTGGCCGAGGCCGTGATCGATCGGTTGTCACGGAGGATTCTCGCACCGATCCTGCACGCCCTGCTGCGAGGACCTGAGCTTGACCTTAGTACGTCCGAAACCGCTGCAGCCTCCGCCGCTCAGCTTGCCAGCGAGCTGCAGGCCGAGGAGATGCGTATCGAAGCGCGATTCGACAGCAAGACGGAGAGTCACGTGCTGGTGGTACAGAAGTTCCAGCATGGCAACCTGCGCGTGAGCTTACTCGACAGGGACTTCGTCGAAAGCGGCGACTATGCGCAGATCCGGAAAACGGCGAAGGTGCTCGAAGGACTGCTCGGCGCGGGCGCCTATGTTCAGCGCGGTGAGCAGAAGCAGCCGGTGAAGGAATTTCGCGAGGCCGTCGAGTGGCTGCTTGAGCAGGCACGCAGCGGGCTTACGGTCCAGCGCTACAAGGGTCTGGGCGAGATGAACCCGCAGCAACTCTGGGAGACGACCATGGATCCCAGATCGCGCCGACTGTTGCGCGCCCAGATCGAGGACGCGATCGCGGCGGACGAGATCTTCACTACGTTGATGGGCGACGTGGTGGAGCCCCGCCGAGCGTTCATCGAGGCCAACGCGCTGGGCGTTCGCAACCTCGATGTCTGACCAGGGCCTTCAGGCGGATTTGCGCTTGCGCTGAGCGGCCGTCGCGTGAGCGGTGGACGTGTGCGACCGGGCGGCAGCCTCTTCCTTGGCACGTCCCCGCGATCGGCTGGTCTTGCGTTTGCTGTTCTGCGCGGTGCTTTGACGGGCCGGTTTACCCGGCTTCGCGGCGCGCGCGGCCTTGGCGGACAGGATCTCGAGCGCTTGCTCCAGCGTGAGGGTGCTCGCGTCGTAATCCTGCGGGACCGTGGCGTTTACGCGGGCGTGCTTCACATACGGGCCGTAGCGACCGCTCAGTAGCGTCACCGGTTTGTCATCTTCTGGGTGGACACCGAGCTGTTTCCCGCCCGCTCCGCGTGCAGCCTTGGGGGCAGCCAGCAGCTCCACCGCCCGCTCCAGCGTGATGTCATACACGCTCTCGGTCTTCGGGATCGACCTGTAGCTGTTGTCGTGTTTTACGTACGGACCGAACGGCCCGATGTTGGCCTCCACCGGCTTGCCGGTCTGTGGATGGCTCCCGAGCTGCCGGGGCAGCGACAGCAGCTTCAGCGCCAAGCCCAGCTCGGCCGTTGCCACGGGGACGTTCTTGGGCCAAGCGGCGCGCCTCGGCTTGGTGCTGGCGTTGGGGTCTGTCGGACCGAGCTGCACGTAAAATCCATAGGGGCCGCGCATGAGCAGGACGTCCAGCCCAGTGCCGGGATCTTGGCCCAGCTTCATGGGACCATCCGCCAAGCCACCCCAAGGGCGCGTGTAATCGCAATCGGGATAGCGATTGCACCCGACGAACAGGCCCCGCCGGCTGTTCTGAAGGTACAGCGCGCCTTTGCGGCACTTCGGGCACTTCTCGCCCAGCGGCACGCCGCGCGCCACATCCTGCTTTTCCGCCAGCGTCGTGGAGAACGCATTCCAGAACTCATCCAGAACCGGGATCCACTCGCGCTTGCCATTGGAAATGAAGTCGAGCTGGTCCTCCATGCGTGCGGTGAATTCGTAGTCGACGTAATGGTCGAAGTGTGCGGTGAGGAACCCGTTGACCAGCCTCCCGAGGTCGGTTGGGAAGAAGCGCTTCTTGTCCAGGTGGGCGTAGCCTCGATCCTGCAGCGTCGAGATGATGCTGGCATAGGTGGACGGCCGCCCGATTCCGTACTCCTCGAGCGTCTTGACCAAGCTCGCCTCGGTATAGCGCGGCGGCGGTTGCGTGAAATGCTGCTCGCCGGAGACGCGGTCCACTGGGATGCGTTCTCCCTCTTTCAGAACCGGCAGCTTCTCCTCCCCTTCCTCGATCGCGTCGTCCACGTCCTCCTTGTACACAGCGATGAAGCC
>Ga0335084_10007629_pt1 | contig 10757 bp, 8 predicted proteins | sample Lox_Sample_44_FD_206721 | JGI IMG/M metagenome (GOLD analysis project Ga0335084, IMG submission 206721) | Soil microbial communities from Loxahatchee National Wildlife Refuge, Florida, United States - Lox_Sample_4.4 | ecosystem: Environmental > Terrestrial > Soil > Wetlands | place: USA: Florida...
TGCGTCGCGGGAACCATGACCTCGCAGCCGGCGTTCTCGAGGAGCTTCAACGCGCTCAACCCGACGCTCGGACGCATCAGATCGACCAGACAGGTAACGAAGAGACCGACGCGCATGCGGCGCTTCACGACTCTTGCCGAAGATCGGCTGAGGGTTGGGCAGGGCAACGCCCAAGATTGTCCCGGGCGCCAGTGTCGACCGGGGGATCATACCACCCGCACGCACTCGGAATGACAGCCGACGTATCATCGGCCGTGCAGCTTAGCACCGCGAGCGGCGCTCACCAAATGCGCGGCTTGTGCGTGTGCGCGGCAGGGGTGCTCGGAGAGGACAGGCCTTCGAGCCAGCGCTTGATGCGATTGGCATCGCCGACGCGAGACAGCTTGCCCCACGAATCGAGCAAGACAATGATGACTGGCTTCGCCGCGATAGTCGCCTGCATGACGAGGCAGCGGCCGGCCTCGCTGATGTAACCGGTCTTGGACAGACCGATATCCCACTGGTGGCTGCGCACCAGGCCGTTCGAGTTGCGGAAGGCAACGACGTGGTGATAGCGCCGTCCGCTGAGCGCTATGCGGTGCGAGTCGCTCGTCGTGAACTCGCGGATCAACGGGTACTGATAGCCCGCGTTGACCATGATCGCCAGATCCTGCGCAGTGGAAACATTGCGGGGATTGAGGCCGGTGGCGTCGAGAAACCGGGTGTCGTGCATCCCCAGGTCCCTTGCCTTCTGGTTCATGGCAGGTACGAAGGCCTGCAAGCCGCCAGGTGCCGTGCGCGCCAGCGCGGCCGCTGCTCGATTCTCGGACGCCATCAATGCGAGCTTGAGCAATTCGTGCCGGCTCAAAGTCATTCCCACCTTGAGGCGTGAGCGCGTGCCCTTGAGGGTATCGACGTCGGCCGGCTCGATGGTGATGGGCTCGTCCAGCGGAAGCCCGGAATCGAGCACGACCATTGCGGTCATCAGTTTGGTGATAGACGCGATGGGCATGACCGCATCGGTGTTCTTCGCGTACAGCAGCTGGCCCTCGCCCAGCTCGAGAACGAGGGCAGCGGCCGAGCTTCAAGTAGCGCTGGCGCGCGGCGACTGCGCTATCCGGTTCGGCAAAGCTGAGGCTCGGAGCGAGTGCGGCAGGCGCGCTCGGCGCGGGAAAAGGCAATTCGACGGACTCCCCGGGCGTCTCTGCCAAGGGCACAATGGAGACAGCTGGTGGGTCAGTCTGATCCGCCCCCGACGCGGACTGTGCCGCAATGAACAGCAGGGTATAGATGGCTTTTCTAAGCATCACGAGCACGGTTCTTATTGCTTCTCTTGATCTTCTATTCCGCAGGCGTACAGGCCAACAGCACGGCACCCCGAAACCTCCCCGATTCAATTCATCTTTGTTAACAGCAGCCAATGCGTGAACGTAAGCACGAGGCATGCCATGCTCGTCGCGCTTGAGCGGAGTCAAAAAGCTAACAAAAATCATCAGTTAAGGCAATACATTTGACGCGACTCTAGGCCCGGGAGTCGGGGTATCGTGAGCTCTACACGCTCTGCGGGGACGAGTCCTATCGCGCGCCTGCGCGTGAGGAATGGGAGCAGTCTGTAAGCTGGAAGCCGTGCTGTGCGTTTACGGAAATCGAGCGACGAAAAAAAGGCCGACGAGGGGGCGTCGGCCTGTCGGAGAGGGGACTCCGATGAGGTCCGCAGCTTAGCGCTGCATTCTTACGTGAGCCTTACTCATTCGATCGAGGAGATCTATGCGGATTCTGGTGGTGGAAGACGACTCGGTGTTACGCGACGGCCTTAGCCGCTCGTTACGCAGTGCGGGCTACGCAGTTGACATCGCGCAGGACGGAAAGCTCGCCGACGATCTGTTATCGGTGCATGCCTTCGACTTGGTGGTCCTGGATCTAGGGCTGCCGGGACTCGACGGCCTAGAGGTTCTGCGGCGACTGCGCCGGCGGGCGTGTGGCGTGCCGGTCCTGATCTTGACCGCACGGGACGCGGTCGAAGACCGCGTCGCAGGATTGGATCTTGGCGCAGACGACTATCTGGTCAAGCCGTTCAACCTGGCCGAACTGGAGGCGCGAGTACGCGCATTGGTGCGCCGCGCGCAGTCCGCGAGCACCGCACGCATCACGCACGGGGCGTTGACATTGGATACAACTGCCCGGCGCGCGTTCGTCGACGGCGAAGCGCTCGACCTGTCCGCGCGCGAGGTCGCGCTGCTCGAGGCGCTGCTCCTGAGCAGCGGACGCGTAGTGAGCAAGGATCAGCTCGCCGATCGTCTGTACGGCGTCAGCGATGAGGTCGGTCCCAATGCGATCGAGGTTTTTGTCCACAGGCTGCGGCGAAAAATCGAGCCCGCTGGTGTGCTGATCCGGACCATTCGGGGACTCGGCTATCTGGTCGAGAAGCCAAGCGTCGAAAAATCGACCCATGCCTGAGGTGTCGAACCGCACTCGCGCCGGAACTCGGGCAGCCGCGTGACGCGGCGCAGTGGGGTATGGTCGCTGCGCCAGCGCCTGCTGGCATGGCTGCTAGCGCCTCTTGTGCTGTGGTCACTGGGAAGCTCGGGTCTCGCCTATCTTCTCGCTCTGCACTTCACCACCCGAGCGTACGACCGGTCTCTGCACGCGTCCATCCGAGACATCGAACGTCAGTTGACGGTGGTCGATGGGCAACCCGCCATCGATCTGCCCCGCGCGGCGATTCAGATCCTGGAGTGGGATGAAGAGGATCGGGTCTACTATCGGGTGGCTTCAGCATCGGGAAAGCACATCGCCGGAGATCCGACGCTGCCGGCACCCAGATTTCTGGCTCCGGGCGCTACCCGCTATTACGAAGCCCAGTTCGGCAGCGCGACGGTGCGAGTAGCGGCCTCTTTGGTGTCATTGCCCGGCGCGCGTGAAGAGGTGCTGGTAGCAGCAGCCGAGTCTACCGACGCGCGCCGCTTCATCGCCCGTGAAATACTCTTCGCAACTCTGATTCCCGAGGGGCTGCTAGTCGTCCTCGCCGCCATCGGTGTTTGGTACGGCGTCGGCCGCGGCCTGTCCCCGCTTGACCGGTTGCGTCTGGAGGTGGGCCGTCGCTCCGATCAGGACCTGAGCCCGGTGCAGGCGCAACGTGTACCGCGCGAAGTACGGCCCTTGGTTGACGGCATCAACGCATTATTGTCGCGCCTGGACAGCGCGTTAGCTGCCCATCGCCGCTTTGTGGGCAATGCCGCGCATCAATTGCGCACGCCGCTCGCCGGGCTTCATACCCAGGCCGAGCTGGCGCTTCGCGAGAGCGACCCACGGGCGGTACGGCGATCCCTGGAGCAACTTCACCAAGCCGCAGGCAGGGCCGGCCACCTGGTCAATCAGCTGCTCTCGCTCGCCCGCCTGGAGCCGGGAAGCCGACGCTCGCCACAGGTCGAGGCGCTGGATCTCACTGAGCTGGCACGGAACACGACGGCGCGCTGGGTGCCGCAGGCCTTGGCGCGGGGCATCGATCTTGGCTTCGAGGGCGCTCACTCTCAAGCACATGTTCGCGCCAACCGTATTCTGCTCGAAGAGCTGCTGGGGAACCTGATCGACAATGCGATCCGTTACACCCCGAGCGGAGGGGAAGCCACCGTGCGAGTGGAACTCGCTGACAGCGCGGCCGTGCTCAAGGTCGAAGACAACGGCCCGGGGATTCCCGAGGGAGAGCGCGCAAATGTGCTGGAGCGCTTTCACCGCGGCAGCGCGGCGCTGCAGAGCGGGGGGAGCGGTCTTGGGCTGGCGATCGTTCGCGAGATTGCCGCCACGCACGGAGCCGATGTACGGCTCGAAGTGGGCGGCGGCGGCCGCGGCACACGCGTGAGCGTTGCCTTCCCTCTGGCGCAGCCGTAGGCCGGCGCTGGCGCTCGCCGCCCGTTTCTCAGGCGAATACCAGGCGCCGCGCCCCTCGGATCAGGAGGGGCGCGGCCAGCTTCTGAATCGTTCGGTTGAGTCGTAGCGGCTGCAGCACCATCTGCACCGCCATGCGGTAGGGATAATGAGGACGCAGCCGCTCGCGCACCTGCTGCATGAATGCGGCGAAGTGCTCGTCGCGGAATGCCTGGCCCGGATGCAGGATAAGCCAGGCGTGCTTGAAGCCCACGTACGCGTCCTCTTGCTCGGCCTCGGTGAAGCGCTTGTACAGGGCACGCAAAACACTCAGTCGGCCGACTCGCTCTTGCGCCTGGTAGGCCTGATAGAAGCTGCGGAAGTAGTTGTAGTGCCGCACTTCATCGCGGCGTATCAGGCCGGCAAGCCTCTTAAGCACGGGCTCGGGCACACAGGCCTGCACCGTCGTGTAGAAGGTCGCGGTTCCGGTCTCTACGACACAGCGCGCTGCCATTTCCAGCGTCCGGCTGTCTTCGAGCTCGTCCATCGTGCATAGTCGAGAATATTCCTCCAGAAATCCGGCGTAGCCCTGTTCCCAGGACAGATCGGGCCAAACCGCCTCGACGTAGGCGCGCAGTGCGCGGCCATGTTGGAGCTCCTCTGGCTGCCAGCGCTTGGCCAACCAGTCTCGCACAACTGGATCGGGAAAATGTTGCACCAGGTTGTTCGTGTAGACATCAGCCGCCGTCTCGATAAGAGAGGCGCCTGCAACGAGATAATAGGTAAACCAGTCGTCACGCACCAATTCGTGTTGGATGCGACTTAGATCGAGATCGGCCATCGTCCAGTGCGGCGCATAGGTGTCCCCTCCTCGGCTGATATCCGCTGTCATGCGTCAAAGTCCTCCGCGCTCAAATAAGTGTGTCGCACGCCTGCTCGATCGACGAAGTGGCCCGCCAGTGGCTAGCCTCCCGCCGGAGCGACCGCGGGTGCGAGCGAAGCAAGCTCAAACTCAGCCCGCATCCGCTCTTCTTCACGCTGTTGAAGAGCCCACATCTGGGCGTAAGTTCCCGCTAGTTCCAGCAGTGCGCGGTGCGTGCCACGCTCCACGATCCGGCCATGGTCCATGACCAGGATCTGGTCCGCATCGACTATCGTCGAGAGCCGATGTGCGATCACGAGCGTGGTCCGCTGCCGGGCAATCTGCGCCAGCTCGGCCTGGATCGCCTTCTCGGAGTGAGAGTCCAACGCCGAGGTGGCCTCGTCGAACACAAAGATCTTCGGATTTTTCAGGATGGCGCGCGCAATGGCGACTCGCTGCTTTTCACCGCCAGACAGCTTCAACCCGCGCTCACCCACCATCGTATCGTATCCCCGGGGCAGGCTCTGGATGAACTCGTGGATGTGGGCCGCGCGCGCTGCTTGAAACACCTCTTCACGCGAGGCCTCTGGACGTCCATAACGAATATTGTAGAACACCGTGTCGTTGAACAGCACCGTGTCCTGAGGAACGATGCCAAGGGCAGCCCGCAGACTCGCCTGAGCGACATCCCGAACGTCTTGCCCGTTGATGCTGATGCGCCCGCTGTTCACATCGTAGAAGCGGAACAGAAGTCTCGATAGAGTCGATTTGCCGGAGCCGCTGGGCCCGACCACGGCTACCGTCCCACCCGCCGGAATCTCGAAGCTCACGTCGTACAGGATCTGGCGCTCCGACTCATAGCCGAAGCCGACGCCCTCAAAGCGTACCGGCGCGGCGCCAGCCACCAAAGCAGGCGCGCCCGGCTGGTCCTCCACCTCCCGGTTTTCCCACAGCAGGCGGAACATCTTGTCCATATCGGCGAGCGACTGCTTGATCTCGCGGTAGACCATGCCCAGGAAATTGAGCGGGATGTAGAGCTGGATCAGCAGCCCGTTGATGAGCACGAGATCGCCCAGCGTGAGACTCCCATTCACGACTCCTTGCGCCGACAAGATCATGAGCAGCGTCACGGCGAGCGCTATGATCACGCTCTGTCCGATGTTGAGCATGCCGAGCGAAGCCTCGTTCTTGACCTCCGCAGATTCGTACTGCTTCAAATTTTCATCGTAGCGACGCGCCTCGAATTCCTCGTTGTTGAAATACTTGACAGTCTCGTAGTTGAGCAGGCTGTCGATCGCCCGCGAGTTGGCTTTCGAATCGAGCTCATTGGCGCGCCGCCGGATCTCGATACGCCACTCTGTAACACCGAAGGTGAAGCCGAGATAGGCAGCGACGGCGGCGAACGTGATGGCGGCGAAGCGCCAATCGAACTTGGACAACAGCACAGCTGCCACCAAGCTGAACTCGAGGATCACGGGAATGATCGAGAACAGCATGTAGGAGAGCAGCGTCGAGATACCGCGCGTACCACGGTCGATATCGCGTGATACACCACCGGTCTGGCGTTCCAAATGGAAACGCAAAGACAGAGAGTGAAGGTGTCGAAACACCTGCAAGGCAACGCGACGAATGGCGCGCCTCGCAACGCGCACGAACACGATGTCGCGCAACTCCGCGAACAAGGTATTGGAAGCACGCAACACGCCGTACACGACCAACAGCGACAGTGGGAGTACGGCCGCGGCATGCTTGGCGCCCAGCCCATCCACAATCTGTTTCATCACCAGGGGCACCCCGACATTCGCAAGCTTGGCGGTTACTAGAAACGACAGAGCCACGATGACACGACCCTTGAATTCCCAAAGGTAGGGGAGCAGTGCGCGGATAGTGTTCCAGCCCCCTGAGTCAGGCGGAGGTGAGGAAAGCATCGTCATAGGGCGCATCGATAGCCAATACCAGCGGGTCGAACGCGTACCGGTCCTGCCGACATTAAGGTTAACATCTGAACGTAAAGGTGGGGTCCGGATCGCGAATCCTAAAGGGCTCGCTGGGCACTGCCGCGCATTCCGGTTGAGCGCGCCGAGGGGATCCGACTTGGTCCTGCGATGCCGGTGTGCTTTGCTGAATCGCCGATCCGTATAATTGGACACGCGCAGCGAAGGTTTTCTGCGCCAACGGGGAGCGCAATTCGATGAAATCCAGAATGAACAAGCAGCGGGGGCTCGGCCTGGTGGGGTGGATGATTTCGATTCTGGTGCTGGGCCTGCTGCTGTTTGCCGGCTACCTCTGGTCGATGTTGACTTGGAGCTATTCGAGCGGCGAGCGGGCGGGATGGGTGCAGAAGCTATCCAAGAAGGGCTACATCTGCAAAACGTGGGAGGGGGAGATGGCCATGGTGTCGCTGCCCGGGTCCATCCCCGAGAAGTTTCTCTTCACCGTGCATGACGAGCAGGTCGCGCAGCGCCTTCACGCGGTGATGGGCAAGCGAGTTTCGCTGGAGTACGAGGAACACATCGGACTGCCGACTTCTTGTTTCGGAGACACGCGGCACTTCGTGACGGATGTGAGGGTGATCGAGGACACGCCTGCTCCGCTGCTCATCCCGGGTGCCGCGATCCAACGGGCTCCAGGTGCCCAGTAGCGGTCGCGTGCATCAGGGCGTTCACCTTCGCCCGCTGGATGGCTGAGAGCGAGGGCGGTAGATCGTGCGCTTGCAGCTCAATGGGCGACACTGCTCGCGAAGGCGAAGGAGCGAGCGCCGGCGCGGCGTCGCATAGACTGCCTACGGTGTAGGGCGGTGGAGAGTGCTGGACGACTAGCCGGCGTCAAACGGCGGGTTCTCCAGTGACTGGAGCTTAACTGGTTCCCAGGGAGCAACCGCCATGCCACGCCCTCGTCTGGCCCGGCGCGCGTCGCCCTCCTATGCAGGGAAGCGGTCGGGTGGCGCGCCCGATCGGCCTGCTGCGCGCGCCCTTCGCCTCGGGTTCGCGTGCTCGCGTATCAGCAATGCCGACAACGCGGCGTGATCGGAGACGCGCGCCCAGTGTGGCCCCCTGTGCACATGCGCCAGCTGCACTCGGAACCCGCGCACGTAGATGCGATCCAGATGAAGCACAGGCAACACCGCGGGGAAGCTGCGCGCCGGGCCTCGACCATAGGTCTCGAACACTTCGGAGACGCTCAGCGCGCGCAGGAGATATTCGCTTGCGCGCCGGGTCCAGTCGTTGAAGTCGCCGGCAACGATCAGCGGGGCGTTGTGCGGCACCAGACGCTCGATGCGGCTTGCCAGCACCTCCAGCTGCTTCTCGCGCCATATGCGCAGCAGCCCCAAGTGCACGTTGATTGTGTGCAGTCGCTGATCCCAACCCGGCACTTCGATTTCGCAGTGCAATAACCCGCGCCGCTCCAGGCGGTGCATGGAAACATCCTCGTTGTCCCAACGCTTGATCGGAAACTTGCTGAGGATCGCATTGCCGTGATGCGCGTCGTCGACCACTGCGTTGCGGCCATAGGCGAAATCCCGCCAGACGGCATCCGCCAGAAACTCATACTGGGGCGCGGTCGGCCAGTCGTCATGTCGCCGCGCCAGACGGGCGTGGAAACCGACCACTTCCTGGAGAAATACAAGGTCCGGCTCCACCGTCTGCAGGCGATCCTTGAGGTCGTGCAAGCTCACGCGCCGCTTGAATTGCGCGAAGCCTTTGTGAATGTTGTAAGTCAGGACGTGCAGTGTTTGCATTCCGTCTCCGGGCCGAGCCATCAGCTCCTTCTGTCTTGCAGTTTACGGATCGCGGCGGCGTTGCTCCAGGAGAAACACCGCTGCGCCGCCTCCTGCCATGGAAGCCACACGGAACCGAGATGCTCACGCGGCGCGACCTTCACCGCAATGGGAGCCGCCACCTGAAGGCCAAACACATGTTCGGTGTTGTGCGTGACGCCCGGCGCGTAGCGCCATCGCCACTCGGGAAAGATCTCGTACTCGTTGCTCAGATGCCAATCGGTGAGGTGGTGCTGGCGAGCGTCCAGACCCGTCTCCTCCAGCACCTCCCGCACCGCCGTCTGCTCCAGCGTCTCGCCCTCGTTTTGGCTGCCTGTCACTGACTGCCAGTAGCCGGGGCGATCTGCTCGTTCAAGCAGCAACACCTGAAGCTCAGGCGTATGGACCACCACCAACACCGAGATCGGAACCTTGTGGATCAATTCGAACTCGCGCCAGCTGCTTTTCCCCAGCCCACAGCCCACAAGGGCGGTCCGCTCGTCGCGTCTACGGCGCGCGCAGCCGCAGATGAAGCTCTCGCAGCTGCCGCTCTTCCACCGGGCTGGGCGCCTGCGTGAGCAGGTCCTGCGCGCGTTGCGTCTTGGGGAAGGCGATTACATCGCGGATCGACTCAGCCCCCGCCATCAACGCCACGATGCGATCCAGGCCGAAGGCCAGGCCGCCGTGTGGCGGGGCGCCGTATTGGAGGGCATCCAGCAAGAAGCCGAACTTCGCGCGCGCCTCGTCCGGACCGATGCCGAGTGCCGCGAACACTCTTGCCTGCACGTCCTGGCGATGGATGCGTACCGAGCCGCCGCCGATCTCCCAGCCATTGAGCACGATGTCGTAAGCTTTGGACAGAGCTTTCCCCGGATCGTTGTCCAGGTAATCTTCGTGACCGTCCACGGGCGCAGTGAACGGATGGTGCAGCGGATCCCAACGCCTCTCCTCGTCGCTCCACTCGAACATGGGAAAATCGAGCACCCAGAGCGGCTTCCACCCGGCCTCCACAAACCCTCTGTCATGCCCAATCTTCGTCCTTAGCGCGCCGAGGGATTCGTTCACGACCTTCGCCTTGTCCGCCCCGAAAAGCACGAGGTCGCCGTCGCTCGCGCCGGTGCGCTCGAGGATAGCCGCTACGGCGCCGTCGGAGAGATTCTTGACAATCGGTGACTGCAAGCCGTCGCGTCCCCTTGCAGCGTCGTTGACCTTCACGTACGCGAGACCTTTGGCCCCGTGGATCGCCGCGAGCTGGGCGTAAGCGTCGATCTCGCCGCGGGTGAGCTGGCCGCCGTTTGGGACGCGCAGCGCGGCGATGCGTCCGTCAGCCATATTCGCTGCATTCGAGAATACTTTGAACTCGACCTCCTTCATGACGTCGGTCAGCTCGGTGAGCACAAGCGGTACGCGCAAGTCTGGCTTGTCCGAGCCGTACAGGGACTGCGCGCTGGCGTAGCTCATGCGCGGAAACGGGTCAGGGAGGCTGACGTCCAGAACCTCTTTGAACACCGCGCGCAGCATCTGCTCCATCAGCGCTGTAATCTCGGCGATGCCCAGGAACGAGGTTTCCACGTCGATCTGAGTAAACTCCGGCTGACGGTCGGCGCGTAGATCCTCGTCGCGGAAGCATTTCGTGATCTGGTAATAGCGATCGAAGCCCGCCACCATGAGCAGCTGTTTGAACAGCTGCGGCGACTGCGGCAATGCGTAGAAGTGGCCGGCGTGCACACGGCTTGGGACCAGATAGTCGCGCGCGCCCTCTGGCGTCGACTTGGTCAGCATAGGCGTTTCCACATCGATGAAGCCGTGCGCATCCAAGAAGCGCCGCACGCTCATTGCCGCTTGGTAGCGCAGCCGCAGGTTGCGCTGCATCGGCGGTCGGCGCAAATCCAGCACGCGGTGCTCGAGACGCACGTTCTCATTCAGAGTCTCTTCGTCGAGCTGAAACGGTGGCGTAAGCGAGGCGTTCAGAATCTCGATGGTGCCGGCCAGCACCTCGATTTCGCCACTCTTCAGATTCGGGTTGACGGTGCCCTGCGGGCGTGGCCGTACCTTCCCTTCCACCCGGAGCACAAATTCGCCGCGCACTCGATCGGCTGTCGCGAAGGTGTCGGGGGTGTCGGGGTCGCACACAACCTGCACCAGCCCCTCCCGGTCCCTCAGGTCAACGAAGATCACGCCACCGTGATCGCGCCGGCGGTGCACCCAGCCGAACAAGGTGACGGATTGCCCGAGGTACCTCCGGTCGATCAGCCCACAGTAGTCGGTACGCATAGAGAAGCGGCGCAGAGAACG
>Ga0335084_10007631_pt1 | contig 10756 bp, 9 predicted proteins | sample Lox_Sample_44_FD_206721 | JGI IMG/M metagenome (GOLD analysis project Ga0335084, IMG submission 206721) | Soil microbial communities from Loxahatchee National Wildlife Refuge, Florida, United States - Lox_Sample_4.4 | ecosystem: Environmental > Terrestrial > Soil > Wetlands | place: USA: Florida...
CCGCACGCCACGAAACGACGTGGCGCCTCGCCCAGCGACGCGCTTCGGCGGCGAGCTCGGCGGGGGCCGCGGGCGAAGTGTCGTACTGCAGCTCGATCAGAATCGCGCTATGACCGCGGCTGTCGTTTGGCGAGAGCGTGTGCGCATGCCGCATGTCTTCGAGCGCGAGCGGATGCTCTCCGAGGCTGCTGCGGTGCGCAGCACGCGCCCACCAGAGCGAGGCGCGTGCCGGAGCGAGCGCGATCGCGCGGCCGAGCAAGGCGATCGCCTCCGGCAGCTCGCCGAGACGCGCGAGCGCGGCGGCAGCCTTTTCCAGCGGCTCGACCTCGGTTGGCCGCAAGCGGTATGCCTCCCGGTACTCTGCCGCAGCCGCCCCCGTGTCGCCTGCTGCGTCCAGCGATGCAGCGAAGCTCATCCGCGCCGCGTAGTGGTCGTTCCTGAGGGCGACGGCGGCACGCGCTGCGTCGGCGGCTTCGCGGAATGCGCCAAGGGCGAACAGGCAGAGTCCCAGGTTGTGCCAGGCCTCGAACGAGTCCGGGAAGACCTCGATTTGCTGCCGATACCATAAGGCGGCCCGCGACGGGTCGCCGGCATCGTGCCACGTCAGCCCGATCTGATAGCGCGCGCTGCGATCCTGCGGCGCGCGGGCGAGGACGGCCTGCCAAGCCGCGCGCGCTGCGTCGAGATCGCCGCGCGCAACGTGCGCGAGCGCGATCCGATGCGAGGCCGCGTCCGCTGTCGGCGCGGCGTCCCCGTCACGCGTCTGCTCAGCCACCGTCGCGCTCAAGCAGGGTCCGGATCGTATATCGCGGCCGCGCCCGCACCTGCTGGTAGATGCGTCCGACGTATTCGCCGACGAGCCCCAGGCCGAACAGGAGCATGCCGATGAGGAAGAAGGCGAGGATGTCCCGGTCCCAGAGCGTGGCGAAGCCTTCGCGCCATCCTGCCTGCACGAGGCGCTGGACGATGACGATGAGATACGTGGCGAGGGCGCCGACCGACACGATCATCCCGAACATCGAGAAGAGCTGCAGCGGCACGAGCGAGAAGCCGGTGACGAGGTCGAAATTCAGTCGCACGAGCCGGTAGAGCGAATATTTTGACTCTCCCGCGGCGCGCTCGGCGTGCGCGACCTCGACCTCGGTCGGGTTGCTCGCGAAGGTGTAGCCGAGCGCCGGGATGAAGGTACTCACTTCCTGCGAAGCGGCGATCGCGCGCACGATGTCGCGGCTATAGGCGCGCAGCATACAACCCTGATCGGTCATGCGGATCCGCGTGATCCGCTCGCGCATGCCGTTCATCGCCCGCGAGGCGATGCGACGCCACCACGCGTCCTCGCGCGTGCGCCGCACTCCCCCGACGTAATCATGGCCGGCGTCCATCGCGTCGAGCAGCTTGCCGATCTCCTCGGGCGGATTCTGCAGGTCGGCGTCGAGCGTCACGACGCGCTCACCGCGGCAGTGGTCGAAGCCGGCCATTATCGCCAGGTGCTGGCCGTAGTTCGCGTTGAGCACGATGACCCGAGTCACGTCGGGGCGGCGCTGGAACTGATCCTTGAGCAGCGCCGCGGAGCGGTCGCGGCTGCCGTCGTCGACGAAGATCACCTCGTAAGGCGAGCCGAGCTTGTCGAGCGCCGTGTAGAGCCGCTCGAAGAGCGCCGCGAGGCCCGCCTCCTCGTTGAAGACGGGAATGACGACGGAGATCTGCGGCAAGGCCACGCTCACTTCCTCGCTGCCGCGATCACCTCAGCGGCGGCCGCGCAGACGCGATCGACGTCGGCCTCGGTCATCCCCGCGTGCAGCGGCAGCGTCACGGTTTCCCGTGCGATCCGCTCGGCGTTGGGAAACTGCCCCTCGTGCCCCCCGTAGCGACGGCCGAGCGTGCACAGATGCAGCGCCTCGTACGACACGCCGGTCGCAATGCCGCGCGACTCGAGCGCGTCGCGAAACGCCTTGCGCGATATCGTCATGCGCTCGAGCGGCAGAAGGGCGCAGAACATGTTCCAGCTGTAACCGTCGTCCTCGGCCGTCGCGGGACGCGGCGGGAGGACGCACGGCGGGTCGGTTACGAAGCGCGCGAAATAGCGGTCCACGAGCGAGCGCCTGCGGGCGAGAAAGTCGGGCAGCTTCTCGAGCTGCGCGCAGCCGATGCGCGCGTTGACGTCGGGCAGGTTGAACTTGCCCCCAGGGAAATCGACGTCGCGGGTGCGGTCCGGCAGGTAGCGGATCCCGTGGAAGCGCAGGGCCTCGACCCGCCTTGCCTCGGCCTCGTCGTTGCAGACGAGCGCGCCGCCTTCGATCGAAGTGATGTTCTTGTTGGGATGAAAACTGAAGCTTACGAGATCCCCGACCGCACCGACGTTACGGCCTTTCCAGCGCGAGCCGATGACCAAGGCAGCGTCCTCGATCACGCGCAGGCGGCGGTGCGCGGCCAGCGCGTGGAGCGCATCGAGGTCGACGAGCGCGCCGGGGTAGTGCGTCGGGACGATCGCCCGCGTGCGCGGCGTGATCGCCTCTTCCACGGCCCCCAAATCCATGTTGCGGGTGACGAGATCGCAATCGACGAAGACGGGTGTGGCCCCGACCTTGACGATCATGTTGAGGACCGTGAAGAAACTCTGTGCCGAGGTTATGACCTCGTCCCCCGGTCCGATGCCGCACAGCTGCAGCGCAACTTCCACCGCCGCCGTGGCCGAAGTCAGCGAGCGCACCGGGCGCCCGTCGCAGAAACGCGAAAGCATCGCCTCGAACTTCTGCACCCAGGGCCCGCTGGCAATGTGCCCGGAGCGCAGCACTTCGGCGACGCCCGCGATAGTCGCCTCGTCGAGCAAGGGGCTCGCGAACTTCAGATGCGGCGCGCGCATCAGGATCTCGCCACCAGCCACACGCCGACGATGATGAAGCCGATGCCCAGCCAGCGCGCGACGGTTAGCGACTCGCCGAAGAGGTAGTACGCAGCGACGGCGTTCACGACGTAGCCGAGAGAGAGCATCGGGTAGGCGATCGACACCGGCACGCGCGAGAGCCCGAGGATCCACACCACGACGCTCACGCCGTAGCAGAGGATGCCGCCCCACAGATGCGGCTCGGCGGCCATCCGGCCGAGCTCGCCGGTCCAGTTCTGGCGTGTCAGCGTGAGCACGCCGAGCACGTTGGTCCCGGCCTTGAGCAGAAGCTGGGCGGCGGCGTTGAGCAGCACGCCGGTCAGGAGGAAGGAGAACGCGGGCCAGGTCATCATTGCTCAGCGCCGGCTGACGATGACGCGTCTCGGATCGCGTCCGAGCTCGACCATCGGCAAGCCCTCGTGGCGCAATCGCTCGTACTCGTCGGGCTGCATGATCGCATAGGCCTGATCGGCGCTCCCCCAGCGCTGTTCCCATTCGCCGACGGTGGCGATCGCCTTCTCCGGCTCGCTCGCGATGCCCATCGCGAGCTCGTCGGCATGATCGACCGGAACGACCGTCCGCCCGAGATAATACGGCAAGGTCTGATCGTACATCCTGACGCTGTAGAACGGCACGTCTGCGCGCAGCGGACCGTGTGCCGCGACGGTGCGCGCCAGCACGGGCTGCGTCGAGCGCGATTCGGCGAGGGCGTCGTATCCCGACGAGACGATCTGGACCCACGCGAGCGTCGAGAACGCAGCGGCGAGGATCGCGCGCGTGCGCTCGCCGCGCCGCAGCCACCACCAGGTAGCGACGCTGCCGACAAACGCGACAACGAAGGCGATCTTGATCCATGCGCCGTAGGCGAGGAGCGGCGCAAGCGGCTGCTGTGCGTCGGCGAAGTACTCCACGAGTGTGTCGTAGCCGCCGAGCGCAATCAGCGTCAGCAAGCCGATCCCGACCAACAGTGGCGCGAACAGGCGCAGGAGCAGCGAATCCGGCAACTGCAGCAGCTGCCAACCCGCCAGCAGCGAGAGCGCGGGAAAGACGGGGAGGATGTAGGAAGGAAGCTTCGACTCGGATGCGCTGAAGAAGAGGAATATGAAAACCGACCAGACGAGGGCAAAGCGCTGCCAGCTGAAGCTCTTCGGCGCGGGACGGGCGTTGATCCAGATCCGTCGCGCCGTCCACGCAAGCACGGTAAGCCAGGGCAGAATGCCAACGACGAGGATAGGGATGAAGTACCACCAGGGGCCCTCGCGGCGATGCCCGGCGGTGAGAAAGCGGGTGAAATGCTCGTGGATGAAGAAGAACCCGAGGAATTCCGGATTGCGCCGCGAGACGAGAACGAACCACGGGGCCGCCAGCGCGAGGAAGATCAGCAGGCCCGAGCCCAGGTGTAGGCGGCGCCACAGGAGCCAGTCGCGCTGGATCAACGTGTAGAGCACGAGCGCGCCCGCGGGCAGCACGATGCCGATGAGGCCCTTCGAAAGCGTGGCGAGCGCGAGCGCGGCCCACGCGATCCACATCCAGCGTCGCGTCTCGACCTGCGTCGCGCCGTCGCGCTGCGCGACGAAAAGCCCGCCGAGGCCCACGCTCATCCACAACGTGACTCCGGAATCGAGCGTCAGAATGTGCGCATTGAGCGCATACCATAGACAGCCGCCGAGCCCGGCGGCGCTGTACAGCCCGAGTGTGCGGCCGCCGAGGCGCCAACCGACGAAGCCGATGAAGAGGACGCCGAGGAATCCGGCCGCTGCCGGCCACAGCCGCGCCGTCCATTGGTGCACGCCAAAGGCTTTGTAGGCGGCAGCCGTTATCCAGTATTGAAGCGCCGGCTTCTCGAAGTACTTGATGCCGTCGAGCCGCGGCGTCACCCAATCACCGCTGGCGACCATCTCGCGCGGAATTTCGGCGTAGCGCCCCTCGTCCGGATGGATGAGGCGCCGATAGTCGAGATTGCAGAACCACAGAAGCCCGAACGCGAGGAGCAGAGCGATCGCGCCGCGGCGGCTGAGCGGAGCAGACGGAACGGCGGGAGGCGCGGCTGTCGACGGCATCGCGAAGGGCGTGATTCTACCGTGCGGCCCGCTGTGGCGTCCGTGCTATGCTCGAACCCAATGGGTGAGGCGGCCGCCCTGTCGATCGTCGCTGCGACCGAAGCCGATCTCGGTGCGGTTGCGGCTCTCGCCGGCGTCATCTGGCGCCGGCACTACCCCGGCATCATCTCGCACGAGCAGATCGAGTACATGCTCGAGCACGGCTACTCGCACGAGGCGCTATCGCGCTTCATTCGGGAAGAGGGCGCCGGGCTCGCCCTGGCGAGAGACGGGGACCGGCTGGTCGGGTTCGGTGCTTACTATCGGATCGACGAGCCGCGCGAGGTGAAGATCGAGAAGCTCTACGTCCATCAGGATGTGCAGCGGCGAGGCGTTGGGAGCAGGCTGATCGCGGCGGCCGAGGCCGCGGCGCGCGCGCGGCAATGCAGGGCCCTCATCCTTAACGTCAACAAGAACAACGTCCAGGCGATCCGCGCCTACCAGAAGAACGGCTTCGCCATCCGCGAGTCGGTCGTGGTCGACATCGGCAACGGCTTCGTGATGGACGACTACATCATGGCCAAGGCGCTCTAGCCGTGGCCGCGCCGCTGCGCTTCTACGACAATTACACGCGCAGCCTGCGCGACTTCGAGCCGCTGCATGCAGACGGCGTCGGTCTCTACACCTGCGGCCCGACGGTGTACGACTACCAGCACATCGGCAACTGCCGCACGTATTTGTTCGAGGATGTCCTCAAGCGCGTGCTCGAGTGGAACGGCTACAAGGTGCACCATGTCATGAACATCACCGATGTCGGTCATCTCACGTCCGACGCGGACGAAGGCGAGGACAAGATGGAGAAGGGCTCGCGCCGCACCGGAAGGTCGGCGTGGGAGATCGCGCGCATCTACACCGAGGCGTTCCTCGAGGACATGCGCGCGCTCAATATCGAGCTGCCCGAGACGCTGTGCCGCGCGACCGATCACATTCCCGAGCAGATCCGTTTTATCGCCGACATCGAAAAGAACGGCTACACCTACCGCACGTCCGATGGCATCTATTTCGACACCAGCAAGCAGCCCGACTACGGTTACCTGGCGCGACTGGACCGCGCCGGACTCGAGGCCGGCAAGCGCGTCGAGCTCGGCGAGAAGCGCCATCCGACCGATTTCGCGCTCTGGAAGTTCTCGTCGCCGGCCACCAAGCGTCAGATGGAATGGCCGAGCCCCTGGGGCGTCGGCTTCCCCGGCTGGCACATCGAGTGCTCGGCGATGGCGCAGGAGTACCTCGGCGACTTCTTCGACATCCACTGCGGAGGCGAGGATCACATTCCGGTGCATCACACCAACGAGATCGCGCAGACCGAGGCGCGGGTGGGCACGCGTCTCGCCAACTTCTGGATGCACGGCTACTTCCTGCTGTCGAACGACGCGAAGATGGCGAAATCCGCCGGCGAGTTCCTGCGCCTCGCGTCGCTCGTCGAGCGCGGCTACGATCCGCTGGCCTTCCGCTACCTCTGCCTGACGGCGCATTACCGCAGCCAGCTCAACTTCACCTGGGAGGCGCTGGACGCGGCATCCATCGCGCTCGATCGCATGCGCCGCGGCTTCCATGGCCCGCCCGACGAATCCGGCACAGTGCCCGATGCAACCTACATCGCGCGATTCACCGCCGAGATCAACGACGACCTCAACATCCCGCGCGCACTGGCGCTCGCCTGGGAGCTGCTGCGCAGCGATCTCGCCGTCCCTGCGCGCAAGACGACGCTGGCGGCGTTCGATCGGATCTTTGGTCTGGGGCTGGCGACGTGGAAGCCGAAGGAGGAGGCGATCCCGGAGGCGGTGCACGCGCTCGCAGCGGCGAGGGCGGCTGCGCGTGCGGCGAAGGATTGGGCCGAGGCAGATCGCTTGCGTGGCGAGCTGCACGCAGCGGGCTGGGAGGTCGAGGATCAGCCGGGGGGCTACGCGCTGAAGCGGCGCTAGCGAGAAGGCGCCAAAGCGCCGCGTCCGGCTTGCGCTCAGGGACTGCCGCCTGCCGCTGCGGTTCGCCTCTCGTCGAGCGCTGCGGTGAAGAAGCGCTCGAACTCGCGCACGACGCCTAGGTCCTCGAACAGCACGGCGCTTTGCTCCAGGATCTCGGCCTTCCTCGCGTTGCGGTAAGCGCTGTCGGTGCCCAGGCGAAGGGCGAGATCCACGTAGGCCGACGCGCTCTCAGCGACATGGTCCGCCAGGCCCATCTTGCGGTACATCGCCTGCGTATGCCTGCCGCGCTGAAACTCACCCGGCCAGGTGACTACCGGCGTGCCGACGCAGAATGCTTCGAGCGACGTGTTCATGCCGTTGAAGTGCCGCGTGTCGAGCATCACGTCGGACACCTCGATCAGGTTGACGTAGTCGGCGCTGTCCATGCGTGGCAGGAACGCGACGCGATCCATGACGTCGGGCATGCTCGCCATCCAGCGGCGCTTGAGCAGCTCGGTCCATCGGTCGACCCTCCCCTCGATAGCGACGAGCCGTCCCTCGCGATCGCCGCGCAAGATGCGGGCCACGAGCTCGTCCATGTCTGGATGGAACTTGAAGAGATTCTGCGGGCAGACGTAGACGTGCTCCCCCTCGGTGAGCCCGAAGTGGCTTCGGTCCTTGCGCGGCTGCGGCCGCTCCGGCCGATAGTAGTAGGCAAGACTTCCCGCGTCGTGCAGGAGGAAGAGCCGCTCGCTGTAGTGCGCCTGCGCGCCGGGCAGCTCGTACAGATCGCTTGAAACGAAGTAGTCGAGGGTCGGGATGCCGGTGGTGTCCGGGTGTCCGAACGAGACGCACTGGACCGTGGCGAGCCTCGAGAAGGCCAGAAAATACCCGAAGGGCTCCATGCCGATATCCTGATAGAACAGAACATCGAGCTCCCGCGCCTCGATCAACCGGCGCGCAGCTGCCAGATCGCGGGGCACATCCATGCTGTGCTCGGCGTGTTGCCGGATGAAGCGCGAGAAATCATCATCGACTGCCGGCGCGATGAAGATCGCTGTTACTTCGAATGTCTCACGCGACAACTGCGCAAACAGTCCGCGGCTCGTGCGGCCGATGCTGTGATTGTGGAAGAACTGTGAGATCAGCCCGACACGGATCCGTCCGCTCCTTCGCCGCAACGATCGGCAGTGCGCCGCGACATGAGCAAGCGACGGGAAGAGATGGCGATACATCGCCGCCGCCTTGGTCTGCAGGGCGCGGTCGTCGAGGCCGTGAAACGCCCAGTAGAAATTGGGCCACAACGCCATCTGCATCGGATCGGCGCTTTCGTCCGGCTCGGCCTCTAGCAGCGCGCCCACCGCCGCTTCCATCTGCGAGCGCTCGGTGGCGATCGATTCGCGCGAAACGGCGATGGGCGAAACGAGCGTCGCGCGCTTGAGTCTTCGCGCCAATGTCGGTTGCAGGGCGCAGGCGCGGTCGTAGGCGTGGGCCGCAGCGACGGTCTCGCCGAGAGCCTGCTGCACGATGCCGAGGTCTTCCCAGTACTGGGCCACGTCGGGCTGAAGGCGGCACGCATGCAGCAATTGCGCCGCCGCGGAATCGAAGCGCCCCGCTTCCTGTAGGGCGTACGCGTACTGCAGGCGGACATCGGCTCGCTCCGGCGCCAGCTCGGCGGCTTTCGTCAGGAGAGCAACCGCGGCAGGCAGAGCGCGGGCGCGCAGCGCGAGGGTGCCCAGACCGAGCCAGGCATCGGCGTGCGACGCATCCATGTCGACAACCCGTTCGTAGGCGGCCTGCGCGTCCCGCCAGCGACCCGCCCGCTGCAATCGCTGCGCGTCCTGCAACAATTGGCCGAGCGCGCCTACGTACCGCTCGCTGCGAGGTTGCCCTGCAGCCAAGCGTCGCTTCTTTTCCCCCAAAGGCCCTCCTCGCTCGCCGCCAACGGCAATTCTACGAGATTGACGGCGGCTCCTTGACTCAGATCAACAGCGTCGACTCGCAAAGGAATAGGCTAGATCAATGACAATTCCTGCGTACCGCAGCGCGATCGCTGCAGGCATCGTGGCGCTTGGGCTGGCCTGGACGCCGGCATTCGCTCAGCAGAGCAAGACGGTATCGGGCATGGCGATCAACTTCGGCATCATGTCGGCCGAAGCTGCCCTGAGAGCCGACGGACATCGCGATGCGCATCCCTCGCACTTTCCTCCCGGCTCGCAGCACCTGCTCATCACGCTCGACGACGCGAGCACCGGCAACCGCATCGGCGGCGCCGAAGTCGCGATCGAGGTGACCGATCCCAAAGGGCGGGTCGAAAAAAAGCCGCTGCTGCACACACAGGCCGCAGGCCTCCCCGACTACAGCGAGCTGTTCGAATTCGGCTGGTCCGGTGAGTACAAAGTTCGCGTGATCATCACCCCGCGGCCGGGCGCCACACCGATCGAGGCTCAGTTCACGGTCAATCACAAGATCTGACGCGCGATCGACGGGAACGCGTTCTGATCGCGCGCGGCCGGGTGCGCTAGAATGCGCGATGGCTGCATGGACGTGGGCTGTTCCCGCGTTGTCGTCGCTCCTTCTACTCGTTGCGCTGGCGACCGGCGTGGGTACGCTGCTCGTCGCGCTGTGCGCGGTCGCCCTGATCGGCGCGGTCTTCTCCGCCGTCCACCACGCGGAAGTGGTCGCCCATCGAGTCGGCGAACCATTCGGCACGCTTGTTCTGGCGCTGGCGGTGACCGTTATCGAGGCCTCGCTCATCCTGTCGATGATCGTCGCGGCGCCAGCCGAAGCTGCCGCGCTGCCGCGCGACACGCTCTACGCCGCCGTGATGATCATCTGCAACGGCGTGGTGGGCGTGTGTGTCCTCGTTGGCGGCATCGCGCACCGCGAGCAGACCTTCCGGGTGGAAGGGGCTGGTGCCGGGCTTGCCGCGCTCATAACCATGTCGGCGCTTACGCTTGTGCTGCCCGGATACACCATAACCACACCGGGCGGGACGTACAGCGAGGGCCAGCTGGAGTTCGTGGCCGTGGTGTCGGCAGCGCTGTGGGCTGTGTTCGTCTTCATTCAGACGGTGCGCCACCGCGACTATTTTCTTCCCGTCGCAGATGCCGCCAATCCGGAAGCGCACGCCGCGCCGCCAACGCTGACGCGCGCATGGGTGAGCGGGGGCCTGCTGCTCGTCTCGCTCGTCGCCGTCGTGGGACTGGCGAAGGTGCTCTCGCCGTCGATCGAGCACGCAGTCGAAACCGTTGGCGCTCCGAGAACCGTGATCGGCATCGTGATTGCCATGCTCGTGCTGTTGCCGGAGACGATCGCAGCAGTGCGGGCGGCGCTGGCGAACCGTCTGCAGACCAGCATGAATCTCGCGATCGGCTCGGCGCTCGCCTCGATCGGGCTCACCATTCCGGTGGTCGCGGCGGCGAGCGTCGTGTTCCACTTGCCGCTCGTGCTGGGGCTGGGGCCCAAGGACATCGTGTTGCTGACAGTAACGTTTCTGGTGAGCGCGGTGACGCTGGGCACGGGACGCACGCACATGATGCAGGGCGCCGTGCATCTCGTGCTGTTCGGAACATTCCTCTTCCTCGCACTCGTGCCCTAGGGCGCACGGGACCTCGGTGACCGGCTGCGGCCGGGTCAATACAGGCGCTGCACCGGCCCGGTGAAAAGCACCGGCCCGGTCGGCAGCCCGGTGGGAGATCCTCCCTGCGGCTCGAGGCTCACGGCAAGCGTCGGCACGTCGTGCAGCGTCTGTTCCGCCGGGCTGCTCAGGGTCAGCCGAACGATCCCGCTCGCCGGCAAAAGTCCGAGCGGGCGCGGGTTGCCGCCCTCCGGCAACGCCCACAGCTGCAGCGTCCGGTTTGCTGCAAGCT
>Ga0335084_10007633_pt1 | contig 10752 bp, 8 predicted proteins | sample Lox_Sample_44_FD_206721 | JGI IMG/M metagenome (GOLD analysis project Ga0335084, IMG submission 206721) | Soil microbial communities from Loxahatchee National Wildlife Refuge, Florida, United States - Lox_Sample_4.4 | ecosystem: Environmental > Terrestrial > Soil > Wetlands | place: USA: Florida...
CGCTGCGCGACATGCTCGGGCGGCCGATCCCCGCCATCGTCGTCACCGGCAGCGTGCTGTCGAGCCACGAACGCGAGGCCGGCGAGCACGACTTCCACCTGCTGCTGAAGCCGGTGGTGCCGGGCAAACTGCGCGCAATGATCGCGTTCAAGCTGGGGTTGCGCTAAGGCCCGCGACGCCGCCGTGTGCTGGGCCCGAGCAGGCCTTCACGAGCATTCAATGCGGTGCGGCCAGGACCATGCTTGCGCAGTGCGCGACCAGACCTTGGTCGCCGAGCCTCTGAACGGAGCGGGTCGATCGCGTCGCTGGGCCGCGCTACTGTGCCAGCACGATCGAGACGGACTTGCCGCCCGAAACCGACACCCGCTGCATGAGGTTGCCGCCTTGATAGGAACTCGAGGTGCTGGTTTCCCACGTGATCTGAGTGACGACAAAGAAGTCACCGTCGGCGACGCGTTCAAAGACGAAATCTCCTTGGGCATCGCACTTCTGCACCTTGACGTCTGCGGAGTACTCCGGTGGGTCGGGGTTGAAGCGATAGGCAGAGACCTTCAAGTCCGAATCGCAGCGCATCAGCGACCTGTCGCACTCGCGCCCGAGCTCCTGCAGTCCGCTTTCACTTGAGCCGTAGAAGGCCAGCATCCGCTGCTCGGCGTACTTTGTGGCTGGAACGAGGCGAACCAGTCGGCCTGCGCACGTGACAACGTCCCCGCCGCGCTTGCGCATCAGGGCGTTGCCCCGGATGGTGTTTGGCCCGTCTCGCAGCAGGCGTCGCGCCTGTGCCAGGTCGAAGGGCGCGGACATCTCCTTGACCGGTGGTGCGGGCGTTGCACATGCCGTGAGCAGCGCAGCCAGGATCGGCACAGTGGATGGTTTCAACTTGCTCTCCTGGAATCGGTGGCCAGAAGAATGTACGCATTGGCCATGGCGGGCCGTTGATGTGGAGCAATGCAGGTCCACCCGTGCAAGCAGGCCCCACCAGCGGGCAGAAGGGCTGGAGGTCGTGTTCTCCGCATCACGAGCGCCAGCGCACGCCCGGCCCCGACGTTGCGCGCCCGGGACCGTGCCCATGCAAAGCGGGCCCCGAAGGACCCGCCGTGCAGCAGCGAAGAGGAGACGCTTCGCTGCGAGCAGTGAACGCGCTTCAGATCACAGCAACCCAGCCCCCCGCGCCCACTTGTACTTCGCTCCCAGTACCGCGACCGGGATCTCGGTGGAGTACGCGTATGCCGGCACGCCGTGCGCGTACAGGTACTCGGCGGCCTCCTCGACCTGCACATCGCCGGCCAGCGACGCGACCATCGGCTTGCGGATGCCCTGGGCCTCCATCTCGGCCTTCACCTCGGCGATCAGCTTGGCGAACACCATCGGCGGCGTGATGATCGTGTGCCAGTAGCCGAGGATCAGCGAGTGGATGCGCGGGTCCGCGAGGCCGAGCTTCACCGTGTTCTTGTAGGTCGACGGCGGCTCGCCGCCGGTGATGTCCACCGGGTTGCCGGCGGCGCCGAACGGCGGAATGAACTTGCGGAACGACGCGTCGAGATCCGGCGGCATCGCCATCAGCTTGAGGCCGTTGTCGACGCAGGCGTCCGACAGCAGCACGCCCGAGCCGCCGGCGCCGGTGATGATCACCACGTTCTCGCCCTTGGGTGTCGGCAGCACCGGCACGCCGCGCGCGAAGTCGAGCAGGTCGCGCAGGCTGCGTGCGCGGATCACGCCGCTTTGCGCCAGCACGTCCTCGTAGATCTTGTCGTTGCCGGCCAGTGCACCGGTGTGCGAGCTGGCCGCCTTGGCGCCGGCCGAGGTGCGGCCGGCCTTCAGCACGATCACCGGCTTCTTCTTCGACACGCGCTTGGCCACCTCGGCGAAGGCGCGGCCGTCCTTGAGGTCTTCGCAGTGCTGCGCGATCACCTGCGTGTTGTCGTCTTGTTCGAAGAACGTGAGCAGGTCGTCCTCGTCGATGTCGCTCTTGTTGCCCAGGCCGACGATCGCCGACACGCCCATCTTGGCCGAGCGGCTGAAGCCGATGATCGCCATGCCGATGCCGCCCGACTGCGACGACAGCGCCGCCGAGCCCTTGACGTCGTAGGCGGTGCAGAAGGTGGCGCACAGGTTGGAGTGGGTGTAGTAGAAGCCGTAGATGTTGGGCCCCATCAGCCGCACGTTGTACTTGCGGCCGATCTGCTGGATCTCCTTCTGCCCCTCGACGTTGCCGGTCTCGGCGAAGCCCGACGGGATCAGCACCGCGCCGGGAATTTTCTTCTCGCCGCACTCGACCAGCGCGCCGGCGACGAACTTGGCGGGGATCGCGAACACCGCGACGTCGATCTCGCCGGGCACGTCCTTCACGCTCGGGTAGGCCTTGTAGCCGAGAATCTCGCTCGCCTTCGGGTGGATCGGGAGGATCTGGCCCTTGTAGCCGCCGTTGATGAGGTTCTTCATCACCGAGTTGCCGATCTTGCCGTCCTCGGCCGACGCGCCGATCACCGCCACCGCCTTCGGCTTCATGATGCGGTTCATCGCGGTGACGATCTCCTGCTGCGACGGCCGGTAGCGCGGCTCGGCAGGCTCGAAGTTGCAGACGATGCGCACGTCGGCGGCGGTGGCGCCTTTGGCGGTGGCGAATACCGGGTTCAAGTCCATCTCGGCGATCTCGGGGAAGTCGTTCACCAGCTCGCCGACGCGCACGATCAGGCTGGCCAGCGCTTCGCGGTTCACCGGCTCGCTGCCGCGCACGCCCTTCAGCATCTCGGCGGCGGCGATGCCGTCGAGCATCGACAGCGCGTCGCTCTGCGTAGCCGGCGCCAGGCGGAAGGTGATGTCCTTCAGCACCTCGACCAGCACGCCACCGAGGCCGAACGCCACCAGCTTGCCGAAGCTGCCGTCGGTGACCGCGCCGACGATCACCTCCTGGCCGCCGGCGAGCATCTGCTGCACCTGCACGCCGACGATCTTGGCGCCGGCCTTGTACTTCTTCGCGTTGGCGAGGAGGGTGTCGTAGCCCCTGGCCACCTCATCGGCGCTCTTCAGGCCCACCAGAACGCCGCCGGCCTCGGTCTTGTGCAGGATGTCGGGCGACACGATCTTCAGCACCACCGGGAAGCCCATCTTCTGCGCCAGCGCGCTCGCCTCGGCCGCCGAGGTGGCCACGCCTTCCTGCGGCACCGGAATGCCGTAGGCGTCGCAGACCAGCTTGCCTTCGGGTGCGGTCAACGCGGTGCGCTTGTCGGCACGCACGCGATCGAGGATTTGCCTCACGGCGGCCTTGTCGTATGCCATGGTTCGTCTCCGTTGTGCAGTGGCCTCGTTCGAGCGGCCGATCGCGCCGTCGTGGCGCGCCAGCCTGGCGACAAAATTCTGCGCGGTGGCTCTGTCGGGAGCGCTTGACTGCGGTCAAGTTTCCAGAATCGAAAATGGGCGCGCAATCGTTGCAGCGCGGACCTCTGCATAGAATCTTCCGGCAGACCACAACACGTCAGCGCGGTGCGGCCGCTCGCGGCAGGAGCACGAAGCGCGTCCAGGGAACATGAAGATCGCGATCATCGGGGCCGGCGCCATCGGCGGCTACCTCGGCGTCCGGCTGGCGTTGGCCGGCGAGGACGTCACCTTTCTCGTGCGCGGTGCCAAACTGCAGGCCATCCGCCAGCACGGCATCAAGCTCGTCGCGAGCGACGGCAGCGAGCAGGTCGCACGCCAGGTACGCGCCACCAACGACTACCGTACCGCCGGTGCGCACGACGTGGTCGTTCTGGCGATGAAGGCGCATCAGCTCGGCGCGGTGGCCGACGACGTGCCGCTGCTGTGCGGGCCCGACACGGTCGTCGTGCCGATGCAGAACGGCATCCCGTTCTGGTACTTCCACAAGCTGCCCGGGCCGTTCGAGGGCCACACGCTGGAGAGCGTCGACCCCGGCGGCCGCATCGGCCGCGCGATTGCGGCTGACCGCGTGCTCGGCTGCGTGGTCTACCCGGCCAGCGAGCTGGTCGCACCCGGCGTCATCCGCCACATCGAGGGCGACCGCTTTCCGCTCGGCGAGCTCGATGGCTCGACCAGCGCGCGCGCCCAGGCGGTGAGCGAGGCGTTCCAGCGCGCCGGCTTCAAGGCGCCGCTGCTGCCCGACATCCGCGCCGAGATCTGGCTCAAGCTGTGGGGCAACCTGGTGTTCAACCCGGTGAGCGCGCTGACGCGCGCCACGCTCGAGGACATCTGCCGCTTCGCGCCGACGCGCGAACTCGCGGCCATCATGATGAGCGAGGCACAGCAGGTGGCGGCCAAGCTGGGCGTGACGTTCCGCGTGTCGATCGACAAGCGCATTGCCGGCGCCGAGCGCGTCGGCGCGCACAAGACCTCGATGCTGCAGGACATCGAGGCCGGCCGCGAGCCCGAGATCGAGGCGCTGGTCGGCTCGGTGGTCGAGCTGGCGCGCCTGACGCACACGCCGACGCCGCACATCGACGCGGTGTACGCGCTGGCCCGGCTGCTCGGTCGCTCGGTCACCGGGTCCGCTGACTGACCGCGTCCGGACGGGTCGATCGAAGCGCGTTCGACGTGCGCGGCGCGGCGATTGGCGCGACACTGTCGCCGACATGATTGGCGAGCATAGAAGAGCCCGCGCCTTCGTGGGCGCCGGCTCCGCGGGGCCATTCGGTCGCGCGTACCGGATCCAGCTCTCGCTCGGCGTGCTGTTCCCCGGGCTGCGGGGGCGGCTGGGCAGGACGCTCGCGCTCCTGCTCATGGCGTTCACGGCGTGGGCGCGCGCCGGGGAACCCCTGGTCACCTCCGAGCGCAGCGCCACACTGCGCTCGCTGTTCGCACCGGAAGAAATTGCAGCGCTGGCGAAGACCATGCCACCGGACCAGACAGTCAGGTTCCGTGTCTGGTGGTCGGAGGCGAGGAATCCCGGCGTACTGGTATTCGTGAGCCCGACCGACTCGGGCGAACCGCCCGCGGGATGGCTTGCGTTGCTACAGCAGAAGCAACTGAGCTGGATCGCCGCGGACGGATTCGGCAACGAGGAGCTCGTCGCGCAACGCGTGCTCGTGGCGGTGATGGGACTTGCGCTCGCGCAACGATCGGCAACGCTGGACCGGAAGCGAATCTATGTTGGCGGGATGTCCGGCGGCGGGCGCATCGCGAGCATGACGGCGCCGCGATTCCCGGAGATGTTCTCCGGCGGGCTCTACATCGTCGGTGCCAACTTCTGGATTCCAGACGACGCGAGACTCAAGCAACTGGCGGCGGCGAATCGCTATGTGTTCATCACGGGCGAACGGGATTTCAATCACAACGACGTGAATCGCGTCTTTTCGCGTTACCGGTCGAACGGACTGAACTCGTCGCTGCTCATGGACCTGCCCGGGTACGGGCACGAGTATCCCAACGTCGAACAGCTCGGGCAGGCGATCGATTTTCTCGACGCGCACTAGGCTAGCCGGGGTACCAGATCTTGCGCGCATCGTCGGCCGTACGCTGGTACGCCCAGGCCGATTCGACGAGCCGCTCCAGGTCGTACCGCGGACGCCAGCCGAGCAGGAACTTCGCCTTGGAGTTGTCCAGCCACGTCGAGTGGACGCGCTGGCGGATCGGCACCAGCGGCGTGCCGCGCGTGCGCTCGAGGTACGCGCCGAGCTTCGCGTAGTCGAGCGGCTCGTCCATGCACACGTTCATCAGCTGCTGGCGCGCCCGCGGCTGGTCGAGCGCGGCGAGGACCGCGCTGACCAGATCGTCCACGTGCACGAAGTTGCGCAGCACGCCGTTGCCGGCCTCGTCGCACAGCACCGGCACCGCGCCGCTGGCCGCGTGCGCGGCGGCGGCCTCGGCGCCGACGAGGTCGCACCAGCGCGGCGCGCCGAACACGTCGGCGCCGAAGCTGAGGTGAAAGCGCAGGTCGTCCTTCTCCATGATCCACGGCGCGCGCAGGCAGCAGCCGTTGAACTCGTACTGCACGTAGTACTGCTGCAGCATCGTCTCCTCGAGCACCTTCGACAGCGCATAGCAGCCCGGGTAGGCGCTCGGCGGCTGCGTCTCCACCACCGGCACCGGGTGCGGGTAGTGGAAGTGCCCGATCGCCGCGTCGCCGCCGATCAGGATGAACTGCCTGAAGCTCGTGCTCGCGCGGCAGCCCTCGAGCAGCCAGAAGAGGCCCTTGACGGCGACGTCCATCGCGTCGTCGGGCGTCTCCTTGCAGGTGGCCAGGTGCAGCACGTGCGTCACGCCGTCGAGAGCGCGCTGCACCGCCGCGCGGTCCTGCATCGCGCCGTGCACCGACTCGACGCGCTCGCGCGGCGGCAGCGCGCGCTGGTGGCACAGCGCCCGCACGCGCCAGGCGGCGAAGGCAGGCTCGCCGAGCAGGCGATCGATGAAGGCGCGGCCGACCTTGCCGGTGGCGCCGGTGACCAGGATCAGCGGCTGCGACGTGCGGGTCACCGCGATTTCCTCATGTCGCGCCGTCGGTGCGTGCCACGTCGACGCCTGGGCGCTCCGGCGCCCCGGCGGGCCTGTCGCGCGGTCGCCGGGCCCGCCCCAGCGAGCGCTGCCGGTAGCGTGAGAACTGCTGATCCGCCAGCACGCCGATCAAAATGACCGAGCCCATCACCGCGAAGTTCAGCGAGCTCGGGATGCCGAGCAGGTTGACGAGGTTCTGAAGCACCTGCAGCAGGACCGTGCCCAGCACGACGCCGAGGATCGAGCCCTCGCCGCCGCGCAGCGAGAAGCCGCCGAGCACGGCCGCCGCAATGGCATAGAGCTCGTAGAAGTTGCCGTGCACGGCTGGCGAGATCGACCGCGTGTACATCGCCAGCAGGATCGCGTTGAACGCCGTCAGTCCGCAGCAGATCACGTAGGCAGCGATGGTGATGCGCGCCGTGGCGATGCCGGAGAAGCGTGCCGCCTCCTCGTTCTTGCCGATCGCGAACAGGTAGCGGCCGAGCACCGAGCGGTGCAGCACGACGCCGGCCACGACGGTGACGATCGCCAGCGCGATCAGCGTGTGCGGCACCGCGATGGTCGGTCCTTCGTGGCCGAACAGCCGGGCGATCGGCGCGAACAGCTCGGAGCGCCCGGCGGTCAGCCACTCCAGCGTCGGAAAGCTGGCGCCGAAGCCGAAGCCGACCGTCGCGTCCTCGGTGTAGTAGCGCGCCAGGCCGCGGTAGATCAGCAGCGCGCACAGCGTCACCACGAACGGCTGCATGCCGACCTTGGCCACCAGCGCGCCGTGCACGGCACCCATCAGCATGCCGATGCCGATGACGAGCGCCGCGGCGAGCGCCCAGTGGACTCCCCCGTTGACGATGAGGTCGATGAACAGCACCCCCAACATCGCCACGATCGCACCGACCGACAGCTCGATGCCGCCGGTGACGATGACGAAGGCCTGCGCGATGGCGATGATGCCGAACAGGCCGACCTGGTTGGCGGTGTTGGAGATGTTGGCCGCCAGCAGGAAGCGCGGGTTGATGATCGCCACCACGGTGCCGACGACCAGGATCAGCACCAGCAGGCCGATGTCCTTCTTGAAGATCACGTGGCCTCCAGCTCGGGTGCGGCAGCGGCCGCACCGACCGCCAGGTGCAGCACGTTGCGCTCGCTGAACTGCGGCCGCTCGAGCAGGCCGCTGATGCGGCCCTCGTGCATCACCGCGATGCGGTCGCACACGCCGATGACCTCTTCCATGTCCGAGGAGATCATCAGGATCGCCACGCCGGAATCGGCCAGCGCGCGCAGCAGGCCGTAGATCTCGCTCTTGCTGCCGACGTCGATGCCGCGGGTCGGCTCGTCGAGGATGATCACGCGCGGCTTCATCGACAGCCACTTGGCCAGCGCGACCTTCTGCTGGTTGCCGCCCGACAGCACGCCGGCCGCCGCGGTCACGGCCGGCACGCGGATGCCCAGGGTTTCCTTCTGTCGCTGCGCGTTGCGCAGTTCCGCCGCGGTGCTGACGAGCAGCGCGCGCGCGTGCGAGCGCAGGCTCGGCAGCGAGATGTTCTGCGCCACCGAGAAGTCGAGCAGCAACCCGCAGCGCTTGCGGTCCTCGGGCACGAGGTACAGCCCGCGCTCGATCGCCGCACGCGGGTCGCCGCCGTCGATCGGTGAGCCCGCCACCCGCACCGAGCCCGCGAGCAGGCGGTCGATGCCGAAGAGGGCGCGCGCCAGCTCGGTCCGGCCCGAGCCCACCAGCCCGGCGAGGCCGAGAATCTCGCCTTCGCGCACCGTCAGGTCGACGGTGCGGCCGGGGTGGGCTCCGGTGGTGGCGTCGCGCACCTCGAGCGCCGCATCGCCGGGCGGGCGCCCGGGCGGCACGTGATTGCCCTTCAGTTCGCGTCCGATCATCAGCCGGATCATCGCCGCATGGCTGATGCCGGCGCGGTCGAGCTCGCCGGCGACCGCGCCATCGCGCAGCACGACGACCCGGTCGGCGCAGCGCTCGACCTCGCCCAGCCGGTGCGAGATGAAGATGATGCTGACGCCGTCGGAACGCAGCCCGTCCGTGACGCGCAGCAGGCGCTCGGTCTCGGCGATCGTCAGGCTCGACGTCGGCTCGTCCATGATCACCAGCCGCGCCTGCAGCGACAGCGCCTTCGCGATCTCGACCAGCTGGCGCTGCGCCAGCGACAGGCGCTCGACCATCGCATCGGGGCCGAAGTCGCAGCCGAGGCGCTCGAGCAGCGGCGCCACGCGCTGCCGCAGCGCCCGGGTGTCGACCAGCTTCAGGAAGCCGCCGGTCAGCATCTCGCGTCCGATGAACACGTTGGCCGCGACGTCCAGGTTCTCGAACAGATTGAGTTCCTGGTGGACGAACGCGATGCCCGCCGCCATCGCGTCGTTCACGGTCAGCGCCGCGCGCTCGACGCCGTCGGTGCGCAGCGAGCCCGAGTCGGGCGCGACGACGCCGCCCAGCACCTTCATCAGCGTCGACTTGCCGGCGCCGTTCTCGCCGACCAGGCCGATCACCTCGCCGGGGCGCACGGCCAGGCTGACGCCGTTCAGCGCCACGACGCCGGGATAGCGCTTGCGGATGCCGATCAGTTCGAGGAACGGCGGAACCATCTCGTTGTCCCCATCCCGCGCGGCACGGCCGCGGCGGTGTCTGACGGTCGGGGCCGGCGCGCACCGTCGCGGCCGCGCCGGCCGGCAGACCGGCGCCGCCGCATCACTTGCCCATCATCTGCTTCAGGCTGGCGATGAACGCGTCGACGTTCGACTTGTCGATCACCTTGCCGGGCACGATGATGATGCCGTCCTTCGGAATGCCCGATTTGTTGCCTTCGAGGTAGGCGGCCATGAGCTTCATGCCCTGATAGCCCCACTCGAACGGCTGCTGCACGACCGTGCCGGCGATGGTGCCCTCCTTGACGCCGCCCAGCGTGATCGGATCCTCGTCGAAGCCGATGACCTTGATCTTGCCGAGCTTGCCGGTCTCCTTCAGCACCTCGTAGATGCGCGGCGTGTTGTAGGAGTAGAAGCCGACGAGGCAGGCGACGTCGGGGTTGGCCGCGAGCGCGTCCTCGACGTTGCGCTTGGCGCGGCCCTGGTCGATCTCGTCGCCGCGCACGTCGGCCAGCGTGACCTTGGAGCCCTTGATCGTCTCGCGGACGCCCTCGATGCGCTCGCGCGCGTTGTCGGCGCCGAGCAGGCCGACGAAGCCGATGCACTTGCCGCCCTGGGGCAGCGCCTTCAGCATCAGCTTGCCGGCGTCCTTGCCGAGCTCGACGTTCGACGACCCGATGTAGGCCACGCGCTTGGACTTCGGCGCGTCGGAGTCGGTGGTGAACAGCACCGCCTGCGCGGCGATCTTGTCGAGCCCGTCGGTCTGGTTCTTCGGGTCGACCGCGCTCACCATGATGGCGGCGGCGCCGGCGGCCACCAGATCCTCCATCACGCGCTGCTGCACCGCAGCGGCGGCTTGCTCGGGATACTTGAACTGCAGGTTGTACTTCGGCAGCTCGCCCTGCGCCTTCTTGACCCCGGCCTCGGCGATCTTCCAGAAGTCGGAGGCGCCGTTGACCACGAACACCAGCGTCTTCTTGCTCTGCGCCGTCGCGGTGCTCACCCCCACCGCGAGCGCCAGCGCCACGGCCACCATCGTCGCGCCGGCGACGGGCGTTGTCCAAGCGATCTTCATCAGTTGTCTCCAGTTGCTCTTCAATGCAGGCGACCCGCCTGCGGGGTGCGGCCCTGCATGACGCCGATGCGGTTGGTCCGGGGCGTCACGGCAGGTTGTCGCGAAGGAAGATGTCGATGCGGATGCGTTCCTGGTCGGGCAGCACGCGTTCGCGCGACAGCGCCGCCAGCGCCAGCCGACAGGCCGACCGGACCTCGTGGCCGGCATCCTGGTTGATCACCGCGTGGGCCGCGCCGCTGAGCAAAGCCTGGCGCGCGTGCGGCGTCAGCTCGTGGCAGATCCAGACGATGTCGCCGGCGCGGCCGCTGCGTTCGAGCGCGGCCTGGATGCCGCGATTGCCCGCGCCGATGCTGTACAGGCCCAGCAGCTCGGGCTCGCGCTGCAGCAGCTTGGTGACCAGCGGCTCGGTGCGCTGCGACTGGTCCTGGCCCTCGATTGCCGGCAGCAGCCGCAGCGCGGGGAATTCCGCGGCCATCACCTGCTGGAAGCCGAACAGCCGCTCGGCATGGTCGCGCAGCGCCCGACTGCCCATCACGATGCCGATGCGCCCGCTGCGCTGGCCGACGAAGCGCCCGAGCAGCGAGGCCGCCGTCCGGCCGGCAGCGACGTTGTCGATGCCGACGAAGTGTCTG